>MAAC01009581.1_pt1 | contig 315749 bp, 293 predicted proteins | sample 1115981 | NCBI WGS metagenome assembly MAAC01 (sample SAMN04961126, study PRJNA320927) | seawater metagenome | isolation source: sample BD02T64 sea water enriched with oil for 64 days | place: USA:Gulf of Mexico | collected 2013-07-27 | reverse complement strand
AACTTTTTCGGATGTGGAGTTAATTTAAACGCTGTTTATAGAAAATGGCAGAAGAAAAACTAACAAGTGGGTCAAAGGCGACGCGGAAAGAGACCCGCGCGCTTTACCCTGAACGTTAGTGGTTATTTCATAACGGCTCTAAGAAATAAGTGTTGCTCAGTTAAATCGCAGTCATGCCATCGGTGTTGGTTGCTCAAAGGCCCTGCAATAATGAGTATTCACCCCGTCACTTTAGCGATAAACTAAGAGTCGAATAAAAGCGGTAATTTGTATGGATACAGATCAAGTAGTTTTAAAAGGACTCTTCTTATCAGGCGCTTCTTGTAGCCAATATCAGTTATCTAATCAACCACTAACAAAACGCTCAAAACGGACGCGGAAAGAGCGCCGCGCCCTTTAGCTAGGCGTTATACCCATTAGGAACAGAGGATGAATAACCCACAAAAATATCCTGATGAATTAAATGAGATACTGGAAAACCTCTCGGTTAAAAAAATAATCAACGAAGTCGAGACGCTATACGAAGGAAAATCTCTAGAAATCATCATTGCCCATGATTTGGATTCACACGGAGGGTTTCACTGGGAGGCTGAAGTTCCAACAATTTCGGTCAATCCAAGAACTGGCATAAATAAGTCAAACATCTGTCATGAATTAATTCACGCCACGCAGTTCAAAAAAGGCTTCCCATTTATACGCTCAAACATCTATAAAGACAAAAGAGGAAAAGTAGTTCAAGAGCTTGTTTCAAATCTTTTACATATTAACTTAGTCAAAGAATTTAATAATAGAGAAATAAGCGTAGAAGAATACCTATCACCAACAATAGATCAAATTAAAAAGGAATTAAAAAAAAGAAAGAAAAAAGAAGTTAAAACCATACCCTTTCTGAGAATTCATTATGACGCCTTAGTTTTTCTAAGAATATTCTATGAAGGAAAATACCTTTCCTCACAGGAAAAAAATTATATTAAATTGCTTTTCAAAAAATTTAGCCCAACCGCATATGATTTGACTTTTGAACTAATGAATATTATTAATAAAAGCAACCCTACCGAACCTGAAGGGTGTGCGCTGGCCTTGCTAGATTGTTTGAATTTCCTAAATGGAAGCAACGTAACAAGAAAAATACCAGATTTCATGGAAAATCAATATGTTGACTCACTAAATGAGTTAAAAGATAAGTACCATGCACATATATAAAAGGTATAACAAGCACTTCCAGCTGACCGTAAAAAGCGTCACTTTTTTGCTTTCGCAAAAACTGTGCCTCTTTTTACGTCAGCTGAAGTAAAACGTTAAATGCCTAAAGCTACGGAGAGCTTATGCCAAATTGGCTGAACGAATTCTTATATGTTTTGGCATTATCCAAAAAGACTCAGTGGGCAATTATACTCGGCTGTTTTTTCTTCGTAGGTATTCATCTTCTTGGCTGGTATATGTTGGAAAATTTCGAGCTACAGGGTCCGGCCAAAGGAATTCAAGATGTCATAGCTCAAAAAATTGCTAGAAAATACGATAAAGTGGCCTTAATTGCGCTTTTATCATTTTGGGTTCTTGCATATAAGTGTTATCAAAAAGATAAGAAACGGCTGTGGTGAAAGCATTTAACAAAATAATCAAAGGCGACGCGGAAAAAGACCCGCGCGCTTTATTAAAGGCGTTAGCTTTCACAAGGAGCATCATGGAAACCGCACAACCAACAATTGATCCATATCTGTTTGAAAAACAGTTTGAAGCATTTAAAAGGTTTGTTGAGGAACAATCAAATATTCCTTTTGTTTCGTTTGCCTCCCATCCGTATACCGATAAACAGGAAGGTTATAAGTACGGAATATATAGAACCGCACGAGACAATTTGGCTTTCCAAGCATGGAAAGAATCAGATATAGGTAGTGGAGATATTATATCGGCAACTATTGAAGCTATAGAGTTTCAAAATAATAATTTAGTTCAATGGCAAAGCCGATACGGCGATGAAAAGCGACCACACCACCCATTATACGAAGCAAAAGAATCCCCCGAAAAATTAAAAGCAACAGAGCAATGCTTGTTCTGGCTTTATCACAATCCCAACGCAAATGATTCGTTTGGCAGCTTAATGAATATTTTCGGGAAAAAATATGCGCTAATAGCATACTTATTTTTTGTAAAAGATAGTTCCAAATATTTACCCATTGCTCCCTCATACCTTGACAGAGCTTTTGAGCTATTAGGTGCTGAATTCAAAACAAGTAAACGATGCTCATGGGAAAACTATTCACTTTATATCGATTTAATTAGCAATCTAAAGCAAATGCTAACCGAAGTTTTATCAACTGAAGTTACATTGCTAGATGCACATTCATTTGCATGGATGCTTTCTGCACAAATGGAAAGCCAAGATAAACTAGCTGATGTAAAAGAATATTTAAGCCTCAGTAGTACTGAACGAGAGTCAATAATAAAGTCCCGCATAGGGCAAGGTCAATTTAGAAAAAGCCTAATAACTTATTGGTCGTCCTGTGCTGTTACGCAGTGCAAGGAACCAAAATTATTAATAGCATCACATATAAAGCCCTGGGCTAAATCCGAGGTAACAGAACGTTTGAGCCTTTATAACGGGTTATTACTATCACCAAATTTAGATGCCTGTTTTGATTCAGGCTTTATAAGCTTTGATGATTCTGGAGCAATTATGCTATCAAGTGCATTAAATCAAAAGGACATGAAGGCTTTGAATATACACAGTGGAATGAAATTAAGCAGCATAGAATCAGAACATAAAAAGTATCTTATTTATCACCGTGAAAATGTATTCAAAAAAAGCTAACAAAAACATCAAGTTCGCCAGCAAAAAAACGCTGGCTGGGACGCGCAAAAAGCCGCGCGCCCCTTATGTAAAACGTTAGGCTTTACGACCCACTAATTTCGCACTGAAGATATTATTACTAAGTTAAATATGAAAGATGAAACAAAAGGAATGTTTTTAGGACTGCTTGGTGTGGTCGGGTTTGGTCTTACACTGCCTGCCACCAAATTAGTTATATCCTATCTTGATCCAATATTTATAGGTTTAGGCAGAGCCATTTTCGCATCACTATTTGCAGTAGTATTTTTATTTGTATTTCGGCAATCGCTCCCAAGAAAAAAACAAGTTTATCAATTGCTAGTGGTAGTGTAATCCCCCCAATAAATCATCGGCGTTTTAAGTAGAAAATTCTTATAATGAAATAAAGGAGTTTTTTATGAAAAAATCACGCTATAGCGACAGTCAAATTCTGTCTATTTTGAAACAAAATGAAGCGGGAGCATTAGTTCCAGATTTATGTCGTGAGTGTGTAATTCGGGGGCTTTATTTTTGCAATGGTTATTTCTTGAGTATGACAAGCTAACAAAAAACCGGAATGCATCTATTGTCATGGCTTATAGGAGCGGGGGTGCACCTTAGGACGTGGGTTATTCAACGGGTTATCCATGGTTTTGTGCAAGAATAAAGACCTGCCCCGATTCCTGCTAGCGACATCGAGTTGGTCGTTAGTTGATAAGCTCTTTGCTCATCAACATAAGATACTGCGATTACAGTTTTCATCTATAAAATCGTATTCTTTTAACGGTGTAATGCTAAGGAGATTAATCTATGAGTCAAATACTATTAGAAAACGAATTTGTATCAGTAAAAATTAATGAGAAAGGGGCCGAGTTAGTCAGTCTATTTAATAAAAATAATGATACCGAATACTTGTGGCAAGCAGACCCTACTTACTGGGCTCGAAATGCGCCCATCTTATTCCCTATCGTCGGGAAAATATTAAATGATAAAATAAAAATTAAAGGCCAAGAGTATGAAATGGGCCAGCATGGATTTGCGAGAGATTTATGTCATCATTTAGTTGAGCAATCTAATTCGTCAGCTAACTATCAATTGAATGACAATGAATTTACAAAATCGAAATACCCCTTTGCTTTCGAATTACATACTCAATATGAATTATTAGAGAACGGTATACAAGTTAATTACAAAATAGTGAATCCATCTGTAGAAGCTATTTATTTCTCATTTGGTAATCATCCTGCTTTTAATTGGCCTTTAAATAAAGAAAAATCAAAAGCCGCTTACTATTTGGAGTTTGAGTCATTAGAAACAGCCGATCGTATTCAGTTTGAAAATGGATTTATTACAGGTGAAAAAAATCCCTACCTAAAAAATGAAAAAGTGATTCAATTATCCGATGACTTATTTGTAAATGATGCATTGATTTTTAAAGATTTGAATTCAACATCAATTATTCTGAAATCTGACGAATCGAAAGAAAAGCTCAAGGTTTCTTTCCAAGGTTATGAATACCTCGGTATTTGGACAAAACCTGAAGCCCCTTTTGTATGTATAGAACCCTGGTGTGGTATTGCAGATAACGCCAATAAGCCGCTAACATTTGAAGAAAAAATGGGTGTGCAAAAACTGGATTCTAAAAAAGAATTTTTGTGCCAAGTTAGCTATACCTTTTGATGCTAATGAACTAATGAACTAATGAACTAATGAACTAATGAAGGGTGAATTATTTGATGGGGGCATATGATCTTATTCCCTCAGGAATCCGGGGTCAGGTCTTTATTTTTGCAATGGTTATTTCGTGAGTATGACAAGCTAGCCAAAAACCGGAATGCATCGATTACCATGGCTTATAAGAGCGAGGGTTGCATCTTAGGACGTGGGTTTTATTCAACGGGTTAGGAGGGGTATTCATGGTTTTATGCAAGAATAAAGGCCTGACGCCCATATTTCTAACCTTATACAAGGAGCTTATATGCTATTTTCACTGCTGCCTAGGGGTTGTCTAAACACGCTGCTTCGCCTTATTCGAATATTGGTTGCCTTCAGCTTTGCAATGACGATGGCGTCGTGCGAACAGCTGGAGCGGATATTTTCTACTAGCGCTAATACTGATCTCACTGCGTACAAGGCTGTCTTGTTCGATCCTGATTCACTGTCGATAAGATCCGAGCATTTGCTCTACGAGGCAAAGGATAAAAAGGAAGGCTTGATCTCATTCTATAGTTTGGATGCTGATAAGGGCATGATATTCCTCTATGAAGGGAGAGTCAGTCATGCTTTTACAATGAAGGGTATGCAGTTCAATATCGATATCATTTTTCTCGCGCGAAAAAATGGAAACAATGGTGAGCGATTTTTCCGTGTCGTCCATATCGAACCGGATGCAAAGGTAGATGAAACTGATTTTGCAAGCCCTCACCAGTACGATGCTGTATTGGAGGTGCCAGCGAATCAAGCTGCAGCAGCAGGTATTCAAATTGGTGATGAAATGCTTCTTAGCTGGGGTTCGCTAGTTAATGCAGATTTCCTCGATCACGATACTAATAGCTCATATTCTCTTGACAATCTGAGGGAATAATTCGAGATCTTTATTTTTGAAATGGTTATTTCTTGAGTATGACAAACTAGCACAAAACCGAAATGCATTTATTGTCATGGCTTGTAGGAGCGGGGGTTACACCTTGAAGGAAGTAGGTGGTTATTCATTAAATAAAATTGGGTTTTATTCAACGGGTTATTAGGGTTATCCATGGTTTTATGCAAGAATAAAGACCTGACCCCGATTCCCTTACTAACAAAACGCTCAAAACGGACGCGGAAAAGTGCGCGCTCTCTAGCTTGGCGTTAGACAACTATTGAAATATGCGTAAAACTGATAAAAAAATAGACAACCAGCTTAGGGGAGTTTTAACGGATGTTTGTGAGACAGCACTCAAGGAATTTATCGGATTTCAGTGGTTAACACATTTAGTTAATTATTCTAATTTCCCTAAAAGTTTAAAGATAGTTTGTGTCTTCGATACTAACGATAATCTGAAAGGTTTTATGGCAAGCACTGGTCAGCATGAACTCAGTACTTTAATTCAAGAAAAGCTTTCTGAAATTGATATCAATATGAGTCGTATTGCTCGTCATATTTCATACGACACTGAAGAAAGTTGTCATAAAGATAATAACGGGAAGTGGGCGGATAGGTTCTCAAAGTAGTTTGTCTAATTTGTAAAGAGGCTGCTATACCATTGCCGTTGGTGCCCCATATTAACCACCAATGCGCGATTGTCAGCGGGGCTTTACTTATTCTAGATTGAAGCTAAAAGAGATGTTGCGCCTATACTTAGCTGCTTGCCCAAGATGCAGTGTACACTGCACGTTGTATTAGGCTTTTTTTAAAAGTCCGCGCCCCATACCTCAAGAGAAACCACCCTATGTCAAACCCCAAAAAACCACGTATTCCGCGTGCGCTGATCGTCGCCGTGCAATTAGACAGTGTTAGCGATGTTGAATTTAAATCATCGTTGGCCGAATTAACTGATCTGGCAAAGACCTTAGGGTTAGAGGTGGTTGGTGAATTTACCCAAAAGCGTTCGTCTTTCGATTCGACGGCGTATATGGGCGTCGGTAAACGGGAAGAAATACGACAATTCATCCAAAGCCAACAAGTTGATTCGGATACGGAGTCACAGGCTGATCCGCTGGCAGCCAGTGATTCGGTGGATTTTATTCTAGTTGATCATGAAATCTCGCCGTCCCAGGCACTCAATCTGGAGAATGAAGTGGGTTGCGAGGTGATGGATCGAACGGTGGTGATTCTCGAGATTTTTCATCGAAACGCCAGCTCACACGCAGCCAGGGTACAAGTTGAGATTGCGCGTCTAACCTATATGGCGCCGCGCCTGCGTGAGGCCGCCAAGCGCGAAGGGCCGTCAGGACGACAGCGCAGCGGTACCGGCGGACGCGGCACCGGGCAGTCACGCAGCCAGACAGATAGTCAAAAGGTTCGCGATCGTATTAGCGAGCTGCAAAAAGAAATAGATGCCATGGAGGCGGGGCGCGATACCCAGCAAGCACGACGCCTGGGACAATCAGAGATATCACAGGTGGCGCTGGTGGGTTATACCAACGCGGGTAAATCCACTTTGATGCGCGCGTTGACCGGCAAAGAAATTTTAGTGGCCAATAAACTGTTTGCCACGCTGGACACCAAGGTACGCACCTTGCAGCCAGAAAGTGTGCCGAAGGTATTGGTGAGTGATACGGTTGGTTTTATCAAAAATTTACCCCATGGGCTGGTTGCCTCATTCAAGTCAACGTTAGACGAAGCCCTTAGCGCATCGCTGTTACTGCACGTTATTGACGCAGGCGACCCGGGATTTGAGGCGCAGCTTGAAGTTACCGATAAAGTATTGGCCGAGATTGGTGCCGACAGTGTGCCGCGCATTCGGCTGTTCAATAAAATTGATTATCTGCCCGATGCTGCCGCACAAGAAGAGCGTACTGCGGAGCTGCAAGCCAAATATCCAGGTTGTATTGTTCTTAGCGCGCGCCGTAAGGACGATATAACGCAGCTGCATCAGTCGATTGTGCAGGCTTTTCAAAAGGATCTGGTTGAATCAGAGATCTTTTTACCTTGGTCGGCACAGGCGTTGCGCGGCGAGATCTTTGCCTCCTGCGAAGTGCTTGAAGAGCGCGTCGATGCCAAGGGTGCATTTTTTCGTTTTCGCGCCTCAGCGGATATGGTTGCTCGACTGAGTAAACTCGCAGACGATGCATGCTGAGCTCGAGAAAGTGGTTTATAACACGTTGCTCCCGGCGTTTGTAAGCATCACTGATGCTGGTCACAGCTTAAAGTAAGTGATTGTTATTTAACGGGTTATTAGGGGTATTTATGGTTTTATGCAAGAATAAAGACCTGACCCCGCTTCTTCGAAATTTATCTTTACCAGCCTGGGTATAAACAACTATGACAAACCGACTGCCTCAGAAAACCTCTTCGACACTATCGACGTTAGACGATCTTGCGGAGTTAGCAAACTACTCTCTCATGGACACGCTCAACTGTGATCCTGACGCGACAGGAAATGGTGCCGACCACGCGCCGCGACAAGTCTTCACGGGCCATTATGTTCCCGTCAATCCTACGCCAATCAAAGACCCAGAATATGTAGCGCACAGTAAAACCTTTTTTTCTGAGCTGGGCTTCGCCGACAGTCTGGCTGAGTCTTCCGGCTTCGTCCGCCTGTTCTCTGGCGACACCTCTCAGGTTCCCGAGCCGATGCGCAAGGTCGGTTGGGCGACTGGCTACGCACTGTCCATCTACGGCACTGAATACATTCAGCAGTGCCCGTTTCAAACCGGCAACGGATATGGAGACGGTCGTGCAATATCTGTGCTTGAGGCCGTCATCAACGGTCGACGCTGGGAAATGCAGCTCAAAGGTGGCGGCCGTACGCCCTATTGCCGTGGTGCGGATGGTCGTGCTGTTTTACGGTCGAGTATCCGCGAGTTCTTGGCTCAGGAGCATATGCACGCACTGGGCGTGCCCACATCACGGTCGTTGAGTTTGTACGTTTCAAAAACGGAGAAGGTAAAGCGACCGTGGTATTCGGAGGGCTCGCGCTCGGAGAATCCCGACATGCTTATATCTGAAGCCGTCGCCATCTCGACACGTGTCGCACCGTCGTTTATCCGCGTCGGTCAACTCGAACTTTTCGCTCGCCGTAGCCGTAAAAATGAACACCCGACAGCGCTGGAAGAACTCGAGAAGATTGTGCTGCACTTGATTGATCGTGAGTACGCTGACGCTATCGATAGGCAACTCAGCACCCCTGAAAAAGTGGTGTGGCTGGCGCGCGAGTTTCAAAGCCGCCTTACGTCACTGGTGGCGAACTGGATCCGTGTCGGTTTCTGCCAGGGTAATTTTAACAGCGACAATTGCGCAGTCGGTGGCTTTACACTTGATTATGGTCCCTTCGGTTTTTGTGATGTCTTTAACCCGCATTATCAGCCTTGGACGGGTGGCGGTCATCACTTCTCGTTTATGAACCAAGCCAACGCAGCGCAACGCAACTTCGAGATGTTTTGTTCGGCGTTACGGCCCTTGTTGGCGTCGAATCAGGACTCTTTGCTAGCGCTCGACGAGGTTCAAGGTGGATTTTCGACCGTCATGCGCAGGCAAATGAAAAAGATGTGGGCTGCCAAGCTGGGTCTGGATATAGACACGTTGAACACAGCGTCTCAGCAGGCTCTTTTCAGCGAATTGTTCAGCGAGCTAGAAACACTCATGCTGCAAACGCCGGTCGATTACACTATTTTCTTCCGCGAGCTCTCGTCAATACCCGACGACATTGGTCCACTGAAGAAAAGCTTCTACAAAACTTCAGCGCAAGATACAGAGTCCAATGAGATGGACAAGCGCTGGGCAGAATGGCTAGAAAAATGGAAAACGCTCCTCAACAGTTCCAGTGATGCGAATGCTATTTCGTCTCGATCCCATCAGGGAATCTCTAGGAAAATGAAGCTCGTCAACCCAAAATACATTTTGCGAGAGTGGTTTGTTGTGCCGGCTTATCAGCAAGCAACGGCGGGAAATTACTCGCTAATTCGAGAGCTGCAGGACGTGATGACACAGCCCTATGCCGAGCAGTCGAAGGACGTGGAGGATAAATACTATCGGTTGAAACCGGCTGAGTTTTTTGAGGTGGGTGGATTGTCCCATCTTAGTTGCTCGTCGTGATTCTTTGGGGGAATTAGGGGGCTGTGAATTCGGGGTCAAGTCCGGGGTCAGGTCTTTATTTTTGCAATGGTTATTTCTTGAATATGACAAACTAGCAAAAGATTGGAATGCATCTATTGTCATGGTTGATAGGAGCGAGGGTTACACTTTAAAGGAAGTCGATGGTTTTCATTAAATAAAAAGTGGGTTTTATTCAACGGGGTATTAGGGTTATTCATGGTTTTATGCAAGAATAGCGACTTGCCTTCGCTTCGCTCATGGTTGCACAAAAAAATTCAACAATTTGTCTGCCGCTTAGCAAAAGGTTATGTGTATTCACTAAATATTTTTTTATGTTCGAACCGGTGAATTCGAGTATAAATGTTATCAATTTCACCAACAATATAGAGTAAATTAAATGAGTAAAGGTACAGTTAAATGGTTCAATGCTGATAAAGGCTTTGGTTTTATTACACCAGAAGATGGTGGTAAAGACCTTTTTGTTCATCACTCAGAAATTCAAAGTGGCGATCAGTACGCAACGCTGAATGATGGTCAATCTGTTGAATTTGAAGTTGGTCAGGGTCAAAAAGGGCCTTGTGCAAATAAAGTGGTTGCACTTTAAATTCACACATAACAATGCTTTTAACGGGGCAGGCGCTATCGCGCCTGTTCCGTTGAAGGCGGCGTTATATGCCTCAGTTTAAGGGGACTTCATGGCACCCCTTTTAAAGACTGGAAACGGCTATTCTTTCGTTTCAGACTACACTGAAATCGTACGTGATTTTACAGGGCATGAGCGAACGCTCTATGAATAATCAGAACACCGAACTCCAGTAAGAAATTGCTGACCTCCAAAAGCAAATTGTAACTTATCAGCAGGGTATGTTCGAGTTACAACAACGCAGCGATATTCAAGGTACTCTGAATGAAATGCTTAACATTTCCCTCATGCAGATCCCATTGAATGAGCCAATGGAAAAGATATGATTGATCGTTCTAAATATGCCTTGGCTCTCTTTGAAAAAGAAAGGCGGTGTCTTTCTAACGGATGAATCAGCTACAGGGCTCAAGATGGTTACTCGTCACAACCTTGATGAGCCGTTGTTAAGCATCTGTAGTTAGATCCCACTTGGCACAATGTTTGTGCGACAAAGCGGCTAATTCTTCGTCGTTAATTTTTCGTGATTGTATCGATCATGAGATTTGTCCTGAAGGCATCCAGCCACACGGTTACGACAATATGCCAATTGTTTCTGACGGAAATACCCTGAGCGTGCTAAATCTCTATGTAACACATGGGCACAATCAAACGAAGTTAGCACAAAACTTTTTAAGTGCCAGCGCAAAAACCAGCGCCGGTATTATTGAACGTCATAAACTCTCTTATATCGATTCACTGACAGGAATTCCTCATCGCAGGAATTTTATGAGCCAACTTATTGAGTCTAGGGAGAATCGGCTATTTGCCACCCTCTTTATTGACTAGGTCGATTTAAAGCCGTTAACGACACGTTTGGCCATGAGTTTGCTGACTTCAATTTTAATTGAAGTGACTCGACGGGCACAAAATAACGTGCGCGATACGAATATAATCGTTCGATTGGCTGGAGATGAGTTTACCGTTATCTTGGAAAAAATTCCCTCAGCAGACAAGGTGAATATGAAGAGGGGTCTTTGATTCGTTGCAAAATGTTTTCAGATAAGTTGTCTATAATTATCACGAAACAATCATTTACTAACTCAAACGAGGACTAACATGAGCGAATCATTGTATGAAAAACTAGGTGGCGAAACGGCTGTAGAGGCGGCGGTTGACATTTTTTACCGTAAAGTTCTTTCAGATGACAGAATCAATAGCTTTTTTGATGATGTCGATATGGATAAGCAGGCGGCTAAGCAAAAAGCGTTTATGACAATGGCTTTTGGTGGTCCAAATACTTATACCGGCACTGATATGCGCGAAGGTCATGCGCATCTTGTTAAACGTGGTTTAAATGATAGTCATTTTGATGCCGTTGTTGAAAACCTAGGTGCAACACTGACTGAGCTAGGCGTTTCTGGCGAGTTAATTGCTGAAGTGGTTGCCGTTTGCGAACCCACTCGACATGATATTCTAGGGAAGTAAGTTTTTCCTAACTAAAAAGCCGTCACGGTTGCTATGACGGCTTTTTCAGGTGCAAATCATTGAATAACAGACTTATGCCTAAGCTAACCTTAAATAACCAAACTTATCTCTGTCATGCTGGTGCAACCGTTTTAGATACCTTACTGACTAATAAAGTTGATATTGCTTATGGCTGTAAGCAGGGCGATTGCCAGAGTTGTTTGATTCGTTCTTTGAACCAAACACCACCGATTGATGCACAAAAAGGGCTTAAAGAAACGCAACAAGCGCAAAATTATTTTTTAGCCTGTCAGTGCAAACCTACGGAAGATATGGAGCTTGCCTTGGTGCCTGAAGAGGCACGTTTTATTGAATCAACGGTGGTTAGCTTAAAACCTCTCAACCCTGAGACGATTGAGCTGGTGCTTGAATATAAAGATGAGTTAACGTTTAAACCTGGGCAATTTATTAATCTTAAACGGGACGATGGTTTGGTGCGTAGTTATTCTATCGCTAACCTACCTTCTGCTGAAAAACGTCTTGAATTTCATATTCGTAAACTTCCCAATGGCGGGTTTAGTGAGTGGGCCCATGATCACTTGAATAGCGGCGATGTGGTCTCTTTGCAAGAACCGGCGGGTGACTGTTTTTATATATCTGGAAAACCTGATCAACCACTATTACTTGTTGGCACCGGAACTGGCTTAGCGCCACTTGCTGGAATTGTTCGTGATGCGCTTAAGCAGGGGCATACGGGGCCTATTCATCTATTTCATGGTAGTCGTGATATTGCTGGCCTTTATTGGGTTGATGAAATGAAAGCGCTGGCAGAGAACCATGCTAATGTTAGTTATCACCCCTGCCTTTCTGGCTCAGATACCCCTTTGGAATACACTGCGGGACGCGTTCACGTGGAGGCTCTGAAAGCACACCCTAAACTCCAAGGCTGGCGTGTTTTTCTTTGTGGTCATCCTGATATGGTCAAAGAGACTCAGAAAAAAGCCTATCTTGCGGGCGCCTCACTTAAAGAGATTTATGCGGACGCATTTACCGTTTTAACAAAGAAGAGTTAATAGGCCTCATTTATAAGAGAGGAGGCCGGTTTGCATTGTCATATGGTGTAATTAAGCTTAAAGCCGAGATAGCTTTTATTTAACGTTGCGCTGTCGCGAGGGCACTCATTTCTTTTGTTCGCCTGTATACCCTTTGGGTGTAAAACACCTGCAGCATCGGTCTCTTAATGTCGGATAATAAGCCTTCGACTCAAAACGAATCAATGAATAGGACGCCTTAATCGAAAATATTTATTTATGATCGGCTGCGCGCTCGGCAATGGTTCCTCGATAACGGCTCCTGCGTTATTCTATCTGCGGACTTCCTGTCCTTGTGCATTGTTCTACTAGAGCGCCTAGCGGTGTTTATAAACCCGCTACGCGCAAACAAGGCGCAGACTATTTCGATAATAAAAAACTCTTAAATGCGATAAAAAGAACAATGGCAAACGTACTCAATTACCTCGCAGCTTATTCTGCAACGACACAATCTCAAGTAGAAGGTCTGATTGCTGACAATCAGTTATCAGACTTTTTACTGCAAAAATATCCAACCGCGCACACGGTTAGTAATAACAAAGCGCTCTATCATTATGTGATGGCTTTAAAAAACCAATTCCTGCGAAAATCTAATCCACTCAGCAAGGTGATTTATGATGATACGTTGAACGTTTTACAGCAAGCACTCGGTTTGCACTCCTTTGTTTCTCGTGTGCAAGGGGGCAAGTTAAAAGCAAAAAATGAGATCCGTATTGGCGCTGTATTCAAACGCGCCCCGGATGCTTTTTTAATGATGATTAGCGTACATGAATTAGCACATCTCAAAGAGAAGCAGCATAATAAGGCGTTTTATAAACTCTGCACCCATATGTTACCCGACTATCATCAATTAGAATTCGATACCCGTTTATATCTCACCCATTTAGATCGCGTTGGCAGCTTATACCCATGATGAACAAAACACAGTTGAGTATTGGGCTTATCAACCCTAAAAGCCCTGATAATGTGGGCGCTATTTTGCGTGCGTCGGCTAATTATCAGGTTGATAGCGTGTTTTATACCGGTACTCGCTACCCTCAAGCGTTAAAGCGCGCGGGGCGTTCGGTCGATATGAGCCGTAAACTGGGTAAAGATATTCCCATCACGCAAGCTGATTGCCTGCTTGAAGCGGTCACTAACGATGTAAAAATAGTCTGTATAGAGTTTGCCGAAGGTGCGATGGCCTTGCCAGAGTTTACCCACCCTGAACAAGCACTGTATATTTTTGGCCCTGAAGATGGCTCTATCGAACAGGGGGTTATTGATAAAGCCGACCATGTTGTCTTTGTGCCCACCATTTCCTGTATGAATTTATCCGCCTCCGTTAATGTGTTGCTTTATGATCGGATGGCAAAATCGTATGCGTATAGTCATCAAGGGCAGGATAATAATGCGCTTATCAAAACCAGCCGCGATACCAACAACCGCTTAAAAGTTAACACCACAACATGATACCATCGTTTATTTATTGCTCATACGCGCCTAATAAGGCGCCCAATTAAGCTGTGCTTGAAAAAGCCTAGCACAGTCTAATTGGGCCGGTTTACTTGGGTGTTATGTACTCCAATTAAGTTTAAGCGCAAGAAGCACATAAGCCATGTAACTCTATCGTTAAAGATCTGGGGGTGAACTGTATTTTTTTGCCCATTTCAAATACGGACTGATAAACAGGCGCGGCATCTAGTTCGTAAGCATTTTTACAGTCATCACAAATTAAAATAACCGATTGATGTTTTTTTTCAGCTTGTAGGCAGCCAATAAAGGCATTCAGTGATTCAATTTTATGGACTAACCCAACGTCAATCAAAAAGTCTAAGGCGCGATAGATGGTTACGGGTTTCGCTTTAGTATCTTCTTCGCGAAATAAATCCAGTAATTCATAGGCGCCGATTGCTTTATGACTTGAGCAAACCAGTTCCAAAATACGTCGACGAATAGCGGTTAAGCGCGCACCTTGATCCATACAAATTTTCTCTGCAGACAATAATGTTTGGGTCATGCAGAGTTGATGATCATGTGGTTGCTGTAAAGCTTTTTCGTCGACAAGTTTTTTCATATTAGAATGTTATTTTTACACCTAGCTCTGCACCCCGTGCTGGTTCGGGGGCATGATCTTTTAAAAATGACGTTGAACTCCGAATGGTTTCATTCAACAAGTTAGTACCTTTCACAAAAAACAGCGCCTGACTACTGCTTGAAATCTGCCAGTTATAATTAATATTTGCATCCAGTAACAAATAACCTTGTGTCGGCGTTTCATTATCACCTATCCGGTCCTGTTTTTCTGCACGGGTGAGTCTTAATCCAGCAGCAAAATCGTTATCGCGGGTGTAATCCAATTGCACGCCATAACGTAGAGGGGGTAATCGTGGCAGATCTCCGCCAGCATCTAGTTGCCCACGAACATAATCAGCAAACAGTTGGCCCTCTAGTTTGGCATTTTTAGAATCCCATAGAGGGAATGAAACTTGAGATTCGAAACCATAAAATCGAGCATCTTGCTGCACAGCCTGATAGACCGGTAGACAGTCACCGATACAGGCCGTATTAATTTGCTCAGTGTCTAGGTTAAAGGATTGCCCCGTTCTTTGTTGAAGAATGTAATCTTTACTCCAATTATGAAATAGGTTTAATTCCGTAGAAAGCCCGTTAAATTTCGCTTTAAAGCCCAGCTCTAGATTATATGAGGTTTCTACTTTTAGCTCTTTATCACCCAGTTCATAGCTCTGCGTTGCAAAATGAGCACCATTAGAAAAAAGTTCCTGTATGTCTGGTGCGCGTTGCGCACGCGACAATGCCAAGCTTAAAAACATATCATCCCTTGCATGCCAGAGTGCAGAAAGGGAGGCGTTAACCGGTGTATGTTTTGTAGAGTTGAATCCTTTAGCATCAATTTGTTGATGTTCTATACGCAGCCCCGCTTCGTACGTTATATCTCCTACATGAATATCTTCGACTGCAAAAATAGCATAGCTTTGTAAGGTGGATGGCGGAACAAAGGCTTCTTCTCCCGTTGCTGAAAAATCTTTCTGTTGCGCTTGCAAGCCAATGGCTCCATGATCAACTAACCCCAGTTTTCGGTGCACTAATTCCACTCGACCCTCTAGCCCTTTATTGTCAAACTCTGTTCCAACAGTGACCCCACCTTCCAGCTCAGCGTGTTGATAGTCATTGTAAGCAAAACGAAATTTCAAACTTTCTACCTTGGCAAAAGGCTCATAAAATTCGGCTTTTAAATCATAACGCGTTTGTTGTAAATCAATTCGGACTAATTCATCGACAGGTGGCACACCATAATTGTTATCAAGGTGATTGATAGAAAAGCCGATCATTCCCCAGTCATCAATCCATGAAGAGCCAAAGGTGCCACTCCAGCTTTGTGCATCTGTATTGTCTATAACACCCGATTCATTCCCCCCATTCGGCACATCGTAAGATTGACTCTCACGAATAAAACCATCGATATGCCAAGCCAGCTTGTCTATGCCACCTTCATGTTTTAATGCACTGCTCCAGCCATCGGAGACGGAGTTATAGCGCTGCTCAAAAGAATAAATAGGAGATTCAGGAACATAAAGAGGGATACGATTATCAATGACATTGACCACACCACCAATAGCACCACTGCCATATAACAGGCTTGCGGGGCCGCGCAGCACTTCAATTTGTTCGGCAAACAAGCCTTCTGTGCTGTTTGCATGATCAGGACTAACACCGCTGACATCAAGGCTGCTTATGCCATTTTGCAATACTTGAACTCTGGCGCCAAATTGCCCGCGAATAACGGGTTGGCCGACGCTAGAACCAAACGAACTACTATGGATACCCAGTTCTTGTTTCAATGTATCACCAATGGTGGTGCCCTGTTTTAGTGCTAAATCTTTTCCAGTCAAAATATTTATAGGCTGGGCTGTTTCAGCTTCTTTTTTCTGGAAAGGGGTTGAGGTAATCACTATCTGTTCTAGCGTTACTATCTGCGCAGCATTTGCCGAGCAACAAACAATCAGCAAAAGGAGTGAAAAATACGATTGAGGAAACATCTGGAAAGCCTTATAAGTCTAATAATGTAATGTTATATTATTACATTATGTATGGCGTGTACATCCTTTATTAACACGAAATATTGAATTCAATTCTGTCCGTGTCAATAGAGGGCAGGGGCTAGGTAACGTAATACACGCTGTGTATTAAAGGGAGGGCTGCGGTCAAGAGGCCGGTTTTTATTTTTGTAAGGGTTATTTTTTGAATATGACAAGCTAGCAAAAAAACGGAATGCATCTATTGTTATGGTTCATAGAATTGACGGGTACACCTTAAAGGGCATAAGGTGACTGTTATGGTTTACATTACTTAACAATTAGTAGGGTTATTCAGGTTCATTACAAGAATAAAGCCCTTGTTTATCAGTTTTTCGTGATCCCATTTTTCGTGTATTTGGAGGTGTTAAATTTATGGAAATAAAAAAATTAAGCGAGATTACAAGAACTGAAGTCTTTTTTACTGGGTCTTTATATCATGCATGTATCAAGAATAAAGATGCTATCGAGTCACTTTTGATCAGTAAACTTGGCTTGGAAGAAACGGAGGTAATCACTGATAGCGGCCACGAAGTCTGTTTTTTCAGGGACTTTGCAAAGGAAGGGTATATTAATCGTGAAAACGCATCATTTGAAAAACAAACTTTTGATAACGTGTTTATTTTCTCAGAGAATACAGTCGTACTTATAGAGGCAAAAGCTCATCAAGGGTTCTCGCCTAAGCAAGTTCGTTATATGGCTGATGCAGCAGAAAAAATTAAAAAAAGTAGACAGTTACCTTTTGAAAAGGTCCATCTTGTATGAATTTGTTCATCAAAATATTCTCCTAGAGCCAACACGATACGCGACTTGGATGCAGTCATTACTTGGGCTGAAGTAGCAATGTGTTTTCATGATGATAGTGTTTTTTTAAGAGCTGATAATATTTACAATGATTGATCAGTAGCAGAAACCTAGCTTCGTAAGCTGTTGATTGATACTTTTTAAAAAGCGACGGGGTCAGCGAGTTTGATAGTTACTGGTTAAGGTTAAGTAACCGAACATAGTCTATATTCAACTTTTCGTTGCCGTAAGGGTATTCATTTCTTTTGTTCGTCTTTATGTCCTATGAGGGTAAAGGAATAATAAGCATAGTGCTCTTAGCGTCAAAAATGAAGGGGGCTGGGGAAAGGCTTGCCTTGTGGTGGTGATTGTTTTTTTGATAAAATTACGTTCTAAATTAGAAAGAACTCTAAGGGTTTAATGATAAGGGCGAGTTGTTAACGCAAACAACGGCTCGACGTCTCTATTCTCCCTTCATTAACTCAGCCCACTTAACTCCATTCGGAATATATATGAAATTATTAATACGTAACTTAGATCGATCAACGACAGTAGATGAGCTGAAAGCTTTGTTTGAAAAAATTGGCACAGTTCAATCTTGTGATTTGGTGATGGATCGAGAGAGCGGCGAGTCTAAAGGCTTTGGTTTTATTGAGATGCCTAAGTCGGGTGAGGCAAAAATTGCCATCAAAAAGCTAAATAACAAAGAGGTTGGTAACAATAAAATACGTGTTAAAAAGGCGGAAGATAAAGTTTCATAACAGATGAATTAGTGGGGGGGATTGCAGGTCTCATCGCCGTCAAGAATAGCGGAGGGCGGGTTTTCTGATGTTTTCACATTAAGTATGTAGCAAGCCTGATAGCCTTCCCTGGCGATTCCTAGTCGCTGGGGCAAAAGTTTTTTGCGGTGGACTCGGGCAGATCATAATATTGATATAAACAAGTCATCGCGGGTTCATTGGCGGCTTCAACATTCATTTGGTTTAACAGCTGTTGCCATAAACTTATACGCTCGGTTCCACCTAGGTAGGTGTCCATCTGACCTCGTTTTGTTATCCATAAACCGACGCCATTAAAGCTGTATACGGGTACTAAGTCGTCTCGTTGGGAGGCGGGCAAGATGGAAAGGTTTAGGTTATCAAGTGCCAAAGGCATGCTGCGGGGTGTTTTAAAGTAGCTGACAACCATATGTGGTTTATTGGTTGATAAAGATTTCACGTAAGTTAAACGTAGTTTCTTTTCCTCCATGCCCATGGCAGTTAGGGTAAAGAACTTGGCAATAGATATATCTTCGCAATCTCCACCGTTGGTGACGACGGTCTGCAAGGGGGTTGCCCAATAGTCGTGTTTTCCCCAATGATCAATATCGTCAACGAATCTGACTTCGTTAATAAAATCATTCACGGTGATGAGTTTTTTCGCATCCGACCAGTTGGAGCCTGTATCGATTAGTTGCTTCCAAGCTTGAATGCGGGCTTTAGTTGTTTGGTCAATGCCATCAGGTTTGGGTGCTGGAGGCGGCAAGTTAACTTTTGGGGTGCTGGCGCAACCGACGAGTAAAGCAATGAGTGTGAGGCTTATTATTTTGTGCAGAGTCGATAACGTTATGTTTTTTGTATACTCAGGCAATACCGTGACCCTTAATTGTTTTTTGTGATTTTACCTTATGTGTAATCTGCAATACGAGGGTTTAAGTGGCTGAGGGGTAAAGCGTATTAAAAAGTTAAGGCTGTAAAACAAATGGGGGCAGGCTCGATTGATTTGCACGGGTGTTGATTTAAGCATTAGCGGCCATTTCGTCACCTTTTTGAAGAGGCTGCGGTAAGGGAGATGCCAGTAGAATAAATTAAAGTTTGCTGACTCAGGGTCGAGAGATTAAATATGTTTACCCCTTAATTTTTAGTAGCTTGAACTAAATTTCAAGCAGGCGTGGTATTTGTGTGGATACGCGTCAACTAGCTTGAAATATGGTCAGTCTTTAGGCCCGTCATCATGCTAATACCGGCTACGTTTCCTACCGCTAACAAAGCGTTAAAAATAGGCAGATCAGAATCTGCACGGCCTTTAACTTTGGTCTTATGTGCTGATAAAGGAGAAAGAATGAGAATAGTATTATTAATCATAGCCATAACACTGTCGTTGCATGCTTACTCGGCTGAATGGAAAAAAGTGGAGGGCATTTATGCTGTTACTGCAAAAGATATGGTCAGCCCAGTAGACAACTCTCACTATAAAATTCAACTGAAAGGTCAAAGCGCAAAAGACTTATTCAATTCCATGAAGGTGGCAGCTAAAAAAGATGATTGCACCGGTGCCATGTCAAAAACTATTGGTGAGATGCAGTGTTTACATCACAGAACCAGTAAAAGCTATGAATGCCATTTTTCTATTAATATTGCAGAGCAAAAAATTGAATACGCTGTTCCATGCTAAAAGCACATAACACGTCGATCAATTACGCGTTAAAGCGTGCCGGTTATTGAGGTCTTAGGCATTCCTGTTTTCAACTATTTAATTGGTGAGATTATGACCTTTAGTTTATCGTCCGGCATATATAAAATTGACCAGCATAAAACAATCTCTTTAACCGTGCTTTTGTTTATGTCTCCGCTAATCGTAGGGGCTGTATATGTGGTCTGGGAATCTATCATTCAGGTAAGCAGCGCAGAAAATATCAGTGATTTTTTTATTACCTATATACCGAGCAACAAATGTTTTTAATATTATTCACACTTCTAGTCTCGACCATTCCACTCATCTTTATATCGGCAAATTCTAGATCTTCAGCATACATAAAAATTGACAATAATTGTTTTGAATACAAACTTCCACTGCTAGCAAGAGATATACCCAATGGCTTTTCTGCTACTCGAAAAGTAGTTCCATGGAGTGCCGTTTCTTGTGTCCGTATATACCCAGGTAAAAAATCACACATGGAGGGTATTGAGGGAGTCCCTTCAAGCCGCTTGGATAATGCTAAAGTTGAAGTCATTACGGATGATTTTCAGCTATATTTGAACCCATATGAATGGTTACTGGAAGGGTGCGATGATCATCGTTTGTCTATTCAATAGGCGATAGATCTAAGCGAGGATGCTGTGAATACCGCTTTTATACAGTGCCCTTTAATGGCCGCGTTTAACTCATTTAAACAGGTTAGCTAAAAGGCGTTTCGTTTTACGATATTAAATGTCAGTAAATCCGAAGTTTTTAGGTCTGTTAGTGTGTGATGTATTCAATGGGCGGGGAGGTACGTTTATTTGCCCGTTAGTAAACATTAGCATTCGTTTTAAAACCACATCTAACGAGGTAAAGATGTTCATTAATAAATATTTAATTTCGTTTCTTTTTGTGGGTACGGTATCTCTGGGCAACGCATCCGATGCGTTGCCGGCTCAGTCTCATGAAATAAGCTACCCTGCCGGTTGGCAAGACTGGTCGACTATTGCCGTTTCACATCGAACGGATAATAAGACACTACGTGTCATATTAGGTAATAAGGTGGCGGTTGAAGCCGCTAGATTAGGTGAAACAAATCCTTGGCCTAACGGCGCAATTCTAGGCAAGGTTGTTTGGAAAGATACTGAGTTATCAAGTTGGAAGTCAGCCACTGTGCCCGATAAGCTGATACACACGGAGTTTATGTTTAAAGATGCCGATAAATATAGTGGAACTAATGGCTGGGGCTGGGCTCGTTGGTTAGGTGTTAATCAAAAACCCTTTAACCAAGGCGCGCAAGTTTGCATCTCCTGTCATACACCGGTAAAAAATCGCGACTGGGTGTATACCGAAGCGGCAGAATTTCCACGGCTAAAATAAACAAGGCAGTCATATGAATAAATTAATGTTTATCTACGTATTAGCGTTTAGCAGTGTCGCTTTCGCCAATGAAGAGGTGTTGATTGAAAATCCAAATATAGTGGGGCAGTTAAATACTATTCAATCAAACCTAGATAAGGTCTCTGCTTCGGTGATGGCTTGTCTTGAATCTGGCGATGAACATGCGGCTTGTTTGTGTCAAAACAAAGACAACATCAGTCAATTTAACCATAGCGTTGAAACTTTCCTCAAGAAAAATAAAGCCTTAGCAACACATGATTTAGTGCGCTTTAAATCGACGGATGGTAGCTGGGTGACTCAAAGTCTTCAAGGCATTTCAAAACAAGCCCGTGCAGGCGAACCAGCATGTAGTTACCAGTAGCACGGAAATAATGAATCGTTGTGACCTGTATTTTTCCGTGAAGGTGAAGGGCAATCATTGAGGTTAGTTATAAGCAGGAAAAGTCAGTTAACGGTTGGCTACTGGGGAGCAAGACTAAAGTTATTTTTAGTTCTTACCTTATAGGGGTAAACTTAGTTTTAAGCCGTATGGATACGCATCAAACGCTTTAAAAACAGTCAGTTTTTTCATGCCCATCTTTATGCCAACATCGGTTACACCAAAGGCCCTAAAGTCCCACTGTCGTTAGCGGCCTTATCATTGACTAAAAAATAGGAATACAAATGAGAAGTTTGATACTGATAGTCTTAATAAGCATATCCCTCGCCTCTTGTAGTGACAAGCAAACCTATAGTGTAGGTGTTTACAATAATACGAGTCACAGCCAAATAAAACTTAAGATCCAGTACCCCTCTCCGGATGGCATGAAGCGAATTAGCTTCTCCATGATAGATGTTGGTGGGTTTAAAGCTAACGACCTTGATACAAAAAACAACCCGGTACCCAAAGAAGCCAAGATAAGCTGGAAAAATTCTAACGGTAATAAAAGACAATCAGTTATAGACCTTTCTCACCTATCGATGGTTGAAGGTGAGAGTGCCATTATGTTCCATATTGATGAAGATGAAGCCACGGTGGAGTACTTCAACAGCGAACAGTTTGCAGGCGAATGGGACAGAAGGCTTGAACGTAAAGCTTACAAGTAGGCCAATTAATAAGGCAGTGCGTCGAGTTTTTATAAATCCCAGCTTCGCCTTCACGGACAGGAGCTAGCAGCGTTATGCAGAATAAAATCACCGTAGAGAAAAAGATGCCTTATTGTTCCATTTTATCGGCCGTTTGCGCGGTCTCTAGTTTGCCTTTGGCTAGGTTTGGTGCGGAATGGTTTGCACCGAAAGAAGACTATACGGGGTATGGTGGATTGGGTGTTGCTATTGCCATCCTGGTAGTTTCTCTTGTCCTCGGGCTGACCCTTGGGTTAATAGGGACTTTGCGTAGTGAAAAACCTAGGGCATTAGCCGTTTCAATAACATTAATACATGCATCCGCAATTATTATTTTACTGCTAAACAAGCCGGGCTAAGGTATTGCGGATCATCATGTGTAAGCAATAGCTCAACTTCAACCGTAAAACCGCCGCTTCACTCAACGTTGTTTTCTGGCTCAAGTGAACTTAGTTATGGCCAATGATATTTCCGCACTACTTTGGTGCGGGAGCTGGTTGGTACGGCGTACTCAGGCGGAATGAAGTATTATTAAATAATTTTATTTGTCGTAAGCATTTGTTATTTGGTGGGTAATTATATTTGGCATGTAAGTTGCTCTATCTCCATTATGTGTTTTTGCATTCTTTATGCAATGTCCACAACTGTAACGGCGCAGTGAATACGAAACAAATCAGCATAAATAAAAGCAACGAGGCTAACTTGAATATTATTTGAGTTGGCTTTTTTTATTTATACGGTTTGTATTAATTAATTTTAGAGATTTCAACATGAAAATTAAAAAAAACAGCCCTAAAACAAATGCATTGTTAAGTTTTTTAGCGGGTACTATGGCGATCAGTGCTGCACCCACCGCCAGTGCGGAAGAGTCGCTTGTTAATGCGTTAACAAATGGCAAAGCGAGTTTCAGCGCGCGCTTACGTTATGAAAATGTAGATCAAGAAAATAAACCAGAAGAAGCGAATGCCTATACGGCTAGGTTAACGGCGACATACAAAACAGCTAGTTACTACGGTTTTTCTGCTTTTGCTGAAATTGAAAGTGTCCATAGCTTGTTTAGTAATAACTACGCACATAAGTCTCAAGCAAAAGGGGCGAAGTACCCTGTTATTGCAGATCCAAATGAAACCGAGCTAAACCAAGGTTACCTGCAATATACAGGTCTGGCGGATACCTCGATTAAGCTAGGTCGACAAGCACTGACTTACCGTGATGCACCATTTCATAGGCATGTCGGTACCGTTGCATGGCGGCAAAATTGGCAAACGTTGGATGCCCTGTCTGTTATCAATACATCGATCAAAGACACAACCATTAGTTACGCTTATGTATGGAATGTTAACCGTATCTTCGGTGAAGATGCATCGGCGGCATGGGATGATTTCGATAGCGCATCTAACTTATTCAACCTTCAATACACCGGTTTTAAGCCGGTAAAACTTGAAGCCTACGCTTATTTATATGACTTTAAAAATGCTGATACCTTTTCAACCAACACTTACGGCTTAAGAGCGAGTGGTGGGACGCCAGTAGCAGATGGAGTGAAGGCTATTTATACTGCTGAATATGCCAACCAGTCAGATGCGGCTGATAATCCAGACTCTATTGATGCAGATTATTGGTTAGCCGAAGCGGGTGCAAAAATGACCTTCGACGGCCCTATTAAGATGTTATTAGTGAAGGCCAGTTATGAACTACAAGAAGGTCATGGTGGCAAAGATCGTTTCGTGACAATTTTGGGTACTAACCATGCGTACCAAGGTTGGTCTGATCAGTTCTTAGTAACCCCAGGTGATGGTTTGGAAGATATATATATCACCGCGGTTGCAAAAGCCTATGGGGTGAAGTTTGTAACAGCTTTTCATCAGTTTGGTTCAGACAAAGGCAGTTACGATTATGGCACCGAATTTAATCTGCTAGCAACGAAGAAAGTCGCCAAAAACTACACGGTTGGCCTTAAGTATGCTGACTTTAAGGCCGATAACAACAGCTTAAATACAGCGGCAGTTAACGATGTCACAAAAGTTTGGGCATTTGTACAGGCTAAGTTTTAGAGTCTCCAGTAAATGACTAACAACACATAATAGATGGATATGAAAAGCAAAATTCTATTATTCAACACAACGGCTGATGATTTGGTTGATATTCAAGAGCGCTTATCGGCCACGAATTACGACATAGTCGTGGTGACACCTGAGTTAAGTGAGGTCAGTCGAGTCTCGCTTGCGGGGACGGTGGATCTTGTGATGGCTGTTACTGATAAACGCTTTGATCAATTATTTAGCTGTGTACAGCAGATTAATTTGCATCACCCCATTCCAGTGGTCATTTTTACTTATGACGATAGCAGGGATGTTATTCAGTTAGCGATTAAAGCGGGTGTGAGTGCTTATATTGTTGATGGGCTTCAAGCTAAACGGGTGTCGTCTATTTTAGATACCGCGCGTTTTCGTTTTAACGAGCAACAGAGTATTAAAAATGAGCTTGAGAAAGCTAAAAACACCCTCAATGAACGAAAGTTAATTGATCGAGCCAAGGGCATCTTGATGTAGCGTTCACACATTACTGAAGACGCCGCCTATAAAGCCATGCGTAAAATGGCGATGGATAAAAACATTAAGATGGCCGATTTAGCCCAAAGCGTAATCTCAGCGAGTGAATTAATGAAGTAAAGAATGAGTCAGTAGTATGACCCAATGTTGGGGCGGTAAAAAAAATAACCCGATCATTAAGATCATTTTGGACAACGACGTCCACAGTTCCTTTCTCTTTTGAGATAAGCGAGCTGTGGACGTTTTTTTTTGATTTTTAAACACAAAGGAAAATAAATGGATAATGAGAAAAAGGCATTGATTAACACGGATATGAGGGCTCTTTTTAAGAGCTGCTTAGCCGGTTTGGCATTAACAGTGGCCGGTGGACTATCAAACTCTTATGCCGTTGGCGAGCTTGAGAAAGACGAGTTGAAATTTGGTTTTATCAAGTTAACCGACATGGCTCCCTTGGCGATAGCCTATGAAAAAGGCTTTTTTGAAGACGAGGGGCTTTACGTCACCATCGAACCACAGGCTAACTGGAAGGTTCTCTTAGACCGTGTTATTGATGGTGAGTTAGATGGCGCGCATATGTTGGCAGGCCAGCCGTTAGGGGCAACCATTGGTTTCGGTACAAAAGCTGACATCGTGACCGCCTTTAGCATGGACTTAAACGGAAACGCGATTACGGTATCTAATGATGTATGGGCTGAAATGAAACCCAACATTGCCAAAGATGCTAACGGTAAACCTGTTCACCCGATTAAAGCGGATGCCTTGAAACCGATTGTTGATCGATTTAAAGAAGAGGGCAAGCAATTCAAAATGGGTATGGTTTTTCCTGTTTCAACCCATAACTACGAGCTACGTTACTGGTTAGCCGCCGGCGGTATTCACCCAGGTTTTTATTCTAAAACAGATATCACCGGGCAAATTGATGCGGATGCCTTCTTATCGGTTACTCCGCCTCCGCAAATGCCTTCGACCTTGGAAGCCGGTACTATTTTTGGGTATTGCGTAGGGGAGCCGTGGAATCAACAGGCTGTCTTCAAAGGTATCGGTGTGCCGGTTGTCACTGATTATGAAATATGGAAAAACAATCCAGAAAAAGTATTTGGTGTGAGTGCGGCATGGGCTAAAGCTAACCCAAACACCCATATAGCGGTGATTAAGGCGCTGATTCGCGCGGCTAAATGGTTAGATGACAATAACGATGCCAACCGCCCTGAGGCGGTAAAAATTCTTTCTCAATCTGAATACGTGGGTGCTGATTATGAGGTGATTGCAAATAGCATGACCGGCACGTTTGAATACGAAAAAGGTGACAAAAGAGAGTTGCCAGACTTTAACGTATTTTATCGTTATTACGCCACCTACCCGTATTACTCAGATGCTATTTGGTACTTAACGCAAATGCGTCGTTGGGGACAAATAACGGATGAGAAGTCGGATCAATGGTTTCACGAGATTGCTAAAAAAGTATATCGCCCAGACGTTTATTTAGCGGCCGCTAAAGAATTACTGGGTGAGGGCAAAATTTCTAAAGAAGACATGCCATGGGATACCGACGGTTACCGTGCACCACAAACTCACTTTATCGACAACATCACGTTTGATGGGCACACCCCTAATGCCTATTTAGAAAAATTCGATATTGGTCTTAAAGGTAGCGATAGCGTTAAGTAAGTCTCGTCAATAAACAATGAACACTCGTGAGGTTGCGAGTGTTCATTGGTATCAAAAAGAGGGTATTAAAATGTCTGTAAATACAGCAGTAAAAGAAGGAAGTATGGAAAACAAAGCCACGGGTATCGAGGACGCTAAATCTCAAGTAAACACTAAGCCGGTACCGGATAAAAACAGCGCTAAAGAAGGCGTTAAGGTATCACTCAGAATTAATAACTTTCTTGAGCTGATTGGTTTCACCTGGTTTATTCCGATCGTTAAGCTATTGGCTGGCGAAAACCCAGCAGAGCAATTTAAAGAAATATTAAAAATTATCGGCGTGCCGGTACTTGCGATGCTAATTTTTATAGGTTTTTGGGGCTGGGGTGCGTCAAAAATACACACCAGTTTGGGCGCAATTCCTGGGCCAGTCGCCGTTTGGCAAGAAACTAAAAGCCTGGCCGCCGACCATTACAAAGAAAAGGATAAAGAAGTCGCGTTTTATCAAAGACAAGAGCTTAGGAATGCTAAAAAGCTTGAGAAAAACCCTGATGCAGTTATAAAAATTCGTGGTTACACCGGTAAAGCGACCTACCCCCAGCAAATAATCACCAGTCTATGGACTGTATTTGCAGGGTTTATCTTAGCATCCGTTGTTGCTATTCCGCTGGGTGTGGTATGTGGTTTAAGCCCGTCTTTTAATGCGGCGATTAACCCGATTATTCAAATATTTAAACCCGTTTCACCGTTAGCGTGGTTACCGATTGTGACGTTAATTGTTAGTGCTTTATATACCGCCGATGGCGACGCTTCTTTTAGCAAATCATTTCTCGTGTCAGCCATTACCGTTACCTTATGTTCGTTATGGCCAACACTCATTAATACCGCTGTGGGTGTTGCAACCATTGATAAGGACTTAATGAATGTGTCAAAAGTATTGCAGCTTGGCTGGTGGAAAACAGTGACTAAAATTGTATTGCCTAGCTCTTTGCCAATGATATTTACCGGTTTGCGTTTGTCGCTAGGGGTGGGCTGGATGGTATTGATTGCAGCAGAAATGTTGGCGCAAAACCCAGGTTTAGGAAAATTTGTTTGGGATGAGTTCCAAAATGGTAGTCAGCACTCCCTCGGTAAAATAATGGTTGCTGTGTTCACCATCGGTATTATCGGCTTTATGCTCGATCGTATTATGTTGACGCTACAAAAGTATTTTTCATACGGCGACGCAATGTAAGGAGTAGTGAATATGTCATTTTTAACACTTAAAAACATCAGTAAATCCTACGGCTCTGGAAACAATAAATCAGAGGTATTGAGCAATATAAACTTAGATATAAAGGAGGGGGAGTTCGTTGCCATCGTTGGTTTTTCAGGGACAGGAAAAACCACCCTTATTTCAACCATTGCCGGTTTAATTAAGCCAGATAGTGGTGAGATTATTATGGGTGGAAAAAAGGTCACCGGTCCAAGTTCTGAACGCGGCGTGGTTTTTCAAAGCTATTCATTGATGCCATGGTTAACGGTGTTTGGTAACGTCGCCCTCGCGGTGGATTCAGCATTTAAAGATTTATCGGCAACGGAGCGACAACAACGGATCGAAAAATATATCAACATGGTGGGTTTATCTCATGCGACTCACCGTCATCCGTCGGAGCTTTCCGGTGGGATGAGGCAACGAGTTAACGTGGCACGTGCATTAGCGGCAAGCCCGCAAGTGTTATTGTTGGATGAGCCGCTGAGTGCCTTAGATGCATTAACCCGCGCTAACCTTCAAGATGAAATTATTCGTATTTGGCAGCATGAAAAGAAAACAGTTGTGCTGATTACCAATGATGTCGATGAAGGCCTTATTATGGCCGATAGGATCATTCCATTGAACCCCGGGCCTAACGCAACATTTGGTCCAGAGTTTATTGTTGACCTAGCCAGGCCGCGTGATAGAACGGCCATGAATCATGACGAGAAGTTCAAGAAGCTACGCAGCGATATTACTCAATATTTAATGAATGTTGGCATCAGCGATTCCTCACAATCAAAAAACAATGTTTATCAATTACCGAATGTTAAGCCAAATACTGCGAGTGATTTTTCTTTAAATGAAGAGGGGGAACCGAGTGCTTTAAAGCCTTACCAGCAGGGCATAGGTGATAAAAAGTACCTCGAATATTTCAATCTAACTAAAGTTTACCCAACACCTAAAGGCCCATTAACGGTTGTTGACGACTTTAATATTAATATCAAGAAAGGCGAGTTTATATCCATCATTGGGCACTCGGGTTGCGGGAAGTCGACGGTCTTATCAATGACGGCGGGTTTAACGGAGGTCAGTGATGGCGGTATCGTACTGGATAAAAAAGAGATTGACGCTGCGGGCCCTGATCGTGCTGTTGTTTTCCAAGCACCGAGTCTTTTCCCTTGGTTAAGTGCCAAAGAAAATGTCGCGCTTGGGGTTGAACGTGTTTATCCACATGCTTCAAAAGCGCAGCGCAATGATATTGTTGAGTATTATCTCAGTAAAGTAGGCTTGGGTAACTCGTTCAATAAGAAAGCCGCAGAGCTCTCCAATGGTATGAAACAACGTGTAGGCATTGCACGTGCTTTTGCCTTGTCACCGAAGCTTTTATTGTTAGACGAGCCCTTTGGTATGCTAGATGCACTCACGCGCTGGGAACTGCAAGAAGTGCTCATGGAAGTTTGGACACGTACAAAAGTGACTGCCATTATGGTGACCCACGATGTAGATGAAGCGATTCTGTTAGCTGATCGAGTGGTGATGATGACCAATGGGCCTAATGCAAAAGTGGGTAAAGTAATGAGCGTTGATTTGCCTAGGCCACGTACACGTAAAGCTCTGGTGGCACACCCAGATTATTATAAATACCGTGAAGAGTTATTAACTTTTTTAGCGGAATGTGATGAACACTAAGCGAGATTTAAAATAAACTAGCAAGCTGCGTTGATGGTTGCCTAATCAAACAACTATCAACGCAGTTCTTATTTTATTCAGTTGCCCCAATGGCTCATTTTTTTACTCATATCCTAAAGCGATGAGCTTTATGAATACAGGGTCTACGCACCCGTCATGTTCGATTACATGAAACCGTGATAAATAACAGTGTTGGTTACTCGTAAGACTTAAGTGCTTGTTCTATGTTGGGAATAACTCGTAACGCTCAAACAGGGGGCATATTCTTCTGCAAAGGATTAACGTCTATGCTGAATATAAGGGGAGGGACGGTTTGCTCGTATTTCTGCTGTTGATAAATATTGCTGGCTGCTGATTTGTTTAAACCACCAAGTGAATGGGGGTGGTATGCTGGGATAACGTTAATATTTATTAGTTAAGAGGCCTATAGATATGATGCTCATTGATATTGATACCTTAGCGAAGATGATTAGCCGAACGGGCTTGGAACGTTTTAATGTGCAATTGCTGGAACGTTTGGAAGGCGATTTTGCTCAGTGGGAAAACTTCCAAAAATCTCCTAGGCACGTGACCACTTACCCTCACGGGGTGATTGAGTTAATGCCCTGTGCGAATGATGAATTCTATAGCTTTAAATATGTGAACGGGCACCCAGCTAATACTGGCGAGGGCAAGCTGTGCGTGGTTGCGATGGGGCTATTGGCTGAAGTTCAACACGGTTATCCCTTAATGGTGTGCGAAATGACCTTATTAACCGCACTGAGAACGGCGGCGGTTGCAGCCTTGGGGGCTAAGTATTTGGCACGAAAAAATAGCCGGCATTTGGCGATCATTGGGACGGGCGCGCAGGCCGAGTTTCAGATACACGCGATGCGGGCGCAACTACCTATTCAGCAGCTGAGTTATTTCGATGTTGACCCGTCTGCGATGGATAAGTTTGCGCATAATATGGCCTCGCTTGATGTTGAGTTGTTACCGTGCGACAGCGTGGCCGAGGCGATTTCGGCTGCGGATGTTATTGTGACGGCGACGGCAGCCAGACAACAGGTAGCGTTGTTTGACTTTGATCAATTGAAACCCGGTGTGCATATTCACGCGATGGGGGGCGATTGCTCGGGGAAAACAGAGTTTTCACTGGAGCTTCTGCAGCAATGTAAGGTGGTGGTTGAATATATTCCGCAGACTAAACACGAAGGTGAGATCCAGCAGGGTGATGAGTCCTTGGTGTATGCCGAACTTTGGCAGCTGATTACGGGAAAAAAAGACGGTCGGCTAAATGACCAAGAGCTGACCTTTTTTGATTCGGTTGGTTTTGCACTGGAGGATTTTTCAACCCTAAAGCTCGTGTATCAATTAGCCAAACAAATGAACTTGGGTGAAGAGGTCAATTTGATTCCCCAGCTGGATGATCCGAAAAATTTATTTGGTTTGTTAAATGCCAAGAATTAACGGCTAAATATGGCGCTGATTAAACGCAGGATCAGTTTTTCTGTCCTCTGTTGACTATCATTGACGGGGTTAAACTCGGTTATTTCAACGCCAATTAACTGCTGCTTATAAGCAAAACCCTGCAACATGGCAATCATCATATCGCCTGAAATTCCATCTTTCACCGGGGTTTCAACCGCTGGCGCATCGTCGGGGTTAATCGCATCTAGGTCTAGGCTGATGCCAATCAGGTCACAGCGTGTTAATAATTCTGCGGCTAGGGCATTGAGCTGCTCCGAGGGAGCTGGATTCTGTAAGAGCTGCTGCATATTACAAATCTGTGCCTTGGCCCCTTTCAGCAATGCGTATTCCTCGGCTTCATAACTGCGGGTACCTAATAAGGATAGGTTTTCACCCAATAGGTAGCGAGCCTCTTTGGGTTTGTTTGTTGTTAATTTCGGATAGCTAGCTTGTAAGTCTTTATCGGCTTTGTTTAATAAAATTGAGAGCGGCATGCCGTGTAAATTCCCTGTGGGTGAAGTGATTAGGGTATGTGCATCTAAATGGGCATCTATCCATATCAGGCCTAGGGTTTTTGTCTCGATGGCCTGCATCACGCCAGACCAAGTACCAACAGCACTTGAGTGCTCACCAGAGACAAGCAAAAATGGCTGTTCTACGCGGTTATTATTGAAGTGTTCTCGGCTGTATTGATAGGTTAGAGTGGAAATCTGATGACTCATTTGACGCAGGCAGTTTAACGAGTTTGCAGGGCAATGAATGGGGCTGTTGATTATCTTCCAGGATAATTCTAAATTTTTATGGCTTAAATATTCATTGAATGCTGAATGACGGATAACGTAAGGTGCATTCGCACAGGTTTCCTGCGAGCCACCAAAACAGCTGGCAACACCAAAGGTCGTAATAACCGTGTTAATTTGGTTCGAATTCATTTCTGAGCCTTTTTCTGCACCTATTAGCAGTTTAGTCGGTCTTTACGGTATTTCTTGCGAACACAGCAAAGGAGGAGGTTTGTTTGATCAGCCCTGTTTTTGAAAGGAGGGTTTAGCTGTAGCAATGTTTTATGATTCCTTGCCGAATAAACTCTTTGGAATATTCAGAGACTTGTATAATAGAGGCTTATAGTGTCGCGACTTGATGCCGAGTTTCTTGGAGTACGGGAGCGAATCAGCAATTAGGCGTTTGAAATATTTATTAAGGAATAAACATGAAAATATGTGGTGTAGAGCTAACCGGTAACGATGCGGTTGTTTGTTTGCTTCAGTTAGAACAACAACACTTTAATCTACCGGATTGCCGAGTGCGTAAATTGACGTTGCCGAAAGAACACTCGCGTGAAGATCTTCAGCATTTCCAAGCAACCTTTGCAAAACTGATGAGCGACTACGGGATTGATAAGGTTGCTATTAAAGAACGGGCGCTGAAGGGTAAGTTTGCCGGTGGTGCCATTGGTTTTAAATTAGAAGCGGCGATTCAGTTGATTAGCGGTGTTGATGTGCAGATATTGTCGCAAAAAGATATTAAACTCGCGCTGTCGGAAAACCGCTTACCGGTTACGTTTTCCGAGACCGGTTTAAAGGGCTTCCAAGAAGCGGCCTTTACCGCGGCCTATGTTGCACAGGTATTGGATTAATAAATACCCCGTTAATGCTGGCCGTTCAGGCCAGTAGGGTAGACGCCTTGACAAGATGAGCTACAAAAGACTGCTAGCGCGTAAATTTTCTACCTCCCCCTCAGCTAAAACGAAATAATATACCCGAGAGACGATTGTTTCTTGGGCGTTTGCTTGAACTAATTTTATAGAGAGATATCGTATGAGTCGCCGTGAACCGCTGGAAACAACACTGGCCAGTAATAAACTACAGACTGCCTTTTTTAATTTAAGGTCGAATAAGGCATTTGAGTTATTTGTTGTGAGTATTATCGTGTTTTCGGCGGTAACTATTGGTGCCCGCACGTATGATTTACCTCCCTTGCTGATAGACGTGGTGGGGATGTTAGATGTGTTGATTACCTTAATATTCTTGTTTGAAATTATTGTGCGTTTTATCGGTGAGCCCGATAAGCGGCGTTTCTTCCACTCGGCTTGGAATGTGTTTGATAGTCTGATCGTGATCGTGAGTTTGATTCCGATTGAGGATAGCGAGTTGGCGTTGATTGGCCGCTTGGTGCGGATTTTCCGTGTATTGCGTATGGTGTCGCTTATTCCAGAGTTGCGAATGCTCTTGAACTCATTGGTTAAGGCCATGCCGCAGTTGGGTTATGTGGCGTTAATGATGTTCATTATTTTTTATATTTACGCGGCAGTGGGGTCGACCTTTTTTGCCAGCATTAACCCCGAGTTATGGGGCGATATTGCGGTGAGCTTACTGACCTTGTTCCGGGTGATGACCTTCGAAGACTGGACCGATGTGATGTATGAAACCATGGAAGTGTATGGTTCCAGTTGGATTTTTTATATCACGTTTATCTTTTTTACTGCATTTGCCTTTTTAAACATGATTATTGGTATCGTGGTGAATGTGTTGGAAGAAGAGCATCAGCGCGAACGTGACAAGAAGGCGGAGGCTTCGGGCGAGCCCACCCTACGTGATTTACAGCAGCAGTTGTTCGAGTTAAAACAGATGATGGAAGATCGCCGCTAGCGAATCGTGATCGTGCTCGAAAGCATTGAGCTAGCAGACAAGGTGATTCATTGGTTGTGCTGCTAGGTCTAAGATCAAACGTTTGGCCGGTATAACAACGTGATGGTCCATTTATCCATATAATGGGGGCAAGGGAGTGTTCCGCATAATTAATTCATGATTAATACTCGGGCTGTTATTCGAGCGGCTATTTGTTCAAACCCTATTTAAAACTAGAATAAAACTTAAGCTAATTTGGAGAATAAGATGTTAGATGCATATATTTATGATGGCGCTAGAACCGCGTTCGGCAAGTACTGTGGTGCGCTTGCGCCAGTGAGACCTGATGATTTGGCGGCAGCGGTTATTAAGGCCTTGGTTGAACGCAACTCGTTCGACCCTTTATTGATTGATGACGTTATTCTTGGTTGTGCCTGTCAGTCGGGAGAGGACAGTCGTAATGTTGCTCGTTATGCGAGTTTATTGGCGGGTTTGCCGGTGGAAGTGAGCGGGCAAACGGTTAATAGATTGTGTGGCAGTAGTTTGGCTGCGATTCTGGATTCTGCGCGGGCGATTACCTGTGGCGAGGGTGAGGTGTTCATTGCGGGTGGTGTGGAAAGCATGACTCGTGCGCCGCTTACCCTGAATAAGGCCGGCAGTGCTTTTAGTAAAGATATTAAAATATATGATAGTGCGATTGGTGTTCGTTTTCCTAATCCGAAGATTGGCAAACAATACGGCCATGAAGCGATGCCGCAAACAGCTGATAATGTAGCGGTGGCTGAAGATATTAGCCGCGAACAATGCGACCAGTTTGCCTTAGCGTCACAAGAAAAGTGGGCCAGCGCGACAAAAAATGGTTATTTTGCGGAAGAAATTATTGCCGTTAATATTCCTCAAAAACGCGGTAAGGACGATGTCGTAGTCGATAGTGATGAACACCCACGCGCGAGTTCATTGGAAAAAATGGCGACGATGCGAGCTTTATTTGAGGGTGGTGTGGTGACGGCGGCGAATGCCTCGGGTGTTAATGATGGGGCGGCGGCGGTATTGCTGGGTAGCCGTGGTTTTGGTGAAAAACACGACTTGCAACCTATCGCACGCGTATTAGGGGGTGCCACCGCGGGTATTGAGCCGTCGATGATGGGTTTGGGCCCCGTGCCAGCTTGTCGCAAGATTCTCAAGCGTTTAGGTTTAACGCTCGAACAAATGGACGTTATTGAGATTAATGAGGCATTTGCTGCACAAGTGCTGGGCAATTTAAAACAATTGGGTTTGGCCGAAGATGATCCTCGGGTGAATCCTAATGGCGGCGCTATTGCGGCGGGTCACCCCTTGGGGGCCTCGGGTGCACGTATTGCTTTAACGGCCGCTCGTCAGCTACAACGGACGGGTGGGCGTTATGCGTTGATCTCTATGTGTGTCGGTGTTGGCCAAGGCATCGCGATGGTTATTGAACGAAGCTAGAGCCTTATTTTAAAGGCGGATAAAAAAGCCCGAATGTTGAACAAGCATTCGGGCTTTTTTTGTGGGTGATTGCAAATTGATCATTCGGTCAATGATGAGTCTTTTTATTAGAGAAACCTTGAGTAAGCAGGGTTGGATTTTGGCTGATAAAAAATGCTTGCAAACTTCATCGACGTGAGCGGTCATTGTTATTCTATTGTTACGATCTTCGGGTCAGTTTTGGGTTATTTCAGCCAGTATAAAATAATCATCAACTGCTCTTAGGTTTCCGAGCTTAGGGTTGAGTCAATGACGGTAAGCTCAGCTCGGGTTTTAAAACTGAACTTCTGCTGGCTGTGGCGGCCAAACAATCGATGCTGCTAGAGGTGGTGTAAGCCGCGTCAAAAGAAAAATGTAGCGTCTCGGGAGGATTCTACTTGGGGTTATAGCTAGCTGAAGGTATTTAATGATGAGGCTTACTTACCTGGTATTGAGTGTTATTTGTTTACTGTTGGCGGGGCCACTGGCTGTTGCTGAGACTCGCCCAGCGAAACAGGTGTTCATACTCGAAATAGACGGCGTTATCGGGCCGGCAACGGCAGATTATTTTTCTCGCTCATTGCTGCAGGCTCAACAAGCCGATGCGGAATTTGTATTATTAACCATAGATACACCGGGTGGACTGGGTGTATCTATGCGTGACATCATCAAAAAAATAATCGCTTCCACGGTGCCGGTGGTTAGTTATGTGAGCCCGAGTGGTTCTCGCGCCGCCAGTGCGGGAACGTATATTTTGTATGCCAGCCATATCGCTGCGATGGCACCTGCGACGAACCTCGGGGCGGCTACTCCGGTATCAATCATCCCCGCCATTAGCCCGGCTAAGGGCAAACCTTCAACGGAAAAAGAACCGCCGGCTGAACCCGTTGATGCGATGGGCAAAAAAGTGTTGAATGATGCGGTGGCTTATATTCGTGGTTTGGCTGAGCTGAGGGGGCGTAATCAGCAATGGGCCGAAAAAGCGGTTAGATCAGCGGCCAGCTTGCCGGCTAAGGAGGCTTTGCAACAAAACGTTATCGATATACTGGCGGTCGATCAGGCGGACTTGTTGCGGCAATTGAATGGTCTCAAGGTCGATGTATCTGGGGTGGAAAAAACACTGCTGACGACGGGTTTGCTGTTGAAAAAGCTTGCGCCGGACTGGCGAGATAAATTGCTAGCGGTCATCAGTAATCCCAATGTTGCATATATTCTGATGTTAGCGGGTATTTATGGTTTGTTTTTTGAATTTGCCAATCCCGGTGCGATTGTGCCCGGTACGGTGGGCTCAATTTGTTTATTGCTGGCACTGTTTGCATTTCAGGTTTTACCGATGAACTATGCCGGCCTAGTATTGATCTTATTGGGTATTGGCTTAATGACGGCGGAAGCTTTTCAGCCGAGTTTTGGAGTATTGGGTCTGGGTGGGGTGGTGGCGTTTGTTATCGGTTCGATCATTTTAATAGATACCAATGTTTTGCCGGGTTATGGCGTTAATTTAGGTCTGATTGCCGGTTTCGCCGTATCGTCGTCGATCTTTTTTAGTCTCGCATTTGGGCTGGTTTTTAAGGCACGACGGCAGCCTATCGTGTCTGGGCAGGAGGAAATGATCGGCGGGGTGTGTGAGGTGATGGACACTTTTGAGCATCAAGGTCGGGTGCGAATTCATGGTGAGGTTTGGAACGCGCGTTCGCAGGCTCCAATGCAGCAGGGTGAAAAGGCGACGGTGCTTGCGATTAATGGTTTGATTCTAGATATTGGGCCTGAGCGCTCAAGGGAGAACGAGCAATGACAATCGAAGGATTTAATATAACATTTTCTTTTCTGTCCATTTTTGGCTTGACGGCGCTTGTTTTAATTTTCAGTGCGGTCAGAATTTTGCGTGAATATGAGCGTGGTACGGTGTTTTTACTGGGGCGTTTTTATCGGGTAAAGGGGCCGGGTTTTATTATCATCATCCCTTTTTTACAGCAAATGGTACGGGTCGATCTGCGTACTATCGTGATGGATGTACCCACCCAAGACGTGATCTCGCGAGACAATGTATCGGTAAAGGTTAATGCAGTGGTTTATTTTCGAGTGATCGATCCAGAAAAGGCGATTATTCAAGTAGAAGATTATTACAAGGCGACCAGTCAGCTGGCGCAAACGACCTTGCGTTCGGTGTTGGGTCAGCACGAGCTCGATGAGATGTTAGCCGAACGAGATAAGCTCAATGTTGATATTCAGACCTTGCTCGATGCGCAAACGGATGCTTGGGGCATCAAGGTGGCGAATGTGGAAATTAAGCACGTCGATATCGATGAAAGTATGATTCGTGCGATTGCCCAACAAGCGGAGGCTGAGCGAACACGGCGTGCCAAGGTGATTCATGCTGCCGGTGAATTTCAAGCCTCAGAAAAGCTACTGGCCGCCGCCCAGGTATTGGCAAAGCAGCCGCAGGCGATACAATTACGTTACTTGCAAACCCTCACTGAAATTGCCGGAGAGAAGTCGTCGACGATCGTGTTTCCGATACCCTTTGATTTCCTTAATTCATTGAGTAAAACAATCGCTGGCGATGACAAGGGTGGCAGCCAGTAAATAGGGCCTCAGTCTGTCCCGCTGTTAGCCTCGTTGCTTATGTCTTACTGTTGTTCATCTAACATCAATAAGGACGCATTACCGCCGATGGCAGCGGTGTTTTCTGACACCGTAAGCTCGGTGGCAAAGCGGCTTAGGTAGTGAGGCCCACCTGCCTTGGGCCCGGTGCCCGATAGGCCACATCCACCAAAGGGCTGGCTGCCGACAGCCGCAGCGATCATATCGCGGTTGATGTAGATATTACCGACCTTGGCACGCTGGCAAATCTCATCAATGGTCATTTGGATTCGGCTATGAATGCCTAGGGTTAAGCCGTACCCCATACCGTTGATTGAGTCGATGAGTTGTTCTAGCTGTTCGTGGCGATAGCGGATAAGGTGCAGGACAGGGCCAAAGACCTCCTCGGGTAATTGTTGTATGTTTTCTAGTTCACATAAGGTGGCGGGGAAAAAATGACCGTGAGCGGTTTTTTCTGTGAGAGTTAGTTGGAATACGGGCGCTTGTATTGAGCTTAAATATTCGATATGACGTTCTAATTTCTCAACGGCTTGCTGGTCAATAAGCGGCCCGATATCGACCGATTCATCGCTGGGGTCGCCGATGCTGAGTTGCTGCATCGCGCCCTTCAATAAAGTCACGGTGTCGTCGGCAATTTCTTCGGCGATAAAAAGCACCCGTAACGCGGAGCAGCGTTGCCCCGCGCTATTAAACGCCGAACGAATCACGTCTTTTACCAGTTGTTCGGGGAGTGCGCTGCTGTCGGCAATCATCACGTTTTGCCCGCCCGTTTCGGCAATGACGCTGGCTAGGGGGGCGTCACGGGCTGCTAATTGCCGGTTAATTCGCTGTGCGGTGTTGATAGAACCGGTAAAAGCGAGTCCGCTGATTCGAACATCGCTGTTGAGTTGTTGTCCGAGTAGCTCGCTGGGGCCGGGGACAAATTGCAGGACGTCGCTGGGTACGCCTGCTTGCTGTAGGTATTTTATGATCTGCATGCCACACAAGGGGGTTGCCGAGGCGGGTTTTGCAATGACGCTATTTCCAGCCACTAAGGCAGCGACGACTTGTCCGGTAAATATCGCCAGTGGGAAATTCCACGGGCTGATACAGAGGAAAACACCTCGGCCTCGCCATAACCCTTTATTTTGCTCGCCGACGATGCCTTGAAATGTTTGTTCGGCATTAAAAAGCTGGCGGGCCTGCTGGGCGTAATAACGGCAAAAATCGACCGTTTCGCGTATTTCAGCTTGCGCATCACGTAAACAGCGTCCCGCTTCGTGTATGCAAAGGTAGCTTAGCGTGGATTGATGTTCTTCGAATAAATTGGCCGCCACTTCAAGTATCTCCGCGCGTTTATTAACTGGGGTTTGTGCCCAAGCGGTTTGTGCTCTAGCGGCATCATCAATTGCGCCGCTTATCAACGAGGGAGGGGTATCGTAAACTTGGCCGATGATGTTGCGTTGGTCGGCAGGGCTGGATATATCTCGCCCACGGCCTTGCCGTGCAGGCGTGTTATGTAACAAAGCTTCGGCGATATACTCGGTTTTCGCGGCGCGGCTTAATTCTCGTAGGGTATCGTTCAGCTCGCTTGGGCTGTCGAAGTTGATACCGCTGGAATTTTTTCGCGCTGGGTAAATTTGTGACGGCAACGCGATAGCGGGGTGGGGGCTAAAGTGGCAGCGTTTAATGTCGGCAAACGGGTCGGCGAGCAGCGTTTCTATCGCCACTTCAGGATTGCCAGTTTGGTAGACAAACGACGTATTGGCACCGTTTTCTAACATTCGGCGTACCAAATAAGGCAGTAACTCAATATGCCGGCCCACGGGCACATAGACACAACAGTTTTTCGCTTGTTGCTGCGCCTGGTATGCGCGGTATAAATTTTCACCCATGCCGTATAAACGTTGGAACTCATAATCTTGTGTGGGTTTAGCCAATTGTTGAATACTGGCGATGGTGAGCGCGTTATGGCTGGCAAACTGCGGAAAGAAGGCTGCCGTATGCGCCAGTAGATAGCGTGCGCAGGCGAGGTAGGAGATATCGCTAGCCTGTTTTCTGCTGAAGACGGGGTAACCGGCTAGGCCTTGGCTTTGTGCGAATTTTATTTCGTTATCCCAGTAAGCGCCCTTAACGAGTCTAAGTGGAATGACTTTTTGCTGCGAAGAGGCTAATTGTCGTAACCAGTGCAGTACGGGTAAGGCGCGTTTTTGATAGGCTTGTACCGCCAATCCCAGTCCATGCCAGTTTTTTAGCGTAGGGTGGGTGAACACGGCGTGGAAGCAATCGAGTGATAACTCTAGGCGCGATGCTTCTTCGGCATCGATGGTTAGACCGATATCAAATTGTTTTGCTAGTTGCGCCAGTTCAATGAGCTTGGGGATTAATTCGTTTTTAACCCGTAGGCCTTGGCTGGGCTCAAAACGTGGGTGTAAGGCGGAAAGCTTGATCGATATACGCTGAGTTGTTCCGTTTGGCTGTTGCGATTTGTGTTCTCCCAATTGAATTAACGCGCTGCGATAGCGGCTGAGGTAGTGTTGGGCATCGGCGGCGCAAATAGCGGCTTCTCCCAACATATCAAAGGAGTAAGCGCTATTGGGCGTAGCAAGTTCGCGGCAGGTTTGGATGGCTTGCTGGAGGGTCTCGCCGGCGACAAACTGTTTTGCCAGTAGGCGCATCGCCTGTTGCATAGCGCTGCGTATGGCCGGTTCTCCCAAGCGTTGGAACATTGCTTTTAGCAGCTGACCGTTGTTGAGTTGTTTGCGGTAATCCTCGCTCAGCAGTTTTCCGCTGAGCAGTAAGCCCCAAGCCGAGGCGTTAACCATGAGCGAGGGACTATGACCGATATGCTGTTGCCAATCGGCGACGCTTAGCTTGTCTCGAATTAAGCGTGATTGGGTTGCGGGGTCAGGGGTGCGTAATAGCGCTTCCGCCAAGCACATCAAAGCGATACCTTCGGCGGATGATAAGGAGAACTCATGCATAAAATGAGTCAGCAGAGGGGCGTTGTTAAATTCTCGACTGTGATTGATCAGCCGCTGTGCTTGCTCTCGGCTTACGGAATATTGAAGCTCGTCGCAGCTAGCCGCCAGTGCTTTTATTGTCTCAGTTTCATCGGCTAGGTAGCTGGCATCAATCGCTGCACGTAATACCTGTTCTGCCGTTGTCTTGTGTGGCTTGCTCATATCCGCTTCCTTAACCACTGTTTGCTCTACAGAGTATAGGTGAAAAGGGCGGATGTATTCGTACCGAAGGTTATACGGGGTTAACGGTTTGCTTTTTTCCACGGTTAAGCAGTGCTTGGCATCTAGTCATAGCGGGCTACCAGCAACAAGGCGTTATTTAAGAGTAAGCTTTATTTTCTGGTAATACTTCTTGGCATACTCTTCCAACAGAGTTTTATTGGTTTTTGACACGGTGTTTTTTACCGTTAAAGACATTCGGGCTAGCTCAATACTTGCTGCTATATTTTCTGACACGACTCCCGACGCGCCGAGCTTTTGAAGTTCAACACACTCCGATGAATTTCTCGCCCTCACATAGATAAACAAGTCAGGGTTTGAACCTCGCAATGACGAAACAATTAATTTAGACGCCTGAATATCGTTGATAGTGATGATAATCGTGGATGTATCTTCTGCGCCGACAGAATCTAATAATGCCTTATCGCAGACATCACCATAAAACACAGGGTGCCCGTGCGCTATTGATTTATTAACGATTGCAGGGTCGATATCGATTGCTACGAAAGGTTGCCCAGCTTGGGTCAGTATATCTCCAACCCGATGGCCGACTCGACCAAACCCCGCGATAACCGTCGGGCCTAATTTAGGCGGCTCAAAGTCAATTGAGTCCCTTAATTTATTATTGTTTAGAATCCCGCGTGCGCAGTTTGCTAAGGCAGGCGTCACCAGTAAGCTGAGTAAAATAACGAGTAGTAGTTGTTGATGTACGGCGGTATCTAAAACGCCAGACTGCACGGACAAGGAAAACAAGACAAGAGCAAACTCACCGCTTTGCGCTAAAATGACAGCGACAGCCAGGCTTTTGTTTTTATTCAAGCCAAACAAATAGACCAACGGGAAAAGGATTATTATTTTAACGGCAATGAGCAGGGCGACCAAACCTAATGAAAGTAGGGGCTTTTCAAGTAGCAGATGTAAATTTAACGACATCCCCATCGACATAAAGAAAAGCCCTAATAATAAACCCCTAAAGGGTTTTATTTCTGACACGACTTGATGCTTGTATGACGAGTCTGACATCAGCATTCCAGCCATAAATGCGCCCATCGCCATAGACAAGTTGATGTGCTCTGCAATTAAAGAAATACCCAGAACGATTAAAATGGCTGAGGCTGTAAACACCTCGGGTATTTTGGTTTGCGCAATGCGATGAAGGATGGGGTGTAGAAAATAGCGACCCAATAAAATGACTAATAATAGAATGATTAACGCTTCAGCCAGTGCAAAGCCAATATCATCACTGATGCTAAGTTCGGGTATTGCTAAAAATGAAACGAGCGCTAATAAGGGAACCACGGCTAAATCTTGCAATAACAAAATAGAGAACGTTGTTCGGCCATACGGTGATTTGAGCAAACGTTGTTCGCTAAGTAACTGCAACACGAACGCGGTCGATGACAGGGCTAGCGCTGGCCCAATGATGACAGCCGCTCGCAGAGGTAAGCTAAATAGGTAATAGGCGATAGCCGTCAGCGCCGTAGCGGTTAGCATGACTTGCAGGGTGCCTAAGCCAAAGACCATTTTCTTCATTTGCCAAAGGCGAGAAGGTTTGAGCTCTATACCAATGACGAATAAAAGAAAGGCAATACCCACTTCGGCGAGGCTACTGATCTCATTAATACTGTTAATCAAGCCTAGGCCTGCAGGACCAACAATTAGCCCCGCGATTAAGAACCCTGGAACCGCGCCTAACTTAATAGCTTGGCATGCCGGCACAACGACAACAGCCGCTGATAGAAGAATAATTAGATCGGTCAGGTACACTGATGACATAGTCTTTTAATGCAACGTTATGAGGTAGGTCTTCGGCAAAATTTTAGAATCATGTAGCCAACAATTCCAGAGGTAAACGAAGCGACGAGAATGGCCAGTTTATCGGTGTACTGGAATAAACTGTCGTCTACAAAAGCCAGCGAAACAATGAATAAGCTCATCGTGAAGCCGATGCCTGTTAAAATAGATACGCCATATAATTGAATCCAATTACACTCATCAGGCAAGGTGGCAAGCTTTAACTTTATGGCTAACCAACTAAAGCCAAATACGCCTAATTGTTTGCCAAAAAATAGCCCGAGCATGATGCCAACGGGCACAGGGCCCGACATTTGCTCTAAGGATATATCCGTCACATTCACGCCTGCATTAACGAACGCAAATAATGGCAAAATGAAAAATGCCACCCAAAAATGCAAGCCGTGTTCAATCTCTTTAAGCGGCGAGAATGATTCGCCATTTTCATTTTTACCCTTCATGGGTATGGTAAATGCCAGAACAACACCGGCTAATGTGGCATGAACGCCGGACTTGAGAACGCTAACCCATAATATCCACCCAACAATAAAATACGCGGCCTTTTTAGACACGTTAAATATATTAAGAGCGACCAATGTTGCTAGTGACAGTGCTGCAACGGTAATTGAAAGAGTTGATAAATCCGACGTATAAAAAATAGCAATAATAACGATTGCGCCTAAATCATCAATAATAGCCAGGGCCATTAAAAACACTTTCAGAGAAAGTGGCACTCGATTTCCTAACAACGATAAGATGCCTAGTGCAAAAGCAATATCTGTCGCAGTCGGTATAGCCCAGCCACCTGCAGCGAGCTCATTGTTCCCGTTAAAGGTATGATAAATCATGGCGGGAACAACCATGCCTCCAATAGCCGCAAAACTAGGCAGCGCCACTTGTCGTATAGATGACAAGTGCCCCTCTAAAATTTCACGCTTAACCTCTAGGCCAATCAGTAAAAAAAAGATGGCCATTAACCCATCATTAACCCAATGATAAAGCGATTTGTTGAGTTCCAATGGGCCTATCTTAATTTCCACAGGAATATGTAAGAAATACTCATAGACAGGTGACATGAATGTATTGCTAAAGAGTAGCGCGAATATTGTTGCAAAAACAAGCAATATGCCACCGGCCGATTCTTTCTTTATAAATTCATCTAGCATGGTTTGTTCTCCTACTTTCCCTAGTTGAATAACATGTTATTTGCAGCTTTAATAACGGTAGCGGTAATTGCATTTGTAACACGCCGCTCAACGGATATGGCATAAAAAGCTTCTTTTATCTCACTAACCTCTCCAATAGATTTAACGTTATATTGGTCCTCAACCTCTTTGCGAAGCACTGTTGGCGCTATAAAAACGCCTGCAGCCTTTTGACCAAAAGATTTCATTAGTGCGCTATCGTCAAACTCAGCAACTATTTTTGGGTGAATACGCGTTTTACTTATCCATTGGTCAATATCTGATCGCAATTGCGTACCTCTGGTCGGTAATAACATCGGCATACCACTTAAGCATTGTGGGAAATCCCCGTTAAATCGATTAATAATTGATTCTTTAGCAAAAAAACTGATGCTGCACTCACCAAGCTTATGATTGAACCCGCGTGTACTAACCGTGCTTGGAATTGGCCGGTCAGCAATAACTAGATCAAGGCGGTGTACCGCTAAATCAGCGAGCAAGGTATCAAGGCCTGTTTCTTTGCATATCAATCGTGTCGGCTTTCGTGTCTGCAATACGGGCAGTAGAATCCCTTGAGCAATAGATTTTGGAACAACGTCTGCAATACCTACTCTAAATAGCTGGGGGCGCTCTTCTGGCTCATTCTGAAGCATCTGCTCCAACTCGCTACCGAGAGAGAAAATCTCATCGGTATAATTTAAAACTAACCGGCCTGTTTCTGTGATTTCTATATTACGACCGGACTTAACAAACAGCTTTACACCTAAATTTTCTTCCAATCGGCTTAATTGACCACTAATTGTCTGTGGTGTGATATGGAGCCGTTCACTAGCCTTTGCAATACTGCCTTCTTTAGCGACAACCCAGAAATAGTGTAAATGTTTATAGTTAAGCATTGTCATTCTCAATAGCTCGATATTTACGATGAGTGTAATAGAAAGAGTCGATTTTATCTAACTATTTCGACTCTTTAATATCGGCATTATTAATGCCTCATTCGTTAACTTAGTAGTCAATGCAGACTCAACTATTAACAGGTTCATTTAAATTAAGTCGGCCGCTCAAATTGTTTGTGAGGATAAGAGCGGCCTTGGCGCTTTCTCCTTTTGACGAATGCTTCCAGTCAGTTATTTCAGGTTATCTAATACTAATGGCCGACGGGTGACGACAAACGCTATCACGTTCAGCTTATTATTGACGGTATGCCTAATATTGTTGTTGAGCAAGCTAAGGCAACATGTATGCCGTTATTGGTTATGTTGAGGTTCCTATAGCGGGCTTATGAATAGAAGAGGGTGTTTAGAGGTTGAACCCTACTAAGTTCAGTAAATTCTAGGCACAAAAAAACCAGCGATTAAGCTGGCTTCTTCGATATATGGCTCCTCCGACTGGATTCGAACCAGTGACCCAATGATTAACAGTCATTTGCTCTACCGACTGAGCTACAGAGGAATTGTTTCAAGTCGCGTATAATACGGAACAGGGCTCTTAGGGTCAAGTGACTTGGGCTTAATATACTGGGCTGGGTGTTAAACTTTAGGCAAAAAAAAGAGCTAGATAAAACCTAAGCCTTTTTAATATGGCTGCTCCGGCTGGATTCGAAGCAGTGACCCAATGATTAACAGAAGCAGAATGTGAGTTTTATGCTGGAAGTAACCAGAAGAGAGCTAAGTAGTTTGTTGTTTATTCGATAGCAAAATGTAGCTATCCGACTCTATATCGAACTTTTGTTTATGCGTATTCAGTTTTACGCTTGGTAAGCTGAAGAATGGTCAGGGATTTTTAAAACCGAACATCGAAGCTATACCGAAATAGGGAGCGATTTTCAGCTTAGCCCATCTTTCAGAACCTCCATTTCTCGGTACTTTTCTACGCTGGATGGCCGCCGTTATCCCCAGCTTGATTTTTGCTGACAGGGGGCGAGAGTGGGGCGAGTTGGGTTTGGGGTGAGATTTCAAAAAAATAAGGGAAGGGAGGCCAATCAACGAAAACGTGAACTTCCATTGATTGCGCAAGTGTTGTTACGATACTTTCCTCAATGCCTGTTCTATACAATCTGAAGCGCTATCAGCGACGAACTGTCATGATTTAGTGCTCACGGGGCATCGCGAAAGGTCGTGTTAGGTGATGCATGAGCAGGTAACCTTGGTACGGAATGCAATGTCTGGCCATTGCTCACCAGTAGACTTGCAAATGAATGACTCAAATCATGAATTCTAAGGTGGATCTGGCCTACTTTATCACGGACACTTTGCCAGCCTTTTTGAATGTTTGTAAGCGGCCTATTCGTACGTGGGTTTACAAAGAGGGCCGCATGTTTACCTTTAGTGCCTAATTTACTTAAGACCCCCAATGTACTGACATGCCTTGCTTTCTTCTGCGCTCGTATCGCTTATTAGCTCCTTTGCTAAGGACTCTTGTAATCGCTGAACACTTTTATGTCTGCATCTCCAACAGGCATCACCCTCTTGAATAACATTGATATTGATTGTTGAGTGGGAGTACTTGGTGATGCGTAATAACAGCTTAAACAGTAAAAATTTACAGCAAATTAAGTAAAATCTGCTATAAAAAAGGTATCAACCTTAAAGATTAAATCACGTGTATGAATCTGGCTGAAACAATTAATTTCGATGAAAAACCCAAAATTTTAATCGTCGATGATGTGCCTAGTAATTTGCTGGTATTAAAAGGCATTTTAGAGGATCTTGATGCAGAGGTTCATCAGGCCAGTGGAGGCAATGAAGCGCTGACCCTCGCATTAGATCACGACTTTGCACTCATTCTGCTTGATATCCATATGCCCAACATGGATGGTTATGAAGTAGCCGTCCATTTACGATCTTATGTACGCACCCAAAAAGTACCTATTATTTTTGTCACCGCTATCTTTAAAGAAGAAGAATATAAACAAAAAGGCTACGACGTTGGCGCCGTTGATTACCTAGAAAAACCGGTAAACCCAGACTATCTGTTAGCCAAAGTGAATGTGTTTTTAGAGTTACACCAGCAAAAACAAGCCTTACAAAACCAGCAGCACAAAACCGAAATTACCCTTAGCGCCATCCCCGATCCTGTTATTACAGTAATTGGCAATCGTATTGTTTATATGAACGAAACCGCCACCTCTTTAGCTCAAGTATTTGGCCACACCAAGGCTTGTAAATCACTGGTTGAGCTTTTTATATTCTCACCAGAGAACTTAAAACAGATCCAAAAAATCGTAGCTGAATCTAGCCAACTACCACCTGAACAGGCACACGCCGTCGAACTGACTTTCGCCTCGCCTAAATCATCCAATAATTATGTGTATGAATTTAGAGTGGTACCGCTACGTGGCAAGAGCGCCTCAACAGAAGAAACGGTACTCATTTTCCATGACATCAGTAGCCTTCGTTCTTTATCGCAAGAAATGGCATATCAAGCCTTTCACGACCCGCTAACCACCTGCCCCAACCGGCGCTTTTTTGAAGATAGGTTAAAGTCCGCCGCGTCGCGTTATGAACGTAATAAAAATCACTTAGCCATCATGCTCATTGGTTTAGATAGTTTTAAACAGCTAAATGACTCAGCCGGTCGTGATGTGGGCGATAAGATATTGCGCATGGTAACAGAGCGTCTCAAAACGGCCTTGCGCGACTCAGAAACATTATGTCGACTAGGAAGTGATGAATTTAGCATCCTCTTCGAGGACATTGACGATATCGACATGCTAAAGCTGCCGGCCGAACGCATTCTCGGATTATTGTCAGAGCCCTTTAATATCAATAATGAAGAATATAAAGTGAGTGCCAGCATCGGTATTACATCCACTAACTTAGGCCCCAATATCCACCCAACGAGCATGTTAAGTGATGCGGACTTGGCACTGTGTGAAGCAAAAAAACAAGGCGGAAATCGCACGGCCTTTTTTGACCTGTCGATGCGTGAGAGCCTTAATCAAAAAATACGTCTCGATAAGGAACTCATTCAAGCCATAACAGACTCACAATTTTGTCTTTATTACCAACCTCAAGTCGATGTTCATAGTGGAAAAATAATCGGTATGGAGGCTTTGATACGCTGGCATCATCCCGAAAAAAACTTAGTACCCCCGTTAGATTTTTTACCTACATTAGAAAGCACGGGCTTAATCAAAGAAGTCGGCGCTTGGGTGATTAAAGAAGCGTGTCAACAAGCTGAACAATGGCAACAAGAAGGCTTAGAGGTGCCCTGCATTTCCGTTAATGTTTCAGCTAAACAGTTTACTGAAAAAGGCTTGCCAGACTATGTTAAAGCCACCCTGAGTGAACATGGTTTAACGCCCGATAAGCTTGGCATCGAAATTACCGAAACCCTGTTTATGGAATCAACCATGCAAGTTGAAAATAACCTTAGGGAATTGCATGACATGGGCTGTGAAATATCGCTCGATGACTTTGGCACAGGCTATTCTGCACTCAGTTATTTGCTGCGTTTTCCTATCGATGTTATCAAGATCGACCAAGTGTTTATTCATAGCCTCTTAACTCAGCCACAATACAAAGACATGGTCAGTGCCATCATTCACATGGCTCATGGCTTTAGCAAAATGAAAGTACTTTGCGAGGGCGTTGAAAACGTATCAGAGCTGGCTATACTCAATGAAATGAAGTGCGATACTTACCAAGGTTACTTATACAGTAAGCCTTTGCCAGCTAACGAGATGAAGCAGTTGCTGCTGAATGAACAGCAAACAGGGTAAACGATTGTATAACTATCACCTCTATCAGGGATTATGAGCATGCTGTTAAAAACCACGTGTCGATGACCGATATCAAAGGCAACATTATATCGGTGAATAAAAAGTTCATCGAGGTCAGTGGCTATAGCGAAGCGGAACTGATCGGCCAAAACCATCGCCTATTAAACTCCGCCAACCAGTCCAAAGACTATTGGCGCGAGATGTATTTAACCGTCTCTAAAGGTAAACCCTGGCATGACGAAGTGCGTAACACCGCCAAAGATGGCCATCACTATTGGGTCGATACCACCATTGTTCCCAATTTCGATAACCAACATAAATTAATTGGCTACACCTCCATTCGAACCGATATCAGCCAATCAAAAGAAAATGCAGCGCTACTCGAAGATGCCCAGAGGCAAGCAGAAGATGCCCAGAAGCAAGCAGAAGATGCCCAGAAGCAAGCAGAAGATGCCCAGAAGCAAGCAGAAACAGCCCTGAAGCAAGCAGAAACAGCCCTGAAGCAAGCAGAAACAGCCCTGAAGCAAGCAGAAACAGCCCTGAAGCAAGCAGAAACAGTGTCGATGACCGATATCAAAGGCAACATTATATCGGTGAATAAAAAGTTCATCGAGGTCAGTGGCTATAGCGAAGCGGAACTGATCGGCCAAAACCATCGCCTATTAAACTCCGCCAATCAGCCTAAAGACTATTGGCGTGAGATGTATTTAACCGTCTCTAAAGGTCAACCCTGGCATGACGAGGTGCGTAACACCGCTAAAGATGGCCATTACTACTGGGTCGATACCACCATTGTTCCCAATCACGACATCGACCATAAGTTAATCGGCTACACCTCCATAAGAACCGATATCACTACTCAAAAAGAAACCATTGAAAAGCTGGCTATTGCTAAGGCCGAAGCAGAAGTGGCCAATATCAGTAAAACTGACTTTTTAGCCAATATGAGCCACGAAATACGCACCCCCATGAACGGTGTTATCGGCATGACCAATTTATTGTTAGACTCTCAGCTGTCAGCAGAGCAGCATAAATTAGCCAAAACGGTTAAATCATCGGGTGAAAGTTTACTCGGCATTATTAATGACATTCTCGACTTCTCAAAAGTTGAAGCGGGTAAGTTAGACCTTGAGTACCTCAACTTTAACCTAGGCCAATTGGTGGAGGACTTAGGCAACACATTGTCTTTTCAAACCGACAATAAAGGCATACAGCTTATTTGCCCGGCCAGCCCCATCATTCAACAATGGGTAAAAGCTGACCCTGGACGAATTCGTCAAATTTTAACCAACCTCATTGGCAATGCCATTAAGTTTACTGACCAAGGTGAAGTGGCTGTTTTTGTCAGTATTGAAGACCAAGGGCTGCGTAAACAGGTGCTTTTTGAAGTAAAAGATACCGGCATTGGTATTGATCAGCAGCAGCAAAAAAAACTATTTGATCAGTTTTCTCAAGCCGATACCTCAACCACTCGAAAATATGGCGGAACTGGTTTAGGCTTATCCATCAGCAAAAAATTAGTCGAGTTAATGGGCGGTGAGGTCGGTGTCCATAGTACCCTTGGCCAAGGGTCTAACTTTTGGTTCAGCTTAGATTTAGACGCCGCCGAACACTTTGGCGAAGAAAAGTTGAGCATTGATAACTTAGATAAACAAAAACTATTGATCGTTGATGACAACGCCACTAACCGTGATTTGATGCATCAATTACATGATATTTGGGGTATTCCACATGCCTTGGCTGCCAGCGGTAAGGCGGCACTCATTGAATTAAGCGCAGCCGCAACCTCAGGGGCTCCTTATACCCTCGTCATTTTAGACATGAATATGCCAGAAATGGACGGTCTTGAGCTTAGCAAGGTGATTCATGCCAGCCCCGCGCTCCAAGGGGTCAAGTTGATTATGGCAACATCACATGCGCAAAGAGGTGATGCCAAAAAAATGCAGGCGGCCGGTTTTAATGGCTACCTTACTAAACCCATTCATCAGTCCGAATTGTTTGATGTTGTTGTGCAAGTGTCGGGACTTAGCGATAGTTCTAAAAAATTAATCACTCGTTTTACCAGCCGTGAAAAATATCAATTTAAAGGTCATATTTTAGTCGTTGAAGATAACGTCACTAACCAACTGGTCATCCAAGGCTTACTTAGCAACTTTGGTTTATCGGTTGATTTAGCCGCTAACGGTGAAGAGGCCATTGCGGCCTTACAGCGAGGCAATCATCACGACCTGGTGTTTATGGATTGTCAAATGCCGGTGATGGATGGTTATATTGCCACCACTAAAATTCGAGAAGCAGGCACCGGTTTAGCAAACCCGGCGATTCCCGTGATTGCCATGACGGCCAATGCGATGGCCGGTGATAAAGAAAAATGTTTAAGCGCCGGCATGGATGACTATATTGCTAAACCCATTGACCCCGAAAAAGTAGCTAACATGCTCGAGCATTGGCTTCCTGAGCGTATCAGGAGAAAAGTCTCAACAAATTCATTACCGGCAGAGCAACCTGACACTGAAAGCAAAAAACTAATATTCGATTTTGATGACATGAGCAAACGTTTAATGCATAAACCTGCGTTAATGAAGGCCGTTTCAGAGCAGTTTTACATCGACTTACATGGGCAGATAAACGAGCTTAAGTTAAGCATTGAACAAAACAATACTGAACTAGCCGGTGTCATCGGCCACACAATCAAAGGCGCTTCTGCGAGCGTTGGTGGCCTTGAGCTTAGTGAGCTAGCCTTAAAAATAGAAATCGCAAGCAAAGCAAATGATATGGATAGTGTCAGTAGTTATTTACCCATATTAGAGAATAGTTTTACCAGCCTAAAAACCACAATGCAGGAAAAGCTCAAGGAAATGACTGATAGCTGAAGATGATGCTACTGCCCGGATGATCTTAACAGCCGTCTGCGAAGCGTGGGTATGGAATGGTTACACTATCTCGTACCTAGATAATTAATTAAACTATCAGCAAAAAAAAGAGGTGGCGTATAGAACATACGGTCCACAATTAAAAAGCACCTCTCATAGAATAGGGTGTTTAGAGGTCGAACCCTACTAAATTCAGTAAACCCTAAGCACAAAAAAGCCAGCGATTAAGCTGGCTTCTTCGTATATGGCTCCTCCGACTGGATTCGAACCAGTGACCCAATGATTAACAGTCATTTGCTCTACCGACTGAGCTACAGAGGAATTGTTTCAAGCCGCGTATAATACGTAACGCGGCTCTGTTGGTCAATCAATAATTTCTTTTTAAATGAATTATTTGTCGTTCAACAGTTTGGCGATTCTATCCATCGCGTTGACGAGGTTGTCCATGCTGGTGGCGATTGAAATACGCATATGCCCGTCTAGGCCGAATGCTGAGCCGGGTACCAGTGCGACCCCGGCTTTTTCAAGAATGTATTCAGCAAGGTCTACGTCGTTACTCATCTCGCTCATGCGATTTAAGATAGGGTTGAAGTCTGGGAAGCAGTAGAAGGTGCCATCAGACTGAATGCAGCTAATGCCTTCGATGTCGTTAAGTTTGTCGACGACATAATCGTGACGTTCCTTGAACGATACCAACATTTCACTGATGCAGCTTTGATCGCCTTCCAATGCGGCTTGTGCGGCATATTGCGAGATTGATGTTGGGTTTGAGGTGCTTTGCGATTGGATTTTTTTCATCGCTTTGATCAGTTTTACTGGCCCAGCGGCATAACCAATGCGCCAGCCTGTCATCGAGTAGGCTTTTGATACGCCATTTAATACGATGGTTTGATCATAGAGTTCTGGGCAGGCCATCACAATATTACTGAAAGGTTCGTCACACCATAGGATATGTTCGTACATATCATCGGTGGCGATCAGTATATTAGGGTGTTTCTTTAATACCGCGCCTAGGGCTACTAGCTCATCGTTGCTATAGGCTTTGCCGCTAGGGTTAGATGGACTATTAATGACAACGAGTTTGGTTTTTTCGGTAATCGCCGATTCAAGTTGCTCAGGGGTCATTTTGAATGACTGCTCTTGGCTGGCTTGAACAATGACGGGAACGCCGCCGGCTAATAGACTCATATCGGGGTATGAAACCCAGTATGGTGCCGGGATGATGACTTCATCGCCATCGTCGAGTAGTGCCTGTGCTAGGTTGAAGAAGCTTTGCTTGCCACCACAGGAAACCAATACTTGGTCGGCTTGGTATGACAATTGGTTGTCATTTTTAAGCTTGTTGATGATGGCGGTTTTGAGTTCAACGGTGCCGTCGACGGCGGTGTATTTTGTTTTGCCCGCATTGATCGCATCTCTAGCGGCCTGCTTGATGTGCTCTGGGGTGTCAAAATCGGGTTCGCCAGCGCCTAAGCCAATGATATCTTGACCGGCGGCACGTAAAGCCGCGGCTCTTGCGGTAACCGCTAAGGTAGGTGAAGGCTTGATGCGTTGAACGCGTTGTGAAAGTTTCATATCCATAGTGTGTTTGTTATCTCGGTAATAAAAACGCAGCCAAAGTAGGTGTTGGCTAACTTTTTAGAATAAAATTGATCGTTATTATTAATAGTAAGCCTAGCATTCTACTTGATGCGGCGTGTATGCAAAATCCCTATGAAAAAAAAATACCATATTCATTCTTCATTTCAACCCGCTGGAGATCAACCTGGGGCCATTAAAGCCTTGGTCGAAGGGATTGAAAATGGGGAGTCTCAACAGACATTATTGGGGGTGACGGGGTCAGGTAAAACGTTCACGATGGTGCATACCATCGCGAAATTGCAGCGTCCGGCATTGGTGCTGGTACACAATAAAACCCTGGCTGCACAATTATATGGTGAGTTAAAAGAGTTTTTGCCCGATAACGCGGTTGAGTATTTTGTGTCGTATTATGATTATTATCAGCCAGAGGCTTATATGCCGGCATCGGATACCTTCATTGATAAGGATGCCTCGCTCAATGAACATATTCAGCAAATGCGTTTGTCGGCGACGAAGGCGTTAATGGAGCGAGATGACGCGATTATTGTCGCCAGTGTGTCGTGCATCTATGGTTTGGGCGATCCAGAATTATATTTCAGTATGATCTTGCACCTTTCGCGGGGTGAGCGGCTGAGCCAGCGGGATATTATTCGGCAATTGGCGGATATGCAGTACAAGCGTAATGATGTGGAGTTATTGCGCGCGACTTACCGAGTGCGTGGTGATGTGATCGATATATTCCCTGCGGAATCGGATCAATGTGCGGTAAGGGTTGAGTTGTTCGATGATGAAATTGAGCGACTTTCTTTATTCGATCCGCTGACGGGTGAGATTGTTCAGCGCCTGCCACGTTACACCATTTTCCCTATTTCACACTATGTGACACCACGGGAAACGATTTTGGCGGCGGTTGATAAGATAAAGCTAGAGCTGGCGAGCCGCCTACAGCAGCTCCGGTCTATGGATAAACTGGTGGAAGCGCAGCGTTTAGAAGAGCGCACCAAATTTGATTTGGAGATGATGCGTGAGATCGGTTATTGTTCGGGCATTGAAAATTATTCGCGTTACTTATCGGGTCGTGATGTTGGTGCGGCCCCGCCCACCTTGTTTGATTACCTGCCGGATGACGCCTTGTTGTTTATCGATGAGTCGCATGTCACCGTGCCGCAAGTTGGCGCGATGTTTAAGGGCGATCGTTCGCGTAAGGAGACTTTGGTGGAATATGGTTTTCGTCTGCCGTCGGCGTTAGATAATAGGCCGATGAGGTTTGAAGAGTTTGAAGCGAAGGCGCCGCAAACGGTTTTTATTTCGGCAACTCCAGCGAAGTACGAGATTGAGCGTTCGGGTGCGGTGGTGGAGCAGGTAGTTAGGCCAACGGGCTTGTTAGACCCCCTTATTGAAGTGCGGCCAGCGACCACTCAGATCGATGATCTATTGTCGGAGATTAATGCGCGGGTCAGGTTGGAGGAGCGGGTGCTGGTGACCACGTTAACCAAGCGTATGTCAGAGGACTTAACCGACTACTTAATGGAGCACGGGGTGAAGGTGCGTTATCTGCATTCCGATATTGCCACCGTCGAGCGGGTAGAGATTATTCGTGATTTACGCCTAGGTGTGTTCGATGTGCTGATCGGCATTAACTTATTACGTGAAGGTTTGGATATCCCAGAGGTTTCATTGGTGGCCATTCTAGATGCCGATAAAGAAGGTTTTTTACGCTCTGAGGTGTCGATGATTCAAACCATTGGTCGTGCGGCGAGGAATGTGAAAGGCAAGGCTATATTATATGCCGATAAAATAACCGGCTCTATGCAGCGGGCGATGGATGAGACCGCTCGCCGTAGAACAATGCAGCAAGCGCATAATGAAAAACATGGGATCACCCCGAAGGGTATTGTGAAAAAGGTGGCTGATATCATGGAGGGGTCGGTGCGGGCAAAACGCAGTGATATGAAGTTGGTGGCCGAGCAGGCCGCCAAGTACCAGGCTTATAGCCCGGCTGACATCGAGAAGGCGGTGAAAAAATTAGAGGCGACAATGTATCAGCATTCGCGGGACTTGGAGTTTGAACAAGCGGCTAAAGTACGTGATGAAATAAGCCAGTTAAATGACATGCTGGTGTTGGGTGCATAAGGATATAAAATAATTTGCTTAGAGTGCTTCACTATCTCGCGTGTTTTCAGTACAATGCTCGACCTTCAGATGATTGAATAGCAGGCGCGTAGCTCAGTTGGTTAGAGCGCATCCTTGACATGGATGAGGTCGGTGGTTCGAATCCACTCGTGCCTACCAATCTACTGGAAACTCTTTATATACCCTCTATTAAAAATTATTAAGGTCCTAACGTGCCAGTTATTACATTACCGGATGGAAGTCAGCGCGAGTTTTCACAAGCAGTAAGTGTACTCGAGGTCGCAGCAGATATTGGTGCTGGCCTAGCAAAGGCTACCGTTGCTGGTAAAGTGAATGGTGAGTTGGTTGATGCCTGCCAATTAATAGAGCAAGATGCTAGTTTATCTATTGTTACTGGGCGTGATGAAGAAGGTGTCGAGATTATTCGTCACTCAACAGCTCACTTGCTGGGTCACGCTATTAAACAATTATTCCCCGGTACCCAAATGGTTATTGGGCCGGTTATCGATAACGGCTTTTATTACGATGTGCAAAGTGAACACCGGTTTACACCGGATGACCTTGAAGTGATTCAAAAACGCATGGCAGAGTTGGCGGCAACGGCTTATGACGTTGTGAAAACGATGGTGCCAAAAGCAGAGGCTCGAGCTTTATTTGAGTCGCGTGGTGAAGCCTATAAAATGCGTTTGATTGATGATATGGGTGATGAGGTGGTCAACGTTGGCCTTTATCAGCACGAAGAATATACCGATATGTGTCGTGGCCCGCATTTGCCCAATATGTCTTTTTGCAAAGCCTTTAAACTCACGAAGTTAGCGGGTGCTTACTGGCGTGGTGATGCCAATAATGAAATGTTACAACGTATTTACGGCACGGCTTGGGGCGATAAAAAGGCGCTTAAGAAGTACTTGCACCGCATCGAAGAAGCCGAAAAACGTGATCACCGTAAAATTTCAAAAGCATTGGACTTATTCCATTTACAGGAAGAAGCGCCAGGAATGATTTTTTGGCACGATGCGGGTTTAACGATATACCGTACTATTGAGCAATACATTCGTCGCAAGCTAGAGCTTAATAATTACGTAGAAGTACGTACGCCGCAATTGGTCGATAAAACCTTATGGGAAAAGTCGGGTCATTGGGATAAATTCCGCGACGATATGTTTACGGTGGATTCTGATAGCCGTGAATATGCGGTTAAACCGATGAATTGCCCTTGCCACGTACAAATTTACAACCAAGGTTTAAAGAGTTACCGAGACTTGCCATTAAGAATGGCTGAGTTTGGTTCTTGCCACCGTAACGAGCCGTCTGGCACCTTGCATGGTTTGATGCGTTTACGTAACTTTATTCAAGATGATGCGCATATCTTCTGTACTGAAAAGCAAATTCAGTCTGAAGTGTCTGATTTTATTGACTTGTTATATGAAGTGTATGCAGACTTTGGTTTTACCGATATTATTATTAAGTTATCGACCCGCCCCGAAAAGCGTGTTGGCTCAGATGAGGTATGGGATAAATCTGAAAAAGCCTTAGAGGATGCATTGAATGCAAAAGACCTCGATTGGGACTTACAGCCGGGTGAAGGTGCGTTTTATGGCCCTAAGATAGAGTTCTCGTTAAAAGATTGTTTGGATCGTGTATGGCAGTGTGGGACCATTCAGGTTGATTTTTCTATGCCAGATCGCCTCGACGCACAATATATTGCGGAAGACGGCTCTCGCCAATCACCGGTGATGTTACATCGAGCCATTTTGGGTTCTTTGGAACGATTTATTGGAATTCTGATCGAAGAGTACGCGGGTAAATTTCCAGTTTGGTTAGCACCAACACAAGTCGTTTTAATGTCAATTACTGATAAAAATGACGAATATGTGGCCTCAATTGCAAAAATCCTTCAAAAACAAGGAATCAGAGTCAAAATAGACTTGAGAAATGAGAAGATCGGCTTTAAAATTCGTGAGCACACATTAAAGCGTATTCCGTACCTAGTTGTTCTCGGTGATAAAGAAGTCGAAAGTAACGAATTAGCGGTGCGTTCTTTAAGTGGTAAAAACATGGGTAACTTCACTCCTGAGGAATTTATCGCACTAATAGCAACAAATGTTGCTGAGTGCTCTAAGTTAGAGTCTTAAGAGTTTTTTACACGTAGTAGATAAGTCAAATTAGCGAAACCGACTTATTTATCTTTAATATTCGGAGATTGTGACATCGCAACAAAAAAAGTAAGAATTAACGACGACATTACGATAGCAAACATCAGGCTTATTGATCAAGATGGTGAAAAAATAGGCATCGTTTCGTTGGAAAAAGCGAAAGGCATGGCGGCTGACGTGGACTTAGACTTGGTTGAAGTGTCACCAACAGCATCTCCTCCGGTTTGCCGAATCATGGATTACGGCAAATTTAAATTTGAAGCGAGTAAGAAATTACAAGCCTCAAGAAAGAAGCAAAAAAATATCCAGGTGAAGGAAATTAAATTCCGTCCTGGTACCGATATTGGTGATTACAACGTAAAACTACGTAACCTGCGCTCATTTTTAGAGCACGGTGATAAAACCAAAATCACAGTAAGATTCCGCGGTAGAGAAATGGCCCATAGAGAGCTTGGTATGGAGTTGTTAAAACGCGTCGAGAAAGATTTAGAAGAATTAGCGGTGGTCGAACAACGACCAAAGTTTGAAGGTCGCCAGATGGTCATGGTAATGGCACCAAAGAAAATTAATTAACGGAGTACAGTAATGCCCAAGATGAAGTCAAACAGTGGTGCAGCTAAACGTTTTAAAAGAACGGGAAGCGGCGCATTTAAATGTAAGCAAGCTCATTTGCGTCATATTTTGACCAAAAAGACCACTAAAAGAAAACGTCAATTGCGTAAGGCATCAGTGCTTCATGCATCAGATATGAAAAGCGCAACACGTATGTTGCCTTACAGCTAATTTAGATTTTTTGAGGATAAGAAATGCCTAGAGTAAAACGCGGTGTAGTTGCGAGAGCAAGACACAAAAAAGTATTAAAACAAGCAAAAGGTTATTACGGTGCACGTAGTCGTATTTACCGTGTAGCTAAACAAGCGGTTATCAAAGCGGGTCAATATGCTTACCGAGATCGTCGTCAAAGAAAACGTCAATTCCGTGCGCTTTGGATTGCTCGTATTAATGCCGGTGCACGTAGCTGTGGTTTGTCTTACAGCCGCTTCATGAATGGCCTTAAGAAAGCATCAATTGGCTTAGACAGAAAAGTTTTGGCTGATCTTGCAGTATTTGATAAAGACGCATTTTCGCAGTTAGTAACAACTGCAAAATCAAAACTGTAGATAAGACTGGTTTCTGAGTATTTATTACTCAGGTAGTTACGGTTAGTAACTATTACAAACTAAGAGTTAGTCATGAGGGAAAGGTCTGCTGATCTTTCCCTTATTTATTTGGATCAAGTAAAAAGACAGCAACGTGGACAATTCATTAGAAAACATCGCCGAGCAGGCTGAAGCCGAGTTAAAGCAGGCCGATAATTTATCGGTACTTGAAGATATCCGAGTTTCCTACTTAGGAAAAAAGGGTGTGTTTACCCGCCAGATGAAAACGTTAGGCGGCCTACCGGCCGAAGAACGGCCAAAGGTTGGGGCAATAATTAATCAGGCTAAACAAAAATTTCAAGCGGCACTAGAGCAGCGCAAAACGGCATTAGAGAATGAATTGTTGGCTAAGCGACTCGCTGAAGAAACGATTGATGTGACTTTGCCAGGGCGTGGTCAGGCGGTGGGCGGTGTACATCCCGTTACCCGAACGATGCGCAGGATTGAGCAAATTTTTAGTCGGATCGGTTTTGATGTAGCGATGGGGCCTGAAGTTGAAGATGATTTTCATAACTTTGAAGCACTCAATATTCCTTCTCATCACCCCGCACGCGCGATGCACGATACCTTTTACTTCGATGAGCATACTCTACTAAGGACACATACCTCGCCGGTACAAATACGGGTGATGGAAAACAGTGAACCGCCATTGAAGATTATTGCGCCGGGTCGAGTGTACCGTTGTGATTCAGATATCACGCATACCCCGATGTTCCACCAAGTTGAGGGTTTTGTTGTCGATAAAAATGTTAACTTCGCCGACTTAAAGGGTGTTATTAGCGAGTTTTTACAGGCCTTTTTTGAAAAAGACGTCAAAGTGCGTTTCAGACCGTCTTACTTTCCATTCACGGAACCTTCCGCCGAGGTGGATATTGAGTGTGTGATGTGTGAAGGCGAGGGTTGTAGAGTCTGTGGTCAAACCGGTTGGCTTGAAGTATTGGGCTGCGGCATGATCCACCCCGAGGTGTTCCGCCATATTAATATTGACTCCGATGTTTATACCGGCTTTGCATTTGGTATGGGAGTCGAAAGGCTGACCATGCTGCGTTACAAAATAAATGATTTGCGGTTGTTTTTTGAAAATGATCTTAAGTTTTTAAGACAATTTAATTAAGCTAGGTAGGGATTAAAAATGTTAGTTAATGAAGCATGGCTTAAAGAATTTGTTGATTATTCAATGCCGACCGAGTTATTAACCGAAAAGTTGACCATGGCGGGTCTTGAGGTCGATTCGGTTAATCCAGCAGCCGCTGATTTTAGTGGTGTCGTTGTTGGCCAAGTGACCTCCGTTGAAGCACACCCGAATGCCGACAAGCTACGCTTGTGTAAGGTTTCAATCGGTGCTGAAGAGTTAATCGATATTGTTTGTGGTGCGAGTAATGTGCGGGTTGATTTACGTATCCCTGTGGCGACTATTGGTGCGGTGTTGCCTGGCAATTTTAAGATTAAAAAATCAAAATTACGCGGCGAACCGTCTCACGGTATGTTGTGTTCTGAGGCTGAACTGGGTTTGGCTGAATCTGCCGATGGTTTGATGGAACTGCCTGCAGATGCACCTATTGGTGACAATATTCGTGATTATCTGCAATTAGATGACACGATTATTGAAGTAGATTTAACCCCTAACCGTGCCGACTGCTTAAGTATTGAAGGTGTTGCACGTGAAATATCATGTTTTTCTGAACAGCCGTGGCTGCCACAAACTGCGCCACAGATCGATGTAAATACCGATGATGTGGTGAATGTCGTGGTTGATGCTCCACAAGATTGCCCACGTTATTTAGGCCGTGTCATTAAAGGTCTGGATCGTACAGCGACCACACCTATTTGGATGCAAGAAAAGTTAAGGCGCTGCGGTCAACGAAGCTTAGGGCCGTTGGTCGACGTTACGAATTACGTATTATTAGAGCTGGGTCAACCATTGCACGCTTTTGACCTGACTAAGATTGATGGCGATATTGTCGTGAGGCGTGGGCGTCAAGATGAAAAGTTGGTCTTATTAAATGAACAAAGCATCGAGCTGGATGATGACGTATTAGTTATTGCCGATCAGCAGCAGGCATTGGCTTTTGCGGGTGTTATGGGTGGTGAATCATCGGCGGTGAATGATGATACCCAAGACATTTTTCTTGAGTGTGCCTTTTTTACCCCGCTTACTATCGCAGGCAAGTCAAGAAAGTATGGTTTACATACCGATGCCTCACACCGTTTTGAGCGTGGTGTTGATCCCGAACTATGCTACCGAGCGTTGGCTCGAACGGTTCAGTTATTAACCGATATTGCTGGTGGACAGGTTGGCCCATTAACCGATGTGAGCTCAAGTGATGCCTTACCAGCAATAAACAAAGTCGCTTTACGCTTTGAACGCGTTGAGCGTGTGTTAGGCATTCAGCTTGATGAAGCGGTGGTTGAGGGGTATTTCCATAGTCTCGGGATGGTGGTTGAAAAAACAGCTGCTGAATGGCTGGTAACCGCGCCGAGCTATCGTTTTGATATTGCTATTGAAGCGGATTTAATCGAAGAAGTGGCGCGTTTATATGGCTACGATAATTTGCCACAAAACAGTCTTAACATTTCCGGCTCACTGGCGTTGCTTGAAGAAAAAATCCAGCCCTTAGACAGAATTAAAGACCTATTGGTTGATCGCGGTTACCAAGAAGCGATTACCTATAGTTTTACGGACGAGGCTGCGCTGAAGTTGTTGACGCCGGATGCCGAAGTGTACCGTCTGAAAAACCCTATTTCAGCTGACTTGTCGGTGATGCGAACCACCCTTTGGGCGGGTTTGCTTAAAGCGATGGATGGCAATATCAAACGTAACGAAGACAGTGTTAGGTTTTTTGAAACGGGTTTACGCTTTGTCGTTGTTGATGGGGAATTGCAGCAGGAGCAAATGCTTTCATTGCTCGTCACCGGTAAGGCGAAACCTGAACAATGGGCGGAGCCAACAGCAGCGGTTGATTTTTATGATGTGAAAAATGATGTTGAAGCGATCTTTGCATTAAATGGTTTAGCGTCTGATTACCAGTTCAAGGCATCGCGTCATGATGCACTACACCCCGGGCAAACGGCTGAGGTTACTAATAAAGCGGGTGAGCAACTGGGTTATATTGGTTTAATCCACCCAGGCTTGGAAAGTGCATTCGATATCAAAAAGCCGGTGTATTTGGTGGAGTTAAAACTATCGTTAATTCAAACGCGTGAGATTCCGGTGTTTGAAGCGGTTTCTAAATATCCATCTGTTAGACGCGACTTGGCACTTATCGTTGACGAAAAACAAGCGGTCGCTGACATTAGCGACTATATTTGTCAGTCAGGCGGTATTGTAAAAGACGTATTAGTTTTCGATATCTACCAAGGTAAAGGCGTTGAAAATGGTAGAAAAAGTATCGCTTTAGGCTTGATTTTACAGGGTGAATCTAAGACACTAGTCGACCTTGAGATTGATGAGGCCTTAACTGAGTTGCTTAACAATCTAGATACAAAATTCAATGCTCAGCTAAGGGATTAACCAAGATGTCATTAACGAAAGCTGACTTAACCGAGCAATTATTTGACGAGTTAGGTCTTAATAAGCGCGAGGCAAAGGAAATTGTTGAGCAAATGTTCGAGGCTATCAAAGCTTCTCTTGAAAAAGGTGAGCAGGTTAAGATTTCTGGTTTTGGTAACTTCGAATTAAAAGATAAAGAGGCGAGACCGGGCCGTAACCCTAAAACAGGGGAAGATGTTGCCATCTCAGCGAGACGAGTGGTGACCCTTAGAACGGGACAAAAACTTAAAGAACGAGTAGAAGCCTATGCTGGAACCCAGCCATAATAACGAACTGCCTGCTATTCCGGCAAAACGCTATTTCACCATTGGTGAAGTGAGTGAGTTATGCGCTGTTAAACCACATGTGTTAAGGTATTGGGAGCAAGAGTTTCCTCAGTTAGAACCCGTGAAGCGGCGGGGAAATAGACGTTATTATCAACGTCAAGATGTTATCCTTATTCGGCAAATTCGTGGCTTGCTGTATGAAGATGGTTACACCATTGGCGGTGCAAGATCGCACCTATCGGGTGACCATGCGCAGCAAGATACCACCCAAACGAAAATAGAAATTCAGCAGATAAAAGCCGAGCTTCAAGAAATTTTAGAAATCCTCAAGTAATACATCAAATATGTCGGGGCGTAGCGCAGCCTGGTAGCGCACCAGTATGGGGTACTGGTGGTCGGAGGTTCAAATCCTCTCGCCCCGACCAATTCTATATTTTATTATCAATACCTTAGGTTGTCAGCGACATCACGATGTTAGTGATTGTCTAACCTTTTATCGTGAAGGTGTCACTTCAATGGCTTTCCTCAGGTAATACTTCTTCGTAATTTTGGCATCTGTATGAGCCAGTAGCTTGGTTCCATCATGGTCAGAGGCTGCTTTTGGACGTAAACCTCTAAAGGTGAAGCGTTCTTGAATAACATCATTTTCAAGTGCTTTATTCATTGCTTTTTGCCACATCGACTTAAAGCCGCTAGATGTATAGGCTTGTCCTTTTGAATTACAAATCAAACAGACTGATGAAGTGACTTTTCTGAGCGTTTTTGCTTTAGTATCGGGCTTCGTTTAACAGGCGTTCATTAATTTGGTTCGTCGTCACCGGGTAGATATTCATCGCCTTTGTAAAAACGTTCAATATCTTCGAGGCCCAATCATTCTGTTTCTCCTTCACCTGAGGTTGGCTGGTCTGAGGTAGGAAAACCCCATGTATTAAGTGCAGCAGGGCCATGAATGGACTATTTCGGTTCTATATTTAGGCGATAAATTGAGTTGATTGAATTTAACTCAAGCATAAGCCTAAGTCATAAATTTAAGAAAGCTCTCCGAAACTTGATGTTTTATTATTGAATACTATAATTACCAAAAACAGGGTATATGGAATATAGTGTGTTCAATGAGTAAAGAGAATAAAAAGCGTAGTGCGGTTGTATTCCCCAAAAACAAGAAGGTTTTAGAGCAACTGGGTGCGAACATAAAGCTTGCTTGTAAGCGGCGTGGCTACACACAAGTTTTAATCTCTGAACGAACGGGGCTAAGCCGCTTAACCATCCGTAGAGTATTACAGGGTGATTCTAGTGTTTCTATTGGGCATTATGTGGCGGTACTCGCTGTGCTTGGCTTGACTGAAGACTTCACTAAGGTGGCTAGTGATGATGAGTTGGGTCGTAAGCTTCAGGATATTAAACTGCTGAGTAAAGGATAAGGTGGCTAATATGAGTACGGAAGTTTATGTTTTTGCTGATTGGGAAGAGTTTAAAGAGCCAGCTCTTGTTGGCAGCTTACGATCTTCAGTCATTAAAAATAAAGAGCATTTCAGTTTTAGCTACGATACTGATTGGTTGCAGTCTCCCTATGCGCAAAAGATAGACCCAGGTTTAGAGCTATATTTTGGTGAGCAGCACAGTGAAGGCTCTAACAATTTTCGCACCTTTTTGGATTCTTGCCCTGATCGGTGGGGAAGACTGTTAATGAAACGGCGTGAGGCGGTGCTTGCTCGGCAAGAAGGTCGCCGTCCGAGAGTGCTTAATGAGGTAGATTATTTACTGGGCGTGCATGACTTGTATCGTTTGGGTGCATTGAGGTTTAAGCGTGATTTGAACGGTGCGTTTTTAGATGACAATGAGAAATTCGCAGCACCACCGATTTCATCATTACGCGATTTGGAATACGCCGCACAACAGGTTGAAAATAATGTTGATATTGATAACCCTGAATATTTGAAGTGGTTAAACATGTTGATGTCGCCAGGGTCGTCTTTAGGAGGTGCAAGGCCTAAAGCGAGTGTGGTTGATGAGAATAATCAGCTGTGGATTGCAAAATTCCCCAGTCGATATGATGAACACGATATTGCTGCATGGGAGTTTGTTGTATACAAGCTGGCAATCTCTGCCGGGGTTACGATGTCTGAATGCCGAGTGGAAAAATTTAATGGTCATCACCATACTTTTTTAACTAAGCGATTTGACCGAACAAGGGATAGCCGATTGCATTTTACATCGGCTATGACGCAGCTAGGTTATTACGATGGTGACTACGAAGCGAGTTATTTAGAATTGGCGCAGTTTCTTACTGAGCAGGGTGCTAATACGAAAGCAGACCTAGCTCAGCTATGGCGGCGTATTGTTTTTAATATTGCGGTATCAAATACGGATGATCATTTAAGGAATCATGGCTTTATTTACAGTAATGGTGGCTGGGTACTCTCGCCTGCGTACGACATTAACCCGGTAACACCGGCGAATGGTCTTCACTTGAATATTAGTGATGATGACAATAGTCTTAATTATGAGCTAGCGATGGATGTGATAGCCTTTTTTCAGCTTAGTAAGCCTGAAGCAGATCAGATAAAGGATGAGGTGTTAACAAGTGTTGCACAGTGGGAAATGGTAGCGAACTCAATAAAGATTAGCCGAAGTGAGCAGCAATTTATGGGAAATGCATTTAATGTTTAATCGGTATAAAACTTAATTTATTTTCAAACCCATATAACCGAGTTTAAACTATGGATTCAGAATTTTTAACACAATAAACGGCAACGATGGCGACATAATAATCGCTATTGACCTTGCTCTACAGCCGAGGGATTGACTGATGTGCCTATACGTTGTTTTGGGACTGTAATATGGTTTTTTGTTGGAGCGTCTAAATGAAGACGAGTGGTGAGCGAAAGCCGGTTAAGGGTGGAGGCGTTTTAAAAAAGTGTCTAACCTAAAATTGTAAGTTATTGATTAATATAAGGGCTAAATTAAGTCTAGGTTAGACGGGATGGTGAGTTATTTCCTATTAAATCAACTGTTTGTACTGAAGGTGAACCTGTACGCGGTACTGCTGGTCTGAAGGTTCAGACCCTCTAGCCTTGAGCAAACTTATTGATCCGAATGAATTATTTATATTTCGCTAGATTGCCTTAAATACCGAACAAACTCAGATGCAATATCTTCAGGTGTGATGTCTGTTGGTTGAAACCAGATTTTGACTGAATTCAATGCGCCTATCAGCATGAGGCGAAAAAGTTTTTTATTTACATCACTCTTTAACGGCAGTTCGTTGATAAGGTCGACGAAAATCCCCTCATAGCTGTTTCTCATAGCAGTTAGTTCACTACGGATTTCAGGTGCTTTATGGGGTTTGATTTCGGTCATTACTTGTGCGTAATCATTTTTGTTAATGATGGCTTCTAAATGCGTTTTAGTGGCCACTTCGAGTCTTCGCCAAGGATTCTCCTGCTCAGCGATGACCTCTTCAACCCTCGTTTTTAAGCTGTAGACGGCTTGCTTGTAAACAGCGAGTAATATTTCTTGTTTTGATTTGAAGTGATAGTACATCGAGCCAGGCAGCATGCCGACTTCTGAGCCGATATCCCGCATGGTGGTCCCCTTATAGCCCTTGCTAGCAAATAACTTGGCGGCAGCATCCAGCAATGGTTGTTCTCGGTTATGAGATCTTTTGACTTTTTGATTGGGTTTATCGGCTCTTTCGTTTTGCATAAGTATTGTGCGGGATTTTCCTTAAATAGTTGAGGTGTGATTTTATGTGTTAACAGTGAGTTTTTCTGCCGAGCTTAGTCAAAATGAAAAGGCTAAGTTTGCTGATTAACAGCTGCATATGCTAACAAGTTTTACATCAATAACAATAAAAACGACGCTTAAATATGTCATGGGGGTGTTTGGCGATAGCAACGCGTACCTTTCTCCTTCGGCTAATCAATTGCGACAGCTTTCTAGGCGAAGAATCCTACGATAAGGGTATTTGAAGACACTAGGAAGAAATGTTTTGATTGTTAGTTGTCAGCTTTAATGGCTATTGACATCTTGTTTCAATCTATATTAAATAAAAAAACAAACAGTTGTTTTGTTAGTGGGCTTGCTTGGATTACTTTGACGGTTTTTTCATGAGTAACCAAAAAAGAATGATTGTGGTTTTTAATATAGAGGATAAATCTATGGAAAAAGTATTCCCTAATGTCACCGGAACACCCGTAAGAGCACTGATTACTAAAATAGGTTTTGATGGTCATGACCGTGGCAGCCGGATTGTTGCTGCATATTTGCGAGATGCGGGTATGGAGGTTATTTATACGCCCCCTTGGCAAGAGATTGACGCGGTGGTGCAACTTGCCCTGCAGGAAGATGTCGACTTGATCGGTATCAGCTCGTTGGCGACAGACCATCTTATCGTTCCTGAATTGATGCAGAAATTGAGTGATGCGGGTTTATCGGAGATTGAGGTTTTTATTGGGGGGATTATTCCAGAGCAAGAGCGGCCTATGTTGATTGAGGCTGGTCTGGGGGGCATATTTGGCCCTGGTTCATCTCGTGAGGAAATTATTGAATGTGCGCAGCGACTCGCGGCAGCGGCAAGGCTTAATAAGCAGAAAGCGATGGCGGTAGCATTATGAGTGCGTCATTGAACGAACAGAGCTTCCGCTTGCAGGACGCGGGGGAGCCATCGTTAGATGCGGCGGAAAACCAATGGAAAGAGGATTACGCAAAACAGATTGGTGCTAATAATCAAGAGATTAAGAATATGTCGGGGATTACGGTCGATCCCTTGTATACACCGGATAATATTAAGGATACCGACGCGTATTTAAAACAATCGGGTTATCCTGGGCAATTTCCTTATACCCGTGGCATTTACTCGACTATGCATCGAGGTAAAACATGGACACAACGTCAGCTTGTGGGTCTTGGAACGCCGGCAGATTACAATAAACGTGTACGGACGATGCTGGAACTTGGGGCTAATGCGATTAGTCTATTGCCTTGTAATTCAGGTTTCCGCGGGGTGGATTGTGATGTGGTTCCGCTGCCTTTATTGGGTACCTGCGGCACGGTGGTGAACAATGTTGACCATATGGATACCTGTCTTGAGCAGGTGCCTATAGATCAAATATCCGCCGCAATGAATGATCCGTCACCGTTTACCCTGTTTGCTTTTATGCTCAATGTGGCAAAACGACGGGGTATTAGCTGGGATAAAATAACAGGTACCTCTAATCAAAGTGACTATATCTCACACTTTGTAGCTAATCATATGTTTTATCGATTGTCGCTAGCGGGTTCACGTCGTGTATTGGTCGACCATATTGAGTTTTGTCGCGAACATGTACCGAACTGGAACCCGATGTCGGTTGTCGGTCAACATATTCAGCAAACGGGCGCTACCTTAGCTGAAACCGTTGGTTTCACGCTCTCATCAGCTATTCAACACGCCGAAGACTGTCTGGCTCGCGGAATGGATCCTGATGAAATTTTGCCACGTTTTACCTTCTTTTTTGATGTGTCGATCAACTTTTTTGAAGAGGTGGCTAAATTTCGTGCAGCACGTCGGATTTGGGCGCGTATTGCGCGGGACCGCTTGGGGGCAAAAGACCCCAAGTCTTGGCGTTTGAAGTTTCATGCGCAGACCTCAGGTGTTGATCTAACTGCGCAGCAACCACTTAATAATATAGCGCGTACAGCAGTACAAGCGATGGCGGGAATTTTTGGTGGTCTGCAATCAATGCATACGGATGCTTACGATGAGCCTTTTACTACGCCGACAGCAAAGACCGCAAAAATTGCGGTGGCAACACAAAATATCCTCCGTGAAGAAGCGCACCTATGCGATGTGATCGACCCTTTGGGGGGCTCTTATTATATTGAGCGCTTGACCGATCAAATGGAGGAAGAGGCATTAGCGGTGATGGCGAAGATTGATGCGGCGGGAGGGATGTACAAAGCTGTTGAGGTTGGTCTAGTGCAAGCGATGTGCGGGGAATCATCTATGGCAAACCAAGAGTTGATTGAATCCGGCAAGAAAAGAATTGTTGGGGTTAATTGTTACCAAGATGAGGAAGAAGAAAAAATAGAGGTCGAAACGACACGTCCAGATCCCGTCTTGATGCAGAAACATATTGATGAATTTAAGGCATTTAAGAAAAATCGTAGTCAACAAGCTGTTGCGAAGGCTTTGGATAATTTAACGCGAGCCGCGAATAGTGATGACGAGAATGTGTTTGCCAGTGTCGTTGAGGCGACGGGCGCGGGAGTGACGCACGGCGAGATCATTAGCTGCTTGCGAACAGAACTGGGTTTTGGTCATCCACTGATTATTGCATAGGGGGCGAGAGATGAGCGATCTAACGACACAGGCAAGTCATATGGCTACTCGGCTACGTGCTGGGGAGGTGGCGGCGTTGGCCAGAGCGATTAGTTTGGTGGATTCTCGTGAGGAGCTAGGTTCACAAATACATCGAGCGGTGCGTCCTTATGCGGGCCAAGCCGAAGTGATTGGTATTACTGGGCCACCCGGCGCAGGCAAGTCGACCTTGTTGAATGCACTGGTTGCTGCATTTCGTAACAACAATAAGCGGGTGGCGGTGGTTGCAGTTGACCCGTCTAGCCCGATCACTGGCGGTGCGGTATTAGGCGATCGTACACGGATGGGCGAGCACACCAGCGATAAAGGGGTGTTTATTCGTTCGCTCGCGGCGAGGGGGCATTTAGGGGGGTTGTCTGCGAGCATTCTGAAAATAATTGATTTGGTTGATGCGGCAGGCTGGGATGTGGTGCTACTGGAAACGGTGGGTGCGGGGCAGTCTGAAACGGAAGTGGCTGAAGTCGCGGATATTAATGTGGTAGTGAATGCGCCAGGTCTGGGTGATGACGTGCAGGCTATTAAGGCAGGGATTCTGGAAATCGCCGATGTGTTGGTGGTGAATAAAGCGGACTCGCCGTTAGCGCAACGTACGGAACGACAACTCAAAGCGATGCTCCAATTGCGTCGAGAGGAGTCGGCTAATGTGCCGGTGATTAATACCGTGGCGACAACCGGTGACGGTATCGATGTATTGCTGTCGGCGATTACCGAGCTAACGCGTACCAAATTTAAGTCTAGTAAGAATAAACGGCTTCTCGATCGGGTGCGCCGGCTAGTGGCGCAAGAGGCGGCGGCGCAAGCTAAGCAAGTGATACTGGGTGACCAGAACCCAGCAACGCTTGCTTTGTTTGAAGGCATTCTTGCGGGTGAATACGGTTATGAAGAGGCCACGGTGAAGCTGATGTCTAGGCGGTATGCGCAGGCGGGGTGCGGATGAATTTAGTTTTGATATGCAGGCATAAAGATATCAGTTGATACATCTCAATAATGCGCCGGCTCTATTTTCTCGGGCGGCGATTGAATCTCTACAATAGCGGGGAATTAATATGATGGGGAAGTTAACAAAAAGTTATATTTGCGGTGATGCAGACGGGCAATTAATTTATAGCACGATAGGGAATTATTTTGATGACATTGCAGAAAAACACCCTGATAACGATGCATTGGTGGTGTGTCATCAAGACATACGCTGGAGCTATCGAGAGTATAAAGAAAAGGTTGATAAACTAGCGAGCGGTTTATTAAAGCTTGGGGTCGAACCGGGGGATCGGGTGGGTATATGGGGCACTAATAGTACCGAGTGGAGCCTAACGCAATACGCCACGGCCAAAATTGGTGCGATTATGGTTTGCATTAATCCTGCGTACCGTACGTATGAATTGGAATACGTGTTGAACAAGGTAGGCTGCCGAGTCATTATCACCGATGAAGTGTTTAAGGATAGTGAGTACCTGACAATGCTGCAAACGCTAGCGCCTGAATTGAGCCATGGTGACCCCTATCAGCAGCAACTTGAGGCATTGCCCCAACTTGAGATGATTATTCGCATGGGTGAAGAGAAGACCGCTGGCATGTTGAATTTTGCAGAGGTGTGTGAGATGGGAGGGGCGCAGGAGGAGGAGCGTTTGCTCGCGTTAAAAGAGGAGCTAAGTCCTGACGATGCGATTAATATTCAATTTACCAGTGGGACAACGGGGCGTCCTAAGGGGGCGACGTTGACGCATGGTGGGATTTTAAATATCGCTTTTTATATTTCTGAGGCGATGCGGTTTACCGATCAAGACAGGCTTTGTATACCGGTTCCGCTTTATCACAGTTTTGGCATGGTGATGGCCAGTCTCGCCTGCGTCGCTAGCGGAGCGACAGCCGTGCTACCCAGTGCAATATTTGATACCCAGTTGACCTTGGAGGCTGTCGAGGCCGAGAAGTGTACCGGCCTACACGGGGTGCCAACGATGTTCATCAGCGAGCTGGATCACCCAGATTTTTCAACGTTTGATTTGAGCCATTTACGAACCGGTATTATGGCGGGTTCGCCCTGTCCCGAAGAGGTGATGAAACGGGTTATGCGTGATATGCATATGGAACATATTTTAATTGGTTATGGGCAAACTGAAGTAAGTTCCTTGAATCATATTACTCGCCCCGATGATCTCGTCGAAAGGCGGTTAGAAACGGTGGGGCGTGCTTTTCCACGGGTAGAGATAAAAATTATAGATGAGGAGGGGCGGGTGGTCGCCGTAGGGGATAAAGGTGAAGTCTGTACGCGCGGTTACTCGGTGATGCAGGGTTATTGGGGGGATAAAGAAAAAACGCAGGAAACTATCGATGCTGGGGGTTGGTTGCATTCAGGGGACTTGGGGGAAATGGACAGTGATGGTTATGTCAGAATTGTTGGGCGGATTAAGGATATGATCATTCGCGGTGGTGAGAATATTTTCCCTCGGGAAATTGAGGAGTTTCTTTACACCCACCCTAAAATACAGGAGGTGCAAGTTTTTGGGGTTCCAGACCATAAAATGGGGGAAGAGGTGTGTGCTTGGATAAAACTATTGCAAGGGGAGGATATGGATGTTGAGGGGGTGAAGGGCTTTTGTAAGGGGCAAATTACTCACTTTAAAATCCCACGTTATATCGACTTTGTTGATGACTACCCAATGACGGTGACCGGCAAAATTCAAAAGTTCAAAATGCGCGAAGATATGCTGGCCAGAATGGGCTAGCCGAGCGGAAACCTTTTTTTGTCAACTCAGCCTCAGCATATTTGAGGCTGAGTAACGCTAGCGTAGCGTCTAGTTTTTATAACCCTTAGGGTTTTTACTCTGCCAGTGCCAACTGTCTTTGACCATATCTTCTAACTGGCGTGTGGCCTGCCAATTGAGTTCTTTTTTTGCCCGGCTAACATCGGCATAGCAGGCGGCAATATCACCGGCGCGGCGCGGGACAATTTCATAAGGTACTTTAACTTTATTGGTTTTGGCGAAGGCGTTGAGCATTTCTAAAACGCTAATACCCGTGCCTGTACCCAGGTTGTAGGCTTGAACACCCTCGATTCCACCGGCCGATAGGAGTTTTTCAACGGCTTTAACGTGTCCCAATGCAAGGTCAACGACGTGAATGTAGTCGCGAACACCGGTGCCATCTACGGTGTCGTAATCATCACCGAAAATAGCGAGTTTTTCACGCCGACCAATGGCCGTTTGGGTGATAAATGGCATTAAGTTATTCGGTGTGTCACTTGGATCTTCACCGATTAAGCCGGATTGGTGGGCGCCCACAGGGTTGAAATAACGCAGCAGCGCCACCGACCAAGGGGGGTTTGTTTGCTTGATGGCATCGGCTATTGGTAAGTCGCGTAATATTTCTTCAATAATGAGCTTCGAGCGGCCATAAGGGTTGGTAGCCGATAATGGCATGTCTTCGGTGAGTGGGAGTTTTTCTGGGTTGCCATACACGGTAGCTGACGAGCTGAAGACCAGCTTTTTGCAATTAGCCGCCTGCATCGCCTGTGTGAGGACTAAGGTGCTGTTGATGTTGTTATCGTAATACTCAAGGGGCATCGCACAGGATTCGCCAACGGCTTTCAACCCCGCAAAATGAATAACCGCAGCAATATTATATTGCTGAAATGTTTCTGCCATTAATTGTTCATTGCGTATATCACCCTTAATAAAGGTGAGTTTTTTGCCGGTTATTTTTTGTACTCGCTGCAAGGATTCTTTGCTGGCGTTAGATAGATTGTCGATGGCCAGTACTTCATAGCCGGCCTGCAGTAATTCTATGCAAGTATGTGAAGCAATATAGCCAGCGCCACCGGTTACTAATATCATTTATTCGTCCGTTAATAAAAAATGCCAGTATACAAGAAAGAGCGTTTGGGTCAGGAAGCTCAGCGATGAATATGCTTAAAAAGGAGAATGAAATTTATCAGCTAGGCCTAAGATCCATATAAAATATGTGGTTACTACAAATAAAACAGTGGCTTAAAAGCCACAATAATGTGGAAAAGGAGTCTGGTGTGAAAGGAATTGTCTTAGCGGGGGGGAGTGGTACCCGTTTGTATCCAATTACGCGTGGTGTTTCTAAGCAATTAGTACCGCTTTACGATAAACCGATGATTTATTACCCTATTTCAGTGTTAATGCTAGCGGGTATTAAGGACATTCTGGTGATTACTACGCCAGAAGATCAAGCCGGTTTTCAGCGCTTACTTGGTGATGGTACTGAATTAGGCATACGCTTTGAATATATTGTGCAACCGTCTCCTGATGGTTTGGCGCAAGCTTTTATTTTAGGTGAAGAGTTTATTGCGGATGATGACGTCTGCTTGGTGCTTGGAGATAATATTTACCACGGCCATGACTTAACCAATATGTTGGCGCAGGCGGTTGCCAATGTGAATGAACAAGATAAGGCAACGGTGTTTGGTTATCGCGTCGCTGACCCTGAACGTTATGGGGTCGCAGAGTTTGATGCCGATGGGGTCGTGGTGAGTCTTGAGGAAAAACCGACAGAACCGAAAAGTAATTATGCGGTGACAGGTTTGTATTTTTACCCTAATGATGTCATTCAAAAAGCCAAAGAGGTGGAGCCCTCTGAACGAGGTGAGCTTGAGATCACCAGTGTTAACCAAGCTTATTTACTTGAAAAACGCTTGAAAGTTGAGCTGATGGGCCGTGGTTATGCTTGGCTTGATACCGGTACTCATGAAAGCTTATTGGAAGCCGCTCAGTTTATTGAAACAATAGAAAAACGGCAGGGTTTAAAGGTGGCTTGTTTAGAAGAAATTGCCTTCGAACAAGGTTACATTTCTAAGCAGCAGTTGATCGAATTGGCTAAACCCTTGGCTAAAAATCAATATGGCCAGTATTTATTGAAACGTGCGGAAGAAGGTATTTAGTAAATGAAGTTTACTCCTCAAAAAATAACCGATGTTCTGGTGCTAGAGCCGCTCGTTCACGGCGACGATCGTGGGTATTTTGTAGAAACATTCCGCCAAGACTTGTTTGAAGCTGCAGTGGGCCATCGGGTTGATTTTGTGCAGGATAATGAATCGAAATCATCCAAAGGCGTACTTCGTGGTTTGCACTTTCAGTTAGCTCCACACGCGCAGAGTAAGTTGGTACGGGTTATTGACGGCAGAGTGCTTGATGTGGCGGTTGATATTAGGCAGGGCAGTGATACTTTTGGTCACTACGTGGCGGTTGAGCTGAGCGCTGAAAACAAGAAACAAATGTTTGTGCCGCGTGGTTTTGCCCACGGTTTTGTGGTGTTGAGTGATACGGCAACGTTCGCTTATAAGGTCGATAATTATTATTCCCCCGAGTGTGATCGCGGCTTGGCATTTGCTGACCCAGCATTGGCGATTGACTGGCAGTTGCCGCAAGCCAGCTTATTATTGTCGGAGAAAGATACTAAGCAGCCATTACTCGCTGAGTTGGCAGATTGTTTTGATGTGAACGTTGATTATTATGCCTAATCTTCAGTCGATATTGGTCAATGGAGCCAGTGGGCAGCTGGGGCAGTCGTTCCAGCAACTAGCGGCTCATTACCCGCAGTATGAGTTTGTGTTTGCCGACCGTGCTAGCTTCGATTTAGCGCAAGACAGCAGTATAGAGGCGTATTTCCAGCAGCATTCGTTTGATCTGATCATTAATTGCGCGGCTTATACAGCGGTTGACCGGGCTGAAGACGAGCTCGAGCTAGCCGATGCGATTAACCATCTCGCGGTAGCAAAGCTTGCCAGCATAGCCGTTAAGCAGCAAGTTAAGTTTATCCATATATCCACCGATTATGTGTTCAATGGTGAACAGTTCAGGCCTTACATTGAAACTGATAAGGTCGACCCGCAAAGTGTTTACGGGGCGACCAAGCTAGCGGGTGAGCAAGCGGTATTCAAGACCATGCCGTTGGATGCATTAATTATTCGCACCTCTTGGGTGTATTCGCCGTTTGCTAATAATTTTGTTAAAACGATGTTAAAGCTAGGCGGGCAACGAGATACGTTAACGGTTATTTTTGATCAGCTGGGCAGCCCAACGTATGCCCCAGATTTAGCCGAGACGATAATGCAGCTTGTGACTCATCAGTCATTCAATCAGCAAGGCATCACGACACAGCTTTATCACTATAGCAACGAAGGTGTTTGTAGCTGGTACGACTTTGCGAAAGCTATTTTTGAGTTAAGTAGCATCGATTGTGAGGTACTGCCGATTGAAACCAAGGACTACCCAACTGCAGCAATACGGCCGCACTATAGTTTGTTAAACAAGGCGAAGATTAAACAGCAGTTTGCTTTAAAAATACCCTATTGGAAAGATTCATTAATACACTGCTTAGCGGCCTTAAAGGAAACATAATAATGACAACAGTTTTAGTCACTGGGGGGGCTGGTTTTATTGGTTCAGCCGTTATCAGGCACTTAATGAACGGTGCGGATTATCGCGTGGTTAATGTTGATAAGTTAACGTATGCGGGAAACTTAGAATCCTTAGCCTCGATAAGTGGCCATTCACGTTACAGTTTTGAACAGGTGGATATCTGTGATGCGACGGAAATTCAACGTGTATTAGCACAGTATCAGCCCGATATTATTATGCATTTAGCCGCTGAATCACATGTGGACCGCTCTATTGATGGGCCGGCAGAATTTATTCATACCAATATTATTGGCACTTATACCTTGCTGGAACAAGCGAGGCAGTATTGGCTGACACTCGGCGAAGTGAAGAAAGCCGGTTTTCGTTTTCACCACGTCTCAACCGATGAGGTGTACGGAGATTTAGAAGGTACCGATGAACTGTTTACCGAGTCGACCCCGTATGCACCGAGTTCACCGTACTCAGCCAGCAAAGCGAGTTCTGATCATCTCGTGCGGGCTTGGCATAGAACCTACGGTTTTCCAACGTTGATTACCAATTGTTCGAATAATTATGGGCCTTATCACTTCCCTGAAAAACTAATCCCATTGGTTATTCTTAACGCTTTGGCCGGTAAGCCATTACCGGTTTATGGTCGAGGGCATCAAATACGGGATTGGTTATACGTAGAAGACCACGCGAGGGCCTTGGTGTTGGTGGCCACCACGGGAGCTATTGCCGAAACCTATAATATTGGCGGGCATAATGAGATGCAGAACATCGAGGTGGTGAAAACGATTTGTCAGTTGTTAGAAGAATTAGCGCCTGACAAACCGGCTGGCGTCGAACAATATCAGGACTTAATTAGCTATGTTGCCGATCGGGCGGGGCATGATGTGCGCTACGCGATTGATGCGAGTAAAATTCAACAAGAACTTAATTGGACTCCGCTAGAAACCTTTGAGAGTGGAATTCGGAAAACTGTACAATGGTACTTAGCTAATCAAGCTTGGTGTGAACACGTTTTAGATGGAAGTTATCAACAATAATAATCAACAAGGACAGTAGTATGATCCCAGTAATAATGTCAGGGGGCAACGGCACGCGCCTTTGGCCTTTATCAAGAAAACACAAACCGAAGCAGTTTATTTCCTTATTTGGTGAGCACACGATGTTCCAAGACACCTTGTTACGCTTGGATGGCCTCGATGGAATAAGCGCACCGATCGTGGTTTGTAATAATGATCATCGTTTTATGGTGGCGGAGCAATTACACGAACTTGAAGTAAATAGCAGTAGCATTATTTTAGAACCCTTTGGGCGCAATACCGCGCCGGCCTTGGCGATTGCCGCTTTGCAAGCCGCACAATCGGGGGAAGACCCTGTTTTATTGGTGTTGGCTGCCGATCATGTGATTGAGGATGTTGCGGCTTTTCATCGAGCGATTGAAGTAGCGCAGAAGCAAGCTCAGGCAGGGTATTTAGTAACCTTTGGGATCGTGCCGACGGCACCCAATACTGGTTATGGTTATATTCAAGCCGCAGAGAAAAATACACTGAGTGAGGTCAAGGCCTTTGTCGAAAAACCCGACTTAGCGACGGCCAAGCAGTATGTGGATTCTGGATTGTATTATTGGAACAGCGGTATGTTTATGTTTAAGGCGTCGGCCTTATTGAGTGAATTGGAACAGCATTCGCCAGAAATACTCAGCAGCTGCGTTGATGCGTTAGCAAAGGGTGTTAAAGATTTAGACTTTACTCGTTTGCATACCGAGGCGTTTGAAGCCTGTCCAGCGGACTCTATTGACTACGCGGTAATGGAACATACCAGTAAGGCGGTTGTGGTGCCGCTTGATGCGGGTTGGAATGACGTGGGTTCTTGGTCATCGCTTTGGGAGTGTGCCGAGCAAGACGCCAATAACAACGTTGTGCAAGGTGACGTGATGATCGATGAGGTGAGTAATTCTTACGTTCATAGTGAGCACCGCCTCGTTTCGGTATTGGGTTTGGATGATGTTGTGGTGGTTGAAACCGCCGATGCGGTGATGGTAGCGAGTAAAGAAAGTGCCCAGCAGGTGAAACATATTGTTAGCCGTTTGCTTAAAGACCAGCGGCCAGAGGCCGAGAGCCACCGCCTATGTTATCGCCCTTGGGGGAACTACGATTCGATAGACCTAGGTGAGCGTTTCCAAGTGAAACGTATCACCGTTAATGTTGGGGCTTCCTTATCTTTGCAAATGCACCATCACCGAGCTGAACACTGGATTGTAGTGAGTGGTACAGCAGAAGTCACTTGTGGGGAGAAGGTATTATTGTTGAGTGAAAATGAGTCGACCTATATTCCATTAGGCGTTAAACACCGCTTACATAATCCAGGCTGTGTGCCCTTGGAAATGATAGAAGTGCAATCGGGTAGTTACTTGGGTGAAGACGATATTGTTCGTTTTGCGGATAACTACCAACGCGGCTAGATAAAATAATAAAGCTTTGGAGTCAGTGCTCCAGGCTAACTTAAATACTAATAAGAGAATAAATATGACTGAGCGATTGAGTTGTTTTAAAGCCTACGATATTAGAGGGCAGCTTGGAACAGAATTAGATGAAGATATTGCCTACCGAATTGGTCGTGCCTTTGGCCAATATTTACAGGCAAAAAAAATAGTGATTGGTGGTGATATACGTGAAACCAGTCCGGCACTAAAGGCCGCGGTGGCGAATGGTTTGAAAGATGCCGGGGTTGATGTATTAGATATTGGTATGGTTGGCACTGAGGAAATTTATTTTGCCACCAAATACCTCGGCGTCGATGGTGGGGTTGAAGTCACCGCGAGCCATAACCCTATTGACTACAACGGAATGAAGTTGGTACGTGAGGATTCAAAACCGATCAGTGGTGATACCGGGTTAAACGATATTCAGCAGCTCGCCGAACAGAATGATTTCAAGGAAATTGCCGGTCAAGTAAGAGGGACAACCGAGCATATTTCAACCTTATCTGCGTATGTCGACCATTTATTAACCTACCTAAATACCGATGATTTAAAACCGCTAAAGCTCGTGGTTAACGCCGGCAATGGTGCTGCAGGTCACGTGATTGATGAGCTGGAAAAGCGTTTTCAGCAAGCGTCGGTACCGATTGAATTTATAAAAATTCATCATGAAGCCGACGGTTCCTTTCCGCATGGAATCCCTAACCCCTTACTCGTTGAGAATCGCCCTGCGACCGCTGAGGCGGTGAAAGCGCATGGCGCCGATATGGGTATTGCTTGGGATGGCGATTTTGACCGTTGTTTCTTGTTCGATGAAAACGGTGACTTTATTGAAGGCTATTATATCGTCGGTTTATTGGCCGACGCCTTTTTGGCGACGACCCCTGAAGCAAAAATTATTTATGATCCGCGTTTAACCTGGAACACCATCGACATTGTTGAGGCGGCCGGTGGCGAAGCGATTATGAGTAAAACGGGCCACGCCTTCATTAAAGAGCGTATGCGTAAGGAAGATGCGGTGTACGGTGGAGAAATGAGTGCGCATCATTACTTTAGAGACTTTGCTTATTGTGACAGCGGAATGATTCCTTGGTTATTGGTGGCCGGTTTATTGAATGCTAAAAATAAAAAGTTGTCACAATTGGTGGCGGAACGGATAGCGGCGTACCCATCATCGGGTGAAATAAACAGTAAGTTAGACGACCCCGAAGGCTCGATTGATCGAGTATTAGCAGCGTATAAAGAACAGGCTGTTAAGGTGGATCTTACCGATGGTATCGGGGTGGAATTCGACCGTTGGCGTTTTAATTTAAGACGCTCAAATACCGAACCTGTGGTGCGTTTGAATGTCGAGTCGAAAGGCAATGTCGAGTTGATGAAAGAGAAAACCCGCGATATTTTAGCCTTATTATTGGCGTAATTATCACGGGCTGTTTAGTTCGGTGGTATATTTATCGCTGGAAATCTGATAGAACTGACTGTTGTTATCAATAAAATAATATTAATGGGACATGGGACAATGAAAAAAATAGTTTTCTTTTTAATGGCCACCTTTTTGGTGGCTTGTAGTGATGACAAGGCGGCGACTGAAGCAGCGTCCAGCCAAGTCAACGAGGCTGCGGTTGTGGTGCCTGAAAAAGAGGTGCTGGCCGAGAACAGTGTTGAGCCTGTTACTGAAGCTGATGTATCGGTGCCCTTTTACGGCGTAGCACAAAATCTTCAGCGTTTTGCTGAAGTGACACAAATCAATGATAAGAATGTTCACAGTTTGAAGCCGGCATGGGTATTATCCATGGGGGATAACCGTGGCCAATCAACCCAGCCTATTGTGATTGATGGCATCATGTATGCGACGAATCATAACTCGACCTTTGCGATTGACGCTAAAACAGGCAGACAGCTATGGAAGTCGATGATTGAATACCCAGCCGATACCGTGACCTGTTGTGGTATTACTAACCGCGGTGTGACTTATCATGATGGTGTTTTATACCGTGCAACGCTTGATAATCACGTATTAGCAATGGACCCTAAAAATGGCACGATCATTTGGGATGAAGTTGCCGCTGACGTGAAAGAAGGTTTCTCCATGACCAGTGCGCCTTTAGTCGCCAATGGGGTGCTGATTACCGGTATGTCGGGTGGTGAGTTTGGAGTTAGAGCTTTTATTGATGGCCGTGACCCAAAAACAGGTGAGCTATTATGGCGCTTTTACACCATTCCAGAACCCGGTGAGCCAGGTGGTGATACTTGGGAAGGTGATGATTGGAAACGAGGCGGTGGCCCAACTTGGTTGATCGGTTCTTATGATAAAGACTTAGACCTAGTTTACTGGGGCGTGGGTAATGCAGCACCTTGGAATGCGGCAATGCACCCAGGGGATAACCTTTATACCAATAGTATTATTGCGATTAGACCGACAACGGGCGAACTCGTGTGGCATTACCAATTTACCCCGAATGATCCGTTTGATTACGATGGTGTGAATGATCCGATGTTGATCGATATTGATATCGATGGAACGCCAAGAAAAGTGCTTATTCAAGCTAATCGTAATGGCTATTTCTATGTGATCGATAGAGTAACCGGTGAGTTATTAAAAGCGAATCAATATGTTGATAAGCTTAACTGGGCCGACGGTATTGATATGGAAACTGGGCGTCCAATTCGTGCTGAACGTGTTAAAAACATGATTGCCACTGGCGAGCAAACTGAAATTTGGCCATCCGCTTTTGGTGGTAAAAATGTTGCACCAATGTCATTTAGCCCAGAAACAGGTTTGGCTTATGCTAATACCTTCAATATTGGTTGGAAATACACACCGGTTCAACAAGAATATAAACCGGGTATTTTCTATATTGGCATGACGTTCGAATGGTTATTGCCAGATGAGCCTAAGGGTTATTTGAAAGCGATTGAGCCAACCACCGGTAAAACGGTATGGCAGTTCCCATCAACGATTCCAATGAATGGTGGAACCTTGGTAACTAAGGGTAACTTGGTGTTTTCTGGTGCACAAACGGGTGAGTTATATGCCTTTAATGCAAAAACGGGTGAGAAGCTTTGGGAATTTAGAACCAGTTCGGGCATTATTGCACCGCCAATTACTTATCAATTAGATGGTAAACAGTATATTGCCGTAGTGAGTGGTATTGGTGGGGTGTATAACGCATTCTCCGGTGATCCTAAGCTTAAAAATGTAAATGCCGGTGGTTCTATTTGGGTGTTTGATTTAGGCGAAGGCAGTAACAGCACGGTTGCCGCAGAAACAATTCTGCCTCCGGTTATTAAATCAGCTAAAGCGGACGTCGTGGATGATGAAACAACATGGAGCGCTTCGGTGAAACATGGTGCAGAGCTTTATGAGCAAACGTGTTCGCATTGTCATGGTGTTAAGATGAAAACATCGGGTACAACGTATGACTTGAGAACCTTTCCAGAAGGACAAAAAGAGCGTTTTATGAACTCTGTTTCTAACGGCAAGGGTCAAATGCCGGCTTGGGGTGAAAAACTGTCTCAAGAAGAAATTTCAGACCTTTACGATTATGTTGTTCACTAGGTCAGGGATGTATTAGTAGTCGCCATCACGGGGCTAAAAGGGCCGAGTAGCTTTGCTACTCGGCCCTTTTTTATGCTTGCTGTAGTTGCTGACTGTAGGGAACTTCATTAGGAGGTGATTGTCTTACGGTGGCTTCGAAGTATTTAGGAGGAATCTATATGGGTACAACTATTGAGCGGCACGCGCACCTTCATGTGGATGATGGGGTGCACAAATTATGGACGGATCACCATAACCTGAATATTGAGTATGCGAAGTATGTGGGTTTTTTGTTGATCCTCATTGGGGTGGTAGGTATCCCATTTACTGGCGAGGCGTTTATCTTTTTTACCCTCACTCAATTACAGTGTACAGGGCATATTATTACAGGGATGTGTTTGCTGGCCTCGGTGATTTTCTTTGATGGTTCCTACGCGAGTTTGATGAATCAAATTATTGGGCCATTTTGTATTATCATGGGGGTGTATGGCTTGTCGGGGATGACGCCGGTGACGGTGTTTTTTAACTTGAATATTGCCGAAATTATATTTTATATGTTGTTCGGAGTGATAACGGCGGTGATCGGCTGGAAACAAGAGCTGTCTAGTGACTGACGGAGTTGGCTACAAGGCGTCTATCACTAGATGTGCGCTGAGTTATTCGGCGGGCGTTTCTAAGGCACGAATTATTTGGGGTTTGGCAGCCAGTAAACGTTCCATTTCGGCTTCAAATTGTTGGTAATTCTCTTGCAGTAAGTCGTTGTGTTTATCGCGTAAACTAACTTCAAGTTGCTTGGCTGCGGTTTGTAGCGCGTTTGCCGCGCAATAGGCACAGGAACCTTGAATCTTGTGTACGATTTCAGCGGCACTTAATAAATCTTCCTGTTTTATGTCAGCTGAAACGGCAGCCTGTAGCTGTGGTAATTCGCTAAAGAACTTAGCCATAATAATATTCATCAGTTGACTGTCGGCGTTCATGTTTTTCTTTGCACGTTCGTAGTCAAAGACCTTATTGGGGTTTGTTTTTTGCTGATATTCGCCTACGGCTAAAAAGGGCGTGGATTTACTATCGTGCTCACCGAGTAATTGTTCAAGCAGAGTGAAAAATTCACTATGATCAATCGGCTTGGTTAGGTAGCCGTCGAATGCGCTGATGTGGTTAGCGCGTACTTCACCGGTTGTTATATGGGCGGTTATGGCAATAGCTGGTGTGGTGTAATTTCGGTGCTGGCTATCGCGACGAATTTCGTGCAGCGTTTCATTACCCATTTTGAACGGCATTCTGAGGTCCAGCAGCATTAAGTCAAAGTCTTGGCTGGTTGCCAAGTCGGCAGCTTGCTGACCATCGTTGGCGCAGCTGACTTGAGCGTGTTGCTCTTCTAATAAATGAGTTAATAATAAACGATTAATTTCATTATCATCGGCGACTAATATTTTTATTGAGGATAGGTCAGGGTAGCTGGGGTCGCAGGTGTCGACAGAATACTTAGGAGATACAGCTGTTTTAGCGTCGCTAAATGGCAGTGAAAAACAAAATAGACTGCCAGTGCCGAGCGTACTTTGTACGCTAATACTACCGTTCAGCGCATCGAGTATGCGTTTTGTGATGGCGAGACCTAAACCGGTTCCCTGTACGCTAGTGGCATCATCTAGCTGAGAGAATGAACGGAATAATTTATTGATATTTTTATTACTAATACCGATACCTTGATCCTGAATACATAATTCAATATGGTTCTTCTTCGGTTTATCGGCTTTTAAGCTAACCTTGACGATAGAATTTGGGCTAAATTTTATTGCATTACCCACGAGGTTGAGCAATATCTGGCCAAATTTGACGCGGTCTTGGTTGATGAATTCAGCGGCATTTAGGTCGTGTTGGTAATGCACGGTGACACCATTGCTTTCAGCCAATACAGACAAGGTAGCTAAGGTATCCTCAATCGATTCTTTAAGGTTAAAGTCGCTGCGGTTAATCTTCACCTTACCGGCTTCTAATTGTGCTAAATCGAGCACTTCATTGATGATAACGTGTAAATTTTTAGCCGAAAGGTATGAAGAGTTAACAAGCTTCGTTTGTGCCTCATCGAGTGGCGTTTTTTTGATGATTTCAAGAAAACCAATGATGCCATTGAGTGGGGTGCGGATTTCATGGCTGATATGCGAAACGAACCTAGATTTTTCTCGGGCGGCTTTAATGAGCTCTTCTTGTGCATCAAAAAGCTTGTCGTTTTGCAGGCGTAATTCTTGGGTGGCAATACTGACTTTTTTTGCGGATATATCTTGGTGTTGCTCAAGAACTAAGGCCATCTGCTGGACACCTGAGATGAGCGTGGATATCTCATCGGGGCTATGGTAGTCAATGTCTGCTAAGTGGTACTCACCATCGGTGATGTTTTTTACATTACCGGCTAAGTCGAGAATAGGTTTGCCTAAGGAATTGCTGATATAGCGGGCAATGATACCGATGATAATCAACAATACCACGGTGATGTAAAAACTATGCAATAAGATATCGTATTGTCGTTGCTGGATAGATTGGTAGGAAATGACGATGGATACATAACCAATGATATCGCTCGTTTGCGGAGGGCTTCCCACAAGTAAGCTATCAAAGCCTTCGTCTGTAGAAATTCTTTTTAATTGAATCGCCTGCACTATTTTTGTAGTGGCCGTTGACGCTTCGGCACTGTTGTTATTAGCCGTATGGTTTGTTGATAACAGACTACCAAATGCATCGGTGATGCTGATGGAAATGAGGTCGGTTTCATTTTCATAAGAACTGATGATGGTGTCCAAGGCTTCGATATTGCCTGTGAATACACTGTTGATACTGGCTTCGGCGATAGAGCTGGCTAAATTTTGATTCGTTTTATGCAATAAGTCATACATGTCATTTAAACGAGTGCTGGTGAAGTAGATCGCTAGGGTAATGGCCACTACTGCGGCAGGTAATACGCTGAGCAGCAGTAGTTTGCTTTGTACGGGAAGTTTATTGTAAGCCTTCATGGGACAGCAGCTGCTTTTTTAGTTCATCGTCACTGGGAAAGTGGAGGTTTAAACTTTTGGCGACATGACGGTTAGTCAGTACATCGAAGTATTTTGGGTAGACTAGGTTGCCATCCTCATATTCTATGGCCGAGTCGTGTACTAATAAGCGTTCACTAAGTTGCTGGGTGAGTTGTTGTAAGTTACTAACTGTTCCCGCGATGGCGCCCGCCTTGATGAAACCCTTAGAAAAACCAATGACGGGGGTTTTATGGCGGTAACTGGTTAGCAGTATTTGTGGTAATGATGAGGCGTTATAAATACGTGTGTCGGCGACGGCTAAGATGATGTCGGATGTTTTTGCGATATCGTTGATTTTGTAACGAAGGCTGGCTGAGCTGGTTAAATGTTGAATAACGGTTTGCTGCCTTATTACCGCTAGTTTTTTTAAGCCGGTAAAGTGGGGTAAGGAGTAATCGGTGACGATGACGCCGATATTGTTAAATGCGGGGCTAATCAACTGAATTAAATCGAGCTGGCGGGCGGCTGGTTGGTCGAGCACAAAGAAACGGTGCTGCGCCAAACTGTTGAGGCAATTAGGCAGACAGGCGGCGTAACGGCGAGCGTTAGCCAGTGTGGTCATCGCGTGGAAGGTCGGTCTTTGTAAGCCCAGTGTCAGAACCTTGCCAATACTGTTGCCATCAAGGTTGACCAGCGCATCAATAGACGGGGGTGATAATGAAACCGAAGACAGTTCAGTACTGGGGATTGTCTTAAGCTGAATATTGTCGCTATTCGTTAAATGCTCAGATAAGGCGTGTAGAAAGCTAGTCTGGTAAGAGCTCTCAGGGTTATAAATAAGGCTAATATTGAGCGCAAAGGTGCTAAAGGGGCACAAGAGTATAATGGCGAAGAATATACGCGTGAGGGGGCGACGTAAGCTATTTAAAAGCATATTAGCTAATATTCTCATGCGGCGTGCTCACGGCTAGCGACTCCAGTGTACCGGCAGAGAAATAAGCAGGTAAGTCGATCACTGCTCAGCAGGGGGGCTGAGCGCGGATTAGACGGTTTTGACACGCTCGAAAAGAGAGTGCTTCTGCCGTGCTTGTTTGTTGTAATGATACGGTCCATGTATTAGTTATTTGTTATTCGAAGCTGTAGTTCGCTTCAATAAAGGCGCGGTTATCGAGGTGGAACTCGTTTAGGAAATCCTTGTTTTTATCGAGTGCTAATTGCAGGCTGAACGATAGGTCTAGGTTTTGTCCAGCAGCGAGTTTAATAGCTTGACCAATATTCAGGTCTAAGCGGCGCATCGGGCCTTGCGGGTTGCCGGAGTCTAAATACTCCATGCTGCCGGTATAATATAAGGCTGTACTGAGCCAAAGCCCATTATTAAAGGTGTGTGCCAATAGCATATTAAAGATGTCTTTGGGGACAGAGCGTTGGATATTCCTTATATCCTTATTGTTTAAACCACCTACATTGACGTGATTGTAAGCATAACCAATATGCACTAAATTGTTTTTGTTTGGGCGGTAGTTTAGTTCAAATTCATAGCCGTTTATGTTGGCGTAATAAAGGTTGTCAAATAACTTTATTTTATTGCCGGCATCAATCGTAAAGGGAGCTAGGGGCTTACCATCAAGGCTAATAGAAAGGGGGGTGTCTATATCACGGGTGTCGATTAGTTGATCGTATTCATTTCTGAATAATTTGAGGTCGAGGCTTAGTGCGTTGTTGATAAATAAGCCGTGATAACCGAGCTCAAATGAATCCACCTTTTCGGCTTCAAGCTCATGGGTGCTTCTGCCTACAGGCTGGGTAAATAGTAAACCGGGTACCGATACCGACTCCAACGCCAGGTCGACGTGAAAGTGCTCTTCAGTGAGTACTGGCACACGAGTGGAGTGTGAGGCTGATAGTCTGAAACTATGCTGTTTGGAGGGCAAATAATTAACGGCTATTCGAGGAGATAAGCCATCGCCACTTAGTAGGTTTTGCTCCCAAAGCGCACCTAGATTGACCACGACTTGGCGAAAGGGCCGCCACTCAATATTACTAAAGATGCGTTGCAGTGAGTTATCAAAGGTTTTATCGCTACCGAGCCATAGAGGGATATACACACGATCGTTTCTATTGCCTATTCCCCATGATATGCGTAGCGCCTCTGAGGCTTCAAACTGGTGTTCAAATTCAAGGTCATAACGCTCGTAATATTGACTGTAATCGAGCTGGCTGCTGACATCACCAACTCCTGGAATACCTGAGTCAAATACCGAGCTGACCTTGTCAGTTTGCTGGTGTTGGGTGTATGAAAACTGGGTGATAAATTGCTGCCGGTCCGCTGTTTGCTTTTCCCATTTTATATGTGCAGAGTAATTAGAGCTTTCGACTTGGCGAGCGGGGTCAAACGGGTCAGGGGTTTGCTTAGGGTTTTTAGTTTGTCTTAGGCTGTTAACGGCGCCGATGTTGAGCTGTAGTGAATCGTTGGCGCTGAGCTGATAGTCAATACGTGCATTGATGGTGTCTTGTCGATTGTCATCATGATTATTACGATAACCCGAGTCATCAATATGCGAGGCACCGATGCGGAAGTTCATGTCCTCAGATCCGCCTCCGGCCCTGAGTACACTGCGTTGATAGCCGTGCTCACCCAGTATCGACTTAACTTGCAAGCCGTTTGATTGCACCGAGTGGCTGGTGCTGATATTGATAACACTTTGAAAGGCGTTAGAGCCAAAAGAGGAGCCGTTAGCACCGCGAATAATTTCGATGCGTTCGATATCCTCGATAAGTAAGGGTAGGTTGGCCCAGTCAACCCCGCCAAACAGGGGGCTGTAAACTGAACGGCCATCGATTAGCACCTGTACCCCTTGCGGGTATTCGCTGGACAGCCCTTGGTAGGCGACAACGGGATTATTTCCGCGGAAATAACCCACGTGCATGCCAGGCACTAGACGAAAAATTTCAGGGATGTTTTTTGCACCCGATAGTTTAATGAGTTCACGGTCAATAATACTAACCGTGGCGGGCGCTTCATTTTGTGGCTGAGCTAAGCGGGTCGCGGATAATACAATGGGTATTTCTTGCTCAAAAAAAGACAAGTCGGCGCTATCCTTAGCTATAACGGTGGGTGATGCCAGCGTTGCTGAGCAAAAAAGCGCAGCGAGTGTGGATAGCGAGAGTGTTTTCATTGGTGCAGAGTAGGGGCCTGGTATTTTTGGGGGATTATAGCGGACAAATAAATAGGTACGATGATTAATCTTTAGTTGAAGTTAACACTGGCTTCAACGAAGGCACGGTTATCAAGTTTGAACGCGGTTAAAAAGTCAGTATTAGTATCTAAGGCGAGTTGTAAACCAAGGTTGATGTCAATGTTTTGTCGCGGCGACACTTTTAGTTTAGTGCCAGCGTTGAGGTCCAACCGCCTCGTTGGACCTTGCTGTTGCCCCGAGTTTTTGTAACGCATACTGCCGGTGTAATAAAAGGCGACGCTGGCCCATTGCTCAGCATTAAAATGGTGCGCGGCTAACAGGCTGAAGGTGTCTGTGGGGATGGACGCTTGCAGCCTAGGGTCTGCGTTGGCTGTCACGTGGTTGTGACTATAAGTCAGATGCAATAAATCCTGCCGGTTAGGCCGGTAGTTTAACTCTAGTTCAAACCCGTTAACATCGGCAGCCTGGCAATTATGAATGCTTAAAAAAGGCGCGGGGTTGGGTGTCAACGGGCTATGGGCGACGGTGAGGCCATTGAGTGTGATAGCGTCTGCTTGACTGCTAATGTCGGTGTCAACGAGGTGGTCATACTCATTGCGAAATAACTTAAAGTCAATCACCAGAGCATTATGCCAATACCGCCCGTGGTAACCAAGCTCCAAGGAATTGATGGTTTCGGGTCTTATCGTATTGCCGTTATTATTCAGCACGGGAATTCGTAGTTCACCGGCAGCAGTTTGAATGACGTGTTCGGCGTTGAATTGATTCTCAACGGGGACGGGGCTTCTATAGGCGCGTGAGACAATCAGTCGTAAACTTTGCTGCTCATTCACTAAATAATTGAGCGCGAAGCGGGGGGATAGCTGATGACCGGATAGTTGAGTATGTTCCCATAATGCACCGGTATTGATGATCAACTGCTGACTGACTCGCCACTCAATATTACTAAATATACGTTGTAAGGAGTTATCGTATTTTTTGTCGTCGCCGATCCAAAACGGTAAGCTAACACGGTCACTGCGTAAGCCGAAGCCCCAAGCTATTCGAGTGTTATCATTCGGTTTTGTGAGTTGTTCGAATTCAAAGTCCCAACGGTCGTAACTAGCACTTTGATCTGCGGAGTAGTTAGCGCCGGCACCAAATAAAGTGCTGGCATCGTGGCTATAGGCATCCTTGCTGTTCATCAAGGTATATGACAGTTTTGCCGATAATTGTTCGTCCGAATTGATGCTGCGCTGCCATTTAGTGGCTATTGAATAATAACTTTCATCTTGCTGGCGTCGAGGGTCAAACGGGTCATTGGGGTCGTCTGGGTTAGCGGTTTCTCTTAGTGTATTGAGCGCATTAAGGTTTATTTGCAGGCTGTCTTGTTGGTTAAATGAATAATCGGCGCGAGTGTTGAGCATGCTTTGTCGCGTATCATCAAAATTATTGGCATAACCCGCGTCGTCAAGTTGGCTGATGCTAAGCCGAAGGTCTAGCTGCTTAGTGTGTAGACCATGCCGGAAAATAGTGCGTTGATAACCTCGATTCGCGAGGGTGACCTTCAACTGACTGCCCTGTAATTGCTGGCTATGACTGGTCATGATGTTGATGACACTTTGGAAGGCATTAGAACCAAAGGTGGCACCGTTAGGTCCACGGCTTATTTCAATGCGTTCAATATCCTCTAATAATAAGGGGAAGGTGGCCCAGTTAACCCCGCCAAATAATGGACTGTATTCAGACTTACCATCAATCAGTACTTGCACGCCTTGTGGGTATTCACTGCTAAGGCCCTGATAGCCGACAATGGCTCGATTGCCTCGAAAATTCGCGACATGCATGCCCGGTACTAGGCGAAAGAGATCGGCTATGTTTTTAGCCCCAGACAGTTGAATCATTTGACGATCAATGATGCTAATGGTTGCCGGTGCTTCAATTTGTGGCTGAGCAAGCCGAGTGGCGGATAATACAACGGGGGCTTCGCCGTGGAAAAAGTCCAAGCCGCCATTATGCTGCGCGAGTAATGGTGATGAACCGAGGAAGCCAAGGCTGGCTAGAAAATAAATAAATAGTTGTTGAGGGCCCATCTTAGGAGGTCTTTATTTAGGTGTTAACGAGGTGCTTTTTATGCTCTTTATAAAGATATTAACATAGACAGCTAGGCCTAAGCACATAACGTAAAACTATTAAAACCAGCGGAGCAGGTGTGGTACGGTGGCGCACTTATTGATCTTTTCAGAGAAAACATGAGCTACCCTACGATTGAAGACTTTGTTGGTAATACGCCGCTAGTGCGTTTACAGCGGCTAAATACCACCTCCAATATTATTTTATTAAAGTTAGAAGGTGATAATCCAGCGGGTTCAGTGAAAGATCGCCCGGCCCTGAGCATGATCCAGCAAGCGGAATTACGGGGTGATATTAAACCGGGTGATTGTTTGATCGAAGCCACCAGCGGCAATACCGGTATTGCCTTGGCGATGGCGGCGGCGATCAAGGGTTATAAAATGATTTTAATCATGCCCGATAATATGAGCGCCGAGCGTAGGGCATCGATGAAGGCCTATGGTGCAGAAATTATCCTGACCCCAGCGGCGGGTAGTATGGAAGCCGCGATAGACCTATCTAGGGAAATGGAAGCTAATGGCGAGGGCAAGGTGTTGGATCAATTTGCTAATGCCGATAATCCGTTGGCGCATTACCGAGGGACTGGGCCAGAGATTTGGCGTGATACGGCTGGCGAGGTGACTCATTTTGTCAGCTCGATGGGGACCACCGGCACGATCATGGGGACCTCGATGTTTTTAAAAGAGCAAAATCCAGCGGTTCAAATTATCGGGGTGCAGCCGGAAGGTGAGTCAAAAATCCCTGGTATCCGTCGTTGGCCTGAAGAGTACTTACCAAAGATTTATGACCGCTCTCGAGTCGATGAGATTTTGCAGGTTGATCAACAACAGGCAGAAGACACAACACGAGCGTTGGCGGCAAAAGAAGGCATCTTTTGTGGGGTATCATCCGGTGGTGCAACGTATGTCGCCTTGGAATTGGCAAAGCGGCTTGAAAACGCCACCATCGTGGTGGTGATCTGTGATCGTGGCGATCGATATATATCGACCGGTATTTTTCCAGACTAATGAGCGTTTAGCGTTTAAAATATCGCTCATTAATGACTGACAAAATGGTTGTAACAGCGACATGGCAAGACGTAGAAACAGACGTAAGAATTTACCCCCAGAAACGGCGAAAGCGACTATCGAGTCGATGGCTCACGATGGACGTGGGGTTGCCCACGTAGATGATAAGGCAGTTTTTATTGCCGGAGCCTTGCCGGGTGAGGAGGTCATTTTTGAATACAGTAAAAAGAAGAAGGACTTCGCTGAAGGTCGCGTCACCGAGGTACTAAGAGCATCTGCCGACCGAGTGGAGCCGGGCTGCCAGCATTACGATATTTGTGGTGGCTGTAGTTTTCAGCATCTAGACCCCGAGAAACAAATTTTAGCGAAACAGACGATTCTTATCGATCAGTTTAAGAGCATCGGTAAGCTGGAAAATATTGAACTCTGGCCAGCATTGAGCGGCCCGCATTGGGGTTATCGCCACCGTGCCCGTTTAGGGGTTAAGGACGTGGTGAAAAAAGGCCGTGTATTGGTCGGCTTTAGGGAAAAAGCGAGCCCGTACCTCGCTGAAATTGAACAATGTGAGGTCTTGCATAGCGCCGTTGGTAAGCGTTTGATGGACTTGTCTGCGTTGATTGGTGAGTTATCGATTAAAGATAAAATCCCACAAATTGAAGTGTCTATCTGCGATAACCGTACCGCCCTTGTGTTTAGAATATTAGAGCCCTTGAGCGATAATGACCTCGACTTATTAAAAGCTTTTGAGCAGTCTGCCGAGGTGGATATTTATAGCCAGTCGAAAGGCCCCGATACCATTAAGCCGATCAGTGGTGAAAAGCCCGCACTGAGTTATCAATTACCGAATGATGTCACCTTGTATTTTGGTCCGAGCGATTTTGTGCAAGTGAACGTAGAAATCAACCGTAAGATGATTAACCGTGCGTTGGAAACGTTACAGCTTAATGAAGACGACAAGGTGTTGGATTTATTTTGTGGTTTGGGTAATTTTACCTTGCCCATGGCGCGTGTTGCCGGGCAAGTGACCGGGGTTGAAGGTAGCGATGATCTAATTAAACGCGCTAAGCAAAATGCCGATAAAAACGGTTTAAGTAATGTTGATTTTCATGTGGCAAACTTAATGGAAGAATTGCCCAATGATGATTGGATTAACAAAAAATACAATAAAGTATTGATCGACCCACCGCGTTTAGGCGCTAAAGAAATATTGCACTACTTGCCTAAATGGGGCGCTAAGCAGGTGCTGTATATCTCATGTAATCCATCAACATTGGCGCGTGATGCGGCGATTATGGTGAATGAGTTGGGGTATACGATGAAAAAAGCGGGGGTGATGGATATGTTCCCACATACCTCACACGTCGAATCGATAGCCTTATTCGAAAAATAAATGATGCCCTCGTTGCCGTTTATAAAGATTGATATTCAGCAGCAGTTACTGAGCCTGTTTGATAACAATAGTTTAATAAAATCGTATCAAATTTGCAGTGCAAAAAACGGTTTAGGTGAGCAGGCTGGTAGTGAATGTACACCACGTGGTGAGCATACTATTCGTGCAAAAATTGGCCGAGCCGCAGCGCTTGGTAGTGTGTTTGTTGGGCGACGTTTAACGGGGGAGATCTATCAGCCGACATTGGCTGCTAGTCAGCCAAACAGAGATTGGATATTAAGCCGTATTTTATGGCTGTCGGGCCTTGAAAAAGGCCGCAATCGTTTAGGTTCGGTGGATACGATGCGTCGCTATATCTATATCCACGGCGCGCCAGACGAGTTGATCCTGCCGCAGCCATCGTCACATGGCTGCATCAGGATGTTCAATGAAGATATCATTGAGTTGTATGAACGAGTCGAGGTGGCGACGCGGGTGATTATCGAATAAACGACTATTGGGCGACAAACTCGGTAAAAAATACCTTTTCAACGCCACTGCTGTTGGTGTATTTTTCGAGTGTTTTATTGAGCTCGATGACCGCTTTATCTTGTAACTCAAGCTTGCCGGTGGTGCTTGAAACATTTTCAATCAGGTTGTTGCTTAATAATACGATGAGGGTGTGGCGAATAGCGGGGTCATTTTTTTGAATGGCGCTTTTTGTGTCATTATCGGTAACTTGCAGCTGAATAGAGGCGCGTAAATAATGTTTATTACCGAGCAGGTTAACGGTAAATTGCGGGGTTAGGGCCATGTATATTATTTCGGGTGCCGCTTCCTCTTCGCTGTCTTCGGAAAACGCAGTCGGGCTCAGTAACAATAAACTAAGTAGTAAAATAACGGAACGCATAATAAATCTCCAAAGGTTTATGCTGAATAAGAAATTAATGAATAAGGATAAACTATAAATATGAAATCGCCTATGCCACTTGGCCCTTTAATGATCGATATTGATGGCGTTGAGTTATCGCAAGTAGACCGAGAAATTTTACAGCATCCTTTAGTTGGAGGGCTGATTCTATTTTCTAGAAACTATGAGTCTGTTGAGCAGGTGAGCCTGTTATGTGAGCAGGTGCATGCGCTTAGAGAAGAGCCTTTGTTAATAGCGGTCGACCACGAAGGCGGGCGAGTGCAGCGTTTTACCGAGGGTTTTAGTCTAATTCCTTGTATGCAAGCCTTGGGCGAAGTCTATAACGAGCAGCAACAGCGTGGCGAAGAGTATGCGCAATCCTTGGCCTGGTTAATGGCCGCTGAACTGCGCCAAGTTGGGGTCGACTTTAGTTTTGCGCCGGTACTGGATTTGGATTATGGCTGTAGCGAGGTTATCGGTGACCGGGCTTTTTCGGCGGATAAAAAGGTGGTTTCCGCCGTGGCATTGGCTTTTCAGCGAGGCTTGGCGGAGGCGGGAATGGCCAGTATTGGTAAACATTTTCCTGGGCATGGGGCGGTAGCGCCAGACTCGCATATTGCAATACCGGTAGATGAACGTCCATTTGATGAAATTCTCGCGGACGATATTTACCCCTTTAAAGAACTTATTCAGGCGGGCATGCAAGGTATTATGCCGGCGCACGTGATTTATTCGCAGTTGGACGAAAACCCCGCTGGCTTTTCTGAATATTGGCTGCAAACCGTGTTACGCCAACAACTCGGTTTCCAAGGAGCCATTTTTAGCGATGACCTCAGTATGCACGGTGCCAGTGTGATGGGTGACTTTGAACAACGGGCACGGCAGGCATTGAAGGCGGGGGGAGATATGGCGTTGGTGTGTAATAATCGAACGGCGGCGGAACAAATCATTGATGGTTTGGCAGACTATAAACCGGAGTCCGCTTCTATTCAGCGACTGATGGTTATGCGCCCATCTGGCTGGTCGCTGAATGGCGATTTACGCGACACCGCAAACTGGCAATCTGCACAAAAAATCATTCAGGAGCTGTCATAAATGCGCCCTGAGCTCAGTGAGATTAAGCTAGTAACAGAGCATAGCAAGTGCCTATTAGACGAGGCGGGTGTGGAAAAGATGTTCAAGAAATTGGCGGACGATATCAGCGCGCAATGTGCCAATGACAACCCCTTATTATTATGTGTGATGACCGGTGCGGTGGTAGCGATGGGGATGTTATTACCGCGCTTAAATTTCCCCTTAGAAATAGATTATATTCATGCGACACGTTATCAAGGCGAGTTGAGCGGTAAGGAGCTGGTTTGGAAACAATTGCCGAGTACCTCCTTGCTCGATAGAACGGTGATTATCGTCGATGATGTGTTGGATGAAGGTATTACGATGGCGATGATCAAGGCCTATTGCCTGCAACAAGGTGCTAAAGACTGTTATAGCGCGGTGCTGGTGGATAAAGACCTCTTGCGCGCAAAGCCGATCGAGGCTGATTTTATTGGTTACCAAGCAGGGGACCAATACCTGTATGGTTTAGGTATGGACTACAAGGGCTATTTACGCAACGTCAATGGTTTATACGCCTGCCCAAACAATTTAGCGGAGTTATTATGTCAAGACTAGGTATTATCGGTGGTACCGGTTTGAGTAAGATGGTTAATCTCAGCGAGGTACATAAGCGGGTGATCAAAACGCCCTATGGGGAACCTTCGTCAGCGTTAACGTTTGGCAAACTCAACGGCGAGGAAATTGTTTTTATGGCGCGGCATGGGTATGGGCATACAATTCCGCCGCATAAAATTAATTACCGCGCGAATATTTGGGCTTTAAAAGAAGCGGCGGTGACCGACATTATCGCGGTGGCTGCGGTGGGTGGGATTAATCGAAGCATGGCACCCGGCAGCGTGGTGTTACCGGACCAGTTGATCGATTACACCTGGGGCCGGCAGGCCACCTATTTTGAAGAAGATCTCGAGAAAGTAACCCATATCGATTTTACTTACCCCTATACCCAAGCCTTAAGACAGCATATTGTGCAAGCGATACGGCAAACGGGTGGGCCTATATTCGATAAGGCGACGTATGCTTGTACGCAAGGCCCACGTTTGGAAACGGCGGCGGAAATTATAAAACTTGAACGCGACGGTTGTGACCTCGTCGGAATGACCGGGATGCCGGAAGCGGCGTTGGCTAGAGAATTGAAGTTAAACTATGCCTGCTGCGCGATTGTGGTTAATTGGGCGGCTGGTTTGGACGGTGAGGAGATCTGTATGCAGCAGATAGAGGCCTTTGCCGAGCAAGGAATGACGACGTTTCAGCGGGTGCTGGATCAGTTAATGAAAAGCTATGTCTAGCTTGATCACGTATAATCGCAGGACAAAATAAGGATCTAACGGGTAGATGAAATTACAGCAGTTTTATAGTATTGAAAAGCAACAGCTTAGAGTTGGTCGTGAGCAGGCGAGCCATTTTGCAAAATCAATTGCCGGCGACTTTAACCCGCTGCACGATACCAATGCGAAGCGTTTTTGTGTGCCCGGTGATTTATTGTTTGCGGTGGCCTTGAGCGAATTGGGTCTGAGCCAGTCGATGCAGTTTAGTTTTGACAGTATGGTGACCGATCAAAGTCAGCTGAGTTTGCCGCAAGCATTGTCGGCAGAGTTTAGTATCTTGGATCAAAATGACAAACCTCAGTTGACGATTCGTAGCGCGGGTTCAGTCAGCCATGATGCGGATTTTATCGAGGGTTTAATTGAACGTTACGTGCAGTTTTCTGGGCGTACCTTCCCCGATATTCTGGTTGAATTGATGCGCCAAGAAGGTGTGATGATTAACCCTGCTCGCCCCTTGGTAATTTATAAGGATATGGCGATAGAGATTAACAGCTTTGCCAGTGGTGAGTTAAAACTGGATTTTTCTGGCGCGACAATGGATGTAGCGGGCAAAAAAGGCAGTGTGAAACTGAACTTTGATCTGAGCGTCGATGGTAATAATATCGGCCATGGCACTAAAAGTATGGTGGTGAGTGGTTTAAGACCGTATGAACAAGGTGCTATCGATCAATTGGTGGCAGAGTACGATGCGACTAAGCAGGCGTATAGAAGCTAGTTCTCGTTGCGTACCGGTAGTCGCTGCGGTGCATTTGGGTTTATCAGCGGCTCGATCTTTGGCGCTTGTTTATCGATGATATCATCCGTCGGGCTGGCCGCCATCGGTGAATCAATTTTTTCTACGAGGGTGATGATGCCAAAACGCGGGTGGTCAAAGTAATTTGATTTTCTGGTTTTTATCCGCCGCGTTTCTGTTAAGCGGTATAAACGTGTCGCGGAAGTTTGATCATCAGCCAATAGCTCGGGTAAATCGCTGAGCTGCAAGTCGGCATCTAAGTGTAAATATTTACCACGGTGAAAACGGAGTGTGCCTTCGAGCCTTTGGCTGCTGGTTTGGTAGTTGATCTGTACCGCTGGGCTGTGATTGCTGCCTAGGGATTGAATCCAGCCGCCGTGTGCTAAGGGTTGGTAAGCCGATAGGCTTTTTAGTTTAGCGAAGACCCCGTGTAGCTGTTGTTGATTCACCCTGAGCAAGGAGAACTCTTGTGGCGGGCTTCGTCGGTTCAACACTTGGGCGTTTTCAGGCATGCTAAAGGCCGCTTTACTCCAAGGCTCCAAGTACTGATTACCTAAGGGTTTATTGGCAAATACGATATATTCAACGCTATACCAGGTTCTCGGCTGTTCGGCAAAGGCGGCACCGCTTAATAGTAGAAGGCTGAGAGCATAAACTGAATAGAATTTATTAGGCATACTTAGGGTGTGTCTAGGGCTATTGAATTGAGTAGGTCGAGTATAAACTCAACTTTCTGTTCGGTGTTATCAAGTTTTTTAGTAAAACGTAATTTTTGTGGGCCATCGAGCTGAAACACCTGGTTTTGCTGTTGAATTAAGCCTATCAGTTTTCCAGGGTCCACCTGTGGTTCGCTGCTGAACTGTAAGCGCCCAGCCGATGCGGCAAAAATAATTTTCTCGACACCGAGTTGGCTAGCGCGCTGTTTCAGTTCGGTGATGCCAAATAAGTGTTTCGTACTGTCAGGTAGCAGCCCAAAGCGGTCGATCATCTCGATTTGTAACTCGCGTAATTCTTCGGGGTTGTCGGCGCTGGCTATGCGTTTATAAAGCACTAGGCGGGTATGTACATCCGGTAGATAGTCTTCGGGTATTAAGGCGCTTTCGTGTAAGTCAATTTCAGGCCCGCTATCGATGCGTTGTTCAAGCTCCGGTTGTTTGCCCGACTTAATCGCGGCAACCGCGTTATCCAGCAGTTCGGTATAGAGGGTGAAACCAATTTCTTGAATTTCACCACTTTGGTTATCACCGAGTAATTCGCCGGCACCACGAATTTCCATATCATGGGTGGATAGGCTGAAACCGGCACCCAGATCGGCGCTGCTTTGAATCGCGTCGATTCGTTTTTTCGCATCCTTGGTCATGATCCCTTCGGGCGGCACAATCATGTAGGCATAGGCACGATGGTGCGAGCGACCAACACGACCACGGAGTTGATGTAATTGGGATAAACCCAGTTTGTCCGCACGGTTGATGATAATGGTGTTGGCATTGGGTAGATCAATACCGTTTTCGATGATGGTGGTGGACACCAAAATATTGAAGCGGTGGTGATAAAAATCGAGCATGATCTGTTCTAATTCACTTTCGCGCATTTGCCCGTGAGCCTTTTGGATGTCTGCATCAGGCACTAATTCTTGGATCTCAAGGATCATTCTATCCATCGAGGCAATATCATTATGCAAGATGAATAGTTGCCCGCCGCGGCGTATTTCACGTTGGCAAGCCTCTTGGATGAGGCTGCTATTCCACTCAGAAACAAAGGTTTCAATTGCGTGCCTATTCGGTGGCGGGGTGGCGATGATCGAAATATCACGTAAGCCCGACATGGCTTGATTTAAGGTTCTTGGAATCGGCGTGGCGGTCAGGGTCAGCATATCAACTTCAGAACGCATCGACTTGAAGTGCTCCTTATGACGCACACCAAAACGCTGTTCTTCATCAATAATCACCAGCCCCAAATCCTTATAAACCAGCGATTTTTGCAATAATTTATGGGTGCCGATTAATATGTCCACTTGCCCCCTGGCGGTGTCTTCGATAATTTGTTTTTGCCGTTTAGCGCTGACAAAACGAGAGAGTACTTCCACCCGCATCGGCCAATCAGCAAAGCGGTCAGAGAAGTTTTGGAAGTGTTGCTGCGCGAGCAAGGTGGTCGGCACTAAAATCGCGGTTTGTAGGTTGTTATTGGCGGCGGTAAAGGCTGCACGCATGGCGACCTCTGTTTTGCCAAAACCGACATCGCCACAAACCACACGGTCCATTGGTTTAGCGAGACTCATATCGTGCAACGTTTGTTCAATCGCGGTGGCTTGGTCTTCAGTTTCCTCGAAAGGAAAGGCGCGAGCAAACGTGTCATATTCGGCCGACTCACTGAGCATGGCGCAACCCGGTTTGGCGGCGCGGCGGGCATGAATATCGAGCAATTCAGCGGCGACATCGCGTGCCCGTTTGAGTGCCTTTTTACGCGCTTTATCCCATTGATCGCTGCCTAAGCGGTGTAGCGGGGCAGTGTCGCCCTGGGTGCCCATGTATCGGCCAATTAAATTGAGCGAGGAGACCGGGACGTAGAGTTTGTCGTCGTTGGCGTATTCTAAGCAGAGAAACTCAGTTTCAATGCCATCAACAGAAATATGTTTTAAGCCCGTGTAGCGGCCAACACCGTGTTCTTGGTGAACCACTGGCGAGCCAATTTCTAAATCAGCGAGGCTGTTAAAAACATTTTCTAAGCGCTGGCTTGACGATGAACGTCTACGTCGGCGTTGTTGCGCACGGGTACCAAATAAATTATTTTCGGTAATAATTGATATAGCATCGGAACTCAGGCCTTCATCTATCGGCGCAACACTAATGCAGGGGCTGTTCTCAGCGGCAATGAAATCCCCCCAGTTAGCGACAATGCTCGGTCGAATCGATAGTTTCTGTAGTTGCTGGATGATCGACTCGCGGTGTCCAGCCGATTCGGCGATAAACAAGGTTTTATGCTGCGGGCGGGCGAGTAGGTCGAGTAAAGCCTGATGTTGATTATTGTTGATGAGCGCGGTTTTAGCGGTTTCATTGATCGAGCTTTGCAGCTGTACGGAGGGGTAAGCCGCAATGGCTTGTTTGAAGCTGCTTAGCGGATGAAATAATAGCTCGGGTGCCAACGCGGGTCGATCTAAGTTCCCTAGGCGATGTTTAAAACGTTCGTCTACCTGAGTCAAAAATTGCTCGGCAGCGGTGCTTACCTCGCCGTGCAATAACAAGCAGGCATTGGGTAGGTAATCAAAAAATGACTCGGTGCTTTCAACAAAAAGCGGTAAGTAATTTTCCACCCCATTTGGCATATTGCCTTTAGATACTTGCTGGTATACGGGGTTTTTGTCGGAAACGTTTGGGAAAACCTGCCTGAATTTTTGGCGGAATAATTGAATGCTGGTTTCGTTAACGGGAAATTCGCGCGCGGGGAATAAGCGTATCTCGTCGACCTTTTGGATGGATCGTTGAGTTTCCGTGTCGAAGGTTCGTATCGAATCGACGTCTTTATCGAGTAGGTCGATGCGATAGGGGGTTTTACTGCCCATCGGGAATATGTCGAGGATTGAACCGCGCACCGAGTATTCACCGTATTCTTGTACCGCGTGCACATTTTGGTAACCTAATGTGTCTAGGCTTAAGCAGGTTTCTTCTAGGCTCAACGAGTCGCCAATGGACAAGGAAAAACACTCGCTGAGTAATTGTTCGCGAGGTGCCAGACGTTGTAATAAACAATTGACGCTAACGATGAGGATGCCGCGTGTTTGGCTCTGTAAGCGGTATAAGGTTTGCAATCGTTCGGAGATGATCTCACCTAAGGGTGAAAAACTGTCATAGGGTAGAACTTCCCAGTCGGGGAAACAAAATATCGGTAAATCGTTGTCTAGGAAAAATGGAATTTCGCGTTCTAAACGAAGCGCCGACTGGGTGTCACAACAGATAACGACGAGCAGCTTTTTTGCTTGGCTGCCGGCATGTGCGATGGCTAACGCATCGGCGCAACCGTCCAATTCACCCCATATAAGATTGTCGTTAGGGTTGCTGGGTAAGGGGTACAGGGTCTTTGACATACGGTGCTTTAGCTAAAAACAGAAAAGCGTATTTTCTCATAAAGCGAAACGTGGTCATATGGGCAAATGAATAAAATCAGGAGTAGTTGCTATTACTTATTCGGCTCTTAAACGCAGCTAACGTTGGAAAAACCTACGAACTCGCTTTACACGCCGACTTTAAGTGGGCGCTGGCTTATAAGCTGGTTTCGGTAGTCGGTAGCTTTTTAGCTACGGGGGACGGCAGATAGTCATCGCAAAAAAAACGTTGTTATCTTCAAACGAAGGCAGATTACTTCGTTGAATAAATGGCTTAAGGGGCTTTGGCGGGTTTGTGAATTACACTGTGAATAACCAATTGATGTTCAAAGTAAACTGAAAATTGATCATAGTTCCAGCGTGTAATCGGTGGTTTGCCAACGGCAGCATAGGTTTTATCAGGCTCTCCATATTGCGTACGGACTTGTTCCATCGATTGTCCGTTCACCGGGCGGAGGATGCCGGTGGCGGAATTGACAGGTTCCTTGTTAAGGACATCAATTAATAATACATCGGCACTGAGGCTAAAGGATGCGCCGCATAATAGCGTCGCTAAAAAAATTGTATTGAACTTCATTAAGTGTCTCCAGCGACAGTATTTTTGCTAAATATAGCAGCTTTACCCCTGCTGGTAACATTCTATTGTTAGTTTATAGCGGTTAAAAGTACTAATTTATGCTCTAATTCTCCGCTATGTTTAGACCACTAGAAATTTTTATAGGATTACGTTACACCCGAGCGAAACAGCGCTCTGGGTTTATCTCATTTATTAGCATGACCTCGATGCTCGGTATTGCGCTGGGGGTGATGGCGCTGATTACTGTGTTATCGGTGATGAATGGTTTCGAAGCCCAGTTACGCGAAAAAATTCTGGGCATGGCCTCGCACGTGACGGTCTCTGAGTATCAGAATGCTCTGCAAGACTGGCCCGAATTGGGTGAGTCTTTCAGTCAGGTGGATTCGGTGATTGGTTGGGCACCGTTTGTCAGAGCCGAAGTGATGCTGAGCGCTAACCAGCGGGTCAGTGGTAGCTTGTTGCGCGGTATATTGCCCGAGCGTGAAGGCGCGGTGTCGGATATTCAACAAAATATGTTGCAAGGTCAGTTGCAGTCATTGCAGGCGAGTGATTTTGGTATTGTCTTGGGGTCTGAGCTAGCGCGTTTCCTAGGCGTAACGCTGGGGGATAAAGTTACTGTCATCACCCCGCAAGTGACGCCAACGCCTGCCGGCATTTTACCGCGGTTGAAGCGTTTCACCGTGCGCGGGGTATTTGAGGTGGGCATGTATGAGTATGATCGTAACCTCGCCTTGATCCATATCAATGACGGTTCCAAGTTATTGCGGTTAAATAACGGGGTGACGGGGATTCGTTTTAAATTAGACGACTTATTTAAAGCGCCTACAGTCACGCGGGATATGGCGAGGCTGCTCAGCCCGAATTATCGACTTTCTAATTGGACCATGGAGCACCGAAATTTCTTTAAAGCGATCAAGACGGAAAAGCGGGTGATGTTTATTATTTTGATGTTAATCGTTGCAGTAGCGGCATTTAATATAGTGTCTACCTTGGTGATGGTGGTGACCGATAAACGTTCAGAAATAGCTATTTTACGTACCCTAGGTTTTACCCCACGCTCGGTGATGGCGGTATTTATGGTGCAAGGTATTCTGATCGGTTTAATCGGCACGGTCGTCGGGGTGATAGCCGGGGTGGCTTTGGCGCTCAATGTTGAAACAATCGTGCCGGCGATAGAACACTTCTTTCAGGTGCAGTTCCTACCCGCAGATATTTATTATATTAGTGATTTACCTTCAAAATTAGACAGTTCAGATGTCAGTACGATTGCCATCTACTCCTTTGTGTTATCGCTTATTTCAACAATTTATCCAGCATGGCAAGCATCCCGTGTGAATCCTGCGGAGGCCTTGCGTTATGAGTAACTCGGTTATTTTGAGTTGTACCGGTTTGAGTAAGACCTTTGGCGAAAAAGGTTTATTAGTGCCAGTATTGCAGGGCGTTGATTTAGAGCTTAAACAGGGCGAGCGCTTGGCCATTATGGGAACCTCGGGTTCGGGCAAGAGCACTCTATTGCAATTGCTCGGCGGCTTAGATAAACCCAGCGCAGGCTCGGTGGTGATGGATGGGTATGAGCTAAGTGAGCTGAAAGAGGCAAAACTGTCGGCGTTAAGGAATAAATGCCTGGGTTTCGTCTATCAGTTCCATCATTTATTGGCCGAGTTTAGCGCACTAGAAAATGTTGCTATGCCCTTATTGATTGCGGGGGAAAGCGTGGCTTCAGCCAAACAACAGGCCTTTGAAATGCTCGATGCGGTAGGTTTGAAGCATCGAATAGAGCACCGTTTTAGTGAACTCTCGGGTGGTGAACGGCAACGCGTGGCGATTGCCCGTGCGCTAGTCACTAAACCGAAATGTGTGTTGGCCGATGAGCCGACCGGAAATTTAGATAAAAAAACGGCGGAACAAATTTATGAACTAATGCTGTCGTTAAATCAACGTTTTAATATTAGTTTATTGTTGGTCACGCATGACGCACAATTGGCCGCGAAAATGGACAGCGTACGTATGCTTGATGATGGTTGTTTGCAAGCATAGAAGGTATAGGCCATGTTGGGTACAGGTGAATTAGCGGTATTGAAGATCGGTTTTAGATCCTTTTTTTTAATGGCAGGGATCTCTTCAATCGCCCTCATGTACCTCTGGGTGATGCTTATATACAAAATATTAAACAATTGGGTCAGTATCAGAGTTCATTGAAAAAGATCACTTAGCCGTGTTCAAAGGGATGTTGCTCAATGCGGATGATAAATTGCGCGGGGCTATTATTAGCCAGCTGATGTGTCATTTTGAGCTGAATTAGCAAGCTATTGAACAAAAATATGACATTGTTTTTACTGCATATTTTGCCGATGCGCTTCAGCAGTTGGGTGTCATGCAGCAAGATGGTTTATTAACGATGTCGCCGCAAGATATTGTTGTTAAGCCGGCTGGGCGTTTATTGATTCGCAATATCTGCATGCTATTTGATCGTTATTCAGCACAGAAGGTGGCCCGCTTTTCGAAAGTGATTTAAGGCGTTTAGGTTTTATTTTTTTGTCGCCGTAATGACCACTTCTTCACCACGATCCAGCGCCAGACCCCACGCGCCAAGGCGTAACCCAGTGCGGCAGATATCAGGCCTAACACTAAACAGCCCAGTAAAAAGGGTTGCCAGTTCGTGCCGAGGCTGGACATCAGTGCTTCGACTGAAAACTCAAACGCTTGGCTATCGGGTGGAATATCCATTAAAGTAGCCCCTAACCAGTAAGCGGCATAAAACATCGGCGGCATGGTGATGGGGTTGGTTACCCATACGGTGGCCACCGAAATCGGTAGGTTGACGCGTAAGATGATGGCCGCAGCGGCGGCAATGATCATTTGTGTCGGCAGTGGAATAAAGGCGATAAATAAGCCGGTAGCGATGGCACCCGCAAAGGAACGGCGGTTTAAATGCCATAGGTTTTGATCGTGCAACAGACTGCCAAACACTTGTAAGTGTTTGTGTTCCTTGATTGTTTTTGGATCAGGGAAATATTTTTTTATGATTCGTTTCGGCATACAGTCGGGTGGTTTTTTGGTTAGTGTAGCAGAGCAGGGAAGCGGCTAAATGAATAATTTCCAGAAAATGGCGGGGTTTTTTTGTGCGGGCATATTGTCCTTACAATGCTTCACTGTAATACCCGAAAATAAGGTGCTCTGGCTCATGCTGATTTTGCTCGTTGGCTTGTACAAGCCTGCGCGCTACTTGAGCTTATATGTATTAGGCCTGCTATGGGCTGCGTTCTACGCGGTTTCATTATCCGAACACCGGCTATCCAACGAACTAGAAGGGCAGGAAATATTGTTGGTCGGAGAGGTACTGGACTTGCCGCTTCAAAATGCTCGAGTGACGCGCTTTCTATTCCAGCCGACGTCGGCTATTGCTGGTTTCCCGAAGAGGGTTCGTTTGAATTGGTATGGCAGCGCTGAAACCTTACGTTCAGGGGATACTTGGCAGTTATTGGTGAAGTTGAAACGGCCACATGGGTTGGCTAACCCGCATGGTTTCGATTATGAAAAGTGGTTGTTCCAGCAACAAATAGGTGCGACGGGTTATGTGCGCAACAGCTCGGATAATAAGCGTATTGCGCTGGCCAGCGCTTGGTCGTTGGCGTCTTGGCGGCAATCGATAAAGGATTACCTAGAACGTTCGCTGGCCGGTGCGCCACAGCTTGCGTTGGTCAAGGCCTTGGTGGTGGGTGATCGCAGTGCTATTACTCAACAACAATGGCGGGTTTTTCAGGCTACGGGAACGTCGCACCTGATCGCTATATCCGGTTTGCATATCGGCTTGGTGGCAGGGTTGCTGTTTATGCTGGTGTCTTATTTAACGATTCGTAGCGAGAGATTTAGCCGTTATACGATACCGTTGGCGCTATCGTCTAGTTTTATGGTGGCGGCACTCTATGCGGCGCTGGCGGGTTTTTCTCTGCCAACTCAGCGCGCTTTGCTGATGTTGGGTTTGGTGTTAGCGGGGGTATATTGGCAGCGGCACTATAGCGCGTTCCATATTATTTCTTTGGCCTTGGTTGGGGTGCTGCTGTACGACCCCTTGGCACCGATGTCGGTGAGTTTTTGGTTATCATTTGCCGCGGTGGCGGTGATTATTTTGGCCTTTGTGGGTCGAATGCAGCGTCCACCATGGTTTATTCAGTTACTAAAAATTCAGTTCTGGCTGGCGCTGGGTTTATTACCCTTATTGGTTTATTTCTTTCAGCAGATATCACTGGTCGCACCGTTGGCGAATGCCTTAGCGGTACCTTGGGCCAGTTTTGTGATTGTGCCCTTATTGTTATTGGCGATGTTGCTGTCGTTATTGAATGATACCTTAGCGACACAGGTGTTACTGCTGGCTGATTACTTATTGGGCTATCAATGGGATGTTTTAAGCTATTTGGCGGACGTTGAGCTGGCCAGTGTCTATGTTAGCGAGGTGCCTGTTTGGGTGGTTCTGATGGCCTTAGTGGGGAGCTTCCTGCTGTTATTACCGAGGGGGTTTATTGCGAAACCGGTGGCGTGCGCGCTTTTTCTGCCGTTATTTTGGCCGCAGCAATCAACACCCTTACAGGATGGTGAGTTTAGGCTGTTATTACTGGATGTCGGTCAAGGTTTGTCGGCGGTGGTGCATACCGCGAAACATAGTTTATTGTTTGATACCGGCGCTAGTTACGGTGATGGTAAAGACTTGGCCTCATCGGTGGTGATGCCTTATTTAAAAGGCGAGGGGGTAAAGCGGCTCGATGCCCTAGTGATCAGCCATGCTGATAATGATCACGCAGGCGGCGCACACACGGTACTTAACGGTTTATCGGTCAGCAAGCTATATACCAGTGTACCGGACATGTTCAGCGCCTACCCAGCTATAGCTTGTCAGCAGGGGCAGGTTTGGCGCTGGGATGGGGTGGTGTTTGAATTCATCTCACCGAGTATAGGTTCGGTGTTCGAGGGTAATAATGGTTCCTGTGTGTTGAAAGTGAGTTCGCCGAATGGAAGCTTATTAATGCCAGCGGATATCGAACGCGAGGCGGAACAATCCTTATTACAGTACTCTGCCGATCAACTCAGCGCGGATGTATTAATTGCCCCACACCATGGCAGTAAAACCTCGTCAGGCGCTGCGTTTATTGATGCGGTGAAACCGCGTTATGTATTATTTGCCAGTGGTTATAGAAATAAGTTCGCTTTCCCTAAAGCCGAGGTCGTGGACCGTTATCAGCAACGTGCTATCGAGGGTTTTAATACGGGGCGAGACGGCGCAATTGAAGTGGCTTTTCTGCAGCATAAACGGCTTGAGATAGACAGTTTCCGACGTCAGCATTCGATGTTTTGGTCTTGGGATGAATAAAACGCTACTTAAAGCGGTGTTGAGTAGGTGCTGATAGGCTGAAAATGAAGTAATATGAGCGCACTGTGAATTATGTTGAATAGAGGCTATTGTGCTTGAAATTTTAGAACAAGGTGGCTGGTTGATGCTGCCTATTATTACCTGCTCGGTTGTTTCTTTAGCGATTATCGCGGAGCGTTTTTGGTCTTTGGGCAGTGAGAAGATCTTGCCTAACCAATTGTTAACGTCGGTTTGGAAAATGCATAAAGCGGGGCATTTAGATAAAAACAAGGTGCAGACCTTGGCGCAAAGTTCGCCTTTGGGGCGAGTGCTTGCGGCGGGTATTAGCAATGCGGCGCATGGGCGCGAGATCATGAAAGAAAGTGTCGAAGAAGCCGGGCGACAAGTGGTGCACGAACTGGAACGATTCCTCAATACACTCGGTACCATCGCATCGATTACCCCTTTATTGGGTTTATTGGGCACCGTGCTGGGAATGATTGATGTTTTTGCTGCAATTGTTTCGCACGGGGTCGGTGACCCGAGTGTGTTAGCGGGCGGCATCTCACAGGCACTCATCACTACCGCTTCAGGCTTGACCGTGGCGATTCCGAGTTTAATGTTTTACCGTTATTTCACCGGCCGAATTGATGGTTTGGTGATTAAAATGGAAGACGAAGCGGTCAAAATGATTGAGATGATGCACGGGGACCGCGAGTAAGAGCATGAACTTTAGGAAAAAGAATAAAGTCGAGTTCGATCTCAACCTAACCCCCTTGATTGATGTGGTTTTTTTATTGTTAATCTTTTTCATGGTGACTACCACCTTTGATCGAGAAACCCAATTAAAGATTGAGTTGCCACAGGCCTCGGGTGAACAGAAAAAACTGGATAAACCGTTAGAAATTAGCATTGATGCACGCAGCCACTTTTTCATCAATGAAAAAGAGCTGGTGAACTCAGGTTTGGATACCATTAAAAAAGCGCTTAGACAGGCGGCTGGCGACAATAAAGAACCGCTGTTATTAATTAGTGCCGATGGTAAAGCAACCCACCAAGCGGTGATCAGCGTATTGGATGCGGCGGGGCAATTGGGCTTCGTTAATATTACCTTTGCGGCGAATCAGCCAGCGTCAACTGAATAAGCCGGTAGACCGCTTCCATGAGTCATAAGCTGAATCATTTTTTTGATAGCATGTGGTATGGCAAACGCGTCGTGGCGTTGTTATTTGTACCGCTGTCTTGGTTATTTGCTGTGGTCATTAAATTACGCGCTTATCTGTATAAAAAAGGCTACCTGAAATCCACCCGTTTATCGGTGCCGGTGATCATTGTCGGCAATATAACCGTGGGCGGTACGGGAAAAACACCGTTGGTGATCTGGCTAGCCGAACTGCTGAAAAAAGCGGGTTATTCGCCGGGGGTTATAAGCCGAGGGTATGGTGGAATCGCCTCGAGTTGGCCGCAACAAGTCAGGGCCGATAGTGACGCCAGAGTGGTGGGTGATGAGGCGAAAATATTGGCCGCACGGACAAACTGCCCCGTTGCGGTGGGACCGGTACGCGCCGATAGTGCGCAAGCGTTAATCGATCACCACGGCTGTAATATTATTATTTCTGACGATGGTTTGCAGCATTATGCGTTACAGCGCGATATTGAAATTGTTTTAGTTGACGGTGAACGCCGGCAGGGTAATGGCTATTTACTGCCAGCAGGCCCATTGCGTGAGCCAGTGAGTCGTCTGCAAACGGCCGACCTTATCGTTTGTAATGGTTTGGCGAATAACAATGAATTTCCGTTGCGGGTCGAAGGTGATCGGGCGGTTAATATTCTGGATGCCTCTAAATCTCGAGCGCTAAGCGAGTTTAGCCAGCAGTCCTGTCACGCATTGGCTGGATTGGGTAACCCGTCACGTTTTTTTGCCCACCTGAAAAAGTTTGGTCTACGCTTTGATTCGCATATTTTTCCGGATCATTTTAAATACCGCCAGCAAGACATTAGTTTTGATGACGATAAAACGGTGTTAATGACCGAAAAAGACGCGGTTAAGTGCAGCACCATCGCCAGTGACAAACACTGGTATGTGCCGATTAAAGCGGCGATGTCTGAAAAATTTAGCGTGTCCTTATTAGCATTGATAAAAGAGAAAACAAATGGATAAAAAATTACTGGAAATTTTGGCCTGCCCTGCTTGTAAGTCGGGTTTGCAATACCAGCAGCAGCAACAAGAACTCGTCTGTATCCCGTGTCGTTTGGCCTATACCGTGCGTGATGATATTCCGATTATGTTGATTGATCAGGCGCGGAAAATGAGCAGCGACGAAACGGATAGTTTACGTAAATAATATGCAGAAAACGTATAAGGTTGTGATTCCTGCTCGGTATGCCTCTAGTCGCTTGCCGGGCAAGCCACTGCTACCGATAGCCGGTAAGGCGATGATTTTGCACGTTTGCGAAAAGGCCGTACTGGCGGGTGCGGAAGAAGTGGTGGTAGCGACCGATGATCAGCGTATCTTAGACTGTGTTAAACAGGCTGGGTTTAATGCGGTGATGACCTCGGTATCACATAATAGCGGCACTGAACGTTTGACCGAGGTTGCCAATGTTTTGCAGTGGGCGGATGACACGGTTATTGTCAATTGCCAAGGTGATGAGCCATTAATTCCGCCAGAATTAATTCATAAGGCGGCTAGCGCATTGATTGAACAAGAGCTTGCCCAAGTGGCTAGCCTCTGCGCACCAATCGATGATGTTGAGGAAGTCTTCAACCCGAATGCGGTCAAGGTGGTACGCGACCAGCAAGAATATGCCTTGTATTTCAGCCGTGCGCCGATCCCTTGGGATCGTGATTGTTTTCCGGCGAAGGCTGCTGATTCTACAGCAAGTCATTTTCGCCATATTGGCATTTACAGTTATACCGCCAGTTTTTTGCGTCGTTATATTACTTGGCCGGTTAGCCAATTAGAACAAATAGAGTCGTTGGAGCAATTACGCATATTGAACATGGGTGAACGTATTTTTGTACCCGCTGTGTCGAAGGCACCGGCGGCAGGCATAGACACCCAGCAAGATTTAGATCGGGTTAACGCCTTACTCAGTTAGGGCGATACGGAATCAGTCTGCTTGAATTTAGGCTGAGATGACGTTTTGTTTTATCTCAGCCGAGATAAAACAACCCTGAGTAGATCTGAGGTTCCTAAGATCTTTAGCGCACACCCAAGCGGTATTCGCCAGGGCTGACCCCAGTCCATTGTTTAAATGCACGGGTAAAGGACGCCGGTTCAATGAAACCTAATTGTTCACCGATGCTGGCGATAGGTAAACGCTCGCGCACCAATTTATCAATCGCTAAGTCTCGACGAATGGTATCTTTAATGACTTGGAAGCTGGTGTTTTCCGCCTGCAGCTTTCGCCTTAAGGTCGGGGTGCTGATGCACAATTCCGAAGCCACCGCATTAAAATCGGGAATACCGCGACCAGCGCGTTGTTGTTCGAGTAGCTGACCCTTGATGCGGGTGCTATAACGGTTATCACTGCCAGGTATTAACAAAATATCAGCCGGTGAGTTTTTCAGAAACTCTTTAATTTCCGGCCAACCACGAACCAGCGGTAAGGCTAAATATTGTGTGCTGAAATAAAACGCATTGCTGCTTTGTTCGAAGCTCAGCGAGCAAGGGAATAACAAAGGGTAAGTGCTGTGTTGTGCCGGCTGTGGGTAATCAAAGCTGACTTGGTCGAGGATGATACGCTGGCCAGTAATCCAACAGATGAAACGGTGTAGGGTGGTCATCATGAACTTGACCAAATAGTGCTCGATATCCAATTCAGGATTTTTCAGTTTTACGTGTAAAGCAACCGTCTGTTGATCGGATGAAACACTGAGGGATACGTCTTCACGGGTGGTATTGAAATAACGCACCATCTCGTTCAGTAGCGCCTCAACACTATTAAACTGGCAGACATAACGCACCATCAGCGCGAAGTGTCCAGGAATGCAGCGTGAGTCGGTCATGCCGATGTATTCGTCCTGAGTCGTTTCCCAGATTCGCTGTAATAAGGAGACAAACTGGATGCCGTGTACGAGGCCGTCTTCTTCTTGTAGGATTTTGGATGATATGGCTTGTTCCTGCAATAACTCTGCGGAATTAATACCGTGCCTGTCTGCACCTTGTACGATGGCACGAACAAAGCGGCTGGGAATTGTTAACATCGAGCGAGTAAAACCTTCAATTATATCGGTTGCTTATCTTAACCAACCCCGTAGTTGAAGGGAATCGATTGCAGCATTAAAGAGTAAGATAGTTGCGCTATGAGCTGAGTCATAGCGCAACGGCTGTTGAATATTAACTGACGGCGACGAGTGCCTCACCGGCTAAGGTTTGCACGCCATCGGCACGACAAGCCTGAATTTCACAGCGAGCGAGTGTTTCGCCATCTTGTTCGATCAGTTCAATCACCGTGCCGGAGCAGGTGATCACGTCGTATAACTGGGTGATGGTAGAAAAACGCGAGGTGAATTTGCGCAATTTAGACTGTGGCTGCCAAGCGGTAATAAAACGACCTAAATAGGCCATCGATAACATGCCTTGGGCGAACACATCGTCCATGCCGGCTTTTTTAGCGAAGTCGATATCAATATGAATCGGGTTGTGGTCGCCAGAGGCACCCGCATATAAAGCCAAGGTGCCGCGTGAAATGGCCGGTAGTGTCAGGGAAGGTATTTCGCTTCCTGGTTGAATATCTGACATAGTATTTCTCCTGAAAATAAGTAAGAACTAGTTACGGTAAACGACGGTTTGACGCGCTTTACCGACGAGTTCTCCATCTTGGTTGGTGTAACTGCTTTCAAGTACGACAAATTCGAGTGCACCGCCTTTTTTATCGAAGATATCAATGATCTTTGAAACAGACGTGATTTTGTCGCCAGCATAAATAATACCGGGGTACTCAAACTCTTGAGAACCGTGCAAAATACGGCCAATATCCATTTCCAGCAGGGTGAGTACCGGTAAAAAATCAGGGGAGCCGAGCTCTACCGACATCATAAAGGTGGCGGGTGCCGGAATGGTTTTATAACCGGCTTCGCGTGCGGCGGTTTCATCTTTGTAGATGGGGTTAGTTTCACCAATCACATCGGCAAAAAAGCATAAACGGCCTTTTTCAATATCGACGGTGAACGGGTTGAACTCATAACCAATTTTAGTTTTATCGAGCATGGGATCTATTCCTCGTGAAAATAAATACGCCCCAGTCACTGGGGCGTAAAAAAAGCGCTGTTTATAGGAACATGCCGCCGTTAACGTCGATAACATCACCGGTGAGGTAATCATTTTCGAAAATCATTTCAACGGTTTGGGCGATGTTTTTGACTTGACCAATACGTTGTAGAGGAATGGTCTTGGCTAAGGCTGCTAGCGCGGCTTCAGGCATGCTGCGTAGCAAGGATGTTTCAATCGCACCCGGTGCAATCGCCATCGAACGGATATTGTAACGAGCTAATTCTTTTGACCAAACGCGGCTCATTGAAACGATACCGGCCTTCGCGGCTGAATAGTTTGTTTGCCCGAAGTTGCCGCGGAATGCGCCGGATGACATATTCACGATACAACCCTCTTCAACACCCAGTTCAACCATGTGAGCCGCAGCTTCACGGGCGCATAAGAAAGCACCTTTCATGTGTACATCGACCACGAGGCTGAAATTATCGCCGGAAAGTTTTTTTACCACTTTACCGTCTTTTACTTTAATCAGCGTTGCATCGCGTAAAATGCCGGCGTTATTGACCAAACCATGGATCGCACCAAAATCTTTGACGATGCTGTTGAACGTATCTTCAACAGTTTGCTCTTCCGCAACGTTACAAACATAAGCACGAGCTTCTGAGCCTGCTTCGCTAACCAATTTCACGGTTTCTGCCATCGCATCGGCGTCTAAATCTAATAGCGCAAGCTTGCCACCTTTAGCGGCGAAACTTAGCGCGATTTCACGACCAATACCACGACCGCCGCCAGTGATAGCGATAACTTTACCTTTAATATCCACAATAGTCTCCTGAGTGTTATGTAATGTTTTTCTGCTGGCTAGGGTAGCCAAGCAATGCAGAATGCATAGCGTTCAAGTATGCCTCTGCTAAGCAGCTAATGAGTAGTTCTGGAGTGGTGTTTTGACTTGTCTAAATCGCTTAATGCGGCGATAAAACGATTGGAGAGCGCGGTGTTGGAGCTTAGGAAGCGTTTGTGCGGCTAGCAGCGGAGCTCGTTAGTAAGGAGGGGGAGCGTAGGGTGTTTCATAAAAAATGGCGGCTGCCCTATTAATAGAACAGCCGCCATTGGGCGTTTATTGAAAGCTGGCGTAAGCCAGTGTTCAGTGCAGGGGCTTAGTAACCGCCTTTTTTACCCACACCAACAAAGGCAAAGTCCCATTCAAGGTCGAACGGTGCCCACCAGCTGCCAACACCTGATTCTTTATCGGTATGGCGGAAGAAACCTTCATAACCAGGTGGTTTGATGTGGTATTTCAAGTGGTATTTGCCGGGGCCATCCAGTTTGATGTTATCGGCGTAATGCGGGCCATCAGAGGCGATCATTGGCATGAATGAGCCGGTGGTTGACCAGTCGCTGCCATGTTTAGTGATGGTATAGCTGATATTTAAATAAGGAATCCATTCGCCTTCACCGAAGCCATTATTATTGCCTTTAAGCGCATGAATGTCGGCTTCAAGATGCATGTCAGTGGTATGTTGCATGCCCGGCATCACAGGTTCCATTAGCACCGGCTGTAAGTAAACAGCAAGAATTTCCATGCCATTTTTTTCCACAGGCTCGCCAATAGGGTGTTCGCCGGCGTTGACCAGTGAACTGGCCGATAAGAGTAGTGCGCTTAAGCCTAAAGCAGCTTTTTTAAAGTTAAAGTTCATCTGGTTGCTCCATAGTTGAGATGAGTTGTGTAGCCGTTGAATGAATCTAAAAACCGATCAAGAATACCTTGAGAGCTGTCATTTCTAGTCAATCAAGTAATGGTAATAGTTATCAGTTAGATTTTCAATAACTATTATCGCCTGCTCGCGATACCCGTGTTGTACTAAGGGCGAATCAGCTTCTATAGAACCGTGAACTAAACGCCAAAGATGGCTGGCCACCAGCCTAAACCGACCAATAGACTGCCGATGACGCCAGGTATTAGGGGGATTAAGCGCTGTGGGAAGTCTAAGCCTTGCCGCTGTAAAATGCGGTTACCTAAGTGAACACTCCATAATAGGCCGAGCAAGAATAAACCGCCCTTCGTGAGCCCGATGCCTGAGGCACTGATGTTGAAGAGACTAAGCAGGTCGAATAGCTGGCCACCGAGACCAATAATGAGTGAGACCATCGCCACGGGGGTATATTGGTAACCGAGTTCAATAAAGCGCTCACGGAAGCTTCTATCGCCGCCCAGCTTGCCCGATAGCCATGATGCAAGACTGGTGGTTAGGGTTAGCACTAAGGCAAAGACAAACATACAGGCGAGCATGGTGCCGACGATCATCATAAAATCGAGCCAGTTAAACACCTCTCGACGGTCGGGGTGAACACTCATTAGCCAGCTAGGGCCAGATTCACCGATCCAGAACTGGTCGTGTTCGATAAACCAGCTACCGATGACGCTACGTAATACGTCGTATTGCGGTAACACCAGCCATAAAAAGCCACCTAGGGCGATGCCAACACCAAAAAACATAAACGCGACTTCATAGCTATTAGGGTTATAGTCACGGATGTTTTCCACTTCTTCACCGGGTTTGCGAAGTTGCAGGAACAGCCCGCCTTTCGCTTGTGGGCTGACACAGCGGAAACACTCGATACAATGGCGAGACTCTTCTTTACGCGGAATATCGATCATCGTTGGGCAAGGGGTTTTTTCGGTATAGCGATCGCCACCGGCTATGTGCTGTTTGGGGGCAAATTGCACCGCGCCAATTCTAGAAAAAACACCGAGTAATAGGCCGATAGGGCAGGCGTGTCGACACCAAGCGCGTTTGTTTTTGCCGTATAGGTAGCCGCTGAGGATAGCCACCAGCATGGTGCCACCAAAAATGCCTGCGGCTGCTTCAGGATGGTCGCGTACGCCCACCGTTTGCCCTAGTACGGTGATAATCAAAAAGCTAACAATCGGCGTGCCTTCCCAGCGTAACCACGCAGGAATAGGCCGTTGTAAACCCTTTTTGTTGGCCCATTCAGCTGCTGCTCCCATCGGACAAAGGACTCCGCACCAACTACGTCCGGTGACAATCACCGATAGAAAAACTAACGGGAACCAGAGGCCCCACATAGCAAAATTGGCGAAGCGGGTGAAGTTATTAAACGCGGTGGCTGTTTCTGCGGGTTCGGGTAAAAATAGCGGCAGTGCAATGACCACTAAAAAAAACAGGAACATGACCACGTGTACCCAAACAAGATTCTTCTTGTGGCGCGCAAAGAAGCGTTCTACCGGTACCGCGACACGCGCGTTGAATGAACCCGGCTTACGAACAGGGTATTCTTTTAAGCGAGACGGCGAGCCTGCTAACGGTTCTTGACAACTCATGATTGTTTCTCGGTATTTTGTTTACGCAATTTAGGTAACCACCAAGCTAGGGCGATGAATAGCGGTATTACTAACAGGGATTGTGCTAGTAGCGTTTCTTGAGTGGGGTACAGTCCTAACCAAGTAATGGTGGGGATACCAGCGACTGGGGTGATGCTTAACCAACCCGCCTCTTGTAGTTCGAGTACACCACCGCCGGCAAAAGAAATGGCGAGGTAATACAGTAAACCGGCGGTTAGGCCAAAAAACAGCCCAATCGGTAAGCGGAACGATGCGCTACGCATCAAGAAATAGAGCACCGCCAGTACCGCTAAGCCGAGCAAAAAACCTAAAATAATTGGGGTGAACTCACCGTTGCTTTGCCCCGCGATAGCCTGATAGAACAGCACGGTTTCCGCGCCTTCTCGATAAACGGCTAAAAAAGCGGCGAAACCTAGGGTTAATGCGCTACCGGTTGATAAGGCGCTGTCAATTTTGCCATTAATATACGCTTGCCAACGGCTCGATTCGCTTTTAGAAATGAGCCAATAGCTGACATAAAACAGCACCGCCGAGGCGAGCAGCATGGTTAAGCCTTCGAGTGCTTCTTGTTGCGGGCCGGCAATTTGATACACCTGGGTTAGTAAATAGGCGGTTAACAGACTCATTATTAATGCCAAGCCGACCCCGTAATAAATCACCGGGAGTTGTTGACCGGCATTTTGGCGGCGTAAATACGTGGTTAAGGCGGTAATCACCAACATTGCCTCAAAACCTTCACGAATAATGATCAGCAGGGATTGAGTAAATAAACTCCAGTAGCCCGCGCCATCGTCAGCAGTTTGATTATCGGCCACCTGTTGTAAGCTGCTTTTCAAAATCAACCATGCGGCGTTAACATCGGCCTTGTTATTACCGCGTGCGGCCTGACCGATGACCTGACTGAACTGAGATTCTAACTGGCTTTTTAAACCCGGGTCGACCAGCCCAATCGCCATCTCCATGCCGCTTTCTTCGAAGTGGTCAAAGTACAGTGCAGAAAAAGCGTCGGAACTGCTTAGCGCGGTGTCGGCAGAATAATTAAGCAGCAGACGATCGCCTTGACGGCTGATTTCAGCAACCACCGGTTGGAAATCAAGCGGCGCATTAGCGGCAGCGAGGGTGTTCGTGCTGAGCAGTGCCAGCAATAAGGTGAATACAGCCAATAAACGCATTATTGATTAACCCGAAAAACATTTAGCGGAATACCCGCTTGGTCGAGTTTGATCGCACCGTCGCGCATTTCAGTTCGAATGGATTCAACTATCGCCGTTACTTCAGCCGCATCCGCACCGCGAGTCATTGCCTTGCGTAGATTGCCAAATAACCTTTCTACTTGGTAGGTATGTTTGCTACCGAGTTCTTGGCGCATCGCCGCCTCCATTTTGCGGTCTTCAAACACCCCAAAATAGGCCTTAATAATAAACTGCTTGGCGGTCAGCAGGTCGCCTGCTTGGTAATGGCTTTCAGCCGACTCAATATGCAGGATAATTTGTTCGGCGACGGGTGCCCAAACCTTATCGTTGGCTTGCAGCGGTAGGGCGGTGAAGAAGAAAAAGCCTATGATGAACAAGGTTTTTTTTAACAGAGACATAAAAACTCCAAATCAAGAAAGTGGGCGCGATGAACCGGTTATGCGTACGCCGAAATTATGTATATGATAATCATTCCTACTTTTGTTCGCAATGATTTAGCGCATATTATAGTGTGCTGTCAACGATGGACGTTGGCTGAGTCGCTGCTTATTAGTGTGTTAAAGCCGAGTGCTTACTTTGTTGACTGCGATGAGAAGTAAGCTACTCGGTTAATGGGTCGTTAGGTTTAAAGCTAAAATGCCTAATTCCTTGGGTGTACTCGTGTCGGGAATCAGTCTAAGTTTAGGGTTTCTTCGCGTCACGATAACCCGCCAATTGCACAACATTATCGGCTAGTGCTGGCTCTTCACTTGGCTGAATAGCCTGTGATAATAGTGCTAACATCGCCTTGTGCGGCCAAATAGAGCCTTTAATGCCTTTAACCGTACATGGCCGGTCGGCTAGCCAAGCGGCAGTACGATCGTTGCTAACAGCCGCTAACTTGATATCGTCATAGCAGAGCATATGCTCAATATCGCCCTTCATTTGGTTCATCGTGCCCTGGACAGAGCGGTTACAATCGCTATCAAATTGGCAAGGTCCGAGCAGCGCAGCGGCGGTATCCAATTGATGCTGATGGGCTCCCAGCTTTAACAGCGTGTTCATTAAAGCATCAGCAAAGTGCCAATCAAAACTAGCCAAGTCAGCTTTCAGCAGCCCTTTAATAAATAATGGGAACCGAGTGGCATCGTGCACCAGCAGCACACACTGACAACCTTGCAGTCTTATGATGTTGGCGTGCCAGCCACTTAACGGATTATTGTTTGCGTGCTGGGTATGAGCGGTTGCGGGTATGTTTTCTGCTGCAAGGCAGCCTTGATCATCTAAGGTTAGCTTCTTATAGAGTTTTTGGGTGGCATGAATGGTCAGCATAATAGAATCTTGTTGTTTTGTAGGGGTGGTGTGTTCGTTATGAGTGTAAGGGCGTTTCTTTGTTTAGGCACGAAACATTGTTAAAAAATGAGCTTATGGTGATGATCACTTTGCTGCGAAAACGAATGAAATTAAGCTCTCATGAACTCATGATTCTACGTATCGGTGTGGTATAAAGTGTGGAGGGTAAGTAAGCTCTCGCGGTAGCGATACAGTCTATTATGTCAATATTGGATAACCCCATAGCTTTCGACACGGTTCCTCTGTGCTAGTATCCCAGCATGGATATTAATCAGATAAGCGAATGTTTAAAAAATGAGCTGGAAGATATTGAATTAGTTTATCAATTTGGTTCGCAAGCAGCGGGTCAATCGCACAAAAACAGTGACTTAGATTTGGCCGTAAAGTGCAAAAAAACCATAACAATAGAACGTATTTGGCAACTGTCTGGCCAATTAGCCGACCTAGCCGGGTGTGATGTTGACCTTATAGACTTATCGAATGCATCAACCGTTATGCGTATACAAATTGTGGCTAATGGTGAGCGCTTGTATGCCAACAATAAAAATGAAGCCGCCATTTTTGAAGACTTTGTTTATTCCGACTATGCTGCGTTAAAACTAAACGCTTTGTTGGAAAAGCTTGCACGTTGCCTGAGCGCAGCGAGTTTAGTGTAAGCCCAACCAAGCGTTTAGTTTTGCGATAGGGCAGCTTTTTTTGGTTCGTTTTTTTTGTGTGTACAACACCAAGGTATAAGTCTTAATAAGGCAGAGTAAACCCTCTGCCAAACTGAGACTAAAAAAATGAACAGCCCCTCAGCGGGAAGCGGTATTAGAAAAGTTTTTAGAGCCGTTGAACTTTTTACGTCAGAATGTAAGGTTCATCATCGATTTGACACCTATGTTTTCAAAGGCTATTATTCTTACATATTTCTTACTTATCAGGGCTAGTATAATGAACATCACCAAACTATCAAGTAAAGGTCAGGTTATTATCCCGAAGCCTCTTAGAACCTCTCATCATTGGGAAGTTGGGCAAGAGCTTGTCGTGGTTGACGTGGGTGATGGTATTTTACTAAAACCTAGAATGCCGTTTAATGAAACGAATATTTCTGATGTGGCCGCCTGTTTGAAACATGAAGGCACCCCCAAGTCACTTGATGATATGGACTCTGCTATTCAGAAAGGAATTATGGATAAATTCCAATGATTTCAGTTGATACAAATATCATCATTCGCTTTCTTACCCAGGATGATGCCAAGCAATACAAAAAGGCATTTTCAATTTTCAATACCCAAGAAATTTTCATTTCCGATACCGTAATTTTAGAAACTGAATGGGTTTTGAGATATGCCTATAACTTTGCACCTGAAGATATTTGTAATGCCCTGATGAAATTATTTGGGCTGAAAAATATCCACTTATCCAATCCATCCTTCATTGCTCAGGCTATTGAATGGCATAAACAAGGAATGGATTTTTCTGATGCTCTTCATTTGACGCAATGCCAACAATACGACAAGCTCTACACCTTTGACAAAAAGTTTTCATCGCAATCAAAAGGTTTAACTAATTGTTCGGTTGAAGTGCCCTAACGTCGATTCTTTTGACCTTAAACCTAAAAAAGACTCATCACTGAGAAAAGCCTTAAAACAAAAACCTCATTAACGAATTTAACAAATTAAGCTAATTGCAACCAAGTCACCTTCTTTATGGTGCTGTTTTTCTTTTCCTACCCTTAATCGCGTTAAAACTAAGAGCTTTGTTGGAAAAGCTTGCACGTTGTCTGAAAATTCAAGCTGGCTGACCCCATGATTCGCCATGATTCGCCATGATTCGGCAATGCATATTGTACGAGTCAATAAATTAGGTGTCCCGCAAAGTAGTCGCGATGCATTTGAGCTATTGGAGCAGGCGGGTTTGTTGAGCTCAAATGTATCGAAAAAAATGAAAGCGATGATCGGCTTCAGGAATATAGCCGTGCATGACGATCAAAAAATAAACCTCGATATCATGGAAATGATCATAAGAAGAGGCCTCTGCATAACGTCGCGAGCGTAGGCAAGACAAGGCAAAAATTGGCGAAAAAGCACAGTTTACTAGTGTAAATGAGCATTTTGAGCTGATTTTTAACACTGTATTGTCAAGCGCAGTAGTTATGCTGGGGTCTCGAAAACATTTAGTAGACTTTACTAATTATACCGAAGTGCTGTTAAAAATTGCCGATACTCAAGTTGAGGGGCTGTAAGCGACAATAGTTGATTGATAGATGGGCAAGCTAAAGTCTTAGCCTTACGGTGATCTAAGCTCATTGCTGGTAGGGCATAAAGCGTCGATAATCACAAAAACTCCCCTTTAAACCAACCCCATATACCTAAAGAAAACCCAGGGAATAGATCAATACCCATCGCCGATTTAGCAAGGTATAGAACCAGTAAACCCATCAAGGTGGAAAAGCTAAAAAATAGCAAAATAAGCAGGGTTTTTATCATTAATGAAATTCTTTTTTCTCGCGCAGTTAATAGGCGCTTGTTCCGCCCCATCAGCACAACAACATAGTAGCGCCAGCGCCAAAAACTCAGCGTGCCACGCAAATCAATAGCATGCTTGCCCCACTTGCGCGCGCCAAAGGCCACTTTTAAAGCGGATAACTGCTCATCAGAAAAGCTCTCTCTAATATTTGCAGGCACACGCTGTAACAAACCTTTTTCAAACCAGTCAGCTTCACTGTTAACTATTTTGTTGTTGTTCAATACCTTTACCAATGGGTGTTTGCTAGTTTAGAGGGGTGCTCAATTTACCACAGAGCTCACCGAGAAAAGTCTAGAAATAAAAAACTTCTATACTCTTCGTGACCACGGTGGTTAATAGTCTTTTGACATGAGTCTCAGAATAAAACTTACCATCGATTGTACCGCCCCCCTAAAGTATGATCAAAAACCAAGCCGTTTAAGGTTCTCATTGTAAGGTTTGCAATATCAACGAAGAGATAGAATCACGGTCAAGTGACTGCTTTAATGTTCTCTCGGTGGTAAAATTATTCGCTACAGCGACGTACATGAAGAAGTGTCATAGACAGAGGCAAAAATGAAGTTAGATTTAACACCGCTTAAAAAAGCATTAGTCTCGCTATCTGAGGCTATTACTAGTACTCAGGATACTGAGTTTATGGCTTTTCTAAATGCCTCTCAGCGTCGTACCATGCGTGCGGGTGTCATACAAAACTTTGAGTTCACTTATGAGCTAAGCTGGAAAATGTTACGCAGGCAGCTTAAAAGTGAAGAAGGTGCTGATCACGTTACTCGACTTAGCCGAAAAGACCTATACCGATTAGCAGCGCAAAAAGGGTTGATAGATGACCCTGAAAGCTGGTTTATTTTTCATCAAGGCAGAAACGAAACGTCACAGACCTATGATGAAAAGACCGCTAATGATATTTATCGGTTAGTGCTTGATTTTTTACCCGTCGCTGAAAAACACTATAAAGAATTAGTGGTTCGTTAATATGATTCAATTAAGCGCGAAACATCAAAGCATTGTTGAAAACGTTATCAAAAAGCAGTTAACAACGCAAAAAGTATTTGTTTTTGGTTCTCGCGCTAGAAATGAAGCACGAAAGTTTTCTGATTTAGATTTATGCATAGCCGGTGAAAAACTATCTTTTTCACAAATGGCTAAATTAAAAGGTGCTTTCAGCGAATCCGATTTACCGTACTTTGTAGATGTTTTGCAAGAGCACAACTTAAGCAAAAAAATGTTTGAATCAATAAGAAAAGATTTTGTAGAGTTAGAGTTCCACTAAATATGACAATGTGGCCATCGAGAGGGAACATGTGTCCTCGGCAATGGCTCTACTTACCTACATCGCGCTTTAGGCGACGTATGGAGCAGTTACCGAAGCACGAAGCCTAACAAAACCAAGCTGGCTGACCCCATGATATTTACCATGATATTTTTATGCAAATAAATACATCAAGTCCCGAATTGCATAATAGTTGTTGCCGATGTTCTCCGTGCCCTCGGCAACTGCTCCTGCATTGCTCTACTTACCTACATCGCCTAATAGCGCCTACTTTTGGCCTTGTAGCCCCCCCTGTGGTTAATGTCTTTTGACATTACTACCGGCCGATAGAGCTCACCACCGAGAACATAGAGCGCACCGTGAAAAGGTATGAAATGAAAAAAATATCAGCCAATTAAGCAAATGACTCTAATTAATTACCCAGCCATCTTTCAGTTTCTTTTAACTCGTACCCTTCGCGTAACTTGTTGAATCTTTAGAATTCAGAGTGAATCGCAGCGGCTTCTACGCTTGGTTGCAGAAATCAAGCTGGCTGACCCCATGATATGTTTTTGTGGTTAATATCTTTTGACCTTAACCCTAAAAAAACGCCACAAACCTTTCAAGATATAATCACAAGCCATAAATAATCGTCTATAATCCGCCGCCAAGGAAAAGCGTGTTATGGGGTATCCCCCATTCAAACAAGCTTAAAACGGGCTGAAGAAGCCAAGCAAATAAGGATATTGCTATCAACACTCTCAAAAGAAGCTTTTCTATAAAGCTGAATCAAACCGCTTTATCGTTTGTAAGCGACTCATATTCCCCCAATATAAAACACGCTCAAGCAATTCAAGCTGGGGCGAACTCATGGCTTGCATTAAGTGGTGAGAAGGAATGATGAAAAGCGGTAATCAATCGAGTCTGACCCCGTTGAAAAACAATGAACCCTGGTAAGAGAAAACAATGAACGTAACCGTATTTGGCATAGGCTATGTAGGCTTAGTACAAGCCGCTGTATTATCAGAAGTAGGCCATCATGTTTGTTGTGTCGATGTGGATGCCGCCAGAATAGAAAAGCTGAAACAAGGCATTATCCCCATTTACGAGCCAGGCTTAACCCCCTTAGTAAAATCAAATTTTGAAGCAGGGCGCATCACCTTCACCACCAATGCGGAAGAAGGCGTTAACTTTGCCGATATGCAATTTATAGCCGTTGGCACACCCCCCGATGAAGATGGCGCAGCCGATTTAAAATACGTGCTGGCCGTGGCCAATACCATCGCAACGCATATGCAAAGCGCTAAGGTGATTGTGGATAAATCCACCGTACCCGTCGGCACAGCCGATAAAGTAGCGGCCAGCATACAACAAGCCTTAACCGCTAAAAATTCAGAGCTAAGCTTTTCAGTGGTATCCAACCCCGAATTTCTAAAAGAAGGCTCAGCCGTAGCCGATTGTATGCGGCCCGATCGCATCGTGGTAGGCATACGCCCAAATGATAATTCACAACACATACAAGAAACCTTTAAAGACTTATATGCACCGTTTAATCGTAACCACGATCGCATCATCTTTATGGATGCCCGCAGTGCCGAGCTAACCAAATACGCCGCTAACTGCATGTTAGCCACCAAAGTTAGCTTTATGAACGAAATGGCCAATATCGCCGAAAAAGTAGGCGCAGATATTGAACACGTACGCCAAGGCATTGGTTCCGACTCTCGCATCGGCTTTCAGTTTATTTACCCAGGCTGTGGCTATGGCGGTTCATGCTTCCCAAAAGATGTGCAAGCACTTAGCAAAACATCCGAAGTTATTGGTTACCAACCCGAATTACTCCACGCAGTAGAGGCCATTAACCAACGCCAAAAAAATAAACTGTTTGAATACATTAACAAGCACTTTAAGGGCAACATCAAAGGTAAAACCTTCGCACTATGGGGTCTATCGTTCAAACCCAAAACAGACGATATGCGCGAAGCACCCAGCCGAGTACTCATGGAATCCCTTTGGGCAGCCGGAGCAAAGGTACAAGCCTTTGACCCAGAAGCCATGGAAGAAACTCAGCGTATTTATGGTAGCCGGGAAGACTTAGCCTTAATGGGCACAAAAGAAGCGGCCTTAAAAGGCGCGGATGCGTTAGTTATTTGTACCGAATGGCAGAATTTTAAAGCCCCTGATTTTGATTTGATAAAAGCAGAGCTGAAACAGCCGGTGATTGTTGATGGCAGGAATTTGTTTGATCCTGAGCGGGTGAAGGCTAAGGGGATTGAGTATTATGCGATTGGGCGTGGGTTGTCGGTGGGTGGTGAATGAAAAACAGGGATCAATCGAGTCTGACCCCATTGGTTATGGATCAATCGAGTCTGACCGCATTGGTTATGTATCACGGGTGGTAGTAAAAAATGTTAATAAGAAAAAGTAACTTGTTGTATCTTTTTGTGTTAGTTGTATTGTTGCAGCCATTTTTTAAAAAGTTTGAATTTTTTAAAAATAACTCTTTTTTTAATACGATGGATGAAATTATATTACTACTTTTTTTTCCTGTTGCCTTTAAGGGAGTGATGGTAGCGTTAGAAGATAAAAACTTAAGAATGATGTGTTTATTGTTCTTAATCTATATTTTTCTTGGCTTAGTTTCATCAGTTTTTTCTGGTATTCCTATCTTGGCGGTTTTATATCAGTTAATTGATAGTATTAAATTCCCTATTGTTTTAATGGTTTTCTTAGGTCTTAATTTTGAATCAGCTGAAAAGGCCAAAATCACTTATTTTATTAAGTTTATTTTGGTTTTATCTCTATTTTTAACGGTTTTTAAATACATAGATATATCAGCGTATAGGTCTGTGTTCAGTGGTTCTCTTAAAGGGATTATTAATTCACAAGGAAGTTTCATTTATAATACGGAGGGTGCATTTTGGCATGCCTCGCAAGTTGCATTTTTTGCTTCGACGGCATTTGTTTATTTTTATTTTGGAAAGAGTGAAAGGTATAGGGTTCATTGGTTATCACTGTCGTTTCTTCTTTTAATATTAGCTATTCAGCGGCAGGAGCTGTTTTCTCTGTTGGTATCTCTATTTTTTTGCTGGCTCTTTTTTGAGCCTTTGAAATCAAAAAAGAATAAGTTTGTGATGGGAGCCTGTGTAATAACCGTTATTTCTTTTTTTATGCTTCTTAATTTATCAACTATAACAAATTATCTGTCTGTGGAAATTAGTAATTTGGGTTTGGATAACGTTGAATATAGCGAAGCAGCGCGAGTAGTTTTGCTAAGAGATTCTTTTTTTATTGCAAGTGATTACTTCCCTTTGGGTAGTGGCTTTGGAAGTTTTGGTGGTCTTGGTGCCTTTCTTGCGAATAGAGATTTGTATGAAGATCTTTTCTATAATGATTATTACTTTTATAGAGAAAATATGTTTCTATTAGATGTTGGCTGGTCACAGGTTGTGGCAGAAACAGGTTGGATTGGTTTTGCGTTGTATTTGTGTGCAATTTATAATTTGCTTACTTACCTTAAGAAACAAGTTGCTATAGGTGGTGATGCCGGGCTAGATTCTAGAATTGTATTTTGTATATTACTAATGTTTACAATTAACTCGATTACTAGCAGTAGCCTTACAAGTATATTTTTTTTGTTATTAGCGTTTTTCTGGATTTCTTTGGTGAAAAAAGAAAAAGCATAGGCTCTATGTAACTATAACGAATCATAGCAACAACTGCGCCCTATAGTGACGATGCCAGATTTAGAGTCTAATGAAGTTGACTAGTGTGTAACACTTATCACTTAGGTTCAGCTTCAGCAAGTGTTAATATATTTGAATGGAAACCGGAAAGTGTATGTCGTCTAGTTTTTTAAAAAACACCGGAAAGCTCTTAGCTGGAAACTCGATAGGTCAACTAATAGGCATCATAGCTATACCTATTATTACTCGGCTGTATAGTGTGGAGGCCTACGGTGAGTTTTCATCATTACTTGCCATAAGTCTAATTTTGGCTACGCTATCGACGCTTAGTTTGCACTTAGCCATTTTAATTCCAAAAAGCGAAGAAGAAGCGATTAAGGTATTTAAGTTTTCTTTATCTCTTACTTATGTTTTTTGTTTGTTGATTAGTGCCGTTCTTTACTTTTTCAATGAAGATGTTGTTTCTTTGTTAAATATTAAGTCGACCCCTTTAATTGTATATTCAATTCCATTACTTGTGCTACTTCAAAGTGTCTATGTCACCGTTACTTATATGGGCGTACGAGTTAAAGTCTTTGGAAAGGTGAGTGCGTCGAAGGTCGTCGAAGGAATATCTGATAGAGGTATTGCTATTTTAAGTGGCTTTAGTGGGTTCGCCTTTGTTGGTAATTTGATCTTAGCGAGAGTGACATCAAGTGCTTTAGCTATTTTGTACTTACTGCCCACATTAAAGCGTTATCAAGGTCAAGGCAAAACAAGCATAAGCAATGGTTTTATTGTTTCTAAATATAAACGTTATTTACAATACAATACGCCATCAATGCTATTAATTAACAGCATGTTACAGCTTCCGGTTGTTATTATTGCCGCTTACTTCTCTTCTGCTTCCGCTGGATTGTTTGCTATAGCTAATCGCTTGGTTAATATACCTGTTACAGCGCTTGGTAGCGCTATATCCAAAACCTTTATGCAGAAAATTGCAGAAGATAAAGCGAATGATGATATAGAGAAAATAAAACAAAATACCGATGTTTTTTTTACCGTATTATTTGCTTTTTTATTGATTCCTTTTTCCGTACTATCGGTGGTTGCTGACTCTTTATTTATTATTGTTTTGGGTGATAAATGGGCAGATGCTGGAATATTAGCCAGCTTTTTATCGTATTTTGCTATGTCTACGCTTTTAGTACAGGCATTTGGTGGCTTATTCGATGTGATGAATAAGCAACAGACACGTTTGATCTTTCACATTGGCAATTTTTTTGTCCGAATAGGAGCGTTACTGCTTTGTGTTTATTTGGGTTATGACTTAACTAAAACAGTGCTTATCTATGCTATAGCCTCAATATTTATGAATGTTATCGCTATGGGGTTATTGCTAAGGTGTGTACAACAAATACAATCGCTGCTATCTGCTTTAATCACTAATGTAATACCGCTTATTTTATTCCATGTGCTTACTGCAATAGTTAGCTCTTCCTTTGATAATATTCTTCTAAGGTATTCGCTGATTTCTGTACTTGCTATTGTGTGGTTTTTTATTATTGGTGGGCTGGGAAAAATTAGAGGCTTTAAAAAATGACAGGTCTATTTAATCGTTTAGGTATTTTGAAATGACAATAAAGCAAGTTATTGAAAATGGTTTTTGTGTTGGTTGTGGAGCTTGTAAAATTGCAAATTCTGATAGTGTGAACATAAAGTTTGTTGAATCTGGCTATTATGAAGCGACAGTTGTAAATGAAGAAAAATTAGTAAATGAGATATGTCCTTTTTCATCTGATTCTGATTCTGAAACAAAGCTTGGAAAAGAATTATATGGAGGAAGTGTAAATAACTTTGATACAAGGGTAGGTTTTTATCGAAATATTTATGCTGGGAATGTAACCGATAATACTCAAAGGCTTAACTCTTCATCTGGAGGGATAACATCGTGGCTAACTGAGAAATTATTAGAAAGTAACGAGGTAGATGCCATTGTGCATGTTGGGGTTGATGGTGAATTATTTAAATATAAAGTATCTCGATCTGTAGCCGAACTAAGAATGAAATCTAATAAGAAATCAAGATATTACCCCGTTTCTTATCAAGATGTTATGACTCAATTAAAAGAAAGCGATGAAATAATTGCATTTGTTGGCATTCCTTGTTTTATCAAGTCGATTAGGCTACTACAGAAAGAAGGGTTCCTTAATAATATTAAATTTTGTATATCACTATTGTGTGGCCATATGAAGTTATCTGGTTTTGCAGAGTCATTAGCTTGGCAAGTAGGTGTAAAGCCTAACGATTTACAGACTGTAGATTTCAGAGTGAAAAAAGAAAATAACCTAGCATCTAGTTACTTCTTTGAGGCTCAAAATTTTGATGGTAATAAATTTACAGCAAAAAATGGAGATTTGTTAGGTTCAAATTGGGGTATGGGGTTTTTTAAGCATAAAGCATGTGACTTCTGTGATGATATCGGTGGCGAGTTGGCTGATGTTGCCTTGGGGGATGCTTGGTTACCCAAATATACGAAAGACTATCTAGGTACCAATATACTAATTGTAAGAAGTAAATTAATTGATCAAATACTAAATAAATTTACCAAAGAAGTTTCTTTAGAAAAAGTGGATGTAAATACATTTTTTGAAACCCAGGCCGGAAATTATCGTAATAGAAGGGGGGGGATCTTAGCTCGTTTAGAAAAGACTCAAGGGTGGGTTCCAGAAAAAAGAATTAAGTTGTGTGAAGAGTTTCAAGGAAACGTAAAGCAAAATTCAATATATAGGTATAGATCGAAATTATCTAGCTTGAGTGTAAGGTACTTTGGTAAAGCAAAAAAAATTGACTCATTACTATTTTTTAAATTGGCGATGTTTCCACGGTTAGTGAAATATCATTATTTATTAAGTGGCTTTAAGGGGGTTTTAAGAACATTTAAGATTTTTTTCCCGATCAAACTAGATACTAAATAATGAGCTTAATACATTGAAAAAAATAGGTATTATTAATTATCATTACTCAAATCATAACTACGGTGCTGTGTTACAAGCAGCGGCTTTACATTATTATGTAAATAATGAACTAGGTTATAAATCGGAGCATATTAACTTTATGCCTAAAGGTGTTAAGGCTCAATGGCATACTAAATTAAAAAGCCACATTAAAGCCGCGTTGATGGAGTTAGGTTTAAAAGAAAAAAAAATAACCCATAACTCGTTTGTTAACCCTGAAATATTTCAAGATTTTCGAAATAAGTGGCTACCAACAAGCGCTAAAACGTTCCATACTTTTGATGAACTTAGCGAAGCCGATTTAAATTATAGCCATGTTATTGTAGGTAGCGATCAAGTATGGCGCCCGTCATATTCGGGTAACTCTTCTTTAGTTTATTTCTTAGCATTTTTAAATGTAGGCGTAAAGAAGATTTCTTACGCGGCAAGTTTTGGTAATGACTTCTGGGAACTCAACAAAGAAGACACGGTTAAAATAGCCGCCGAAATAAAATCTTTTGGTGCTATTTCAGTGAGAGAAAAGTCAGCTGTTGATATTTGTAGAAATACCTTCGGGGTAAATGCTGAACATGTATTAGACCCAACTTTATTAGTTGGGCGTGATTTTTTTGATGGCATTATTGGTGATAAGTCAGAAAGCGCTGCTGCGGATGTTGTTTACTATAAATTAGATATTGATAGTGATTTCGAGGAGTTTATTCACACTGCGGCTACAACATTAAAGTTTACTGAGAAGAATATATATTATTCTTCAAAAGGGCGTTCTCATTACTATAGGCCTGTTGATAGTTGGTTACAAAATATTAAAGACAGTAAGTTAGTGATCACTGACTCATTTCACTGTGTTTGTTTTGCACTTTTATTTGAAGTGCCATTTGTATATTACCCTAATGACAACAGGGGGCTGACCCGTCTAGAAAGCTTACTTTCGTTATTAGATTTGACACATCATATTTACCGCGGTGATGTTGACCCTGTGGAGTTGACTCAGGAGTTAATGAGAATAGATTATGCATTGGTCAATAAAAAACTGGCCAGGCTTAGAGGCTCGTCAGCTAAATTTTTGGCCGACGCATTAGCGTAATTTTACGACTTTATCAAGAGCAGGATACGCCGATGAAAAAAATAGAAATAACGTTTATTATTAAAGCATTAAATGAAGAAGATAATATTGCGGCCTGCATAGAGTCGTGTCTAAGAGAAGGACTACCCTATACCAGTGAAGTTATTTTGGTTGATTCCTTATCAACAGATAAAACCATTGCCATAGCCAAGCAATACCCAGTAAAAATTGTCCAGTTTGAAAACAAAGCTGATATTGGTTGTGGTGCTGCCCCGCAGTTAGGGTATCAATATGCACAGGGGAAATACATTTATTTGCTTGATGGTGATATGGAGCTCTGCGAGGGCTTTCTTGTAACGGCCATGAACTACATGGCCGATAATTCACAAGTTGCTGGTGTTGCTGGTAAGTTGGTTGATACTCGGCATCTGTCAGACGAAGACCGAAGGCGAGCTGATGTTTACGATAAAATATTAACGATGAAAAGTGAACAGCACTTAGGTGGTGGAGGTTTGTACCGTAAAAAATCTATTGATAGTGTTGGTTACTTCTCTCATTCGGCATTGCTCGCGCGTGAAGAATTTGAGTTGGGTGCTAGGCTATTAAGTAAAAATTGGTCGTTAAAACGTTTACCAGTAAATTCCGTAATGCATACGGGTCACAACGAGGGGGATTTGCAGAGAATATGTCGTTTGTGGAGTAATGGCAGATTATTCTCTAGTGGTGCGTTATTAAAAAGTGCCATAGGTAAGACTTGGTTTAGCTTATGTATAAAACATTTGTGGTATTTATTTATGCCGTTAATTATTAATGTTTTTATTTTAGCAGGTTTAGTTACGTTTAATTATATAGTGCCGTTGTCTATTGGAACCGCTATTTTTCTCTTTATTTCAAGTTGGGTTGTTGTATTCATGCTGCTTTCAGCACAGAAAAAAAGCATACTTCGTGCCACTAATACATTATTAACCTGGCATGTCGGCTTTATTGCTTTATTACTTTCTTTGTTTATGCAAGTCGATAAACCTAATTTGGCTATCAAAGGAAAGGTTTTTTAAATTGTTGAGTAATAATTGTATATATTTATTAATAAGGGTGAGTCATGAGTGTTTTTGAGCTAATAAAGTCGGATTTATATCGATACCATGGAAGATATAGTATCTTGCTATTAATTAAAAGTTTGGTAACGGTAAAAGGTTTTAAGTTTTCATTTTGGTTACGTTTAGCTAAGCATTACGATAAAGCCCCCGTCATCAGGTGGCTTCCTAAGTTATTATTTATGTACTATAAAAGGGTACAAGTGTCGGATATTAACTATAGGGCAGAAATTGGCGCAGGCTTTAGTCTTTACCATGTTTTTGGAACAACGTTTAGCGATAAAGTAATATTAGGAGCGAACAATACAATACTGCATGGAGTTACTTTAGGCTCTGTGAATGGGCTATATCCTAAAAGTGGGAACAATGTATATTTTGGGCCTGGCTGTTGTGTTTTAGGTGGTATCACCATTGGTAATAATGTTGTTATTGCCGCTAATGCAGTAGTGACAAAAGATATACCTGATAACGCAATAGTAGCAGGAAACCCTAGTAATATTGTTTCATATAAGGGTGCTGAAAAAACCCTCAAACACCCAATACCAATGAATTAAAGTTCATGCATATCATAACATTAGGCACGGTTCAAAAAGGTGGTATAGATTCTGTAATACAGGGCTATATAGATAATGGCTTATTTGATAACAAAAAACATACGCGAATAGGTACTCATGCAGGTAAAAATAAATGGCACGATTTGTATCTGTTTATCACGGCTTTATTCAGGTTGTTTTATTTATGTATGGTCGAAAAAAACATCATATTACATTGCCATATGTCGTATAAAGGCAGCTTTTTTAGAAAGTTACTTTTTATCGGTGTTGCTAAAGCGTTTAACCACAAATCAATTGTTCATTTGCACGGCTCTGAATTTAAAGATTATTATGCAAGTAGTAGCCGTTTACGTAAAAAACTTATTCTTTGGCTTATTAAGTCTGCTGATGAGTTTGTGGTGTTATCGGATAGCTGGCAAAAATTTATATTATCAATAGCTAATAGAAAAACGTTGGTAATAAATAACTTTGTTGATATTGAAAAGAAAGATCTAAAGCGTAAAGCTAATCAAATATTATTTTTAGGGGCTTTTATTCAAAGAAAAGGAATCTTTGATTTAATAGAAGCAGTAAGTAACTTACCTGGTGATTGTCATCTGCATATTTGTGGCGCGGGTGAAAACGAAAAAGTTCAGGAACTTACAAATCAATTAGGGGTGAATGCCTCCATAACAAATCATGGTTGGGTGAATTCCGAACAGAAAAGGCAGTTGTTGAGTGAGTGTAGTGTCTTCATTTTGCCTTCGTACAACGAAGGTTTACCGATGGTGATCATCGAAGCCATGGCGTGTGAAATACCTATTATTTCATCACCGGTTGGCGGAATTCCAGAGGTCATTGTTGAAGGTGAAACTGGCTATTTGGTTGATCCCGGTGATGTTGATGCCATCACTAATAAAATTCGCTACGTACTCGAGAATGATATTCAGGTTACCGCTAAGGCTAAAGATTACTATTTAGAACACTTCTCGTCTAAAACAGTATTACCTAAATGGGAACGACTCTATATTTCCCTTTTGAACCCACACAGCTGTTAGGTAATTCGATGAATAAAAACAAAGTATTAGCGTTATCTTCTCCTGGCGGGCATTGGGTGCAATTGTGCCGATTAATCCCAGCTTTTAAAAACTCTAATGTTGTTTATGCATGTACTTATAATAAAGCATCAGAGTTATCTGATGATGATAACTATTATGTTATTGGTGATGTCAGTAGGGATTCAATACAACGAATTTTTTCTGTTATTTTAGGAATAGTTAAAATCTTAAAGAAAGAAAAACCAGCCATTATTATTACAACAGGCGCACTTCCTGGTCTCATCACTATTTTCTTAGGTCGTTGTTACGGTATTAAAACCATTTGGCTTGACAGTATTGCAAATTCAGAAAAAATATCTATGTCGGGTAAAATTGCATCCTATTTAGCGCATCATAGCTTTACTCAGTGGGAAAATTTATCGGGTAAACGTATTAAATATATTGGGCGAGTAATATGATTTTAGTGACTGTGGGGACACAAATCCCTTTTGACCGTCTTATCGCTTTGGTAGATGGCTGGGTTAGTCAATCTGGTTATAAACAAAAGGTAGTGGCTCAGATTGGAAACTCAGGTTATAGCTCTGATAACATGATAGTTTTTAAATCAGTAGAGCCTGAGCAGTTTGAAAAGTATATTCACGATTGCGATTTCATTATTTCACATGCAGGTATGGGGTCTATTTTAACTGCATTGCGAGTGAAAAAACCGATTGTTATCTTTCCTCGTAAAGCTGAATTAGGTGAGCATAGAAATGATCATCAATTAGCTACTGCACGTTCGTTTTCTAATGTGGACGGTGTTTATGTGGTCCATGATAAAGAGCAGTTATTTGATGTACTTACGAATAACTCCAGTCTAGGTGGTGGTGTTTTAGAAGACTCGGTTGATTATAAATTACTACTCTCAAATTTTTCTAATATATTAGCCCCCTGAGAGAGAAATCATAACGTTAAAGGGGACGGTATGAAAATAAGGGGTCATGTGTATTTTACTATGACAATGCTCAATGTACCCGCATCGGGCAAGAAGTTATTAAATTAATGGGCAAGAAAATCAATGTGGTCGGACTCGATTGATTTTTTCAAAGCAAAGAATCAATGGGGTCAGACTCGATTGATTTATTTCGTTTGCTGTTTTATATTGTGTTTTTAGGTTATTGGTAACTATTTTATGGCTCGTCTTCCTCGTTTTGTGCTTGTTGGTCACCCTCAGCATGTGATTATTCGCGGTATTAACCGAGAGGCTATTTTTTATGCGGATGAAGACTATCAGTTTTATCTTGATAAGTTAAAGCAAGCTTGTCAGAAGCATGATTGTGATGTTCATGCGTATGTATTGATGACTAACCATGTGCACTTGTTGATGACACCTCATAAGAGTGATGGTATTTCGAAGGTGATTCAAATGCTGGGGCGATATTACGTTCAGTATTTTAATTATACGTATCAGCGAACGGGTTCCCTTTGGGAGGGGCGGTATAAGGCTACGTTGATTGATGGTGAGCAGTATGCTTTGGCTTGTTACCGGTATATTGAGCTTAACCCTGTGCGTGCCGATATGGTTGAGCACCCTGCTGAGTATCCGTGGTCGAGTTATCGGTATAATGCTTTGGGTGAGGCCGGTTCTTGGGTTGTTCCACATGGTTTATATATGAGTTTGGCTGAGAATTCTGCTGAGCGTTTAAGCGCTTACCGAGCATTGTTTAATGTGGATGTTGAGAATAAAACGATGGATGATCTTCGAGAGGCGACAAATAAGTCTTGGGTGCTTGGCAGTGATTATTTTAAGAGGATGATTAAAGATAAGATTGACCGGCCTATGAACCCTTGTAAGAAAGGTGGAGATAGGCGGTCTAAGAAGTTTAAAGCTAGACGCGGTTAATATTTTGAATTATGTGGGGAAGGGGGTAATATGAGTCCAACAGTATTTCGTGAAAGTGGGTATAGGTTTTTCTTTTTTTCACGAGAGGAGAATAGGATGCATGTTCATATCGTGTCAGGAGATGGTGAGGCTAAGTTTTGGCTTGAACCAGATATAGAGCTTGCGAGTAATTACCATTATTCAAAAAAGCAACTTAAGGTTGTTGAAAAGTTAATTGAGGGTCATAAAGATGAGCTTATTTGCGCATGGGAACAGCACTTTAGTCACTGAGGTTACTCATGTTTCTCTACATGGGGTTTGGATTCTTTCATCGAGCGGTAAAGAACTGTTTATGGCGTATGATGATTTTCCTTGGTTTAGGGATCAGCCCGTTAAGGTTATTTATAATGTAGAGGAACCCTCTGCAGGGCACTTTTACTGGCCGGATATTGATGTGGATATCAGTGAAAAAATCATTGAGAATTTGGCTGATTACAATCAATGGGGTCAGACTCGATTGATTTATTTTGTAGGCTGTTCTATATTGTCTTTTTAGGTTATTGGTTGGTGATTTAAGGCTCGTCTTCCTCGTTTTGTGGTTGTTCGTGGCATTAATCGAAGGGCAGTGATAAGGAACTGCCTTTTCAGTTTAATGTCTGAATGCTTAGGACTGCTTGCATACACTGCTCAACGTGCCCCATAAACTCATCGGAACATTGGAGAAGCGGATCCTCGATCAGGCGGCGATTATCAATGGCTCTGAGTTGGTCAATCAGTAAGTCAGATGTTTTATTGAGCTTCTCCTTTGTCGAAATTCGGACTCTCAATGGTTCGGCATTATCAATGAGCTGTGTGGTTAATGGAGTAATCAGGGTTGATGGATGTTTTACATCAATGAGCGCTTGATCCTGTACGATGAAAACAGGTCTTGTTTTTCCCGGTTCAGTGCATTTTCCAAGGTTTAGGTTTGCAAGATACACCTGCCCACGCTTCATGACTGGTTATACTCTATAGCATCAAATTCACTGTTAATAGCCATGCTTTTTTGGCGGACGCGCAGGGATGCTTCCATCATGCGTTTGCGGTTCATTTCTAACGCAGTCTGATGGTTCATGTTGACTAGAGACTTTCGAATATACTCCGTACGTGAAATATGCATTTCTTTTGATCGCCGAGTGACCTCGGCAAGTAATTCATCTGGAATCCGCAGGGAAATAGTGCTCATATATGTGCTCCTTAATGAGTATTAGTATTGGATATACAATTAGCATGCTTTTATGTCAAGCGAAGTAGTGGTGAGTTCAAGTTCTAAGTGCAACACTATTAAATAAAAAAGACATCGTAAGAACCTGTTTGATTTAAAATCAATGGGGCAGACTCGATTGATTTTTTCTGTGGATTTGAATTGTTGGCGAACAGGTTTTAGGCACTTATTTCACGTTTTTATGGAGAATATGTGGTTCAGCTGAGTATTGATACGTTAGAGGTTATAAAAGTAAGCTTTCTAAAAGGGCGTTGGCCTTGGTGTTAGGGTGGGTAACCGAACATCGAAATGAACTTCGTGAGGATTGGCGTTTAGCTGAATTGCCTCAGCCTTTAGATAAAATAGAACCCTTAGAATAATGATGATAAAAGTCACTTCGGTTGAAGCTAAAGCAGGCTATACACTAGCACTGACCTTTAATGATGGTTTGCATGGTGAGCTTTGCATAAAAGATAGGTTGTTTGGTGTTATGTTCGAGCCGTTAAAAGACGTGGCGTTTTTTTCTAAGGTGTCGGTTGATGCGTATGGTGTAGTAAGTTGGCCAAGTGAAGCTGATTTAGCGTCTGATATCCTGCACGATAAATTAAATAACAGTATTAAGAGTTAAGTGACGATAGGTTTTTTTGTCGATTTATTTCCATGGCTTATTGAATAATTACTTTGGCTAGTTCGGTTACTTTATTAATTGTTGGTTCAGGTGCTTGCTCTATAAATTTTATTTGCCGATTATCAAAATCAAGCGATTTCATTTGATGAATAAGCACCGAGCCTTTTGTTGAGGTTTCTTTAGGTAGGGGTATTTCTAATTTTATTCCCCTGATGGTGCTAGTTATTGGCGCGACAATGGCGAAGCCGGTATGTTCATTGAATGCTTTTCGAGAAATAACAAAGGCAGGTCTTCGCTTCATTATTTCTTTGCCGGTACTTGGGTCGAAACTAAGGGAGACGATATCGCCTTTATCAGGTATATACACTAGATTTCCTTACCGGCAGGTTTTGCATCAATCCATACTCTATCTTCTTCCGTTACATTAAAAGATGCCTTTGGACTGCCTGCCAATAGCTCTTCAAGGCTTTGCGATTTTTCAATTGGGGTTAGAACAATTTTATTATCTTTAATGGAAAGATCAAGCTTTGAACCAACGTGTAAACCTAATGTTTTGATAATCGCTTTAGGTATGCTAACGATGTTTGCACCCCCGGATTGTCTAACGGATATTGCGGTCATGATGGAGCCTTTATCTGTCTGATTTAGTTATATTATAGTATAACTTCCACCGAAACTGAAATCAACGGAGTCAAATTCTGATCAGCCTTTAAATAATGAATGGGGTTAGAATCGATTGATTTCTTTCTGTAGCGATGGCGTATAACGCATTGGTGAGTGGTGAGTTCAAGGCTGAATTCACGTTCCAAGTGCAACACCTGAGTTAAAAAAACAAGGGGGTAGCTTGATTTCAGGCCTTATCTCGGTGGTGAGCTTAATAAATTCAAGCATTCAAATTTGATTTGCATTAAAACTCTTTTCTAATGTCTCTTCTCGCTTGGGTTTGTTCATTTGTTGTACGCGCTAAAAAGCGAAGCAAAAAAAGAGCCCATCGCAAAATAAAAAAGCTTGGTTGGGCTTATACACTAGGCCATTGCTCCTGCATTGCCCTACTGCCTCACACCCCTGTGTCTCAGACAACGTGTAAGCTATTCCAACAAAGTTATTAGTTTTAACGCGACTTAAGGGTAAGGAAAAGCGAGGGCGTGTTAAGCATTAGAAATCAATGGGGGCAGCCACTTTATTTTTTGGGCTTCGCAAGTTTAGCGCCAACATGCGATAGTGCATAAGGTATAGGGGTAACATCACTTGGTTTAACGAATAAATGAGCATATCAAGAACAAGGAGGTTCTTATGAGCAATATTAAACACCACGGTGCGGTTAATGGCGTAACGGGATCATGTCATCAGCTGTTTTCGCAGTCGGGTGATTCTGTGTTGATCGATTGCGGGATGTTTCAGGGAGCGGAGGCGTCCCAGTTAGAAAATGGTTCGCTTGAGATTGATTTTCCATTGGATGGGGTGAAGGCCTTGCTGGTTACGCATTGCCATATTGACCATGTGGGGCGCATACCTTATTTGCTGGCGGCTGGTTTTGATGGGCCTATTTACGCCACGGAGGCAACAGCGCACTTGCTGCCGTTAGTGATTGAGGATGCGATTAAGGTTGGGCTTACGCGTAACCGCCGCTTGATTGATAAGGTGCTGGCTCGTTTGTCTTCTTTGCTTAAGCCTATTGCTTATGATCAATGGTTTGATGTGCTGAATATGCCCGATCTTAAGGGGCGTTTTCGTATGGCGGGGCATATTATGGGCTCTGCCTATGTTGAATTTAACCTTGCGGGGAAACGGATATTGTTTTCGGGGGATTTGGGCGCGCCCTATTCTCCGCTGTTGGCAGCGCCAAAATCACCTTACCGGGCTGATTGTTTGGTGATTGAAAGTACCTACGGAGATAAAAACCATACCGGGCGCAAAGAGCGTAAACGGCGTTTGCAGGAGGTGATTGAAAGATGTTTGTCGAATGCCGGTACGGTGTTGATACCTGCGTTTAGTATTGGCCGAACACAGGAGTTACTGTATGAAATTGAAGATATTATTCATCGAGTTAAAGGTGATTGGCAGAATTTAGATGTGATTGTTGATTCACCGTTGGCAGCTAAATTTACCGAGCATTACCGTGTTTTAAAGCCATTATGGGATAATGAGGCAAGGCGAAAGGTGGCAGCAGGGCGACACCCGTTGGCTTTTGAGCAATTATTAACGGTGGGTAGCCATGATGATCATATGAGAGTGGTTAATTATCTGAAGCAGACGGGAAAACCGGCGATTGTTATTGCCGCGAGTGGTATGTGTGAGGGCGGTCGGATGGTGAATTATTTGCAAGCCTTATTGCCTGATGCGCGTAATGATGTACTGTTTGTCGGTTATCAGGCACAGGGAACCCTGGGTAGAGATATTCAAACCTACGGGCCTCGGGGTGGTTATGTGTTTATTGACGGTGAACGGGTGGATATACAAGCCAAGGTGTATTCTCTAAGCGGTTATTCGGCTCATGCTGGGCAGCAGGATTTAATTAATTTTGTGAAGCGGATGCGGAAGAAACCGTCGGAGATCAGAATTGTGCACGGTGATGATGTTGCCAAACAGGCGCTGCAAACTAAACTGCAGCAACTTGTGCCCAAGGCCCATGTTTGGTGTCCGGTATAACAACAGCTGCTTGGTTTTTATGGGCCAGCTAAGATGTGCTGGTGTTTGATTACGGTGTTTTTATTTAAGGTGTTTAAGTAGGTTGTATGTGGGGTATTAGAGTTAAACAGGCTGTTTTTTGTATTGTTTGCGTGTTGGTGTTATACGGGATTTTTCGCCCAACACCCCCAGCAATGATTTTTGCTCACGCAGATAAACTGGGCCATATGGTGGCGTTTATGATGCTAGCGTTAACCGCGAGATTGGCCTTATGTAAATGTTCAGAGCTGAGTTTTTGGTTGCCGATGTTTTGGTTGGCCTTTGTGTTGGAATATTTACAGGGCGAGTTACTGCCATTACGTGTTTTTTCTATGGGGGATGTGGGGGCAAATATGGTTGGCGTAGCCCTTGCTTTTGGCTGTTTAAGGTTTTTTAGGCGTTAGGCCCCGTTTTTCTCTATTTGCCTGTTTAGCTGTGGTGAGCTTGTTGTAACAATATGGTAAACTGTCGAGCTAAATCAATGTATTAAGGGATGTACGTTTCATGGAAGGAAAGAACTTTGGCTTATTGATGGCCGTATTGAGTGCTGGGTATATTGTTCCTAGTTACGCGATTGAACCGGCTTCTGTTACCACGGGGCCGCTTGCAGTAAAACCTCAGGTGTCTATTCAGCTTGGGCATAATGATAATTTATTTTCAGATAGACGTAGCGCGGAAAGTTCGATGATAACCGTTATTAAGCCTTCGGTTGAGTTGCTTGCCGAGCGCAAAAATGATGCCTATCGTTTGAGTTATTCAATCGAGGATGGACAATATGCGAATAGCCAAGCCGATGATTACACCGATCAAGAGTTAATTGCAGAGGCTATTATCGAGTTGAATAGCCGCCATCGTGTGGATGCTAACGTCAGTTACATTAAAGATCATGAAGACCGCGGCAGTAATAATGCGGCTGCCGGTGATAAACCTTCACGTTATACCGATAAATTGCTAGGTTTTAGTTATCGATACGGTGCGCAAGGTGCTGTTGCTAATGTAGAGCTAACGGGGTCTTATACCGATCATGAGTTTGATAACTTTAAGGCCTTAAACGAAGGGCGTGATCGAGAAAATAGCCTGATAGGCGGGGTTTTTTATTACCGTGTTGCGCCTAAAACTTCGGGCTTGGTCGAGTTGCGTTATGAAGATATTGCCTATGACCTGAGTACCAGCACCCTTGATAATGTGGAAACCAAATATTTACTGGGTGTGAAGTGGGACGCGACGGCGAAAACCTCGGGTACTGCAAAGCTGGGTTATATGGAAAAGACCTACGACTCATCAGCACGTAACGATCAAGACAGTCTCAGCTGGGAGGTGGCGGCTAGGTGGTCTCCGTTGACCTATTCGGTGTTTGATCTTACTGCTATGCATGATTTTGAGGAAGCGTCGGGTAACGAGGACGCTATTGATACTCAAAGCTATAGCCTAACGTGGACACATGCATGGAATGAACGCTTGAGTACGAATATTATGTTGAGCCGTATGGATGAAGAATATACCGGCATCTCTCGTGAAGACCAAACGGATACGCTTATGCTGGGTGCAAATTATGAACTGCAACGTTGGTTGGCCGTTAACCTGGCATATAGCCAAACGGATAAAGGCTCAGATTTAGACGACGAGGCGTATAAACGTGAGCAGCTGATGTTGACTGTATCCGTTTCATTTTAAGGTTTGTTAATGAAGTGCTTTTTTAAAAAAGGTTATTTAACGATGCTAAACGTTGTGAGAATGAGCGTGTTACTGAGCCTATTGTTGCCAAGTTTGCTGCAAGCCGCTGATAAGCCATTAAGAGAATATTTGCTGGGCCCCGGTGATTTATTAAGCATTCATGTGTTTGAGGAAGAAGAACTCAGCCTAGAACTGCGTTTAAGTGACCGTGGAACCATTGCTTACCCTTTCTTAGGGGAAATAGAAACACAGGGTTTAGGGCTGGCTGAATTAAGTGGTCTCATTAAACGGGGCTTGGCAGACGGTTATTTGGTGAACCCTATTGTCAGTATTACGATTGTTGAATATCGCCAATTTTACATTAACGGTGAGGTTGAAAAGCCGGGTGGTTACGCCTATTTACCGGGCTTAACGGTACAAAAAGCGGTTGCCCTAGCGGGTGGTTTTACTGAAAGGGCCTCAAAAGAAAAAATAACGGTTGTGCACGATGGAGCGGAGGCTAGTACCCCGCGTCAGTTAGGGCTAAGTAGTGCCGTACGACCGGGTGATGTAGTGACGATTGAGGAGAGCTTTTTTTAAGGTTCGTACTGATTTTAAAGATATTAAATTTTTTGATGGAAGATTAGGTTGATGGATAAACAGCTTGTTGGAGTACCTGCCCCCGTAAATGGTGAGGAAGTTATTGATTTGCGCCAGTATTGGCAAACGATCATGCGGCATAAAACGGGGATATTAAGCTTTTCTTTTGTAGTGACCCTGCTGACGATACTGGTGGTTTTTTCAATGACCCCCGTATACCGTGCAACGGCCACTTTATTGATAGAGTCTCAGCAGGCCAAAGTGGTTTCTATTGAAGAAATTTATGGTCTAGATTCTTCTAATACTGAGTATTATTTAACCCAGTTTGAAATTTTAAAGTCTCGCCGTTTGGCGGAGAATGTTATTCGCCAATATAACTTGGTTGAGCACGCGGAGTTTAACAAAACGCCGTTGATTAGCTTTTCTTGGCGCGATATAGCGGTGCAGTTTATGCCCGATTTAGCCGCGCAAGAACCGTCACAAGAAGACGTTTTTCAAGGGGTAGTGGATGCGTTTATTGGGCGATTATCGATTGCCCCGGTGCGTAAAACACAACTGGTAAAAATAAGCTTTGAGGCTTTTGATCGGGTTTTTGCGGCAAAAATAGCGAATGCCATTGGTGAAGCTTATATTGATAGTAACTTGGAAGCCAAGTTGAGCTTAACCATCAAGGCCACATCGTGGTTGAATGAGCGCTTAGGTGGCTTAAAGGAAAAACTCAGTCAGTCGGAGCAAAAACTACAGACGTTTCGCGACCGTGAACAGATTGTTGGCAGCGGTGGTGGTTTGGATATTGCTAACCGAGAACTCGATTTGCTGGCCGCTAAGCTGGTGGATTCTAAGCGAGCTCGTTTAGAGGTTGAAGGTTTACATCGTGAAATTAAGGCGATGGGCGCGAATGCACCCGCTGAGACTTATGAAAGTATTCCGGCGGTATTAAGCCACCCCGTTATTCAAAGCTATAAACAATCGATGCTCAAGGTCGAGCAGAAAAAATCTGAGCTGTCTAAGCGTTATGGTTTCAAGCACCCCAAGATGATTGCGGTGAATGCAGAGCTTAGCAGTGCGCGCTCATTATTAAATACGCAAATTATGAGTGTCGTTCGCGGTATTGAAAATAAATACCGTATTGCCCGTCAAAGTGAGCGAGCCTTACAGGGCTCGATGGGTAAAAATAAACAAAATATCCAAGGTTTAATGGGTAAGTCTTACCAACTGAAGGAACTTGAACAAGAAGTTAAAACCAATAGGGCTTTGTATGATAGTTTTTTTACCCGCTTAAATGAAACCACAGCCACCAGTTCTTTAGAGTCGGCCAATGCGCGCCTGTCGGACCCTGCGGTGGCGCCTAGAGTTCCCGCTAAGCCGAAGAAGAAACTGATTGTAATATTGAGTTTGCTGGTGAGTTTGATGTTTGCGGTGGTTTGTGCGTTTCTTTTGGAAAGCTTAAATAATGCGATTAAAACGGCTGCCGATGTACAAGATAAGTTGGCCCAGGCGATGTTAGGTTTATTACCTGAGTTGAAGGGTAAAGCCGAGAAGGCGAGCTACCAACACTATATCGAAGAACCTAAGTCGGCTTTTGCGGAATCGGTTAGAACCATTCGAACGGGCTTGGTACTGTCTTCGTTAGATAACCCACATAAGGTCATTGCGGTGACGTCAACGGTGCCGGGTGAGGGAAAAACATCGGTGGCTTTTAGTTTGGCTTATTCATTAGGGCAATTAGAGCGGGTGTTATTGATTGATGCGGATATGCGCCGTCCTTCTATTGGTAAGTTTTTAGCTTATGCAGCGGGGGCACCCGGTTTGTCTAATTTGGTTGCAGGTACGGCTAGTCTTGAAGAGTGCATTCATAGCCATGAGCAGACGGGGATTGATGTGATGTCTTCGGGTATTATTCCGCCAAACCCTTTAGAGCTTTTATCGTCACAACGGTTTGCGACGGTTCTGCAGGAGTTAGAGGGCCGTTATGATCGTATTGTGATTGATACGGCCCCGTGTCAGGCGGTGAGTGATGCCTTGGTATTATCTAAACTCGTCGGTTCAATGGTGTATGTGGTGAAAGCCGATGATACGTCGGCAACCCAAGTTAAAGCGGGACTGAAACGTTTGTTAGATGTTAGTGCACCGGTAGCGGGGGTGGTGTTAAACCGCGTTAGCGTTGATAAAGGATCCCGTTATTATGCTGAAGGTTATGCGGGTTATTATGATGTGTACGGCTATGGTGCAGAAGAAAAAACCCGTTGATTGATCTACATAGCCATTTATTACCGGGTATTGATGACGGTGCAAGTTCCTTAGCCGAAGCATTAACACTCGCGCAGATGGCGGTGGACGATGGTATTAGCCATATCACCTTAACCCCGCATATTCATACGGGACGTTTTGATAACGATATTTCAACCATCAGCCCAGTTTTTAGTGCCTTCCGTAAGGCGATTGAACAGGCTGGGCTGCCGCTAACCTTGGCTATTGCGGGTGAGGTAAGAATTAGCGATGAGCTGTTATTACAAATACCCCAAAAAAAGGTGCCGTTTTTAGGTGAATGGCGGGGTAAAAAAGTATTATTGCTTGAACTGCCACATAGCCATATCCCACCGGGCAGTGAAAAGCTGGTTAAGTGGTTACTCAACCAGGGTATCGTGCCCATGATCGCTCACCCCGAACGGAATAAAGATGTTTTAAGAAATTTTGACCTGATCAACCCATTTGTAGAAATGGGCTGTTTGTTTCAGCTGACAGCGATGTCGGTGTCGGGAGATTTTGGTCGTCAATCGGAACTACGCTCGCTGCAAATGCTTGAAAAAGGCTGGGTTACAATTCTTGCGACCGATGCGCATAATATTAAGCACCGGCCGCCGGTGTTATCTGAAGGGTTTGAGGTGGCCAAAAAGATTGTTGGTGAGGTGTCGGCTAGAGCGCTGGTGCTGGATAATCCACGTGTGATAGCGGGCCTGTAATGGAGTTTTCCGTTGTAATCCGCGATAAAAAACGGCTGTATATCGTTGTTCCCATCGTATTCATTGCGCTAATGGGCATTATTCAATCGGCTAAGTTTGCGGTGGCTGATATACAAGCCTATAAGGCGCGTTACTTATTAAGCCAGTGGGAAAAGCAGCAGCGCTTACCCACAGAAACGGAAGTTGAGTATGCCTTGGATAAGGTTTCGTCTGCGTTGAACTGGGCACCCAGCAATACCGAATATATGGATCTTAAAGCCCATGTATTGACCTACCAGGGTTTATTGTATTGGGGTAAGGCTTCGTTTGTGGAGTTGACCGATGAGGCTGTTGGTTTATATTTACGTTCAACTGAGATTCGCCCAAAGTGGCCGTATGCTTGGGCCAGATTAGCCTTGGTAAAGGCGCATCGTGGTGAGTTTGATGAACTGTACCTGCAGGCTTTGTTACGTGCGAATGAGTATGGGCCTTGGGAACCGAATGTGCAAAAAACGGTGGTTGATGCGGGTTTGTACGGCTGGGAAAAACTCGATAAGGTAACGAGAATGGGTCTGATTGATACGATTCAGCGTGGACTCAGCTTTCAGTTTAAGGCGATGGACGATATTGTTTCTCGGCATAAACGAAAGGCGTTTGTTTGTGGGTATTTTAAGGTGAATAAAAAGACCTCGCGCTTTTGTGGGTGGTGATGCTTTTTATGGCTGCTTGTTTGACAGTGGCGTGATTAAAAGTGGATAATATCTTTATATATTAATAAAAGGATTTAGAACAAAATGCGAAAAATTATTCTTGGAGTAGTGGCGGCTATTATGTTGCCAATAAGTGTTGCGTTTGCGGATGTATCTACTGATATAGCGGATGGTTTATCACTGGACCAAATCTTAAGTAATGCAGCGGCAGATGGTGTGGAGCTTTCTGAAGCGATTAGCCAAATTATTGCAATAAACCCAGCGATGGCAGAGGCTGCGGTTGTGGCGGCTATTGCTATTGACCCAGCGCAAGCCGCTACCGTGGTTGTTGCCGCTATTGAGGCTGCACCTGAGCAAAGCAGCGCTATTGCCGAGGCTGCAAGCCAAGCCGCGCCAGCACAGACACTGGCTATTCAGCAAGCGGTTCAGGTAGCAACGATTCAGGCTCAAATTGAGGGTACAACCGGAGATGTTGTAACGGAAGCTACGGCTGCCGGTAACCCTAATGCAGCAGACCCTGCAACACCAGCAGAACCTGCCAGCCCTGCTGTTCCCAATGCGCCAAGCGAACCAGCAACACCTGCTTTTTCTGCAACGCCTGCAGTACCAAGCTCAGGTTCTGGTGGTGGTGGTAGCCCAGCATAACGGCTGCTAATATCGATAAAAAAAGCGCTAGTTAGCGCTTTTTTTTCACCTTGAATAAATGAACAAGACAGCTTAATTATTTTGCAAAAAAACCTTCAATCACTAAATGAAAGCGCGGATCATTGGCTGTTTGGCCTTTATATCGGTTTGCTGTGTTGGGTGCCGATTCCCTTGGGCAGTAACAGGCTATGGTCGGTGTCTTTGTTGAATATTCTGGTATTCGGCATACTTTTTTATTGGTGTGTTTTATTCATGCAAAGACGGGTTTCTTTGAGCCGTTCATTTAAAAAAGCGTGGTTTGTTATTGCCGCTTTACTGCTATGCCAGTTGTGGGTGTTTATCAGTACTTTTTGCTTACCTCAATCACTCGGGGGCTCTTTAGACCCGACGCGCTCGGCCCAGCAGTTGATTCACGGGATTGCGTTAACAGGGGTGTTTTGTTTAACGCTGCTTCTTTTACGCTCACGACGACGCATAAAAATAGTGATTTTTACGTTCGTTGTTTCTGGCTTATGCCAAGCTGTTTACGGTAGTTTAATGACTTTGTCGGGTATCGAGTACGTGTTGTTTTTGCCGAAAGAGTCTTACCGAGGCTTAGCAACCGGTACCTTTATTAACCGGAATCATCTCGCGGGTTATTTAGAGCTTTGTTTGTCGGTGGGTATTGGTTTTATGATTGCCAGTTTAAATGATAAAAGCAGTCAGGGCTGGCGTGATGTCGGCCGGCGACTTTTAAGTGGTTTACTGGGGGTTAAAGCGCGTGTGCGCATCAGTTTGGTTATCATGGTTGCGGCTTTAGTGATGACCCACTCGCGAATGGGGAATACGGCATTTTTTGCGAGTTTATCTATTACAGGGGTTATCGCCTTGGTTCTTAGTCGGCACGCATCAAGGGCAACGGTTATTTTATTGGTTAGTCTAATTATTATTGACCTGGCGGTGGTAGGGACTTTTTTTGGTATGGAAAAGGTAGTGAATCGTATTGAAAGTACCACGTTGAATACGATTAGTCGTGATGAGGTTAATATTTATGCGGCTGAGTTGTTAAAAGATAATCTATGGACGGGGACTGGAGCGGGTTCTTTCTACGGCGTTTTTCCTGAGTACCGCGAAGAAGATGTGGGTATGACTTATTTTAACCACGCGCATAACGATTATATGCAGTTTGCTATTGAGCTGGGTTTGATTGGTTTTATACCGTTGTTGACAGTCGTTGCCGTGTCTTTTGTTGTTGCTTTGAAGGCGATGCGAAAAAGGCGTGATAGCTTAATGCGCGGTTTATCGTTCTCATCCATGATGGGCATTATGGCTTTTGGTTTTCATTCAACGGTAGATTTTAATCTGCAGATACCCGCTAATGCCGCGACATTTATGGTTGTTTTGGCTTTGGCTTGGTTATCGCTCTATTTCAATGATAAAAAACGGTTAAGGTGAATACATTACTCTAGTCATTGTGAGTGATACGACAATGAGTACCGCTAAAAATTAGAGTTCTGCCTGATCTCTTTGGACGTGAAAAAGCCCGTCATTACTTTTTTATGGTATTGCTTTAAGTCTTATTTACCCAAAGTTCGGTGCTTGATGCTGTCGTTGTAATACATCTTCTTTCGATAGTTTGAAGCTGAGGAGTCAATGTAAGACTGTTTAATATTTTAAACAAAAAATAGTTAACTGCACAAAAAAAGCCTATAATTAGTCATAAATGTTCAATATTTTAAGCAGGCATGCAAAAAACACTCAATATATTTGTCTCGGATATTTGCGTTGGCACGCTCGTAAAAGATATTGGTGAGCAAGGGAGCACTTATACATTCACCTACCTAAAGGACGTCAATAAGATTCACTTTGTTTCGCTATTAATGCCGGTTCGAAAGGAGCCTTATATTAGTCGTGTGATGCCGGCGATTTTCCAGCAGATAATCCCAGAAGGTCGTCGAAGAGAAAACCTTGAGAGGCTTGGGAAGCTTGTCTCTGTAGATGATATGGGTTTATTGCACTTGGTAGGGTCAAATACTGTTGGTCGGGTAAAGGCAGCTAAAGGACGGCTGCAAGCCTCAAGTAACGTGAATGTCAGTGAGCTTATTGAATCACCTGAGGCTAAAGAGGTGTTTAATCAAATACTCGAGGACTCAGGCTTTAAGTCGGGTGTATCGGGTGTTCAGCCTAAAATCTTAGGTGATCAGGTGTCCGATAGTTTTGAGACATCTATTACGCCTACTCATATATTGAAATCATCAGAGAGCAATACTCCTTATTTGTCGATCAATGAATATATCTGTATGACTATGGCGTCTAATTCAAATATCGAGATACCTGGTATTCAGCTGTCTAAGGACGGAGAGATTCTTGCGGTTACGCGTTTTGATTTAGATGGAGCGGGACTTCCAATAGGATTTGAGGAGGCTGCAACGCTCAGCGATAAGCCTTGGCTCGATAAATACTCGGGAGCAATGGAAGACGTGATCAATATCATAGATGAGCATGTGGAAGTCGGGCTTTCTATTAGTAATCTTGAGCAGATTTTTAGGGCGACGGTTGTTAATTGCATCGTTAAAAATGGCGATGCATATATGAAAAGCTTTGGTTTTATTTACGGAAATGAGCTGGGCGCAAAAGATATCGGCTTATCTCCGACCTATGATGTTGTTTGCACGACGGCCTATATCAGTGCAGATATTCCTGCGCTGGCTTTGGACTATAAAGATTATGTTAAGCGCTGGCCGACGAAAACTGAGCTTATTAATTTTGGCAAAGATCATTGTTTTATGTCGTTGGGGAAGATTAACGAGGTTTTTTATGATATTGCAATCGCTGCTTTAAAGATGAAAGAGAGTATCAATTACTACATCAGGCAATACCCGGGGTTTGAGGTGGTTGGCAATCGAATGATGGCGTCGCTAAAGGACTCATGCAGTGAGTATGAACTTGGAAAAACCGATAATGATAATTAAGGGTTAACGTTATGAGGGTTAAAAATACACGAGTGATAAGAGAGGCCCTAAAGCAGGGCAGAAAAGATCATGGTTTAACGCAGAACGATGTCGCAAAAGAAATCGGGATTAGCCGATCTAAATACGCGATGATGGAGGTAAGTGATGAGTCGCTAGCAGCCGCCTCTTTTTTTTCGGTGCTTAGGGCATTAAGAACGGTTGGTGTTCACCTCACGATGGATGATCCGAAGCCGGTTAATGACTCAGTGGAGCCAGTCTCTTACTAAATAAAAAAATCAAGAAACTGAACTTGCTCACTGGTTTTAGTGACACTGGGTTGGTTGTGTTTGTCTTGATGTTACTATGAGTGTTACTAAAAACTAGGTTCTGGCTGGCTTTTGTAGGATGCTATAGGCATTAAAAAAGCCGCTAACCCTGAAGGTTAACGGCTTTTGGGAAGTTTTAAGTCTTCCTGAGACTTTGAAATGGTGGAGACGGCGGGAATCGAACCCGCGTCCGCAAGCACTCCGCTCTTGGCTCTACATGTTTATCCTATAACTTTTAATTTAACTATTGGCTACCCGATAGGCTAGGAAGACCAACAACGATTTCGGTTAAGTTTTAGTAAATCCACCCCGAACAAGCTTCATTACGATCTTATGAGCTATGATGCCTGAGATGATCCGAGGATCACTGGACGCATAAGCACGGCTCCAGTCAGACAGCAATCTACTGGTTCTTAAGCAGCGATTGCGTAGTTGTCGTCGTTTGCAACTATAAGTTTTCAGATGTTTTACGAGATTCCTGAAAGCTCGACATGCACCTCAAGTTTTGCTACCCGCGTCGAAGCCAGGTCGTCCCCTTTGGTTACTTGTTTACTATACCCGAGTTGGGCGGTAGTAAATAGTGTTTAGTCGCTTGTTTTATGAACAGTTAGTGACAGCGCGCGGTTTAACCAGCATGTTTCATGATGCGCTGTTTTTCGCGCTGCCAGTCTTTGGCTTTGTTTGATGCACGTTTGTCGTGTAGCTGTTTACCTTTGGCGGAGCCAATTTCGAGCTTAACACGACTTTTTACCCAATACATGGAGAGTGGCACGATGGTATAGCCTTTACGTTCAACGAGGGCTACTAGGTTTATTAGTTCGCGTCGGTTGAGTAACAGTTTGCGGAAGCGTGTTTGTTCGGGGCTGATATGGGTGGAGGCCGAGAGTAACGGGGAGATATGCGCACCGCACAGCCAAGCTTCACCATTTTTAATGTTGATATAGCTTTCTGCGAGTTGTACGCGGCCATCACGAATACTTTTAACTTCCCAACCCTCGAGTACCATGCCAGCTTCAAAACGCTGCTCGATAAAATAATCGTGGGTTGCGCGTTTATTATTTGCGATGGAGTTTGCTTTTTGCTTTTTCTTTTTACCTGCCATGTTGGCTATTCTAAGCGAGCCGGTAAAATAGCGCTATAAAAGTGGCTTAATAACTTGGTTAAATGTGATGATTAGGTTAATTTGTCGTGAAAATGATAACGATATTGAATTTATGAAAAAAATATCAGCACAGGGTGAATGGTCGACGCGTTTAGCGTTTATTTTTGCGGCAACCGGATCAGCCGTTGGTTTGGGAAATATTTGGAAGTTCCCGTATATCACTGGTGAGAATGGTGGCGGCGCGTTTGTGCTGGTTTACTTGCTTTGTATCGCGCTGATCGGCGTACCGATCATGATGGCTGAAATTTTATTGGGCCGTCGTGGTCGACAAAGCCCAATTAATACCATGCGTGACTTGGCTAAAGAAGCTGGCGCAAAACCTTATTGGCGTTGGCTCGGTTGGTTGGGTGTTATTGCTGGTTTTTTAATACTGTCTTATTACAGTGTGATTGCCGGTTGGGCGATGGCTTATTTTGTACGTGTCTCCACGGGGGTATTTGAAGGGGCAACCGCGGATGGGGTGAGTAGCATCTTCGGCCAGTTTGTTGCCGACCCTGAAAAATTATTGGCTTGGCATAGTTTGTTTATGATTATGACCATGTTGGTGGTTGCGCGTGGGGTGAAGGGTTTAGAACGGGCTGTTCGTTTCTTGATGCCGGCGCTGTTAGTGTTATTACTGTTGTTGGTGGTCTATGCCATGGAGCAAGGCGATTTTGCGCAAGCGCTGAATTTTTTGTTTAGCGCGGACTTTAGCAAAATAACGAGCGAGAGTATTTTAACCGCGATGGGCCATGCGTTTTTTACCCTTAGTTTGGGAATGGGGGCGATTATGGTTTACGGCTCTTATTTACCAGACAAGGTGTCGATTGGCTCGACTACGCTGATCATCGCCTTGGCCGATACGGCGGTTGCTTTATTGGCGGGTTTGGCTATTTTCCCGTTGGTTTTTGCGAATGGTTTAGAACCTTCGAGTGGGCCAGGATTGATTTTCCAGACCTTACCAATCGCCTTTGGTCATATGGACTACGGTTCTGTGTTTGGTGGTTTGTTCTTTTTATTATTGGTGTTTGCGGCTTGGTCGTCGTCTATTTCGTTAATTGAGCCGGCGGTGGCGTGGTTAGTGGAAAATAAAAACATGAGCCGTATGCGAGCTTGTATTTTATCGGGGACGACCACGTGGTTACTGGGTATTGGTACGGTTTTGTCGTTTAATTTAACGGCCGACGTGAGGTTGTTTGATAAAACGTTTTTTGACCTATTAGATTATTTAACCGCCAATATTATGTTGCCGCTAGGTGGTTTGTGTATTGCTCTTTTCGTGGGCTGGGTGATGAGCCGAGACGATAGTATGGCGGAGTTAAAGATGAAACGACCGCTTGCTTATGGCATCTGGATTTTTCTGTTGAAGTATATTTCCCCGACTGCGGTGCTTATCGTATTCCTTAATGTGATTGGTATTATTTAAGCTGTATGCATAAAATTGAACGTAGTGCCTTGGTGCGGCATTCTGCCGTTGATATGTTTGACTTGGTTAATGACGTGGCGGCGTACCCTGAGTTTCTTAAGTGGTGCCGAAGTAGCCGTGTTATTAGCGAATCAGCCGAGGAAATGACCGCGGAGCTAGAGATCGCGTGGAAGGTTTTACATAAGGTGTTTAGTACCAAAAATACCTTGAAAGCCGGTGAGAGTATTCGTATGAGCTTGATGTCTGGGCCATTTGAGTCGATGCATGGGGTTTGGTATTTTAAGCATCTACGTGAAGATGCTTGTAAAATAACGATGGAAATTGAGTTTGAGTTTAAAAACTCGGTGAGCAATTTTGTGTTCAGCAGTATTTTTAACCAAATATACGGTTCATTGATGGACTCTTTTATTAAACGAGCAGATGAGATTTATGGATAAAGTAGAAGTTGCCTACGCGACCCCCGAAAAACAATTGATTTTGCCGGTGCCTTTTCAGACTGGAATGACCGTACAGCAGGCGGTTGAAGCCTCCGGTATTTTGCAGCGTTTTAGTGAGATCGATATGGCAGTGAATGATGTGGGTATTTTTAGTAAACCCTGTAAATTAGATACCGAATTACGGGCAGGTGATCGGGTGGAAATCTATCGTCCGTTAATTGCTGACCCTAAAGAAGTGCGACGCAAACGCGCTGAAGCGGGTAAGGTGATGAAAAAAGGTGCTAGCTCGGCGAATGAATAATAGGCTTTGAAATAAGCAGGAAATAGCTTATATTAATGTTCATGGAACCCAAGCACACTCAAGCAGCAAGCAGTATCACTTTATGTGAGGCGGTTCCGCGCTCATTGGTTACGCAATGTAACCTATTAGTTAGCCTCCGACTGCCGCTGCGCGGCTAAATACACTCCTGGCGAGGTGATACGCGTTACCTAATTATAATAAGTATGTAGTGGCCATGAAGGTGGCTTATGGAGTTTTAAATGAGTAAAGAAAAATTAATAATATTTGATACAACCTTGCGTGACGGGGAGCAAAGCCCAGGGGCAGCAATGACTGCGCCAGAGAAATTACGGATTGCGAAGGCGCTGGAACGTTTAAAGGTTGATGTTATTGAAGCGGGTTTTCCAGCCTCGAGTGATGGTGATTTTGCAGCAGTACAATCAATCGCTCGCACCATTAAAGATAGTGTTATTTGTGGCCTCGCTAGAGCCAATGCTTTTGATATTAATAGAGCCGGTGAAGCGTTAAAAGACGCTGGCCAATCACGTATTCACACCTTTATTGCGACTTCTCCGTTACATATGCGTGAGAAATTGCAAATGGAACCGGATCAAGTGGTTGAACAAGCGATTCAGTCCATTAAACTTGCGCGTAATCACACCGATAACGTTGAATTCTCACCCGAGGATGCGGGGCGTTCTGAACTTGATTTTTTGTGTCGTATTGTTGAAGCGGCTATTAAGGCGGGGGCAACGACGATTAATATTCCTGATACGGTAGGTTATAACTTGCCTAATCAGTACGGTAATACGATTAAGCAGTTGATTGAGCGGGTGCCAAATTCGGCTAATGCGATTTTCTCAACCCATTGTCATGATGATTTAGGCTTGGCGGTGGCTAACTCCTTAGCGGGTGTGATGAATGGCGCTCGTCAAATTGAGTGTTCGATTAATGGTTTGGGTGAACGTGCCGGTAATGCCTCGCTTGAAGAGGTGGTGATGGCGGTCAAAACACGCCATGACTTGATGCCTTGTTATGTGGATCTCGATACGACTCAGTTAATGAACTGTTCAAAATTAGTCTCTAGCATTACCGGTTTTGCGGTGCAGCCGAATAAGGCGATTGTCGGCGCGAATGCCTTTGCGCATGAGTCGGGCATTCACCAAGATGGTGTGTTGAAAGCACGTGAGACGTATGAAATTATGCGTGCGGAAGACGTGGGTTTGGTTTCGAATAAATTGGTGTTGGGTAAATTATCCGGTCGTAGTGCGTTTAAAAACCGTTTAGAAGAACTCAATATTAGTTTGGACAGCGTGGAAGAGCTTAATCAAGCGTTTCGTCGGTTTAAGGATTTGGCGGATAAAAAATCTGAGATTTTCGATGAAGATATTCAGGCCTTAGTGTCTAACTTCATAGAAGAAGAGAATACGTCGGAAAAGATTAAGTTGGTGTCGATTAAAGCGTGTTCAGAAACCGGAGAAACTCCAGAAGCAAAGGTTACCTTGTCGATTGACGGTGAAGAGAAAACGGCTGTTGCACAAGGTGGTGGAGCGGTAGATGCGGCATTTAAGGCGATTGAAGATATGATCTCTAGCGATGCGAATTTGCAGCTTTACTCAGTGAGTAACGTCACTGAAGGTACCGATTCATTAGGCGAGGTCGCGGTTAGGCTTGAAAAGTCTGGGCGCATCGTTAACGGCCAAGGTGCTGATACCGATATTATTATTGCGTCGGCAAAAGCTTATGTGAATGCGTTAAATAAATTATTAAACCCGGGTGATAAGGTTCACCCGCAAGTATTTGAAGGGGTTTGATTTTTAAGCGTGTAAAAAAGCCTGGCATTTGCCAGGCTTTTTTTTGCCTAGGATTCTTTGTTAAAGGGTTCGTTGCTGGAGAGCAGGAAGTGTGCTCGTGCTAAGGCGAAGGGTTTGTCGATGTCTGCTTGCCAGACCTTGATGTTGCATAAGGCGACGCGTCGGCCTAAACGAATAATCTCACATTGTGAATAGCTGGTGGTGGCTTGGCCGCTACGTAAGTAATCGATTGAAAAGTCGATCACCTTCGGCATTTGTTGTAGTTTGGCGGTCCACATTAAGTGGAAAATGGCCGCGTTTTCCATAAAGCCGGCCACCGCGCCGCCGTGTAGGGCCGGTATTGCGTGATTGCCTATATTGCTGGAAAGAAACGGTAGGGTGGATACGATATTATCCCCCACCAGACTGGTTTCTATACCAATTGTTTTTGCGTAGGGGACGAGTTCAACCAAGCCTTCAAAGTCGTTGTTGGCTTTTAATTCGCTTATTTTTTTAAAAAGTTCCATTTTATTGTATTGGGAATTCAACGTTAGAGCGCATGAAAGAGGCGACGGCGGTGGCAACGGGCTCGTCGATGTTATCGGTGTATGCGGTTGCACGAATAAAGGCAACGGTATTGGTGAGGCGATAACATTCGGCTATTGCGAAAACGTCAAGGCCTGAGTCTGCCGGGCGCATATGGTCGACCCTGAGGTCTAAGGTGGCCATCGATTGAAAATTTCCTTGCGCTTGAAAGACGGCAGCGCCGCAGACGGTGTCCATCAGGGTGGTGATTGCACCACCATGAATTAAACGTTTAAACGGGTCGCCAATAATGTGTTCGGAAAATGGCAGTTTCAGGGTTACCGTATCGTCTTTTGCAGATACCAATTCAAGCTTGAGTATGGTCGCGTGCGGCGTTTGGTTGACCTTGCATAACAGTGGGTTAACCGCAGGCTTAGAATTTTTCATGGTACTCAATACCGAGTGAATGTAAGGTTTTTTCGATGAAACCTTGTTCTTCTTTTTCGCGTTTGGGTACGTCAACCACCTCGGTGTTAATTAGCATAGGCTGGAATTGGTTGCTGGGTTTGAAGTTGCCCTTTAAGTTGACTAATTTGTTGTCCGCAAAAAATACCGTGATACGTTCTTGTTTACTTTGTTTGCCGGCGGTTTTTAAATCGTAGAAATAATCCCAGCGATCTTTATGGAATGGGTCGACTAATAGCGGCGTTCCTAGGATGAAGGTGACTTGCCTTTTATTCATTCCTGGGCGAAGTTGGTTGATCATTTCTTGGGTAATTAAATTCCCTTGGCGTACGTTTATTTTATAAACGCCAGGGAGATTGTCAGCAGCGGCGAGCATTTTTTCATTTAGGGTGTTGCTGGTAGAGCAGGCTGTGAGGATTTGGCAGGCCATGGCTACTATTAATATAATGAGAGACTTTCGCATTTAGAGCTAACTGTGTATTATTTAGGAACCATTGATGATACATTATCTCACTTTTTTATCCACCCTAATATGAGGTCCTAATGGAGTCAAAAGATATACGTGCAGCCGGTTTGAAGGTTACTTTACCGCGCTTAAAAATTCTCGATATGTTGGAAGGGAGTGAGAATCGCCACTTGTCTGCCGAGGAGATGTATAGGGCCTTGTTAGAGGAAGGTGAGGAAATTGGTTTGGCAACGGTGTATCGCGTGTTAACCCAGTTTGAAGCAGCGGGTTTAGTGAAACGTCACCACTTTGAGGGCGGAAGCTCGGTATTTGAGCTTAATCAAGGTGAACACCACGACCATATCTTATGTGTTAAATGTGGCAAGGTTGATGAGTTTTATGACGAAGTGATTGAGCAGCGCCAGTCAGCTATTGCTAAAGAGAAAGGTTATAAGATGACCGATCATAGTCTTTATATTTATGGGGAGTGTTCGGCCTGTACTGAATAAACGCTCCGCCTAGGGTTTTTACTCTGCCGCCATCGACATGGCCTGCGCGTTGGAGTAAAGGCCCTTGTTTTTGGCGCTCGCTAGGGCTGCTAAAAAATACCTTTACATGGATATTGTTAAATGGCTTTGTTGAGCATTTCTTCGGCGTGCGCGAGTGTTTTAGCCGAGATGTCGATGCCGCCTAACATCCGCGCGACCTCGTTAATACGGGCTTTGTCGTTTAGGGTCTCGATTTGAGTTTTGGTTTGTTCGCTGGTTTTGTTTTTACTGACAAATAAGTGTTGGTGACCTTGAGAAGCGACTTGTGGCAGGTGGGTAACGCAGAGTATTTGTCGACCTGCTGCGATACCGCGTAGGCAGCTGCCTACGGTTTCCGCGACGCCACCGCCAATGCCGGCATCGACTTCGTCAAAGACCAAGGTTGGAGTGGTGTTGCTTTGGCTGCTAACCACTTGTATGGCTAAGCTGATACGGGACAGTTCGCCACCCGAAGCGACTTTGTTTATCGGTGAGGCTGGCATGCCGGGATTGGTAGAGACCAACAACGAGACGTCATCGAGGCCATTCTTTTGCGGTTTTTGTTTGTTGTTATGGCTGACTCGAATCTCTAACTGACCATCGGGTAGACCGAGGGTTTTTAGGGTGGCGCTGATTTGCTCACTCAGCTCGCTGGCACTGCTGAGTCGTTCTTGGTGTAGCTGTTCGGCGCTAGCTGCATAACTGTGTTCGGCTTGCTCGATCTCTAGTTGTAAGGTTTCTAGCCGTTCGTGGCGGTTTTCTAATAGTTGCAGGCGGGTTTTAAGTTGCTGGTATTTGTCGGCTAGTTGCTGGGGTTCGACTTGTAACTTACGCGCGATTTGGTGCATTTGGCTGAGTTGCCGGTCGAACGTGTCGAGCTGAGAGGGGTCGTTGTCTTGTAGATCGATGGTGCTCCTGAGTTCGCGGCTTGCTTCTTGTACTTGGATGACCGCTTCATTGATCTGTTCGGCGATGCTGCTGAATTCTGGCGATAATTCGCTGAGGGTGTTTAGTTCGTGAGCTGAGCTGCTTAATAAACCATGAATTGAGTGGTTGTCGTTTTCATACAGCGCATTGGCCTGACCTTCAGCGAGCTCAAGGATCTTGCTCATATTCGATGCTAGGTTGTGCTGTTGTATCAATTGCTGGTAATCCACCAGTACCAATTCGGTTTGTTCCAGTTCGTTAATTTGATAACTTAATAATTGTTTTTCACTGTCGTTGTCGGTATTACCACCGGTCAGTGTGAGTAATTCGTCTTGCAGGGTTTTCCAGTGTTGGTAATGTTGTTGGCAATCGCTCAGCGGCGTTGGGTTGCTCAGTGCGCTATCGAGTAGTGCGCATTGTTGCGCCGGTAGGAGTAAATCTAAGTGGGCGTGTTGGCCGTGGATGCTGATGAGGTGCTGGGATAGTTTCTGCAGGGTTTTCAGGTTGACGGCTTGGCCATTGATATAGGCCCGTGAGCGCCCATCGGCACTAATGGTGCGCCGGATCAGGCAATCATTTTCTTCGTCAAGCTCGTTGGCTGTTAACCAGGCTTGGCTAGTTGCTGATTGTGAAATATCAAAATCTAGGCTGATATCGGCTTTTTTAACCCCAGGGCGTAATAAATTGGCATCGGCGCGCTCGCCTAGGCATAACTTCATTGCGGTGAGGAGAATTGATTTACCCGCGCCGGTTTCACCGGTGAGCACGGTCATTCCCTGCATCAACTCTAGGTTTAGCTGGTCGACAACGGCAAGTCCTTTTATATCGATAGATTTAAGCATGGCAGTTAAGATTGAGGTGCGGTGCTCCAGCCGAGCTTGACACGCAAGGTGTTGAAAAAATCGTGGTCGGTTGGGTGCAATAAGCGGATTTTATTGTCATGGCGTTTAATGCTGATAAAGTCACCTTCTAAGGTGTCGGGCAGGATCACGTTATCGCAGGTGATTTGTGCTTTGTGTTTATCTCGCTGACTAAATTTGATGCCTATATTACTCTTACCATCAACCACGATGGGACGGTTGCTTAGGGTGTGAGGGTTAATTGGTACCATCACGATGGCGTCTAGCGATGGGTGCATTAATGGGCCGCCACCGGACAAGGCATAAGCGGTAGAGCCCGTTGGGGTGGCGATAATTAAACCATCGGAGCGCTGTGAGTTGACAAAGTTTCCGTCAACATAGGTTTCGATGTCGATCAGCCCCGGTGACTTTAAGCGGTGTAGGGCGACTTCATTAAAGGCGGATTGCTGATACACCACGTTGCCAGAACGGATAACTTGGGTGTTTAAAATGATGCGCTCTTCTTCATGGTAGGCGCCACACAGTACCTGCTGTATTTTCTCGTTAATATCTTGCGGCGATATGTCGACTAAAAAACCGAGGCGACCAAGGTTGATGCCAATCAGAGGCACGTCGGTATTCACCAGTGTGCGAGCGGCCGATAACATGGTGCCATCACCGCCAATAGATATAACGAGGTCGCAATGGGTGGCCAAGTCGTCGACGGCTAAGACCTTATCATTAGCCAGTTCGGTATGACGAGCCGTTTCAGGGTCTAGATATAGTTGAATACCCAGCTCAATGAGTAATTGGCAGAGTGCGTGAATGGTTGGCGATATATCGCTTGCATTAGGTTTCGATATGAGCCCGATGCGCTTAAATTGTATATTCATTAATAACTCTCATCTGGAGGCAAAATTTTACACCAAGTGAGTGCTTTTGCGCCTAAAATGTCGCGATTTTAATTGAATATTCACGGCGTGTTGTTGATTGTTTAATTCTTCGTTGCCGCTTAGGGCTTACTTTACAGCTTCCGCCCATTGCTAAATAACGAGGAAATATTGCTTGGACCCTTGAAATCTAAAAAATAAACGCCACTTATTGAGAGTCAGCACGGCTATTGCCTCTGGGTGGTGAGTGCTAAAAAAATTTAAGTTGAAAATAATGAGGAAAGACTATGGGATCTGAAGAAACGACAGATCAAGCGGATGTGCAAGCAGAAGCGATTGATAGCGAAGAAATTTTAGTGGGCGAAGTGGTCACTGAGGAAGTAGTTGAAGATGGCGAAGAGGCGGTTGTTGATTTAGCCGCTGAGCTAGAGAAAGCGAATGCAACGGCGAGTGATAACTGGGAAAAGTTATTATTGGCGAAAGCTGAAGTGGAGAATATTCGTCGGCGTACGCAAAAAGACATCGAAAAGGCACACCGTTTTTCTATTGAGAAGTTTGCCAAAGATATGCTGCCAGTTGTCGATAGCTTAGAAATGGGACTCGCCGCAGTGGATGATGAATCCAGCGATGTGACGGCGATTAAAGAAGGCATGGAATTGACCCATAAGCAGTTGCTTTCTTCATTGGAAAACTCTGGTGTTAAGCAGCTAAACCCATTGGGCGAGGTGTTTAACCCTGATTTTCATCAGGCGGTATCGATGGTGCCAAGCCCTGACCATGAAGCAAACTCGGTGATGCAAGTTTTTCAGAAGGGTTACACGCTGAATGATCGTTTGTTGCGCCCTGCGATGGTGATTGTTGCCCAGGCACAGCCAGAGGCACCCGCAGATACCGTGAAAATTGACGAGCAGGCTTGAATAATAAATTCATAACCCCATATCGTAGTTAACAGAAAATTAAAGTAAATTTCGGAGATATTCAGATGGCTAAAATTATTGGCATAGATTTAGGAACAACGAACTCATGTGTTGCCGTACTTGATGGTGACAGCGCTAAAGTTCTTGAAAACAGTGAAGGTGCAAGAACAACGCCGTCTATCGTAGCGTTCACCTCAGATAATGAAGTACTGGTTGGACAATCAGCAAAACGTCAAGCGGTAACAAACCCAACGAATACGGTGTTTGCAGCAAAACGTTTAATTGGTCGTATGTTTAAAGATAACGTGGTGCAAAAAGACGTCAGCATGGTGCCTTATAACATCGTTGCTGCTGATAATGGCGATGCGTGGATTGAAGCGCAAGGCAAAAAAATGGCGCCGCCAGAAATTGCTGCACGTATCTTAATGAAACTTAAAAAAGATGCCGAAGCTTACTTGGGCGAAGAAGTTACTGAAGCGGTTATTACCGTTCCTGCGTATTTCAATGATTCACAGCGTCAAGCGACTAAGGATGCAGGTAAAATTGCCGGTCTTGAAGTTAAGCGTATTATTAATGAGCCGACTGCGGCAGCCCTTGCTTATGGCATGGACAAAAAAACCGGTGATCGTACGATTGCGGTATACGACTTAGGTGGCGGTACATTTGACGTTTCAATTATTGAAATTGCTGAAGTAGACGGTGAACACCAGTTTGAAGTGTTATCAACGAATGGTGATACATTCTTAGGTGGTGAAGATTTCGATTTACGCATTATTGATTTCCTTTCTGATGAATTCAAAAAAGAAAATGGTGTCGATTTACACAATGACCCATTAGCGCTGCAACGTTTAAAAGAGGCGGCTGAAAAAGCGAAGATTGAGTTGTCATCTAACCAGCAAACGGATGTGAACTTACCGTACATTACCGCTGATGCAACAGGCCCTAAACATTTAAATGTTAAATTAACACGTGCAAAACTAGAGTCATTAGTCGGTGACCTTGTTGAGCGTACCGTAGGCCCTTGTGCAACAGCCATTAAAGATGCTGGTTTATCAGCATCAGAAATTGATGATGTGATTTTGGTCGGTGGTCAAACACGTATGCCTAAGGTTCAAGAGGTGGTTGCTGAATTCTTTGGTCAAGAGCCTCGTAAGGACGTTAACCCTGATGAAGCAGTCGCTTCTGGTGCGGCGATTCAAGCGGGTGTGTTAGCGGGTGATGTGACCGATGTTCTATTATTAGACGTAACACCGTTATCTCTTGGTATTGAAACTATGGGTGGGGTGATGACTAAACTGATTGAAAAGAATACAACGATTCCGAGTAAAGCAGGTCAAACATTCTCAACAGCAGAAGATAACCAAACAGCGGTAACGGTTCACGTCTTACAAGGTGAACGTGAAATGGCTTCAGGCAATAAATCATTAGGTCGTTTCGACTTACAAGATATTCCGCCTGCACGTCGTGGCACACCACAAATTGAAGTATCGTTTGATATCGATGCTAACGGTATCTTGAATGTATCTGCCAAAGATAAAGCGACTGGCAAAGAACAATCTATCGTGATTAAAGCTTCTAGTGGTTTGTCTGATGAAGAAGTTGAAAAAATGATTAACGATGCTGAAATTCATGCTGAAGAAGATAAAAAACTGCATGAGCTAGTAACCGCAAGAAATACTGCCGATGGTATGATTCACGCAACCGAAAAGTCTATTGAAGAAATGGGTGATAAGGTTGAAGAGAAAGAAAAAACCGATATTGAAGCGGCCATTGCTGAATTACAAGAAGTGATTAAAGGCGACGATAAAGAAGCGATTGAAGCAAAAACTGAAGCGTTAACGGCTTTATCAGGTAAATTAGCTGAAAAAATGTACGCCGATGCGGGTGCTGAGGGTGCTGCTCCTGAAGGTGCTGCGCCAGAAGCTGAGTCAAATGCGCAAGCAGATGACGTGGTAGATGCTGAATTTGAAGAGGTTAAAGAAGACGATAAAAAGTAATTTTTATTGCCTAACTAAAAAACATAGCCTATTTGGGCTGCGCCATAGCCGCCGATTTATCGGTGGCTTTGGCGTATTTAAGATTTGAGAATTATGGAAAAAGAAGATTTTTACAAAGTACTAGAAGTTGCTCGCAATGCTAGTGGCCGCGAAATCAAGAAATCGTATCGACGTTTGGCGATGAAATATCACCCAGATAGAAATACTGATAACCCTGATGCTGAGGAAAAGTTTAAAGTCATTCAAGAAGCGTATGCCATCTTAAGTGATGAGCAGAAGCGCTCAGCATACGATCAATTTGGCCATGCCGGTGTTGACCAATCAATGGGTGGGCGCGGTGGACAGCAAGGTAGTGACTCATTTAGTGATGTGTTTGGTGATGTGTTTGGCGATATTTTTGGTGGCGGAGGCGGCGGTGGCCGTCGTAGCCAAGTAACGCGGGGAGCTGATTTGCGTTATAACCTTGATATGTCGTTGGAAGACGCGGTATCGGGCATGGAAACCAAGATTAAAGTGCCGAGCTCAGTGAGCTGTGGTGGTTGTAAGGGCACGGGTTCGAAAAGTGCTAGCACGAGCATTTGTTCATCTTGTGGTGGGCATGGTCAGGTGCGTATGCAGCAAGGGATGTTTTCTGTTCAACAAACCTGCCCAAGTTGTCGTGGTGCGGGTTCGGTGATTAAGGATCCTTGTGGTAAGTGCCGTGGTACGGGCAAAACGAAAGAACAAAAAACCTTATCGGTTAAAATTCCTGCGGGTGTCGATACGGGTGATCGTATTCGTTTAGGTGGTGAGGGTGAGGCCGGTGATCATGGTGGCCCAGCTGGCGATTTGTATGTGCAGGTGAATGTGCGTGAGCACGATATATTTACTCGTGATGGGGCCCATTTATATTGTGATATGCCGATTAGTTTTGCGATGGCAGCCTTGGGTGGCGAACTTGAAGTGCCAACCCTGAGCGGTAAGGTGAAGCTGAAGATTCCGGCTGAAGCGCAAACAGGTAAGTTATTTAGATTAAGGGCTAAGGGTGTTAAGCCGGTACGAGGCGGCCCCGTTGGTGATTTGATGTGCAGAATTAATATCGAGACTCCAGTGAACTTAACCGCTGAGCAAAAATCCTTGGTTGAGCAGTTAGATGCTTCCTTTAAAACGGGAGGGACACGTCATAATCCACAAGAAGATTCGTGGTTAGGTGGGGTGAAAAGCTTTTTTGATCGGATGAAGTCTTAAGGAGTAGGATATGGCTAATATTGCAATTTCGGGTGCTAGTGGTCGCATGGGCTTGAATTTAATCAAGGCCTGTTGGCAAAATGAATCGGCTGTGTTAACGGCAGCCATTGAACGCGAAGGCTCCGAGTCCTTGGGTTCAGACGCCGGTGTGATGGCGGGTATTGGTGCACAAAGTGTTTTATTGGTGTCGGATATTAACGAGCAGCTCGATAACTTCGAGGTATTGGTCGATTTTACTCGCCCAGATGCTTGTGTCGAAAAGCTAGCGGCCTGTGTGGCAAATAACAAAGCAATGGTTATTGGAACGACCGGTTTTACTGATCAGCAAAAAGAGCAGATCAGTTTGGCGGCGAAGTCTATCCCGATTGTGTTTGCGCCGAATATGGGCATTGGTGTTAATGTGACCTTAAAGTTGCTGGAACTTGCTGCCAAGGCTATCGGTCAGGCGGTAGATATCGAAGTGATTGAGGCGCACCATAAATATAAGGTGGATGCACCTTCTGGTACGGCGCTTATTATGGGCGAAGTGGTGGCTGAGGCGATGGGGAAAAAACTAGAGGATTGCGCGGTGTATGCGCGCGAGGGTATCACCGGCGAGCGAGAAGGCGGAACCATTGGTTTTTCTACCATCCGAGCGGGTGATATTGTTGGTGAGCATACGGTGATGTTTGCCGATGAAGGCGAGCGTATTGAGATTACCCATAAAGCGACTAGCCGAATGACCTTTGCCACGGGTGCGGTGCGTGCGGCGTGCTGGTTATCAGGGCAGTCTGCCGGTTTGTATGATATGCAAGATGTCTTGGGGTTGAAGGCTTAAAACTTCGTTAGTATGGGCAGGTTTTTCTGTTAGTATCATCAAACCATTAAGGCTGTTAGTGGTTTGATCTAGATGGCTTTCAAGCAAGCTTGAAAGCCATCTATTACGCCTACTGCTGTTGGTTTGTTATTTGAGTGAAGGTGGCTCTAATAATGACTCCAATAGGGCGACAGTCAACAAGCTTTCCTGAGCTGCTAGGGTAGCGGGGTGGTTTATTCTCTTAAACAATACGAGCGGGAGAAATAATGTCATTACAGGTAAAAAAATATGTGTTAATTGGCGCGGGGCCAGCGTCGGTAAGAGCCGCTGAGACGTTACGCAAAGCAGATCCAAATTGTAGTATTACGATGATCGGTTTAGAGCGTGAGTCGCCTTATTCACGGATGGCCTTACCTTATTATCTGAGCGGGATGATTGAAGAGACCGGTACGCACCTGCGTAAAACAGCCGGGCATTTTGAAGATTTAAAAATTCAGCACGTACACGCCAAGGTCAGTAGGGTGGATTCCGCCCAGTATACGGTTAGCCTCGATAACGGCGATTGTTACCATTACGATAAATTATTAATTGCTACGGGTTCACGGCCGGCAAATTCGCCCTTTCCTGGTGCAGATAATGACGGGGTGGTTAATTGCTGGACCCTAGAGGATGGTCGGCAAATTCTGGCTAGTTTGAAACCCGGCGCAAAGGTTGCTTTATTGGGTGCCGGTTTTGTTGCTTCGATTATTATTGAGGCGATGCTGAAAAAAGGCGTGGACCTCACGGTGATGATGGGGCGTACGGGCCGAATGGTTAGCCGAATGATGGATGAAACCGCGGGCGATATGATCAAATCATGGTGCGAAGCGAAGGGCGTGTCGACGATTCTGCCTGCGAGCATCGCATCAATAGAGGCGGGGCCAGCACTGAAACGTGATGATGGCAGTCTAACCCAGTTCGATTTGATTATTGTTGCGACTGGGGTGTATTCCAATATTGAGTTTTTAGCGGGCAGTGGGGTGGAAACTGATAATGGCATTCTGGTTGATGCGGGTTTAAACACTAATGTAGAGGGTATTTATGCCGCAGGCGATGTCGCACAGGGTTTAGACTTTTCCACGGGTGGCCAATCAGTACATGCGATTCAACCAACGGCGGTTGACCACGGGCGAATAGCCGCGATTAATATGATGGGCGGTTCGGCCAGCTATAAAGGTAGTCTTAGCATGAATGTGTTGGATACCTCGGGTTTGGTTTCAACCTCGTTTGGTAGCTGGGGTGGAGTGGACGGTGGTGAGACCGCCACCATGCTAGATAAAGATAACTATAAATATATTCGCCTTAATTTTAAGGGGGATTTATTGGTTGGAGCGATAACCGTAGGGCGAACCGAATCGATTGGTGTTTTACGTGGCTTAATTCAGTCGGCAGTGCCGCTGGGTGAATGGAAAGAAAAGTTGATCGCAGACCCAACTCTAATCATGAAAGCCTATCTGGCGCAGTCAATGGATGTTGCAAGAGGAAATTAGCGAAATAGGTGGTGTTAGATTGGAAAAAAGGTATTAAATCCAGTAGAATCCGCGTCATATACATATTAACAATCAAAACGGGTAGTGCCAGCTAGGTTCTTCCCGTTTTGCATATCTAAAGGTGGTGTAATTTGACTGATATAGCGATATTGGTTCTTGAAGACGGCAGTGTTTTTCAAGGTGTCTCCATTGGGGCCCAAGGGCTTACAACGGGTGAAGTAGTTTTTAATACCGCGATGACGGGGTATCAAGAAATTCTTACTGACCCTTCATATTCTCATCAGATTGTCACGTTAACGTACCCGCATATCGGTAATGTTGGGGTGAACGTTGAAGACGAAGAGTCTAGCGCGGTACACGCGCGTGGCTTGGTGATCCGTGACTTACCTTTATTGCATAGCAATTGGCGTTCAGAGGAATCGCTGTCTGATTATTTACAGCGACACAGTATCGTCGCGATTGCCGATATTGATACGCGTAAGTTAACGCGTATCCTGCGTGAAAAAGGTGCGCAACGTGGTTGCATCATTGCTGGACCTGAGGTTGATGAGGTTTTAGCTCTACAGGAAGCGAAAGACGCAGCATCCTTAAAGGGGCTCGACTTGGCGCAACTGGTTACCGCTGAAAAGGCTTACGATTGGACCGACTCTATTTGGCAATTAAAACCAGATTCTGTCGCTAAACCAGCCGCTAAATACAAGGTGGTTGCTTATGACTTTGGTGTTAAAAGTAATATTCTGAATTTATTGGTGAATGCGGGTTGCAGTGTTCACGTGGTGCCGGCAAAAACACCCGCGTCTGAGGTGTTGGCGATGAAGCCGGATGGGGTGTTCCTATCAAATGGCCCCGGTGACCCAGAGCCTTGTGATTATGCGATCAGTGCGATCCAGCAAATTTTAAAAGAAAAAGTCCCCGTATTCGGTATTTGCCTAGGCCATCAATTATTGGCTTTGGCGAGTGGTGCAAAAACGGTAAAAATGAAATTTGGCCATCATGGTGCAAATCACCCAGTACAAGACTTATCGACAAAACGTGTGATGATCACGAGCCAGAACCATGGTTTTGCCGTGGATGCTGATTCCTTACCTGAGAATCTTAAAGCGACTCATGTGTCATTATTTGATAAAAGTTTGCAAGGTATTGAACGTACAGATTGTCCTGCATTCAGTTTTCAAGGGCACCCAGAAGCAAGCCCAGGACCACAAGATATTGTGTACCTATTTGATCAATTCACCGCGATGATGGCATCGCATAAAAACCTATAAAAGACGACTATGCCAAAAAGAACCGACATAAAATCAGTTTTATTATTGGGCGCAGGCCCTATTGTTATTGGTCAGGCTTGTGAGTTTGATTATTCAGGTACCCAAGCGTGTAAAGCGTTAAGAGAAGAGGGTTATCGCGTGATTCTGGTGAACTCTAATCCAGCAACGATTATGACTGACCCAGAAACGGCCGATGCTATTTATATCGAACCCGTAGACTGGCAGACCGTTGAAAAAATCATTGAAAAAGAAAAGCCAGATGTGTTGTTACCAACCATGGGTGGGCAAACAGCGCTTAACTGTGCTTTGGATCTTGACCGTCACGGTGTTTTAGCTAAGCACAATGTAGAAATGATTGGGGCTTCTAAAGAAGCTATTGATAAGGCTGAAGATCGCGCTTTATTTAAGGCGGCGATGACCAAGATTGGTTTATCAACCCCGCGCTCATTTGTTGCTCATACGATGGAAGAAGCGTTTGAAGCCTTAGAAGAAATTGGTTTTCCAACGATTATTCGTCCATCATTTACGATGGGTGGTAGTGGTGGTGGTATTTCATATAACCGCGAAGAATTTATTGAAATTTGTACGCGAGGTATCGATTTATCACCAACCAATGAGTTATTGATTGAAGAGTCGGTACTGGGTTGGAAAGAATATGAAATGGAAGTGGTGCGTGATCATAAAGATAACTGCATTATTATCTGTTCCATTGAAAACTTTGACCCGATGGGTGTGCATACCGGTGATTCGATTACGGTTGCACCTGCGCAAACACTAACCGATAAAGAATATCAAATATTACGTAATGCATCGATTGATGTGTTACGTGAGATTGGCGTGGATACAGGGGGCTCAAACGTACAGTTTGCGATTAACCCTGAGAATGGCGATATGATCGTTATTGAAATGAACCCACGTGTTTCTCGTTCATCTGCACTAGCTTCAAAAGCAACGGGCTTCCCGATTGCTAAAGTAGCGGCAAAATTGGCGATTGGTTATACCTTAGATGAGTTAAGTAATGAAATTACTGGTGGTGCGACACCGGCATCATTTGAACCTTCTATTGATTATGTTGTTACTAAGATTCCTCGTTTTACTTTTGAGAAATTCCCGATGGCGGATGATCGCCTGACCACCCAAATGAAATCAGTGGGTGAAGTGATGTCGGTGGGTCGTACCTTCCAAGAGTCGTTACAAAAAGCATTGCGTGGTCTTGAAACGGGTATGAACGGCTTAGATCCTATTGTGGATCTTGATGATGAAGCGACTGATGCCACCTTGCGTCATGAAATTCAACAGCCGGGCGCTGATCGTATTTGGTATGTGGCCGATGCTTTTAGAAAAGGTTTCGGTTTAGAAAGTATCTTTAACCAAACAAAAATTGATCGTTGGTTCTTGGTGCAAATTGAAGACCTGATTAAAGAAGAAGATGCTTTAACGGGTGTTGCGCTATCAGCGATTGATTATAAAACGATGTGGCGTTTAAAGCGTAAAGGCTTTGCCGATGCGCGTTTAGCTAGCTTACTGGCTGTGGATGAATCAGCCGTTAGGGCACATAGGCATGGTCTAGAGATTCGCCCCGTTTATAAACGTATTGATTCATGTGCCGGTGAATTTTCTTCATCGACTGCTTATATGTATTCAACGTATGAAGAAGAATGCGAATCTAGACCGACAGACCGTAAAAAAATCATGGTATTGGGCGGTGGTCCAAACAGAATTGGTCAAGGTATTGAATTTGATTACTGTTGTGTACACGCGGCATTAGCCATGCGTGAAGACGGTTATGAAACGATTATGATTAACTGTAACCCTGAAACCGTTTCAACGGATTTTGATACTTCTGATCGTTTGTATTTTGAATCGTTAACGCTTGAAGATGTGCTTGAAGTGGTTAATATCGAGAAACCAACGGGTGTTATCGTGCAGTACGGTGGGCAAACCCCGCTTAAATTGGCTGAAGCGTTAGAAGCGGCGGGTGTGCCAATTATTGGTACCTCACCTAAGGCGATTGATTTAGCCGAGGACCGTGAGTTATTCCAACAATTAGTTGAACGTTTAGGTTTGTTACAGCCACCTAATAGAACCGCACGTGAGCCTGAACAAGCCGTTTTATTAGCCGAAGAAATTGGTTACCCACTCGTTGTTAGACCGTCTTATGTATTAGGCGGTCGTGCGATGGAAATTGTTTATGACGAATCAGAACTGCGCACTTATATGCGTGAAGCGGTTAGCGTTTCTAATGATTCGCCGGTGTTATTAGATCGTTTCCTTGATGATGCAGTTGAAGTGGATGTGGATGCTATTTTTGATGGCGAAGATTTATTGATAGGCGGCATCATGGAGCATATTGAACAAGCGGGTGTCCACTCCGGTGATTCAGCTTGCTCACTACCGCCGTTTGATTTAAGTAAAGATATTCAAGACAGAATGCGCGTGCAAACTAAGCAGTTAGCGAAAGAGCTAGGTGTAGTAGGTTTAATGAATATTCAATTTGCGATCAAGGGCGAAGATATTTATATTCTTGAGGTTAATCCTCGTGCTTCACGCTCGGTACCTTTTGTATCTAAAGTAACGGGTTACCCGTTGGCTAAGATCGCTGCACGTTGTATGGCGGGTCAGTCACTCGTAGAGCAAGGTACAACTGAAGAAGTTGTACCGGATTACTTCTCGGTAAAAGAATCTGTTTTCCCATTTGTTAAGTTCCCAAATGTAGATCCTTTGTTGGGTCCTGAAATGAAATCAACCGGTGAAGTGATGGGCGTTGGTGAGACCTTTGGTGAAGCCTTTGGTAAAGCTCAACGTGCTGCGGGTATTGAATTGTGTGATAAAGAGAAGGTGCTCTTTAGTGTACGTGATGCCGATAAAGTTAAAATGATCGAAGTGGCACAAACACTGGTGTCACGCGGTAAAGAAATATTGGCAACCGGTGGTACGGCTGTTGCGCTTAAGGCAGCGGGTATCAAATGTACGGTGGTCAATAAGGTTAATGAAGGGCGGCCGCATATCGTTGATATCATTAAGAATGAGAGTATTCAGTTGGTGGTCAATACCACCGAGGGGAAACAAGCCATTCAAGATTCATTCTCTATCCGCCGTGAGTCGCTACAAAATAAAGCGACTTACTGTACGACTATTGCCGGTGCAAAAGCGACGGTCGATGCCTTAGCTGACATTAGTGTCAAAGAGGTTAGAGAGCTACATGACTTGCAGGCGCGTAATTAACATAGTAGGGAAGCATTATGAATAAAACACCATTAACTAAAAAAGGCGCGGAAAGCTTGAAAGCAGAGCTGGAGGACCTTAAAAACGTTCGCCGCCCAAAAATAACCGAGGCGATTGCCGATGCGCGTGCGCACGGCGATTTAAAAGAGAATGCTGAATATCATGCTGCCCGTGAAGAGCAGGGTTTGGTTGAAGCTCGGGTACGAGATATTGAAAGTAAATTAGGTAATGCACAGGTTATTGATGTAGCAACCTTGGATGCAGGCGGTAAGGTGGTATTTGGCTGTACCGTTGAGCTGGAAAATATCGAAACGGAAGAGATGATAACTTATACTATCGTCGGCGAAGATGAAGCAGATATTAAAAATAATTTAATATCTTATGCTTCACCTTTTGCTAAAGCGCTTATTGGTAAGGAAGAAGGTGATGTGGCTGAGGTGAAAGCGCCAGCCGGAAACACCGAATATGAAATTACCGAAGTGCGTTACGAATAAGCTTTTTTATCTGAATTTTCTCGGTAAAACACGGCCATGAAGCCGATGGTTTGTACGATCTCAGATTGAGTTTGTTCGGCGATTTTCTGAATAAGCTCTTTCTTTTCGTCACGATCAGCGGCGGCTATTTTCACCTTTATTAGCTCGTGATGTTCAATCGCCTGTTCAATTTCATCAAGCACGGTATTGCTAAGTCCTGATTGGCCAAGCATAACGACCGGTTTAAGGCTGTGTGCATGAGTTTTAAGCTTTTTCTTTTGTTGGTTTGTTAGAGCCATGATATTTATTACTGGGTATTGAATTAGGTCGGGCATTTTACACCTAAAGTTACCCTGAGCGGAGGTTTTCGCTATCAATGGAAGCCGCCTTGTCTACCTTAAATAAACCTAGGTACGGTACGAATGACTAAACATAAAAATAAACAGCAGTGGCTGAATGAACACTTCAGTGATGAGTATGTTAAAAAAGCCCAGCAAATGGGTTTGCGCTCACGGGCGGTGTTTAAGCTTGAGGAAATCGATAAAAAAGATAAGTTAGTGCGTGCCAATCAAGTGGTGGTGGATTTAGGCGCAGCGCCGGGTGGTTGGTCTGAATATGCGGTGAAAAAAGTCGGTTCGAAGGGGCAGGTGATTGCCCTGGATTTACTCGACATTGAACCGATTAATGGGGTTGACTTTATTCAGGGCGACTTTAGCGATGATGCGGTGTTTGAGCAATTACAAAGCATTATCGACGATAAACCGATAGATTTAGTGCTGTCGGATATTGCACCGAATATGAGCGGAAGTAAGGCGATCGATCAGCCACGGTCAATGTATTTATCTGAGTTAGCGCTAGACTTTGCCATTAATAGTTTGTCCCCGAAGGGCTCATTTCTTATTAAGTTATTCCAAGGCGAAGGTTTCGATCAATACGTTATGCAAGCTAGGAAATCATTCCAGAGTGTGGTCATTCGTAAACCTAAAGCATCACGTGCGCGTAGCCGCGAAGTATACCTTTTGGCAAAAGGCTTGAAATTGTAGTAACCTAACCCCATATAGTGTTGAACGACTATTAACTAAAACAGTCTGATTGTGAGTGTTTTTGCAATCCTAACTTGGGAGTAACACGTTGAACGAAATGGTTAAAAATATAATTATGTGGGTGGTGATCGCTGGCGTACTGATGTCTGTCTTCAGTAACTTCGGTGGCTCAGATCGTAAATCAGCAAATGCCGTGAGTTATTCACAATTCATCAGTTCTGTTAATGCCGGTCAAGTCAGTAAAGTTTCCATCGATGGGCCTAGTATCATCGGTACAAAAACCTCGGGTGAGCGATTCACTACACGCAGCCCTGGCGATATACACCTAGTGGATGACCTATTGAAAAATGGGGTGGAAATTGTTGCGAAAGAACCCGAGCAGCAATCATTCTTGATGTCTTTATTGATATCTTGGTTCCCGATGTTGTTATTAATCGGCGTGTGGATTTTCTTTATGCGTCAAATGCAGGGTGGCGGAGGTGCTGGTCGCGGCGCGATGTCATTCGGTAAAAGTAAGGCCAAGCTGTTAGCTGAAGATGAGGTGAAGGTTACTTTTGATGATGTTGCCGGTGTGCAGGAAGCAAAAGAAGAAGTGGTCGAAGTTGTCGATTTCTTAAGAGATCCGAGCAAATTCCAAAAACTCGGTGGGATGATCCCTCGAGGTATTTTGATGTCAGGTTCACCGGGCACGGGTAAAACCTTGTTAGCGAAGGCGATTGCCGGTGAAGCTAAAGTTCCATTCTTCAGTATTTCAGGGTCAGATTTTGTTGAAATGTTTGTCGGTGTGGGTGCGTCACGGGTGCGCGACATGTTCGAGCAGGCTAAGAAAAGTGCGCCTTGTATTATTTTTATCGACGAAATTGATGCGGTAGGTCGTTCTCGTGGTGTCGGTATGGGTGGCGGCAATGATGAACGCGAACAAACATTGAATCAATTGTTAGTTGAAATGGATGGTTTCTCCGGAAATGAAGGCGTTATCGTCATTGCGGCGACTAACCGCCCCGATGTATTAGATCCAGCTTTGTTACGTCCAGGACGTTTCGACCGTCAAGTTGAAGTCCCTTTACCTGATATCAGGGGCCGTGAGCAAATTCTAAAAGTTCACCTTAAAAAAGTGCCTATGAGCGATGGTATTAAACCAAGTCTTATTGCACGAGGCACACCGGGTTTCTCGGGTGCTGATTTAGCTAATTTAGTCAATGAAGCAGCCTTATTTGCAGCACGTGCTGACAAAAAAGTTGTCGAAATGAGCGACATGGAAAATGCTAAGGACAAAGTCCTGATGGGCGCCGAACGTCGCTCGATGGTGATGAGTGAAGATGAAAAGCGTTGTACGGCTTATCATGAGGCAGGGCACGCGATCGTGGGTCGTTTAGTGCCAGAACATGACCCGGTGTATAAAGTAACGATTATTCCGCGTGGACGCGCCTTAGGGGTGACGATGTTTTTACCCGAGCGAGATCAAATTAGTATCAGTAAACGTAAGTTAGAAAGTCAATTATCAAGTTTGTATGGTGGGCGTTTGGCCGAAGAGATTATTTTTGGTGTCGACGCGGTGACCACGGGGGCGTCTAATGATATTGAGCGTGCATCTGCGATTGCCCGTAATATGATTACCCAATGGGGTTTCTCTGAAAAACTAGGGCCGTTAAATTATGGTCAAGATGAGAACGCGATGGGTTATACCGGCGGCCAAAGCAAGATGATTTCTGATGTAACGACTCAAGAAATTAACGATGAGGTTCGTTTGTTGATCGACAGAAACTTTAAGCGTGCCAGAGTTTTGTTGGATGAAAATATTGATATCTTGCACGCGATGACTGATGCGTTGATGAAGTATGAAACCTTGAACAGCGATCAATTGGATCAATTGATGGCTAGAACCACGGTTGAACCCTCTGCAGACTGGGAAGAAGATAACGACGATAAAGGCTCAGGTGGGGTTGTTGCGGAAGCGGAAAGTAAGGCTGAAAACGCTAAGGACGCAACGTCACAAGTAGGTGGTACAGCTGAGCAACCCTAAGCCGGTATTGAGTTGTTCGAACATTGAGTTAAACCTTAAGAACCCCCACATAATGGGGGTTCTTAACGTTACACCCGACTCATTTTCTGATGGTGGGGACTATTCGTTGGTCAATGATGCCGTTCTTCAGGCTAAGTTGATGCTCGAAGCTGGGGCAACGATTATTGACATCGGTGGTGAATCTACTCGACCTGGTGCCGCTAAGGTAACCATCGAAGAAGAGTTAGCAAGGGTTGTCCCCGTTATTAAAGCGATTCGTGCGGACTCTGCAGCGCTTATATCGATTGATACCAGCAAGCCTGAGGTGATGCAGCAAGCCGTTAACGCAGGAGCATCATTAATAAATGATGTGTATGCTTTGCGCAAGCCCGGGGCGTTAGAAATGGCAGCATCATTAGGTGTCAAGGTTTGCCTGATGCATATGCAGGCGGAGCCAGAAACGATGCAACAGCAGCCAGAATATAGACAGGTTGTGGATGAGGTTGGTTTGTTTTTTGAGCAGCGTTTACAGGCGTGTCAGCAGGCAGGGATTGCACGTGAAAACATCTTATTAGACCCCGGTTTTGGTTTTGGCAAAACCTTGGCGCATAACCTGAGTTTATTGGCGCACTTGGCAACATTCAAACAATACGGCTGTCCACTATTGGTCGGCCTATCTCGCAAATCTATGTGGGGTGAACTATTAGGTAAAAAAGTTGATGAGCGCGTCTCGGCCAGCGTTATTTCAGCTTTATTGGCGGTTGTTAACGGTGCAGCTATTGTGCGTGTGCATGATGTTGCTGAAATGGCCGAAGCTCTGACAATTTACAAGGCGCTTCAATACGCAGATTAAGGAAAACATGAAAAAGAAATATTTTGGAACAGATGGGATACGTGGAGAAGTCGGTCAGGGTGTGATTACACCTGAATTTATGCTTAAACTTGGTTGGGCAACCGGTAAGGTATTTGAAGAACAAGGTCACTGTACGATCCTGATTGGTAAAGATACACGAACCTCGGGTTATATGTTTGAATCAGCCTTAGAGGCAGGGCTTGTTGCGGCCGGTGCGGACGTGCAATTATTGGGGCCTATGCCAACGCCGGGCATTGCGTATCTCACACGTACCTTGCGTGCGAATGCGGGAATTGTTATTAGTGCGTCACACAACCCTCATTATGATAATGGCATTAAGTTTTTCTCCGCTAATGGTAAGAAACTACCGGATGAAATTGAGTTGGCGATCGAGCAAAAGTTGGATGAGGCCTTGGTCGTGGTTGAATCGACTAAGCTGGGTAAGGCGACACGAATAAAGGATGCTGCAGGGCGTTACATTGAGTTTTGCAAAAGCTCGATACCGCCAATGATGGGTTTTTCAGGTTTGAAAATGGTCGTCGATTGCGCGCATGGGGCAACCTACCATATTGCTCCCCATGTTTTTAAAGAATTAGGTGCTGAGGTCGTTACGATTGGCGCTGAACCAGACGGTATCAATATTAATGAACGGTGTGGGGCTACCTACCCAGAAACTCTGCAAAAAGCCGTGTTGGCCCATTCAGCCGATATAGGTATTGCCTTAGATGGGGATGGGGATCGCCTGATTATGGTGGATCATAAAGGCGATATTCTTGATGGTGATGATATCATCTATGTTTTAGCTAAAACGCGCTTAGCTAAAGGTTATTTGGGTGCGTCAGTTGTCGGTACTCTAATGACCAACCTAGGGGTTGAACACGCATTAAATCGTTTGGGGGTGACCCTGCTCCGTTCGGCAGTAGGAGATAGGCATGTGATCCAATTAATGAATGAATCAGGTGCGATCTTAGGGGGCGAGGGTTCTGGACACATTATTTGTGCTGATAGAACGACAACCGGTGATGGCATTATTTCAGCCTTGCAAGTGGTGGAAACAATGTTACGTGAGTCTGTTTCACTGCACGAGTTGAAAAGTGATATTCGAAAATACCCACAAAAAATGATTAATGTTAAGCTGCCCAATGGTGGGACGTTTGTTTTAAATGATGAGATTAGACGTGCTGTTGATTCTGCAGAATTAAAACTTGGGCAGGGCGGCCGTGTACTGTTAAGAGCGTCAGGAACAGAACCCTTGGTCCGAGTTATGGTTGAAGGTGAGGATTTGGCTATGGTTGAATCACTGGTTGTTGAGTTAAGCAAACGTGTGGAAGTTTTATTAAATAGTTAGCGGATGCTGAAAATTATTATCAATAAGATTGCTTTATTGCTTAATAATCGCTAACCTTGCTCGTTTTTTAGTATGAGAAGCATGATGCGTCAGCCACTTGTTGTTGGAAATTGGAAAATGAATGGCTCACTTAAGCAAACTAGTGAGCTTTTAGGTTCGATAGACGATAATATTAGTGATAAAATGGCTTGTGAAGTTGGGGTCTGCGTCCCTTTTGTCTATTTAGCTGCGGCGGTTCAAGCTAAAACTAAGTTAGCCATTGGTGCGCAAACGGTATCCGAGTACGAAGCGGGTGCATATACCGGCGAAGTATCAGCTATGATGCTTGCAGATGTTGGTTGCCAGTGGGTTTTAGTTGGGCACTCTGAGCGTAGGGTGTTGTTCGGTGAGCAAGATCAGCCGTTGTTAGCAAAAACATTGGCGGCTCAGCAAGCGGGTTTAGTACCGATATATTGTGTTGGTGAATCTGAAGTGCAATATAAGGCCGGCGACACCTTTAAGGTGATCAAACAGCAAGTTAATAGTTTGCTGGCTGATAGTGCGGTTGATTTAAGCCGTCTGGTATTAGCTTACGAGCCGGTTTGGGCGATAGGCACCGGCTTAACAGCCACACCCGATGAAGCGCAGAAAGTACATGCTTTTATTCGCCAACTGGTCGCTGCGAGCAGCGTTAGTTTGGCAGCAAAGCTTAGGATTTTATATGGTGGCAGTGTTAAGGCTGATAATGCCGCCTTATTGTTTGCACAGAAAGATATTGATGGTGGCCTAATAGGTGGTGCGTCGTTAGACGCGGAAGCTTTTATTTCAATTTGCCAAAGGGCATAAAAGGGATACGTTATGAGTTTGTTTGCAGTAGTTTTATCGGTGCACGTGATTGTTGCCGCACTGATGATTGGTTTAATTTTGATTCAACACGGTAAAGGTGCTGATGCAGGCGCTGCTTTTGGCAGTGGGGCTTCAGGTACGGTTTTTGGGTCAAAAGGTTCGGGTAGTTTTTTAACTCGCTCAACAGCGATGTTGGCGACGGCTTTTTTCATCACCAGCCTAACATTGGCATATTTAGGTGGAAATCGAGAAGCACCAGAAGATATAATTAACCGCTTAACGTCTGATCAATCGATTCAGACTAGCGAAGAAACACCGGTTGATTTGATTAACGCGGTGAGTAGCGAAAAAAGTAAAAAAGCGTCAACGGACGCAGGTATGAAATCTACGGATATGCCTATACCTGAATAATTTATTGCCGAGGTGGTGGAATTGGTAGACACGCTATCTTGAGGGGGTAGTGTCCTTATGGACGTGCGGGTTCAAGTCCCGCTCTCGGCACCAATACGTATTATTAATACGATCCTGTTAGAACAAACTAAGGCCCTTGGCTTTGAGTATTATTGATGACTAATCAATACCCTATATATATCTTGCTTTGCTTGCTAATCATTGCAGCTAATTTACCTTGGTTGAGTGATAAGCTATTTTGCATCCTATCTATTAAGCGTAAACCTGGTTGGCTTCGTGCTTGTGAGTGGCTCACTCTATGTGCGCTGTCTTTTAGCCTAGGTTTTGCACTGGAGTATAAGGTGATGGGTACGGTTGTATCGCAGGCCTGGGAGTTTTACGTCGTTGCCCTGTGCCTATTCGCGGTGTTTGCCTTACCAGGATTCATTTACCACCATGACTTGAAGAAAATTTTTCAGCAACGTTAATATTTTCAAGTTTAGTTTCCCCATCAGGGGTTGTTATTTATAGCCAAATTAAGATCAATTTTCGGCTATAATTCTATTTTTTATTTAAGGAGATTGTTAGAAATGAAAGCACCCGTTCATGTAGCCGTTACCGGCGCAGCTGGCCAAATTTCGTATTCATTATTATTTCGCATTGCTTCAGGTGACTTTCTAGGTCCAGAGCAACCTATCTGTCTACACCTGTTAGAAATCACTCCTGCTTTAGGCGCGCTTGAAGGCGTGGTGATGGAACTAAATGACTGTGCATTCCCTTTATTAAAAAGCGTTCAAATCTCTGATGATGCAGAAGTTGCATTCAAAGATATCGATTTTGCATTCCTAGTGGGTGCGCGTCCTCGTGGCCCAGGCATGGAGCGTAAAGACTTGCTTGAAGCCAATGCTGCTATCTTCTCTGTACAAGGTAAAGCGCTTAATAAAGTGGCTAAACGCGACGTACGCGTGCTGGTAGTTGGTAACCCAGCTAACACGAATGCTTTAATTGCAATGAACAATGCACCTGATTTAAATCCGCGTAACTTCACTGCGATGACTCGCCTTGATCATAACCGTGCGTTAAGCCAACTTGCTGAAAAAACGGGTACACACAGTACTGATATTACAAAAATGACTATTTGGGGTAATCACTCTGCAACACAATACCCAGATCTTCATAACGCATTAATTAACGGTGAAGATGCTTTATCTAAAGTAGATGCTAGCTGGTACAGCGATGATTATATCCCTGCTGTACAACAACGTGGTGCGGCTATCATTAAAGCTCGTGGGTTATCTAGTGCGGCTTCTGCTGCCAGCTCAGCGCTTGATCACATGAGAACATGGGTTCAGGGTACAGCTGATAACGATTGGGTTAGTATGGGTATTCCTAGTGATGGCAGTTACGGCATTGCTGAAGGTCTAATTTATTCTTTCCCTGTTACTGTGAAAGATGGCGACTATTCAATTGTTCAAGGTTTGGAAATCAATGATTTCAGCCGTGAAAGAATGACCGCGACAGAAAATGAACTTAAAGAAGAGCGTGATGGTGTTAAGCACTTATTCTAAGCTAGTTTAAGTATTTCAAAAAAAGCCATGCACCTGCATGGCTTTTTTTTGTCTGGAATTTATTAACCATGACAATTTGCGTAGGGCGAGGGTGGGTTTATTTTAAAGGGTATAAAAAAAGGCCATGCAAGCATGGCCTTTTTTCGCGAGCTATTAAGTGTGACTAGCTCAAGATAGGTCCGGCTGAAACAAGTGACTGGCCTTCCGCATTGTCGGTATATTTATCAAAGTTATTGATAAACAGCTGTGCAAGTTCCTTAGCGCGTTTGTCCCATTCGGCGCTATCTTCATAGGTATCGCGTGGGTCTAGGATGTTCGCATCAACACCCGGTAAAGAGCACGGTACTTCTAAGTTGAAGTATGGGATCTGTTTGCTTTCTGCCTGCTCAATAGAGCCATCAAGAATCGCATCGATGATACCGCGAGTGTCTTTAATGGAGATGCGTTTGCCGCTGCCATTCCAACCCGTATTAACTAGGTAAGCCTCTGCATTAACGGCTTCCATACGCTTCACTAACTCTTGTGCGTACTTGGTAGGGTGTAATGATAAAAACGCTGCACCAAAGGCCGCAGAGAATGTTGGGGTGGGTTCGGTGATGCCACGTTCGGTACCGGCTAATTTTGCAGTGAAGCCAGATAAGAAATAGTACTTCGTCTGCTCTGCTGTTAACTTTGATACAGGAGGTGTTACGCCAAATGCATCGGCCGTTAGGAAGATGACTTTTTGCGCATGACCGCCTCTAGATATGGGCTTTACAATGTTGTCGATATGGTCAATTGGGTATGATACTCGGGTGTTTTCTGTTTTAGAATTATCCGAGAAGTCAATCTTACCATCGGCGGTTACACTCACGTTTTCTAATAGCGCATCACGACGAATAGCGCCATAAATTTCTGGTTCATCATCGGCACTTAGATTAATGACTTTAGCGTAGCAGCCGCCTTCAAAGTTGAAGACACCTTCGTCATCCCAGCCGTGTTCGTCATCGCCGATCAATTGGCGTTTAGCATCGGTTGATAAGGTCGTTTTACCGGTTCCTGATAGGCCGAAGAATACAGCGACATCGCCTTTTTCACCGATATTGGCTGAGCAATGCATTGAAGCAATGCCTCTAAGCGGTAAAAGGTAGTTCATCATGCTGAACATGCCTTTTTTCATTTCGCCGCCATACCAAGTGCCACCAATCAGCTGAATTTTTTCAGTAAGGTTGAAAGCAACAAAGTTTTCTGAGTTTAAACCCTGCTCTTTCCAGTTAGGGTTATTAGTTTTGGCGCCATTCATCACCACGAAATCGGGTTCGAAGCTTGCGAGCTCTTCAGCGCTAGGGCGGATAAACATGTTTTTAACGAAGTGAGCCTGCCAAGCAACTTCAACAATAAATCTAACCGCTAGGCGGGTGTCTTTATTGGCGCCGCAGTAAGTGTCAACGACGAATAAACGCTGGCCTGACAATTGGTCGGTCACTACTTTTTTAAGGCTGCTCCAGTTTTCTTCTGATAAAGGTTTATTGTCATTTTTACCTTGAGTAGACCACCAAACGGTATCGCGTGACACGTCGTCCATTACGATGTATTTGTCTTTTGGTGAACGCCCAGTGAATATGCCTGTATCAACGGCGACGGCGCCAAGTTCGGTGACGATTCCTTTTTCATAACCGTCGAGGTCATCGCGCGTTTCTTCGGCGTATAGCAGGTCAAACGACGGGTTATGAATAATTTCACTGACGTTGTTGATGCCGTATTGGGTTAGGTCTAAAGTGCTAGACATTTTTTTAAGCTCCGGTATTAGTAGTTTTGTTATTTTCAATCACCGCGTAAGCGGAGTGATTGTGAATTGATTCAAAGTTTTCTGCTTCCAGTACATAAGATAAAATTCGTTCATCCGAATTTAGCGCATTGGCGATATCTCTCACCACATCTTCAACAAACTTAGGGTTGTCGTAGGCGCGCTCGGTGACGAATTTTTCGTCTGGGCGTTTAAGTAGGCTATATAGCTCGCTAGATGCTTGTTTTTCAACCAACTGGATAATGTCTTCGACGAATATATCACCCGTGGTTACCGCGTCGACGGTAATATGTGAACGTTGATTGTGAGCGCCGTAGTCTGATATTTTTTTAGAGCATGGGCATAAGCTGGTGACTGGGATAACCAGTTTAACGTTAACTTTACTGCCGGATTTTGACCATTGACCATCAATTTTTACTTGGTAATCAAGCAAGCTATTAACCCCAGTAACAGGTGCTGACTTATTAACGAAGTATAGGAACTCGGCGGTAATGTAGCCGGTTTCCGCTTCGAGGAGCTCGGTCATGTTTTCTAGTAGAGAAGGGAAAGCTTGCATCGACAACTCTTTGCAGTCTTCATTCAACAGCGCGATAAAACGCGACATATGAGTGCCTTTTTGATGATGCGGCAGGTTAACTGACATTTGGAATGTGCCAACGGTGGCTTGTTGGTGGCCTTCCTTGTCTACAAAGACGAAGGGGTGGCGAATATCTTTGATGCCAACTTTGTTGATTGGGATATTTCTTGAGTCAGGGCGGTTCTGTACATCTTCTATAGTCATAACGAGTGTATTTAGTTTTACGTGCAGTGATTGTTTGAAGAATTAGTGCAGTGTGATTGCAAATAGTTCTTAATTGATTGTTGTACGGTACTGGCATCAAGGCCGGCTTCTTGTAATAACTCTTCTCTAGAGCCGTGTTCAATATTGATATCAGGAAGGCCGATATTAAATATTTTAATATCTAGGCCTTGTTGGTGAATATATTCATTCACCGCGCTTCCGGCGCCACCTTTAATAACGTTTTCTTCGAGGGTGATGATCAGCTCGTGTGTTGCGGCGATCTGTTTAATTAAGCTCTCGTCGAGTGGTTTTACAAAGCGCATATTGACCACGGTGGCATCAAAATCGTCGGCGACCTCTAGGGCGGTGCAAAGCATTGATCCAAAGGATAATAAGGCGATTTTTTTACCTTCACGTCGGGTAATTGCGCGACCTATTTCAAGTTCATCAAATTGCTCGTTGACGGTAACGCCAGGGCCTTTGCCGCGTGGGTAACGTACCGCAACGGGACCAGTGTAACGAATCCCCGTGGTTAGCATTTGGCGACACTCATTTTCATCGGCGGGTGCCATGATGACCATATTCGGTAAACAGCGGAGGAAACTGAAGTCGTAAGAGCCTGAGTGGGTCGGCCCATCTGGCCCGACGAGACCGGCTCGGTCAATAGCAAATAATACCGAAAGGTTTTGCAGTGCGACATCGTGTACTAACTGGTCGTAACCACGTTGTAAAAATGTTGAGTAAATAGCCACAATCGGTTTTAAGCCTTCGCAGGCCATGCCGGCTGCTAGGGTAACCGCGTGTTGTTCGGCGATACCTACATCAAAATAACGTTCGGGGAATTGTTGTTCGAATGCGACCATGCCTGAACCTTCGCGCATGGCTGGGGTAATAGCGACGACTTTGTCATCAGCGGCGGCGATATCACATAACCATTGGCCAAAAACTTCGGTGTAGCTAGGGGCGCTGGCTTGTTTAACGGGCAGGTTGTCCTTGCTCGGGTCAAAGGTAGCAACCCCGTGATAAGCAACGGGATCTGCCTCGGCAGGGGAATAGCCCTTGCCTTTCTGGGTTACTACGTGCAAAAACTGTGGCCCTTTAAGGTCTTTAAGGTTCGATAGGGTTTGCACCAAGGTCGGCAAATCATGGCCATCGATTGGGCCGATGTAATTAAAACCCATTTCTTCGAATAGGGTGCCGGGGATGACCATCCCTTTAACGTGTTCTTCGGTTCTTAGTGCCAGCTCCCAGACGCTAGGCATCGTGGAGAGGACTTTTTTACTGCCTTCTTTTACGGTGGTATATAGTTTGCCGGATAAAATCTTCGCGAGGTGGTTCTTCAGCGCGCCGACATTCGGTGAAATTGACATGTCGTTGTCATTTAAAATCACCAGTAAATTAGCATCTAAGGCGCCGGCGTGGTTTAACGCTTCAAAAGCCATACCGCCGGTAATGCCACCATCACCAATAATGGCAACGGTACGTTTAGGGTTGTTGTTGCGGGCGGCGGCAATAGCCATGCCTAACGCAGCACTGATCGAGGTGCTGGAGTGGCCTACACCAAACGCGTCGTATTCACTTTCGGCGCGGGTAACAAAGGGGGTGATGCCGCCTTGTTGGCGAATCGTAGATATTCTATCTTTACGGCCGGTTAAAATCTTATGCGGGTAGGCTTGGTGGCCAACGTCCCAGACTAGTTTGTCATTAGGGGTGTTAAACACGTAATGCAAGGCGACGGTTAATTCAACAGTGCCAAGTCCGGCTGATAGATGGCCGCCTGATTTACTGACAGAGGAAATCAGGAAATCACGTAACTCACGTGATAAATCAACAAGCTCGTCTTCGGCTAGTCGACGTAAGTCACTAGGAAGGTCAATATTATCGAGTAATGGGTAGTGATCAGAAGCGGCCAAGAAGTCTCTATAATGATAGTTTGATTAAACGAGTATTATCGTTTGCCAGCAAGGACTATGCAAGTCAATAGTTGTGTTATGAGGCTCGTGGACTCAACTATTTCTAGAGACGGTAAATAATGCAATTTCACGCAGGTAATCTGCCTGCTGATCAAAGCTCGATAGGCTATCGATGGCGTCTTCGTATAAGTCCTGGGCAAATTGTTTGGAATTTTTCAAGCCGAGCAGCGCTGGGTAGGTCGATTTTTCGGCGTGTTTATCTTTGCCCTGGGTTTTGCCTAGTACTTCGGTCGATGAGGTCTCATCGAGGATATCGTCTTGAACCTGGAAGGCTAAACCGATGCACTCGGCGTAATGTTTGAGTTGTTGATAGGGTTTATCTTGGCGTTGATGTTTTAAGCTGGCCACGAGGGTAATACAACTACAAATGAGCGCACCTGTTTTGTGTAGATGCATGTTTTCAATGTCGGCGATGCTGACGGCTTTGCCTTCGTTAGCCAGGTCGATGGCTTGTCCACCGACCATCCCCCGTGAGCCGCTGGCGTGGCTGATGAGTTGGATCCAGTTTATTCTTTGCTCAGCCGTGCAATCGGCTTCGGCCAGTACTTGGAAGGCGAGGGTTAATAAGGCATCACCGGCTAAAATGGCGGTGGCTTCATCGTATGCCTTATGGCAACTGGCTTGGCCACGGCGCAGGTCGTCGTCATCCATGGCCGGTAAATCATCGTGAATTAACGAATAGGCGTGAATCAGTTCGATGGAGCAGGCGATACTATCGAGTGTCTTTTGTGGCAGGTCGAGTAATTGACCACAGGCATAAACCAACATGGCTCGAATGCGTTTGCCGCCATTGAGGGTGGAGTAACGCATTGCCTGGTGCAGCTTTGTGGGTTCGATAGTGTTTTTTGGCAATAGCCTGTCTAAGGCGGTTTCAATTTGCTCAATCTTAAATTGCTGGAATTGTTTGAATGATTTCATCGTAGCGGGTACCAGAGTGCTGTTTATTCGAAGTCGACGGGGCGCGCGGAACTGGACTTTTTCAGTAGTATTTCAACTTTTTGTTCGGCATCAGAGAGTGATTTTTGACAGGACTGCACCAGCTTAATGCCTTGTTCAAATTCTTTCAGTGAGTCTTCTAGGCTGAGGCCGCCATTTTCCATACGATCCACTAAGTCTTCTAGTGACTCCAAGGATGATTCTAAATCTAACTTTTTTGTTCTAGGCATGGGATCTCTGCAATGGATGTTAGCTTATGTTAGCGGTATTGAAGGTGATTTTTCAGCTTTATTGCAATTTATTATACGCATTAAAAAATAAAGGCGGAGCGCTAACTGCCACCACTCGGTTTTATCTCGGCTTTGTCTGCGCGTTCATAAAATTCAAGCCGGACTGCCAGTGGCGCTGGCTTGCGGTGGAATTTGCGGAAATAGTTAGTTTTGTCATTATATTGTTAGAAAACCCGTTAAAATTCTCAGCTTATTGTTGAGTCTAAACTTACCCTCAAACCAAACCTATAGTTGTTGCTATGAATAATCAATATGATGCCTCAGATATTGAAGTATTAACGGGCCTTGATCCGGTTAAAAAAAGACCGGGGATGTATACCGATACGGTGCGCCCCAACCACCTTGTGCAAGAGGTCTTAGATAATAGTGTGGATGAGGCCATTGCTGGTTTTGCCACACAAATTGATGTTGCCGTACTTAAAGATGGCTCGATTAAAATTGCCGATAACGGTCGAGGCATGCCGGTTGATATTCACCCAGAACATGGGGTGCCGGGTATTGAATTGATTCTGTCACGTTTGCACGCCGGCGGTAAGTTTTCAAATAAAAATTATCAGTATTCTGGTGGTTTACACGGGGTGGGTATTTCGGTGGTTAATGCCTTGTCGAGTCGCTTAGACGTAGAAGTTAAACGCCTCGGCCAGCGTTGGCATATTGCCTATGAAGATGCGCTGAAGGTCAGTGAACTGACCTCAGTTGGCACCGTCGGTAAAAAGAATACGGGAACCTCGGTACACTTTAAACCGAATCCGACATATTTCGACTCGGCTAGTGTGTCGTTGTTGAAATTAAAACACGTGTTACGTGCTAAAGCGGTGTTATGTCCCGGTTTGCGGATTACGCTTAATGATGAGAGCAGTGCCGAAAAAACGGAGTGGTATTATGAAAATGGTTTAAGCGATTATTTACTGGACCAACTCAAACACTTGAATTTGTTGCCGCAGGAGGGATTTATCTCTAGCGCGAGCAGTGAACGCGAATCGGTTGAATGGGCGATAGCTTGGGCAACCGATGCGGGAGAGGGTATTACCGAAAGTTATGTAAACCTCGTGCCAACCGCACAAGGTGGCACCCATGTGAACGGTTTGCGAACGGGCTTAACCGAAGCCGTTCGGGAATTTTGTGAATTTCAATCGTTGTTACCACGAGGCGTTAAAATCACCCCAGATGATGTTTGGGAGCGCTGTCACTATGTGTTATCGATCAAACTAGAAGATCCACAGTTTTCAGGGCAAACAAAGGAGCGCTTGACCTCACGTGAATGTGCGGCATTTGTTTCCGGTGTGGCCAAAGATAGTTTTAGCCTGTGGTTAAACCAGCACCCAGCAATTGGCGAAGAAATTGCGCAAATAGCCATTCAGCGTGCACTCAACCGGCAGCGTGCGGGTAAAAAAGTGGTGCGGAAGAAGGTGACATCGGGACCGGCCTTGCCAGGTAAGCTGGCCGATTGTTCCTCGCAAGACTCCGACCGTTCGGAGCTTTTCTTAGTAGAAGGGGACTCGGCGGGTGGTTCAGCAAAACAAGCACGTGATCGTGAGTTTCAGGCGATCATGCCGTTACGTGGGAAGATTCTTAATACTTGGGAGGTCGATGCGACGGAAGTGCTGGCTTCGCAAGAAGTACATAATATATCTGTGGCGATAGGGGTTGAGCCCGGCTCCAGTAATTTGACTTCATTACGTTACAGTAAGGTATGTATTCTGGCCGATGCGGATTCCGATGGACTACATATTGCGACTCTTTTATGTGCTTTATTCGTCCGTCATTTTGCACCTTTGGTGGAGGCGGGGCATATTTATGTGGCAATGCCGCCGTTGTATCGAGTGGATGTGGGTAAGCAGGTTTTTTATGCGCTGGATGATGCGGAAAAAGAAGGGGTATTAGATCGTATTGCCGCTGAGAAACTGAAAGGTAAGGTGAATGTGCAACGCTTTAAAGGCTTGGGTGAAATGAACCCCGCGCAATTACGGGTGACCACCTTGGATCCGGATACGCGTCGTTTAGTCCGTTTGCAGATGCAAGCTGGAGATAATACGCACGCTAAAATGGATATGTTATTGGCCAAGAAGCGTGCTGGAGACCGTAAGGTTTGGTTACAAGAGCGTGGTAATTTAGCCGACCTATAAGAGACGATTATGAGCAATAAACAATTCGAAAATATTGAAACGATAGCGCTGCAAGACTTTACCGAAAAAGCGTACCTAGACTATTCGATGTACGTGATCCTTGACCGGGCCTTGCCGCATATTGCCGATGGTTTAAAGCCCGTGCAACGACGCATTGTGTATGCGATGTCTGAGCTGGGTTTATCCAATCAAGCGAAATTCAAAAAGTCGGCTCGAACGGTGGGCGATGTATTGGGTAAGTTTCACCCGCACGGGGATACCGCCTGTTATGAAGCGATGGTACATATGGCGCAGCCCTTTGCGTACCGTTACCCGCTAGTCGATGGGCAGGGCAACTGGGGCTCACCGGATGACCCCAAGTCATTTGCGGCGATGCGTTATACCGAGTCACGTTTAGCGCCTTACACCAATAGTTTATTGTCTGAACTGGCGCAGGGCACGGTTGAGTGGGTCGATAATTTTGATGGCACCTTACAGGAGCCGTCTTTATTGCCGGCGCGTTTACCCAATTTATTACTGAACGGTGTCACCGGCATAGCCGTCGGCATGTCGACAGATATCCCGCCGCATAACCTGAATGAAGTGGCCAGTGCCTGTGTGCATTTATTAGATGAGCCTAAAGCCGAGTTGGCTGATTTAATGGAGTACATCAAGGGCCCAGATTTTCCAACGGAAGCTGAAATCGTCACTTCACGTGCCGATATTGTCGCGATGTATGAGAAAGGGGGCGGTAGTTTACGCGCACGTGCTTGTTACGAGCTTGAACAGGGGCAGGTGATTATTACGGCCTTGCCTTACCAAGTGTCTGGGGCGAAAATACTGGAGCAAATAGCTGCGCAAATGCAGGCTAAAAAATTGCCTATTGTTGAAGACTTACGTGATGAGTCTGATCACGAAAATCCGACTCGCTTGGTGATTGTGCCTCGCTCAAATCGGGTCGATATTGAGCAGCTGATGTCGCATTTATTTGCTACTACCGACCTGGAACGAACGTATCGGGTTAATTTCAATGTGATCGGTTTGTCCGGTAAGCCGCAGGTTAAAAATCTGAAAGCAGTGCTGAGTGAGTGGTTGACCTTCCGTATAGACACGGTGAGGAAGCGCTTGCAGTATCGTTTAGAGAAAGTGAATCAACGTTTGCATATTTTGGATGGCTTATTGATCGCCTACCTGAATATCGATGAAGTGATTCAAATTATTAGAGAAGAAGATAAACCTAAACACGCGTTGATGGAACGTTTTTCTATCAGCGAGATTCAGGCCAATTCTATTCTTGAAATTAAGTTACGCCAACTCGCCAAGTTAGAAGAGCGAAAAATTCGCTCCGAACAGGCGGAGCTGGCGAAAGAGCGTGATGGCTTGGAGAAAATATTAAACTCTAAGCAGCGCTTGCGCACCTTGGTTAAGAAAGAAATTATTGCCGATGCAAAAGCCTATGGTGATGAACGGCGTTCGCCGATTGTGAGTCGGCAGTTAGCGCAAGCCTTAGATGAACGTGCATTGATACCGAATGAACCGATGACGGTGGTGATTTCGGAGAAAGGCTGGGTACGCGCGGCGAAAGGACATGATATTGACCCCGCTAGCCTGACATTTAGGTCGGGTGATGAGTATCTAGCCTCGGCTCGTGGGCGCAGTAATAGCGTGGTGTACTTCCTTGATTCTACGGGGCGGGTTTATAATTTACCGGTACATGGTTTGCCATCGGCTCGCGGACAAGGGGAGCCATTAACCGGCAGTCTCAAGCCGCCTGCTGGTGCCAGATTTACCGAGGTGTTGGCTGGCAAGGATGAACGGATCATATTGGCTTCCAATGCCGGTTACGGTTTTGTTACTCAATTAGCGGATTTATCGACGAAGAATAAGGCCGGGAAGGCCTTAATAACGGTGCCGAATGGGGCCGTTGTTTTACCACCCTGCTTATTTCAAGCGGAAGAGGCGCTGCTGGCAATTATCAGTCAACAAGGCCGCTTGTTGATTTTCCCAATAAGTGAGGTGCCTGTACTGAATCGTGGTAAAGGCAATAAATTACTGCAAATCCCGCCAAAAGATTTAGCCTCGGGAGAGGATAGGGTGCTCGGTTTATGCGTGGTAGAAGAGCAGCAGTCGATTCGGATCAATGCCGGTAAACGTCATATCAACTTGAAGTTAACAGACTTAGAGGCTTACCGAGGCAAGCGTGGGCAGCGAGGGACGAAACTACCTAGGGGCTTTCAAAACCCTGATACGATCGAGTTGGTGGATAAATAAAACAGCGGTTTTAACAGCAGACAATAAAAAGCCAAGGCCTAGTTAAAGGCCTTGGCTTTTTTGTTTAAGTTGGCGCTCTTATTCGCTAACGACAGGAATGCCAGCTATTTTAGATTTCCATAAGGCTGGGCCAGTCTTATGGACCGATTCGCCTTGTGAATCCACCGCAACGGTGACCGGCATATCTTCTACATAGAACTCTCTAATGGCTTCCATACCCAAGTCTTCGAAGGCGATGACCTTAGAGCCTTTAATCGCCTTGGAAACGAGATAAGCAGCACCACCAACGGCCATTAGGTAGGTCGCTTTATGCTTTTTAATGGCCTCAATAGCCACTGGGCCTCGTTCTGCTTTACCAATCATGCCGAGCAAACCGGTTGTTTCCAACATGGTTTCGGTGAATTTATCCATTCGAGTTGCGGTGGTTGGGCCAGCAGGGCCAACGACCTCGCCTTTGACCGGATCAACGGGGCCGACGTAGTAGATGAATTTGTTTTTGAAATCTACACCCTCTGGTAAAGACTCACCTCTAGCAAACATATCGACCATGCGTTTATGCGCGGCGTCACGACCGGTAAGCATATGACCTGATAATAATAAGCGATCACCGGGTAACCAAGATTGTGCTTCTTCTTCGGTAATGGTATCTAGGTTAACGTGTTTGGTTTGTTCATCAGGTGACCAAGAAACATCTGGCCAGTCTTCAAGCTTAGGGGGTTCGATAAAGCTAGGGCCTGAACCATCAAGAGTAAAGTGTGCGTGTCGAGTAGCGGCGCAGTTTGGAATCATCGCAACTGGCAACGATGCGGCGTGACACGGCATATGTTTGATTTTAATGTCTAAGACGGTGGTTAAGCCGCCGAGACCTTGTGCGCCTATGCCCAGTGCATTTACTTTTTCAAAGAGTTCTAAGCGAATTTCTTCGGCGCGATCATTCGGTCCGCGTTTGATCAGATCTTGAATATCAATGTGTTCCATTAATGATTCTTTTGCCATGATCATCGCTTTTTCAGCGGTACCACCAACACCAATACCTAAAATTCCCGGTGGACACCAGCCAGCGCCCATCGTAGGTACGGTCTTAAGAACCCAATCAACTAAGCTATCGTTCGGGTTCAACATGACAAATTTAGACTTGTTTTCTGAGCCACCGCCTTTCGCTGCGACATTAACACTGACCGTATTGCCGGGTACTAATTTTACGTGCACTACCGCCGGTGTATTATCACCGGTATTTTTACGTGCGCCTAGAGGATCGTTTACGATCGAGGCACGCAGCACATTGTCTGGGTGGTTGTAGGCTTGTCTTACGCCTTCGTTGCACATTTCTTCAATGCTCAGGCTGCTATCCCATTGCACATCCATGCCTACGTCGAGGAAGATGTTGGCTATCCCAGTATCTTGGCAAATAGGCCGGTGATCCATCGCACACATGCGTGAGTTTAAGAGAATTTGTGCCATCGCGTCTTTCGCGGCAGGAGACTCTTCTAAATCATGGGCTTTACCCAAGGCTTGAATGTAGTCTTTAGGGTGATAATAGGAGATGAATTGAAAGGCTGCAGCGATACTTTCAATAAAGTCGTCTTGTTTAATAATTGTCATGATAGGGCCTTAAAAAATAGGGGAGGGCAAATGATAATTGTAGCAAATTGGTTCTATTTAGCTCAGTTAAGATTTTCAGCGAGCAAAAAAAGAGCCGGAAAACCGGCTCTTTAAACAGACCATAATAATACTTATTTTTTATTCGGAATGTGAATTGCTTTGTTATCGACCGCAAGAGCGGCTTCACGTAAAGCTTCCGATAAGGTTGGGTGAGCATGAATGGTTAGCGCTAAGTCCTCGGCGCTGGCAGAGTATTCCATCGCTAATACGGCTTCAGCAATCAGTTCAGATGCTTGAGGGCCGATAATATGCACCCCTAAGATTTGATCGGTGTCGGCACTGGCGATAACTTTAACCATACCGGTGGTGTCACCAAGTGCTTGTGCACGGCCACTAGCGGCAAATGGGAAGGTACCCACTTTGATTTTCTCGCCAGATGACTTCAAGTGCTGCTCAGTTTGACCCACGGATGCAATTTCAGGGCTGGTGTAGATCACGCTTGGAATCACTTCGTAGTTGATCTCAGGCTCTTCACCATAGATCACCTCAGCAACGGCAACACCTTCTTCTGAAGCTTTATGCGCAAGCATCGGGCCACGAATAAGGTCACCAATCGCATACACGCTGGGTTGGTTGGTTTGCCAAATTTCATCCACTTCAACGAAACCTCGTTCATCCAAGTCAACCGGAGCTTCTGGGGCGAATAAGTTATCGGTATTTGGCCTGCGACCGACTGAAACAATCAGTTTATCCAACTCGATGCTATGGCTTCCGCTGGCATCTTCATACTCGACGACGACTTTTTTACCTTTAGTAACGGCCTTAGTCACGCGGGCGCTCATTTTAATGTCGAGGCCTTGTTTTTTAAACTGGCGTTTTGCTTCGGCAGCAATCTTCGTGTCGACAGCCGGTAGGAAGGTGTCTTGAGCTTCGAGTAATAACACCTCAGAGCCTAAACGATTCCACACGCTGCCAAGTTCCAAACCAATCACGCCGGCACCAATTACACCGAGTGTTTTAGGCGTTTTATCGAAATTCAATGCGCCAGTAGAATCAACAATGTTCTTGTTATCAACGGGGGCGGATGGAATATCAATCGGCCGAGAGCCTGCGGCTAAAATAATGCTATTGGCTGAAATGCTAGACACGTCGCCAGCTTGGCTGGTGATTTCAACATTTTTGCCGGCGAGTAATTTTCCGCGGCCGTGGAAGCTGGTGATTTTATTGGCTTTGAATAAACCACTGATACCACCGGTTAAACGACTCACTACGTCATCTTTGTTTTTGATCATCGCGGCGACGTCAATTTTGACACCACTCACTTTAATGCCATGAGTCTCTAAGCCGTGGCTTAAATGCTCGTAATGGTGAGATGATTCAAGTAATGCCTTCGATGGGATGCAGCCAACATTAAGACAGGTTCCGCCCAACGAGGCTTTATTGTCTTTGCCGGTGAATTCATCAACACAGGCTGTTTTTAAGCCTAGTTGCGCGCAGCGGATGGCGGCAACATAACCACCGGGTCCACCGCCGATAACGATAACGTCAAACTTATTTTCTGAACTCATAATAATAGTTTCCTGTTACGACTATACGTTTAAAAGTAATCTTGATGGATCTTCAAGGAAGTCTTTAATGGTAACCAAGAATGATACCGCCTCTTTACCATCGATGATGCGGTGGTCATAAGAAAGCGCCAAGTACATCATCGGACGAATAACCATTTCACCATTTTCAACCATCACGCGCTGGTTGATTGCGTGCATACCTAAGATAGCGCTTTGTGGTGGGTTCAGAATAGGGGTAGACATCATCGAACCGAAGATTCCGCCATTAGTAATGGTGAATGTTCCGCCGGATAAGTCTTCGTAACTTAATTTTCCATCTCTTGCTTTAGCACCAAAGTCAGAAATTCCTTTTTCAATGCCGGCAAAGTTTTTAAGATCAGCGTCGCGTAATACAGGAACAACCAAACCGCGTGGTGATGATACGGCAATACCAATATCGTAATAACCATGGTAAATGATGTCCTGTTCATCAACTGATGCATTCACCGCAGGGTAAAGCTTTAAGGCTTCAACAGTGGCTTTTACAAAGAATGACATAAAACCTAATTTGCTATCGTGTACTTTTAAAAAGGTATCTTTGTATTTAGTACGGATATCCATGATTGGCTGCATATTAACTTCGTTGAAAGTCGTTAACATGGCGGTGTTTTGCTGGGCTTGTAATAAGCGTTCTGCCACTTTTGCTCGTAGGCGAGTCATCGGTACGCGTTGCTCGGCTCTATCGCTGGTTGGTAAGATTGGCATTTGCTCGGCCTTGGCGGCTTTAGCCGGTGCTACTGCTGCTGGTGTAGCAGGGGCGTTGTTTACGCCGCCACTTGCCTGAGACTTGATGAAATTTAACACATCGGTCTTAGTGATTCTGCCGCCTTTGCCGGATGCAGTAATTAAGTTGGTGTCCAAGCCGTGCTCTGAAACTAATTTTCTAACGGCAGGGCTTAATGTTTCGGTTGAGCCGGAGAATTTCTCGGCAGGGGCTTCACTCGAAGTAGCCGTGGCGACGATGTCGGCACTCGCTCCGCTGCCAGATTCAATGCGTCCGATCACTTGGCCGCTTAACACGGTAGCGCCTTCTGGCTGAATGATTTCTGCAAGCACACCATCTTGTAGTGCAGGCACTTCTAATACAACCTTGTCTGTTTCTAGGTCAACAAGGTTTTCATCTTTCAAAATGGTTTCGCCGGCTTTTTTATGCCAAGTTACTAATGTTGCATCGGCAACAGATTCAGGGAGAGTAGGTACTACGACTTCAATGCTCATTATTTATTCCTTTGTAAAGTCTGTGTTTAATAAAGTGCTTCTTGAATAAGCTTTTGTTGTTGTTCGACGTGCAGGCTAAATTGCCCAACTGCCGGCGATGCAGACATCGGACGACCTGCGTATTTTAATTCTAGGTTCTCGCTCAATAAGTCGAAGAAACGATGTCTTATTTGATACCAAGCCCCTTGGTTCATTGGCTCTTCTTGACACCAAACAAATTGTTTCACATTAGGGTAGCTATCTAGGGTGGTGTGCAATTGATCGATTGGGAATGGATATAATTGCTCGACCCTTACAATGGCTACGTGCTCAAGGTTATCGTTTCGACGTTGCTCGAGTAGGTCGTAATAAACTTTTCCTGAGCAGGCGACAACGCGGGTCACTTTGTTAGCATCGATAGAATCAATTTCTTCGATCAGCGGTTGGAATGAACCCTCGGTTAATTCCTCTAAGGTTGAGGTGGCCAGTTTATGACGCAATAAGCTTTTAGGGCTCATTACCACGAGTGGCTTACGGAACTTGCTCAGTGCTTGGCGGCGTAATAAATGGAATATCTGCGCCGGTGTGGAAGGTACACAAACTTGCATATTATGCTCGGCACATAATTGCAGGTAACGTTCTAAACGAGCCGATGAATGTTCCGGGCCTTGGCCTTCGTAACCGTGTGGTAATAACATGGTAAGCCCGCATAAGCGGCCCCACTTGGTTTCGCCAGAACTGATAAATTGATCCATCACGACTTGTGCGCCATTGGCGAAATCACCAAATTGGGCTTCCCAGATGACAAGGTCATCGGGCTCAGTGGTGGAGTAGCCATATTCGAAGCCTAACACCGCTTCTTCAGAGAGGAAGGAGTCATATAAGGAGAATTGACCTTGTTCCAACATTAAGTGTCTTAACGAGGTATAGGTTTCACCATTTTGCGTATTATGCAATACCGCGTGACGATGGAAGAAGGTTCCACGGCCTACGTCTTGCCCGGTCATCCTGATGTTGGTGTCCTTGGCTAATAAGGTGCCATAGGCCATGTTTTCAGCGTAACCCCAGTCGATCGGTTGTGCGCCAACGGACATTTTTTTACGGCTTTCGAGTACTTTTTCAACTCTTGATTGCAGGGCAAACTCGGGTGGTAGTTTCAGCATGAGTTCTGAAACTTGGTGGAATTCCTTAGCGCTCACCGTTGTGTCGCAGTGGTCATCCCACTCGCTGCTTAAAAATGCGTCCCATTTAGCGACGAATGGATTTACTTTGTGCTCAAGAATAGGCCGCGATACGATCTCGCCTTTTTCTAAAGCCGAGCGATAAGTGGCTTCTAATTCGGCGGGTTCATTAGCCGCTAACGAGCCTTCTTGCACCAAGCGATTGGCGTAGATCTTCCGTGTTGTTGGTAGTGCACGAATGGTCTTGTACATCAATGGCTGGGTTACTGCAGGTTCATCGGCTTCGTTGTGGCCGCGTCGGCGATAACAAACCATGTCGAGTACGATGTCTTGTCTGAACTCTTTACGGAAATCGACCGCTAATTGAGCGGCAAACATGATAGCTTCCGGATCGTCGGCGTTGATGTGTAGGATCGGTGTTTCAAGCATTTTAGCGACATCGGTACAATACAGAGTTGAACGCGTATCGGCTGGGTTGCTGGTGGTAAAACCTACTTGGTTGTTGATAACGATATGGATGGTGCCGCCGGTACCGTAACCTCGGGTGCGAGACATCTGTAAGGTTTCCATCACCACGCCCTGGCCAGAAAAGGCCGAGTCACCGTGAATTTGGATGGCGCATACTTCGTCTTCACCGTTTTCACCACGGCGATCTTGTCTAGCTCGAACTGAGCCTTCGACCACTGGGTTGATGATTTCAAGGTGAGATGGGTTAAAGGCTAAGGCAAGGTGCATTTCGCCTTTTGGGGTCGCGATGTCCGATGAGAAACCCATATGGTACTTAACGTCACCGGAGCCATTGGTGGCGGGTGAGGCTGCGCGTTTACCTTCAAATTCTTCAAATAAGATCGATGGCTTTTTACCAAAGATGTTGATCAGGACGTTTAATCGACCTCGGTGAGCCATGCCAATAACGGTTTCTTTCACACCGTGTTCACCAGAACGCTGTAGCATTTCGTCTAACATCGGTATTAAACTTTCACCGCCTTCTAGGGAGAAACGTTTTTGCCCGACATAGGTTCTATGCAAGTGGTTTTCGATGCCTTCAGCAGCGGTTAATAGTTTCAGTAACCACCTTTTTTGCTCGACATCAAGAGTCAGGTTGCCACGCGGGCCTTCCATTCTGCGTCGAACCCATGATTGCATTTCAAGATCACTGATGTGCATATACTCAATACCAATGCTGTTGCAATAGGTTTCTTTGAGTATGGGCAGGATATCTTTAAGGGCTAATTGTTCAGGCGTGTTGTGTAAAGTGCCGGTATTGAATTTTGTATTGAGGTCTAACTCACTTAAACCGTGGAAGGCTATGTCAAGTTCAGGAACCACCGTTGGGTTGGTTTCTTCCAGCGGGTTAACCGTGGCTTTTTTGTGCCCATTAATGCGGTAGGCATTCATTAACCTAGAAACAGCGGCTTGTTTGGCTAGCTGCTCGGCAGATTCACCACCTTGAATAACACGTAATCCGGTGGGGGACTTTGCTAAATCGGCAAAGTGTTTCCTAATGGATGAGTGGGGGATGTCAATGGTTTCGGTGCTAGATTGAATAGTGTTGAACTGCTCTCGCCACTGTTCATCAACTGAATCAGGGTCGTTGAGGTACTGTTCGTACATGTCCTCAACAAAATTTGCATTCGCGCCGTTAAAGGCGGAACTGCTCTTAAATAACTGAAGTAAGTTGTTCATCAAATGATTCCGTCAGATTTGAAGTTGTTTAGGGTAGTGTAGTAGAGAATGTTTAATAAAATGTAATATCAATTTGTTGTTATTTTACTGTACTTGTTTGGTGCCCCGAGCAGGATTCGAACCTGCGACCTCACCCTTAGGAGGGGTGCGCTCTATCCAGCTGAGCTACCGAGGCGTTTATTTTTAATAAGCACGGTATTAATCCGCGGAGAATAATAGCATCAATGAGCTTTTAAGGGTTAGCCTAAAGCGGTTTATTTATCGGCTATTTATCGGCTTAATTACGGTTTTTTTGCACGCTCACGTGAGGACTCGGTAATAAATTTATGTAAGTTCTTTTTTTCGGCCGGCTCGATGTTAAGAAACTGGCAACCCAGGCGAGTGAAACCGTCTTGATGGGCTTTTTTTACTGTGCAAACGGTGAAGTCTGAAATAATTTTGTCGCCATTTTTAAGAACCATGCTGGCTGGGGACAGAATATCGCCTTTTTTTACATAGCAGTTTGCATAGACCGCCACGCAAATGCCGCCAAAGCTGGCGTCAATAATATGACCTGTTAGGGTGTTTTCTGAGTATTGCAGGGAGGCCGAGAACTTATATTTTTCGATGTTTTCTAAGGGAATGCGAAAGAAGTCCCTTTTTTGCGGGTGATAAATCTTCTCTGGCATGCTGATGAAGTAGCCGCCACCCTTGGCTAAACTTAGTACGCGGCTGTTAAAGTTGAAGGGTATTGCGCTGCGTTTTGCCAATACTTGAATGTCTTTAGCCGAGCGCATCTTGTTGTGCGCCTCGCGATTGTTGAGTTGGTCTAATAATAAACCGTTGTTGGATACACCGATTAAGCGGGTGGTGTGCTCAGACTCGTCGTCGAGCAGAATGGATATATGTACGTGCGACTCCATCAGTATTTGTAACGCGTGTTTGATGCGTGATGCTTGGGTGATGAAGTTTGGATTGCCGGCCTCAAATGCGCGGTTTTCTTCTTCAAAACTTAGGATCGATTTTAGGCTAGATAGGAAACTCATATAGTCATTATGCGACGGAAATTTTTCTGCCAGCCCGCTTTTTCATCGCCTGTCCATCTGCGCCATAGGTGGCACTGTTATTATTGCCCGTGTGCCCATGGAGTATATCGATTGAACGTTGTGCATGGCGGCGGTTTAGCTCAATAATAGCGCCGTTTGCATCATTTAATTGTTTATTAGCCTCGGTGAGGCTTTGGATGTCTAACCAGTGCTGGGTCAGTTGGCGTTGGCTATCGCTAGGTTTCATCCGTTTTATGAAATCACCTAAGCCGTATAAGCCCTTGTTTAACTTGATATTGTTCAGGAATGTATGGGCTGTTTTTGTGCTGTTCTCCAAGCGAATGGCAAGTGATTTTTTAGCCGTCGATACATCCAGTAACAGCTTGCTGTTTGAGTTCTCTAGGGCATTTTTTTCTTTTAGCAGTAGCTCATTAAACTGTGTCGATAGATCCACCATAGTTTGCAGTATATCGATTAATTGTTTGGGTTTATTAGCCGTCATGATGTTTTTTTGAGTTCGTGGATAGCGGACTCACTTTTAATGATACGGTCGGCAATTTTATCGTCGTTGATTTGATATTGGCCATCGTCAATAGATTGACTAATGCTGTCGACGCGTGCGCTATCAACAACCGGGATCTCATTTAGCGATTGTTCAATTTGCTGCAGTCTAGCGGCGGTGCTGGTTAGGCTTACGCTGTCTTCACTAGCCGGTTGACTCTGTGGCGCTTTAGCTGAACTGCTGCCTTTGCCGCTTTTTGCACTAGCGCCTGTTTTACTCGATGAGGCTTGGTTGGCCTTGTTAGTGCTGTTTTTTACATTAATAGACATAAGAACCTCTGATCTGTGTATTCATTATATCGACCCATGAGGGTTTTTCTTTAAGTGTAGGAGAGTTTTTCATAATGTCACTCTGACCGTTTGACTGTCAATGGCGACGCCCTGAATGATTTTCTTGCTCTTGCTATTTTTCACCTTGATTAATTCACCCTTGCTAGCATTATTCAGCGCAACGCCCTGCATGCTGATTTTGAAGCCCTTGCTTTTGGCAAGAATATTGACCATCGCGCCTCTTTTAATGAGTATAGCTTTTGCTAGGTGTCGATTGTTAATAACCTCACCCCGCTTAAGGCGTCGCTTAACGATATAGTTGATCAACTGTTGTTTGTCGGTATGGTAGCTCGAACGTAGTAGGGTCACATCGGTACGCTGTAATATCAGATCCTTTGCTTGAATTTGCTGGCCTTTAGCTAGCGGGTGTTTAGTAACAATAACCGAGGTGAATAATTTAACCTGTGCGGAAATGAATATACGCCATGGCTGTGATGAGGGACAGCTGACTTTTAAGGTGTTCTTACCGGTTTTTATATGCTCTGTGGTGAGTTGAATATAGATGGGGGCAGGGCATTTTTTTAACTTAATACGCGGGTCAATGTTTTGTACGCTTAATTGGTACTCACCATCACTATCATTAATTAACTTGAGTAAATGCTCGTGGGCGAGTTGTTTAATGACTTGATGGCTTTCAAACTGCGGTTTAGCCATCGCGGTTAGCGGTATATAAAGTAGTATAAAAATCCAGGTTTTTAAAAGCAGTTTCATCATTTTTGGTCTATGCTTAGCGTAAAATTAGAATGTGTTAAGTACGTATGCATTAAATATGCCGTATTTTAAGTGCATGTCGAAAACTTAAAGAATATTAATATAAAGGTGGCAGTGATGACGGGAATATTAACAGGGATTGATAACCGCACGAACTTAGCGGGTACCAATAGATTAGAACTGCTAATTTTTACCCTAAATGGTGGGCAAAAATTTGGCATTAATGTATTCAAAATACAAGAAGTCATACAAGTGCCATCGTTGACCAGAATACCGGGCGGCAATCCCGTTGTACGTGGTGTTGCCCAATTACGCGGCAAAGATATTCCGGTGATGGATATGTCAATGGCCATTGGCGAAGAGCCTTTGCCTGAGACAGATAATTCATTTGTCATCATCACTGAATTTAACCGTTCAGTACAAGGCTTTTTAGTGGGCGGTGTGGACCGAATTGTTAATTTGTTTTGGAAAGATATTAACCCACCGCCTGAAGGTGCCGAGTCCGGTGGTTATGTGACCGCGCTGACTGAAATTGATGGCGATTATGTATTAATTATCGACGTAGAAAAGATTCTTAGTGAAGTCGGCTCAGGTCAAGAGGGTGTCAAAAAAGAAACACTCGATAAACGCCTGAAGAAAGTCGGCCATGTGTTGGTCGTTGATGATTCTCATGTGGCGCAAGCGCAGGTCAAACGTGTGTTGGATGACCTCGGACTCAGCTGCACGATTGCTAATGATGGTAAAGAGGCTTTTGACATAATACGCAAGTGGGTGGCTGATGGTATTGATGTTCCATCATTCCTAACGATGCTTATTTCCGATGTCGAGATGCCGAGAATGGACGGTTACACCTTGACCACTGAGATACGTAAGATTCCTGAGCTAGAAGGGTTGTTTGTTATGTTACATACCTCGTTGAGCGGGGTATTTAACCAAACGATGGTTGAACGTGTAGGGGCTGATATGTTTATGGCCAAGTACAAACCCGATGAGTTAGCTGAAGCGATTCAAGTGCGTATGCGTGAACTTCAGGGGATTGGCTAATCTTGGACCGTTAAGATAGGGGATGGCTTAGTGTCTATTAGTCGTCAGGAGTTCCATCGTTTTAGGGATTTCTTAATGCAATGCAGTGGCATTGCATTATCCGATAATAAACAATATTTGGTGAATAATCGTCTGCGGCCATTAATCGATGAGGCGGGGGTTGATAGCTTATCGGACTTATTGAGCCTGATTGATGCGATGCCCACTAATGACTTGGCGGTGAAGGCGGTAGACGCCATGACTACCAATGAAACGTTTTGGTTTAGAGATGGCTCACACTTCCATTATTTAGAAAATAAACTGTTTGCCGAATTGTCGCGGTTAAGCTCGCCTCTTAGGGTGTGGTCGGCTGCGTGCTCTTCGGGGCAGGAACCTTATAGTATTAGTTTGAGCTTTAATAAGTACCTTAAGAGCGGTGGGCAAGCATCGCAGCTTAAAATCACCGCAACAGATCTATCTGAGAATATTTTAAAACGTGCGCGTGAGGGGATTTATGCTGAACTTGAGTTGTCTCGCGGGCTACCCAATGAGTTAAAACACAGTGATTTCTCAGGGATAAAAGAGGGCTGGCAAATTTCTCGGGCACACCGCTCAGCGGTTAGTTTTAGTAAAGTCAATTTACTGGATGATTTGTCGAGGCTTGGGCAGTTTGATATCGTTTTTTGCCGAAATGTTTTATTGTATTTTTCCGCAGCAACCAAGCTGGATATTCTGCAGCGGATTATTCAAACCATGAAATTGGGTGCTTACCTGTTTTTAAGCAGTTCAGAAATTATTCCCGCCGAGCTTAACGGTTTGCAGACCATTCGAGTGGCCGGCTGTAAGTGTTACCGTAAAGTCTAAATTAACCCACCGCTGCCGCTTATTAGCGGTTGCCGCCTTGCCGCTTTCCTTGCCGTTTTTTTGTGAAGAGTCTTTCTTGTCTCTCTAAGTTATTGAATATAAAGTCATAAAAAGTTGGCACGCTTCATGCTTTATTGTTTTTAACGAAACAGGAGCGAGACATGGCAACTACCATCGATTCATTATTTGGCGTACACGAACAAGCGCTGACCTACCGTTCAAAACGGGCCGAAGTATTGGCGTCAAATATGGCGAATGCCGATACCCCAGGGTATAAAGCGAGAGACTTTGACTTCAAGTCGGTATTAAACACCTTGAATACACCGTCAGCTCACGTCAATCAAACACATAATAAACATATGGGGTTTGATAAAACCCCCGCTGCTGTCTCATTAGCGTATCGCATTCCAAGCAGCGCATCGTTAGACGGCAACACCGTCGATGCCAAGATTGAACAAGCCCAGTACGCAGAAAACGCGATGGATTATCAAACTTCGCTGCGCTTTGTTAACGGCAAAATATCCTCTTACCTTTCAGCGCTTAGAGGGGAATAACCATGTCTTTATATAATATTTTCGATATCGCCGGTAGCGGCATGAGTGCGCAAACAACGCGGTTAAATTTGGTTGCCAGCAATATGGCAAACGCCGATACCGTCAGTAGTAGTACGGGTGAAACTTACCGTGCTCGCCAACCTGTTTTCGCGGCGGTATTGCAAAACGAAATTAGCAATAACCAGCAATCGGCCGCTAAGGGTGTACGAGTCGCCGGGGTGATTGAAAGCCAAGCGCCGTTACGTGAAGAGTATGCACCGCAGCACCCGATGGCGAATGAGGAAGGTTATATTTTTAAACCTAACGTCAATATCGTGGATGAGATGGCCAATATGATGTCGGCCAGCCAAAGCTACAAAAACAACGTTGAAATGTTGAACACGGCAAAACAACTATTACAACAAACCTTAAAAATTGGTCAATAACGGAGAATATTTATGTCCAATCAAGTCGATTATAGCGCCTTACAGAGTTTAGGTTTAGCCAATCAGTCACCGACTGTAGCTAACTCGAAAAAAAGTGACCTAGGCCAAGGGGACTTTCTCAAATTAATGGTCACCCAGTTAAACAACCAAGACCCGATGGAGCCGATGGAAAATGGCGACTTTTTAGGGCAAATTGCTCAGTTTAGTACGGTTAATGGGATTGGTGATTTGCAAAAATCATTTTCAGAATTTGCCTCAAGCATCTCAAATGATCAAGCGCTCCAAGCAGCCAACTTGGTCGGTCGGCAGGTGTCGGTACCCCTGCCAGCAGGGGTGTTAGCCGAGGGCGGTTCGATTGCCGGTGAGTTGACCTTACCGGCCAGTTCACCAGACGTTTCCATTAGGATTACCGATCAATCTGGGCAAATAGTGAAAACCCTGCCTTTAGGCAGCCAATCTGCCGGCGCAGTGCCATTCACTTGGGATGGAAAACGGGCCGATGGCACAATGGCCCCTCCAGGTTTATATAACATCGACGGGCAAGCGCGTATCGATGGGCAGAACTTTGAGTTGGACGCACAAATTGCAGCGAATGTAGAAAGTGTCACCCTCGGTGGCTTGGGTAAACCGCTGCAATTGAATTTAACCGGGCTGGGTAGTGTGCCATTCAGCAGTGTTTCAAGAATATTTTAATTATTAATTAGGAGAATGTTATGGCGTTTCGTACTTCATTAAGTGGCCTAGATGCCGCTGCGACCGATTTGTCTGTTATTGGTAATAATATTGCCAACGCATCAACCAATGGTTTTAAAGAGTCAAGGGCAGAGTTTGCCGACGTGTTTACAACGTCTTTTTCTGGGGTGGGTAGTTCCACACCGGGTAGTGGTGTGCGGGTGGCGAGTGTGTCACAACAATTTGGTCAGGGTAATGTTGAGTTTACCTCGAGCAGTTTGGATTTGGCGATTAACGGCGAAGGCTTCTTTATTTTAAGTGATGGGGGTACCAACGCTTATACCCGTGCAGGAGCTTTTTCAACCGATAGAGATGGTTTTGTGGTGGATAGTTCAGGCAGACAATTGCAGACGTTTGCGGCGAATACCAATGGCACCTTCAATACGGGATCCCTAGCGTCTTTGCAGTTGAGTACCAACGATTCTGCGCCCAACCCAACGTCAACGGTGACGCCAGTATTAAACTTAGATGCGACTCAAACTACCCCGACGGTTGCCCCGTTCTCGGCGACCAATGCTAATACATTTAACCATTCAACCTCAACAACGGTGTACGACTCAATCGGCAATGCATACCCTGCCACGATGTATTATGTAGCGACCGACCCAGCTAATAATGACTGGACTGTACATACGACGGTGAACGGTCAAGTGTTACCGCTTGCTGGGGCGAATGACTTCTTTACACTGGGGTTTAACGGGGATGGTAGCTTTCAAGACATTACCGATAATGGAACAACGACGACCACCGGGCAAATTACGTTCGACGCCCTAACGATAACCGGTGCTGGCTCGAACCCATTAACACTCAGCTACGATTATTCTAGTACCACTCAGTTCGGCAGTGATTTTGCGGTTAACTCGCTAGCTCAAAATGGTTTTGCATCGGGGCGTTTGAGCGGTATTAGTGTTGATGATACGGGCGTTATTTCGGCGACGTTTACTAATGGCCAAACCAGCACCCTGGGTCAGGTGGCGATGGCTAATTTCCCAAATACTAAGGGCTTGCGTCAGCTAGGCGATACCTCTTGGGGAGAAACCTTTGCTGCCGGCGATCGGGTGGTGGGCTCATCAGGTACCTCGGGTTTTGGTGGCATTCAATCGGGTGCATTAGAAGCCTCTAATGTGGATATTGCCAGCCAATTGGTGAGTTTGATTACTGCACAGCGTAACTTCCAAGCCAACGCGCAGGCGATTTCGACCGAAAGTGAAATCCAAACCGCGATCATTAACATCCGTTAATTAATAAGCCATTAAGGGAGATTAAATATGGATACCAGCCTTTATGTAGCAATGAACGGTGCCAAACAGGCGCTGTTGGGCCAGGCGGTTAATTCGCATAATTTAGCGAATGCGAATACCACGGGGTTTAAAGCCGATTTAGCGCAATTTAGAAGCATGCCGGTGTTTGGCGCCGGCTTGCCGTTAAATGTATATGCGATGGCTGAGCGCCCAGGGTTTGACTTTAACCATGGCAGCATCCAGCAAACCGGCCGTGAGTTAGACGTTGCTATTAAGGGTGATGGTTGGATTGCGGTGCAAACCGACGATGGTAGCGAGGCATATACCCGCGCGGGTGATTTAAGAGTCAGCCCCGATGGTTTATTAATGACGGGCACCGGCCTGGCCGTTATGGGTGATGGCGGGGCGGTGACTCTGCCTGCAGCAAAAAAAATTGAGATAGGCAATGATGGCACCATCAGTATTATTGCCTTAGGTGGCGACGCGTCAACCTTAGCCACGATCGATAGAATTAAACTGGTGAATCCTGCGTTGGCCGATATAACAAAAGGCGAGGACGGCCTGTTTCGTTTGAAAAGCGGTGCTGAGGCCGAGGCCAGCGCCGACGTGAGTTTGCTGTCGGGCGCGGTCGAAGGCAGTAATGTCAGTACCGTTGACGCGATGGTGACGATGATTGATTTAGCGCGGAATTTCGAACTACAGGTGAAAATGATGAAAACCGTCAGTGAGAATGAAGCCGCTAGCGCACAACTCATGCGTCTAAGCTAAGCAGATAAGGAGAATAAAATGTCAACAGCAGCAATGTGGATCAGTAAAACGGGTTTGGAAGCACAGCAAACTCGGATGTCGGTTATTTCCAATAACTTGGCCAACGTTAATACCACCGGTTATAAAAAGTCTCGTGCTATTTTTGAAGATCTTCTGTATCAAAACGTTAGGCAGGTGGGTGCGCAGTCATCGCAAGATACGATTCTACCCACGGGCTTACAAGTTGGTACGGGTGTGCGCACGGTGGCCACCGAAAAAACACATACCCAGGGCAGTTTGCAGCAAACGGGTAACTCATTAGATATGGCGGTTAATGGGCGTGGTTTTTTTCAAGTATTACGCCCCGATGGCAGCATCTCTTATACCCGTGATGGTAGCTTTAAACTGGATGGTACCGGGCAAATGGTCACCTCAGGTGGTTATCCGCTAGAGCCTGCCATTACCATTCCAACGGATGCCTTGAGTATAACGGTGGGGGTGGATGGTACGGTGTCGGTATTGCAGGCAGGCAATACAGCACCAACCCAAGTCGGCAGCGTGACCTTGGCTGATTTTGTGAACCCAGCGGGTTTAGACCCTATTGGTGAAAATCAATTTAGGGAGTCTGTGTCTAGTGGTACTCCAACGGTTACTACGCCGGGTGAATCGGGCGTGGGTAGCATCGCTGGTGGTGCGCTAGAAACCTCTAATGTCAACGTGGTAGAAGAACTGGTGAGTATGATTGAAACCCAGCGTGCGTATGAGATGAACTCTAAAGCGATATCCAATACCGATCAAATGTTACAGCGTTTAACGCAGGAACTATAAACCAGAGGTGATGGCGATGAAAATCATCAATCTTATTAGTTTAATCATCCTGCTACCGGGTTGCGCGATGATGGACAATATGGCCAAACCACGGCACGATTTAGAGTATGCACCGGCAAAACCAGTGTCATACCAAGTGCCGCAAAACAATAACGGCTCCATTTATCAGGCCGGTTATGAAGTACGTTTATTTGAAGATATCAGGGCACGACGGATTGGCGATATTCTAACCATCAATTTGGTGGAAAAAACGGACGCGACAAAAGAATCTGATACCGATATTAAAAAAGATAATACAAGCAATATTTCTGTACCAACCATATTGGGTGTATTAGACCCTTCATTTAAAGCCTTAAACTTAAACAGCGCCTTAAGTTCATCGAATGCATTTACCGGTGAAAGTGAAAGCACGCAGAAAAATAGTTTAAGCGGCAGCATTACCGTCAGCGTCGTGGATGTGTTACCGAATGGCTATTTAAGAATACGCGGTGAAAAGCGTGTACGGCTAAATCAAGGTAATGAATATATTAGAGTCGCGGGCATTATTCGCCCGACGGATATTAACCCCGATAATTCGGTTGAATCAACCAAAATTGCCGATGCCACAATCATGTACACCGGTGAAGGCGCGCTCGCCGATGCCAATAAAATAGGCTGGATAGCCCGCTTCTTTATTAGTGCGGTGTTCCCGTTCTAAGGAGTTTATTATGAATATAAAATCACTCATTTCGTTTATTGTTTTAGCCCTGATGCTCAGCACTGCTCAGGCCGAACGGATCAAAGACCTAGCCTCTATTACAGGGGTGCGTTCTAACCAACTGGTGGGTTACGGCATTGTGGTCGGTTTAAACGGCACCGGCGATAAGGTCAAAGCGGGTGATTTCACCTCGCAGAGTTTACGCAGTATGTTGAGCCACTTGGGGGTTAAGATTCCAGCGGCGATCCAAATTAAATCGAAAAATGTTGCGGCGGTTATTATTCACGCCAGCCTGCCGCCATTTGCCAGCCCCGGGCAGAAAATTAACGTCACCGTTAATGCCGTAGGTGAGGCCAGTAGCCTACGGGGTGGTAGTTTATTGATGTCACCGTTAAAAGGTGCGGATGGTCAGGTGTATGGTATTGCCCAAGGTAATTTAGTGGTGGGTGGTTTGAGCGCTTCGGGTGCCGATGGCTCTAAGGTGAGTGTTAATATCCCAACCGTCGGTAGCATTCCTAATGGCGCAACCGTTGAACGCACGGTGTATAGCCCGTTTAATGAAGGTAGCAGTATTACCCTCAATTTACACAGTTTTGACTTTACTACGGCTAACCGTTTGGCAAACTCAATTAATACCGCGATTGGCCCACAAACCTCACACACCGTTAACGGCGGCAGTATTAAAGTGAATATGCCGCGTGACCCAGCGCAGCGGGTGGCCTTTATGAGTTTGTTGGAAAACTTGGAAGTGCAGCCGGCACAAACGGCGGCGCGTATTATCATTAACTCAAGAACCGGCACGGTGGTTATCAATAACCAAGTGAAAGTGCGTGCAGCAGCGGTATCCCACGGCAACTTAACGGTCACCATTACCGAAAGAAGCAATGTCAGTCAGCCAGATGCTGGAGGAGCTTTTTCCGAGGGTGAAACGGTGGTTACCCCAGAAACAGACATTAGCGTGGTTGAGGAGGATAAACGTATGTTTGTGTTTGACCCAGGGGTGTCGCTGGATCAAATTGTAGCGGCGGTAAACCAAGTGGGGGCAGGGCCGAGTGACCTAGTGGCTATCTTAGAGGCATTAAAAAGTGCCGGTGCCTTAACCGCCGAGTTAATCGTCATCTAAGCATGAGTAATTCAATCTCACAAGCCGATGTTTACGCTGACTTTAATGGGCTGGCCCAGTTAAAGGCTAAAGCTGGGGGGGATAATGCTGAGCAGCAGGATGCACTTGAGGAAGTCGCTCGTCAGTTTGAAACCATTTTCCTGAAAATGATGCTGAAGAGCATGCGTGATACGGTGCCCGATTCTGAATTGATCGATGGCGAAAAAACCAAGTTCTATCAATCGATGTACGATGACCAAATTTCATTGGATCTATCCAAACGTGGAAACCTTGGTTTGGCCGATATGATCGTGCAACAACTCGGCGGTTCGGCTAGCAATAAAGAAAAGGTCGAGGGGCAAGGCCTAGCAGACTACCGTGATGTTGCCGTGCAGCGAATAGCAGGCGCATTACAAGAAAGCAGCATAAAAACCCGTACTAGCAAGGCTGAAAAAATCGAATCACCTAGCGACTTTATTCGTCAGATGTGGCCACAAGCGCAACAAGCCGCGAAAGAACTGGGGGTGGATGCGAAAGTGTTACTTGCACAATCGGCCTTAGAGACGGGTTGGGGCAAACACGTGATGCACAATAATGAAGGGCAAAATAGTCATAACCTATTCGGTATAAAAGCCTCGCACGGCTGGGACGGTAAAACGGTGTCGCTGCAAACGGTTGAATTTAACAATGGCGTGGCAGCCAAGCAGCAAGCGAATTTTCGCGCCTATGACAGCTACCAAGAAAGTTTTAGCGACTACGTGCAATTCTTAAAACAAAACCCACGGTACCAGCAGGCACTAGAAAAAGTCGATTCAAACGAAGGTTTTATTAAAGGCCTGCAAAAAGCCGGTTATGCAACAGATCCCGCTTATGCAAAGAAAATTGTTTCAATTTTAGGCCGTGAGCAGCTCAGCGGCTTAAATCCAATCGCCGATAAAAAAGCTTAAGTTTAAGTGACTTAGGCCGATAATGACTACAAGGAACAGGCAATGATGAATAATCAAACAGCACAAGGTGAACGAAATGGCCGGTAATTTATTACTTACCGGTTTGTCGGGCTTGTCGGCCTTTAGAAGTGCCTTAGACACCACGGGCCACAATATAGCCAATGTGACAACTGAAGGGTATAGCCGGCAATCTGTTGAGCTTGATGCGCGCCCGCCGCAATTTTCAGGTTTTGGTTATGTGGGGGTGGGTGTTGAGACAACGGCGGTAACGCGTGCCTATGACGAGTTTTTAGCCACCCAGTTTCGCAGCAGTTCATCGGCCACCGCAGAATTAGACAGTTATTTTGACCTGGCTTCGCAAATTGATAATGTGCTCACGAATGAAAATATCGGCTTAAGCAATGGCTTACAAGATTTTTTTAATGCCGTGCAAGCCGTTTCAGACGACCCAACGTCTATTCCTGCAAGGCAAGCGCTTTTAACCGAAGGCAAGGCGATAGAAGGCAGTTTTGCCACCTTGGATCAGTTGTTTGCCGACCTCACCTCGCAGGTGAATGGGCGTTTAAATGATACCGTTAGTGATATTAATAACCTTGCCAGCAGCATTGCCTCGCTGAATGAAAAAATTATTTTAGCAACGGGCGCTGGCGGCGGTAAAATTCCGAATGACTTATTGGATCAACGCGATCACTTAGTTGATCAGTTGTCAGAAAAAGTCAACGTGAGTACCAATGTACAGAGCAATGGCGCGATGAATATCTTTATTGGCAGTGGCCAAGCCCTCGTGTTTGATCAGCAGTCAAACAGTTTAGCTATTCAACAAACTGGCTTTGATGTGAGTGCTATTGATGTGGTGCTGCAACAAAAAAGTGGCAATATTGTGGTTACCCAGTTTATGACGGGGGGGGAAATGGGCGGCTCGTTGCGATTCAGAGATGAAGTGCTAGACCCCGCGATTAATACCCTGGGCCAAGTGGCGGTGTCATTATCTTATACGATGAATGCGCAGCACAATAATGGCTTGGATCTTAACGGCGCGCAAGGCTTGGACTTTTTTACCGATCCGACCATCACTCCTATTAAATTAGCTGGAACAGGAACCCTAGCGGTGTCGGTGGCGAATACCACGGGCTTAACTACCAGTGACTATACGTTAACGGCTACGGGGGGGAACTATACCATTACCCGTTTATCGGATAATAGCGTGGCCGCAGGGCCAACGGCCTTTGCAACACCGGCAACAGTGGATGGTTTAACCTTTGATACAACGGGGCTAGTGAATGGCGATAGCTACAGAATAAGACCTACGCGCGATGCAGCCGGTGATTTTAAACTATTTATCAACGACCCTAGAGAAATAGCCGCGGCTGCGCCGGTTATTAGCACGGTAACACCGTTAAATTCAGGCACCGGTGATATTAGTAATGTAGCGGTTAGTGGTTTATTAACAAACCAGTTAGCGAATGCGACCGTTGATTCGAACCCGATTACCTTGACCTTTGATAGCGCGAATAACGAATATGATTTTAGTTATGGGCCGGGGCCAACAACCGGTTCGGTAGCATATAATCCCAGTACCGATAATGGGGTGTCACGATCCATTACAGTGGGTGGCTTTGGTACGGTTAGTTTCACTCTAAGCGGTAACCCGACCAACGCAGATACCTTGGTTTTATCCGACAATACTGGCGGGGTGGGTGATAACCGAAATGCCAATTTACTCGCTGACCTGCAAAAAGCCTTAACCCTAACCGGCGGCACCGCATCCTTTCAAGATGCCTACGGCGGCATTGTTTCTGATGTGGGGCGTAAGGTACAAGCGGCCGAAGCTAATGGTTTAGCTCAGCGGGGTTTACTAAATCAAACCATAGCTTCCAAAGACAGTATTAGCGGGGTTAACCTAGACGAAGAAGCGGCTAATTTAATTCGTTTTCAGCAGGCCTATCAAGCGGCTAGCCAGGTTATTTTAACCTCGCGAGCCATCTTCGACACCTTATTAGGAGCCTTCAGGTAATGGTAGACAGACTCTCAACTAGCTTGGCGCAGCAACAGGGAATTAATACCATCTTGTTGCAGCAAACAGCGCTTAACCAAACGCAGCAACAAATTTCATTAGGGAAACGCATTCTGTCGCCCTCGGATGACCCTGCTGGTGCAGTGCAATTGCTGGACCTAAGCGAATCGCTGAGCCGTTTGGATCAATTTCAAGATAACCTTGATTATGCTAGGAATCGATTGTCGTTATCGGAGGGTACTTTGCAAGGCGTTACCGAGAGCTTACAGCGTGTGCGCGAATTAGCGGTGCAAGGCTTTAATGATTCAAACACAGCGGAGGATAAAAAATCTATAGCGGTAGAAATGTTTCAACGGGTCGATGAGTTAGTGGCTCTAGCGAATACTAGAGATGCCAATGGCGATTACTTGTATGCAGGGTTTAAAGCGCAAACCGAACCGTTTAGCGGCTCTGCGGCAACCGGTAGTTTTAGCTACAGCGGTGACCAAGGCGTGCGTTATTTAAAAATAGGTGAAAATAGATCGATTACCGATGGCAACGCTGGAGCCGAAGTGTTTTTTGATTTGAAAGATAAAAACGGTAACGCAGAAAGCATGTTTGCTACCTTGTATGGTTTAGCGGCGGATTTAAATACGGCTAAGCCCGCATTGGAGGAGACCCTGCTCACATTTGGAGGGGTGCTGCCGGCGGATGGTGACACCTTAACGGTTAACGGTATTATTTATGAGTTTGATACAGCGGGTAATGGGGTAACGGGTACCAATGTGGATATCGACTCTACCGGCACAGTGAACGATGCGGTGACTAAGCTTAGAACGGCGATAAATAATACGGGTGGTATCGGCGTGACAGCTGGCGGTGCAACGAATCAGTTATTGCTGACCTCGACCACTGAGGGGAACAATACGTTGAGTTTTACCGATGGAACGGCCGGTGATATTACAGTGACTCGGCCTATTTCAATTCCTCTATACGATCAGCTTGATCAACTCGATACCGCTCTCGGGCGCATCTTAGACGTACGTGCGCAACTAGGTGCGCGCTTGAATGTGTTAGATAGCCAAGATGAAATAAACCAAGATTTAGAGCTGAGTATTCAAACAACTAAATCGCAAATAGAAGACCTTGATATGGCTGAAGCGATTAGCCGTTTTAACCTGCAAATTGTTGCACTGCAAGCGGCTCAGCAAGCCTTTGTTAAAGTACAAAACCTGTCGCTATTTAACCTGCTTTAATACCCAAAAAATGTAGCGGTAATTTGAACTGCATTGTTAGGTTTAAATAGCGCAACCCAACCTAGGCATGCACCCTGCAACCTATGATTCTAAGGGAAGAGGATGGTTTAAATCAGGGGAGGTGGTTGAAACTAAAGCCAATGCTTCAGAGATTCTTTCTTCCAATTAAGCAAAAAAGCTTTTCATCAAGGGTAAGACTTCGGCAGCAATAATTAACCCAATGCCCCACTTTATTAATCTAAGCTCTGACCTTACATCATTAATAACCCTTTCGTAGTCTGTCACCGATACCGCAGCAGCTTTAGCTTTTTCTTCACTGGAACCAGCATCAATTAATGCCGTGTATATTTCACTATTCATTGTGGACATATTTAATCTCCTATTTATGAGTTTATTGTATCACGCATTTATTATGTGAAAATGGTCGCTTTTGTGTCACTGCGGTATATGTTGTTGGGCTTAAACAGCGCAGCCCAATCTACGGTCGCAGCCGAACTGGCAACTTGTGATGTGGCTCACAATTAATGGCCTGTTTTAAAAACGTTGAAATAAATGCTAAAGGAAAGCGAGTATACGCCGATAAGCTAATCGGAGACGGTGAATATCTAGAACAAAAAGATATATCCGTCAGTTTTAAATATGGGTAAGCAGACGCTTACAAAGGAGCAATAAAATGCCTCAGTTTATTAATACTAATGTTGCCTCATTAAACGCGCAGCGGAACTTGAATTCCTCTCAGGGTGACCTGAATACATCCCTACAAAGACTCTCTTCCGGTTTGCGAATTAACAGCGCAAAAGATGATGCGGCGGGTCTTGCTATTTCCACACGTATGACAGCTCAAATCCGTGGTCTAGATCAAGCGGCAAGAAATGCAAACGACGGTATTTCGTTAGCGCAAACGGCCGATGGTGCTTTAAGCGAGGTTACCAATATTCTTCAGCGTGTCAGGGAACTCTCCATTCAATCGGCTAACGATACAAATAATGCTGCTGATAGAGCCTCACTACAAGAAGAAGTGCAACAGTTGACCGATGAGCTTGATCGTATTGCTACCACCACTCAGTTTAATGGCAGTAATATTATTGATGGTAGCTTAAGTTCAGCGGTGTTTCAGGTGGGTGCTAATGCAAACCAAACAATTAGTTTTGGGATAGGTAATGCACAGGCAGGTGCCTTAGGTGTTGGTGGGCAGGCTCTTGCTACGGGTACTACAACTAATACTACTGCGTTGACTACAGGCGCAGTTTCAATAAACGGTACGTCTATTGGAACAAGAATTAATGATGGCATTTCAAGAGTCGCAGGTGTTCAAGCTGGAGCCACTTCAGCATTAGCCGCGGTCAATGCTGTTAATTCAATTAGTACGACGACTTCGGTGACTGCTTCGGCAGAAACAGTAGTAACGTCAGGTGCAATAAGTGCGACAACAGCTATTGCAGTTGGGGGGCTCTATATTAATGGGGTTGACCTTGGTGCGATGGGTGCAGCAACAACAAATGCAGACAGGGTCTCGCAAATTGTTAACGCAGCTAATGCGGTTCAAGGGCAAACAGGTGTCACTGCTGAGGTAACATCGGCAACCACATATACATTGACTGCGGCGGATGGAAGAAATATTGACCTTACGTCTGACCAAGGATCTGCCTTAACCACTATGGGTGGTTTTAATGTTACCGGTGCGACAGCAGGTGTTGGCGGTACAGCGATTACTAATTATGGTCAAGTAACATTGACTAGCGGTAGTGACATTGTCGTTGCGGCTGCTGCAACGGGTGATATAAAAATTGCGGCAGCCACTTATGCTGCGTCAGGCACCGCGCTTAATATTAGCTCTGCATCGGGTGCGCAAGCAGCGATTACCTCAGTTGATAACGCGCTGGACTCAGTTAATAGTATTCGTGGTACATTGGGTGCGGTGCAAAGCCGGTTTGAATCAACGGTTAGTAATTTGCAATCCTCAGCTGAGAATTTATCCGCTGCGCGTAGTCGTATTTTAGATGCGGATTTCGCAGCAGAAACGGCCAACTTAACACGTGCGCAAATTTTACAACAAGCAGGTGTTTCAATTTTATCGCAAGCTAATTCATTACCGCAAAACGTATTGGCTTTACTACAGTAGAGTTACCTAAGGTCATTGGGTTAGCCTTAATGGGCTAACCCAACCTCAGAAGGAGTTAATCAATGGAAGCGGGAAAAATACAACCAGTTGTTAAGGCAGTGACTACGCCAGAACAACCAAAGCGTGTTGCCGTGTCACCATTAGATATTGCTAGTAGTGTGGATAAAAAAGATGTGAAGAGCTTAGGCAAAGTTGCTGAAAGCATACAACTTGAACCTGAATCGCGTGAGGCAATAGAAGAGAAGGTGAGCGAGCTGAATAGTTTTGTTCAAAACATTCAAAGAGGCATTCAGTTTACGCTACAAGAAGAAACAGGCCGAAGTATTATTACGGTGATAGATAGGGAAACAGGAGAAGAGATACGAAAGTTTCCTTCCGATCAGATTTTAGCGTTGGCGGAGCATTTTTCAGAAACAGTTGCAATGGTTAGTGATAATAACCTTGGCTTATTGGTCAATGGGAAGGCGTAAATTAGACCGTTAAATATGTTAGTTTTATTAACAATAAGGTAGGAGTTAATCATGTCAATTTCATCTCCAGGCTTAGGATCAGGAATTGATATTTCTGCGTTAGTCACAGGTTTAGTATCGGCTGAAGGTTTAACGAAAACACAAAATTATAATATTAAGGAAGCTAAGTATCAGGCTGAAATTTCAGCTTTTGGATCATTAAAAGGCGCGTTAGCATCATTTCAAACCTCAGTTAAGGCGCTACAAAGCCTGACTGATTTTCAGCAACGTACCGCAAATAGTACAGATACCCAGGTGTTTACTGCATCGGTAGATAGCACCGCCACCGTCTCTCAATATGGTATTGAAGTTGTTCAAATGGCAAGAGCGCAAAAGCTACTGACCAAAGATGGGGCTTTTCCAACATCAACGACCGTAGTTGGGGCGGGTACGCTAAAGTTTGCGCAAGGTTCTGAAAGTTTTTCTATCACTGTTTCTGCAACAGACACTGTAGCAGAACTTCGTGATGCTATTAATGCGGCGACGGATAATACAGGTTTAACGGCGGCCATTATTAATGTTGATGATGGGGCGGGGGGGACAGAAAGCAAGTTGGTTCTCACCTCGAATAAGACCGGTTTAGATAATACAATTACGGTGACTGTGGATGAAGATGGGAATGGCTTATTTAATGATGCCGCTGATCTTGATAACACGGGTTTATCACGATTAATAAATGCCAATTTAGATGAACCAACCAGTGCGTTAGATGGCCAAATAAAGGTTGATGGGCAATTAATTAGTCGTGAAAACAACACGTTTTCTGGTGTTATTGATGGTGTAACCATTAACGGCACGGGGGTGGGTGCAGGCGAAAGTTTATCCGTCAGTTTAAATAAGGATGCTGTAACGGCTAAAATTAATGCATTTATAACAAGTTATAACAAGGTGGTTGAAACATTTACTTCCCTGGGTCATTACAATGCTACTACTGAGTCTGGTGGTGTGTTACTGGGAGACTCTACGTTAAGGGGTATTCAAAACGCGTTGAGAACCCAAATATCATCCTCCGTTTCTGGTTTGTCCGGTGCTCCTTTTAGTACGTTAGCTGAAATAGGTATTACCACTGATAAAAGCGGTCAGTTAACCCTTAACACAGAACTACTTGATACAAAGCTAGAGTCTAACTTTGATGATTTAGGGCAGCTTTTTGCATCAACTAGTGGCTTGTCAAATACGCTGGATAATTTAATTGAAGGCTATGTTAGCTCTACAGGAATTATTAGCAGTAGAACGGATGGTTTAAAAGTAAGAGTTGAAGATGTTAGTGAGCAACGAGATGCTTTAAATAGGCGCCTAGCCAGCTTAGAGAGTCGGTTGTTGGCTCAGTTTACAGCGATGGATGTGCTCGTTAGTTCACTACAAAACCAAAGTAGTTTTTTAACACAGCAGTTGGCTAATTTACCAGGTGCTTATAATCCAAATAAGTAATTAACGTATAACTTGGTTATACAGAGGGTCTATTTATGAACAATGCAAATGCGTTAAAAGAATACCAGCAAACAAGTGCCCATAGCGGTGTAATGGATGCGTCCCCGCACCGGTTGATTCAAATGTTGTTAGATGGGGCATTATCGAGAATTTTGTCGGCTAAAGGGGCACTAAAACAGAATGATATAGCGAAGAAAGGCGAGCAAATTGGTAGCGCTATTTCAATCGTAGATGGTCTAAAAGCCAGCTTAGATTTTAAACAGGGTGGTGATATTTCTAAAAACCTTGATGCTTTGTACGAATACATTAACCATATTTTGTTACAAGCTAATATTAAAAGTGATGAGGCTTTGTTGGATGAGGCGGGCCAGTTATTAAGCCAAATTAAAATGGGCTGGGATGCGATTGCCCCTAACGCGACACGATAGGCTTTAGCAATGAACAGCGATTTCCCACAACTGTTGTCTATTATTGCGGATACTAAAAAGCTGATAGATTTAGCTGAAAACGCGCAGTGGGATGAGTTTGTGACCTTGGAAAAAACAAGGGATGTGGCGGTTAAAACCTTGTTTGCTTCAAAACCCGATATTGAGCCCGTAAAGTTGGCCGAGGGTATTCAATTTGTATTGGAAAAAAATAAAATTTTGACACAATATTCACACAGTCAAATGGATAGCTTGCGTATGGAAATGTCCAAGGCAGGGCATGCTCACAAAGCAATTAATGCCTATTTAACAACGAGCTAGGCACCGCCCCTAGCTTGGGCTGACGATTGTAAGGTGAATTAGCTGTTACTAGGCGACGCGGAAGGCAGCGCAATGCAGGATATTGCCGAGGTTTAAGCCTAACAATATCTAAACCGAATATGTGAGAGTGGCTGGTGATTTAAGCTTCACCCCGTGATATTCGTCAACTCAGTGTCACCTTAAAAACCGCGTATCCGAAGTCAATACATCGCCCATCGTTGGGCTGAAATATGAAGTCGACCCCCCCCCGATTAATATGCGACATGGCTGTATATTAAGCCTCAGCTCCGTTGGGTTTAGAAAACTCTTGAGATTTCCACTTTCTGCATCCTTACAGCCTTCAGCGTCAAGCTATGATTGTTAAATTTTTACGTGATAGGCTGGTCTACAGGTATACTGTTTTTAGTGCCTTTGGTAATGAAATTCCGGCAGTTCTCTATCGGTTGTTTTTTGTTGCCTAAGGTCTATATGGATTTTAATACTGGGAGTTTTTTTATGAACAAAATATTAGCTTTATTGCTCGTTTCCTTAATGGTATTCCCGCTAATTGCCGCATCACATTCGGATGAATACTTAGATTCTCACCCATCGATGTCCTTGCACGGTGGTCAAACGCATATGGCTGGACCCTATCATATTGAGATTGTGACGGCCGAAAAAGAGATTACGGTGTATATGACCGATCACGCGGGTAACCCTATCGATGTTGAAATAGCGCATGGCTCGGCAACGATTATGAATGCCGATGAGACACGAACGGTTATTAAACTGACCGCTGCGGGAGACAACTTTTTAAACGGTAGCGGCGAGTTTACGCTAACTGAAACAACGGGGGTTTGGGTGTCGGTTAAGTTTCCTGATGAGGCTGCGTGGCGCTCCAAGTTCACCCCTTTAGCCAAGCGGCCAGTAGCTGCCGATGATCCGAGTGTTAGCAAGTCGCCCGTTGAGCACGACCATTCGGCTCACCAACATTAATCGAGCGTTCCGCTAAGCCCGTATCGACTGGCTTAGCGAGTGGTATTGCTCAGTACTCCCTTCCAGCCGTCTAGTTTTTAAGCAACTAGACGGCTGCTGTATTTAAATTTAGCGCTTATTTAAGAGGTTTTTCATGCGTACGACTATTATTCATCAACGATTTTTAACCACGGGGCTTTTGTTTGCCTTGTTAGTGTCTTGTTCTGCGGTGTTTGCACACGCGAAATATGAACGTTCTGATCCGGGTCGGCGTTCGGTGCTGACTCGATCACCCGAAGTGATTAAGATTTGGTTCAGCGAGCGGCTTGAACCGGCTTATTCGACCATTGTGGTGAAAAATAAAGCGGGTGATGTGGTCAGCGAGCAGAAAGCCGTACTGGCCGAAGGTAATGACAAATTACTTAGCTTGACATTACCGACGCTTGAGGCGGGTAAATATAGCGTTTTTTACCGAGTGTTATCGGTCGATGGTCACGTAGTGGATTCAAAGTTCAAATTTCGCATTAAGCAGGCCAAACCGGTTCAGCCATAATGGACTATGTGTATCACGCCGCTAATTGGCTACAAGCCAGTACTGCGTTACTTATTCTTGGCACGGTGGTGGTTTCTATGCTGGCCCTTGAGGGCGGATCAGGTGTTATTGATGGCTGGCGTCAGCGCAATTTAAAAATTTGCACGGCTTTGGCGGGTGTTTTGTTGCTCGCGGGTTTCTTGATGCCGTCTTTACAGGCGGTGTCTATTGAGGAACGTACAGCGGCTGCGTTTGATTTAAAGGTGCTTGAGATTGTTTTGTTTTCCACCCGCTTTGGCAGTGTGTGGTTGTTACAGCAAACGATGGCGGTGTTGATACTGTTTGCCTTGTTACTACGCGGTGCGCTGATGGCGCGTATGGCGTATAAAAGTTTCTTGTTATTACTGGCGTTTTTAACCGCATTGTTGTTATTAGCCGGCTCGTTTAAAAGCCATGCGGCCGCCTTGGAACCGATGTGGCCGGGTTTATTAGGCAATAGTTTTCATATTCTTGCGGCGGCTTGTTGGTTGGGTGGTTTGCCGGTACTAGCGTTGTTGTTACGCTGTTCTCATCAGCAGAGCGAACAGGCGGATCATGCACTGATTGAAGCGACGTTGCGACGCTTTTCGGTGATGGCGAGCATGATGGTGGGGGTTATTTTACTGAGCGGTATCGTCATCGGTTTTTTACAGGTGAGCCGCTGGGGAGAGTTGTTTTCAACCCCGTATGGCACTTTTTTAGTAACTAAAATCGTCCTGTTTTTTGTGATGCTGTCTGTTGCGGCAATGATTCGTTTTCGCTATATGCCTCAATACGCAAACCAGCAGGCGAGTGCGTCGATTAACTGGGCGATTGCCGCTTGGATTAGCCTAGAAGCGTCGGTTGGTTTGTTGCTGCTTGGTGCTGCTAGTGTCTTGAAAGGCACCACACCGGCCTCGCACGAAGAAGTGATTGTATGGCCCTTCAGCTTCCGTTTTTCGATTGAGGCGACTTGGCAAGAAAGCGCTGATGTACGTATGCAAGTGCTGGTGGGGATCGCTTTAATTATGGCGGCTATTGTTGTTGTGACTTATTTAATTCGTTATCAGCATAATAAAAGGTCGGCGATGATTGCCGGTTCTATTTTGTTGATCAGTGGTTTAGGGGTGGCGCTACCGCCACTTGGGGTCGAGGCTTATCCCGATACTTACCGAAATTCAACAGTACCCTATGTGGCGGTATCGATTAAAAATGGTGAAGATTTATTTAGCAATAACTGTACCGCTTGCCATGGAGTTAAAGGCAAGGGCGATGGCGTTTTAGCTAAAACCTTATCGGCAGAGCCGGCTAATTTGACTGAGCCACATACGGCACTGCATACCGTGGGTGATATGTTTTGGTGGTTAACCCATGGGATGGGTGATGATAAGGCGATGCCGTCATTCCGTGAGATACTGGATGAAGATGACTTATGGGACGTGATCAATTATTTACGCGCTTTTTCTGAAGGTTATACGGCGCGTGTTATTCAGCCTTATATTATTGCCAATAAACCATTTATCGGTGCGCCGGACTTTTATTATTCAAGTCTCGTAAAAAATGGCAATTTAAAAGATTTACGAGAGTCCAAGTCGACGCTGTTAGTGTTTTTCTCCTGGCCGGAGGGTAGGGCTCGCTTGGATAGTTTGAAAAAACATTATGCTGAGATGGTGGCGAATGATGTGGTTATTATTGGGGTTGCGTTGCGTGGAGGTGGTTTGATGAGCGCTGAGTTGATTCAACAATACCCTTTTCCCTTGGTCACCGAAGAGTCTGCAGCGATTGCCCGTACCTACCTGCAGTTTCGTCGAACCTTTCAAAATAGTGGTGAGCACGATGAGCAGCCATTAAATCACCTCGAGTTTACTATCGACCGTTTTGGTTATATGCGTTCGCGCTGGATTCCCCAACAAGACCCAGAGGCTTGGCAAGATATGGCGTTTTTGTTGCAGCAATTTAGCGCGCTGGCGGCTGAAGAGGAAATATTGCCGCCACCCGATGAACACGTGCATTAAAGCCGCTTATCGTATGCAAATATTCGCTTAAGCTATACTGACATTAGGTGTTTTATTGGCTCGTTATATAGCCGGATAAAACGAATGTAAATAGCTAGAGGCCTCATCATAACGACTGCGTTTGACAATACAGTGCCGCTTAAAGCGGCACTGTTGCTGACATCAGCTCAAAATGCTCATTTACGCGAGTAAACCGCGTTTAGTCACTCATTTTTGTCTACGCTCGTTACGTTATGAAGAGGTTTCAGAAAGCCAATAGAGGGTTCGGTCATGGAAATATTTCATCAATGGTTAAAGTATCTTGTCGACAATCATGGCTCCGACCTGTATCTATCGGTTGGGGCGCGGCCTTCGGCTAAAGTCCAAGGGCATATGACGGAAATCGACGCCTTAACCCTGATGCCGGATATGATGAAAGAGATTGCCGAAGGGGTGATGTCTGCTAAGCAAATCGAAGAGTTTGCTGAAAAACCTGAAATGAATTTAGCCATTTCAGAGAAAGGTGTGGGCCGTTTTCGGGTCAATATCTTTATGCAGCGCAATAGTTATGCGATGGTGGTGCGTAATATTGTGACGGATATTCCCACCGCATCGGCATTAGGTTTGCCGAAGATTTTAACCGACTTGATTATTGAAAAGCGTGGGCTTATTTTATTTATTGGTGCCACTGGTTCGGGCAAGTCGACATCCTTAGCGTCGTTAATAGACCACCGTAATCGCAATGAAGCGGGGCATATTATTACCATTGAAGATCCGATTGAATTTGTCCACGAACACAAAAAATCTATCGTCAACCAGCGTGAGGTGGGGGTGGACACGGATACCTATGAAGATGCGCTGAAAAACACCTTACGCCAAGCGCCGGATGTTATTTTGATTGGTGAAATCAGGGCGCAGGAAACGATGGATCACGCGATGGCCTTTGCCGAAACGGGGCATTTATGCCTATCGACCTTGCACGCCAATAACTCGAACCAAGCACTGGATAGAATCATTAACTTTTTCCCTGAAGAGCGGAAAAACCAATTGTTGATGGACTTATCGCTGAACCTACGCGGCTTTATTTCACAGCGTTTAGTGCGCACGATAGAGGGTGGGCGTGCGGCGGCGTTTGAAATTTTACTGAATTCACCGCTCATTTCTGAATTAATCCATGATGGTGATATAGGTGGGATTAAGGAGGTGATGGAAAATTCGGCTGAGATGGGGATGCGTACCTTCGATATGGACCTATTACGTTTATACGCCGAAGGGAAAATTACCAAGGATGAAGCCTTGGCTAATTCAGACTCGGTGAATAACCTTCGTTTGAAAATTAAAATGTACGATGCGGCTAAGTCCGCCGAATCTACTCCGTCAGCAGCTAGTGAGGCACGGCCCGATACGGCACCCGTTGAAGCCGAACCGTTAGCCGTTAAACCCGTAGCTGAGGAGAAAAAAAGCTTTTCCTTGTCATTGGAGTTAACTGATGACGAAATAGAGCAGGCCAAGCGTGAAGAATCTGAAGAGGGCGCGTCGGGCGGTGTATGGACACCTCAGTTACCAACAGATGAATAGTTTTCATCCGTCGCCAAATAGTTTGATGCAGGAGCTTGCTCCGAGCCTGTTGCAGCCGTTAACTCCAGTATGCGAGCTTATTGATAAAGTAGCTCGGGGTGGAAGAGCTTATGCGGAATATATTGTTTTTCTTATATTCCGATGCTGAGTTCTTCGTATGTTTTATCGCACAGCCGTTGATGGGTAGTTTTAGCAGTGTGGTTGGGCTCGGCGACAGGGGCGGGGAAGTGTTTGTTCTAATAGCCTTAGTATCATCCCTTGCTAGTTTTATTAGGCGCAGTAATGCTGGTTAGGGTGGTTCGCAGGAGACATTATTTAATGATGGTGTCGGTTTTTTCTACATCACCGGTATTATCATTCCAGCGTAATTGTAGGGTGTCACCTTTTTGTCCACCTTTAAATGAAAACGAAAGGTAAGGGTTTTCTGACATCGAGGTGCCAAACTGGGCAATAAATACAATCTTACCTTGGTGCTCACAGCTTAATTCTTGGATGTACTTTGCTGGGATCAGTTCGCCTGTTTGTTGGTCGCTACGGCGGCCTGTTTCCATCGGGTGAGTTGCCAGTACTCGTACGCTGGTGACCTCGTTTTTAAACCTTGCGGTAATTTTCATTGTTGTCTCCGAATAACACGAGTCTTGTTTGTAATAAGTATAATGCTGTTTAGTCGGCGATTAAGTTAAGCGCCACAGCCACCGTGAGTGACGCTAACTTCCTGGCTTTGGCTGTAGAGCTGGTCGCCAACTTTTACTACTGCGGTGACGGTGCTGGTTTGAGCTAAACGAATACGGGTTGATATCTTGGCAATCGTGCCGTTCGGTATTTGAAATGAAGCGGTGAGTGGCAAAGGATTATCTTTAACAAAAATGCTGATGGATTCGACCCCGATCATATCCGTTTTAATGCTGATTGGAACGGCGGCACCATTTTCTGCGATTTTAGGTAGCTTTAATATGACATCGTTTGATTGGGTCAATGTGCTGGAGCCAAACAGGTTTTGATAGGCGGTGTCTAGTTCATCGGCGTTAAAGGCTTTGTGGGCCCAGATAGCCCAAGCACTAACGGGGTTTAATAAGCTGATGCACGCGGTGGATCCTAGGCTTAATAGATGGATGAATTTTCTACGTGAAATAGTCATGTATTATCTCCTTAGGGTGGAGGCCAGGGTATTTTTTGTTAGCCGAGGTTTAGTCTTTCTCCAAGACGGCTTAGTGAGTGAGCGCCCCTTGCTTGGCAGAAAGGTTTTCACCGGCTTGTAGCGCTTAAAGGGAGCATATTGCTGATGAATAGCTTGTACTTCAAGCCATAATGAACAGCTTGCCATAATTGGATGAATCGCTGCCTAATAGTTGGTGGTTCTTGGAAGGCTGCTTTTTTTGAGTTAGACATATCACGACGCTGTATTGATCGCCTTAGCTTCATATTTGAGCAAGGTTTGTCTATATAGCAAAGGACTATATAGACAAGTTGTTTTATAAACTATCGAGAATGTCTTGTGCGCGTTGCTTTTGTTCATCGGTGCCGGACTGAATAACTTCTTCTAAGGACTGGCGAGCAGAGGCATTATCTTCCATTTCGATATAGGCTTGTGCGAGTGATATTTTAGTGTCTTCAGCGTTGTCGTCTGCAAAGTCATCGTCGAAGTCGATACTGCTCTCTTCAAATGCCGGTTCAGTTGAGTCGCTCTCGCCTTCATTTTTGATTAAGTCAAAATTGAATTCAAACTCATCGGCGGGTTTAGACTCGGTTTCTGGCTCTGCAATATCGCTAAGCTCTATGGTTGTTTCTTCATCGCCACCATTAGGGTCGACGACGCTAAATTCAATTTCATTACCCACTTCGTTGGGCGTGTTTTCATTGCTCAGCTCACTCTCGGTAGGCTCTTGGGTTGCGTCGAACTGCTCGAGCTCAGGCTCAACACTGTCATCAAGTGTGTTTTCTAGCTGTTGTTCGTTGTCAACATTAGCTGGGGCGCTTGGGCTTTGCTGGCCAGCATCGGTGTGAGTATTAAATAGCGCGGACTCTGGGCAGAGTTCAGCGCCCATTTCGGCGATATTCTGCCAGCGATTGTTATCGGTTTGTTGGATGTCTGACAAGCTTTCAGCTAGGAGTTCAAACGCAGCGGCATCGCCAGAAGCGAAGTGTACGTCTAGTAGCTTGAGTTTATAGTGTTGGTTGTTTGGATCGGTATTTAATGCGCTTTCAATAATATCTTGCGCTTGCTGGTAACGACCGTAGGCGATATAAACATCACATTCGGTGAGTGGATCGGCCTCTTGTGTTTGTTTGTTTGCGTTAAATTCACTGGGGCTGAATTCACTCAATAAGGGTTCTTCTGTGATAATGGTTGGGCTAGTGTCGAGACTTGTTGTGTCGTTAGCTTGTTCTTCTGCTAGCGAACTACTGGTCGCTATTTCAACGGCTTCATTGCTGGTAAACGATGGCTGCTTCTTGTCGATTTTGGCTGGCTTTTTACGTCGAGCGAGCACGAGTCCGAGAAGGGCGATCAGCAGGCCACCACCCGCATATAAGGGCAGCTTGTCGTCGGTGTCAATGAACGATGCGGTGTCGACGGGCTCAGGTTTTGTCGTTACTGGCGGTGTTTTTTGAACGGGGGCTTTTTCGATCTTTGTCGCCTGTAATTGCGCGAGTTGCTGATCCTTAAGGGTGAGTAAACGTTGTAGTTTTTCGACCTGGCCTTCTAGGTCACTGAGGCGAGATTTGACTTCGCTATTTTCTGCTTCCAGGGTTGTGGCCATTTCTAGGGCCATGCTGGCTTGAGCCTCTGTATTGTTTGCAGGGTGAGTTGTGTCGTCGGTAGCTAGCCCTTTGCCTGCAGTACCACGACTGTTTGGTTTTGAGCTGCTGAGTAGTGTTAACTGACCTGTCTTGGTTTGACCATCAGGTTTTTTTTTATCACCGCTGGGAGTTGCAGTTGGTTCGTTAATGTTTGTTTGTGCCAGCTTGCTTGGGGCGGTGCTCGTTGACCACTGCGTATTATGTTCTTTATATTGTGAGAGTACTTGTGCTTGGCTAAGGCTATCGAGTTGTTGTTGGCTAGGAGCTTGTAAAATAGCGCCTTTTTTCAGCGCATTCATATTTTTTTTGTAAAAAGCCTTTGGGTTGTTATCGTATAGAGCCAGCATCATCCTTTGGTGGTCGGCCGCTGAATTATTTGCGGCTAGGCTCTTCGCAATACCCCAAATAGTATCGTTGCTTTTAGTTGGGCCATATTGTTGCTTCTTAGTGATCGCAACGCGAGGTGTTAGAGTTGTACTTAGGGTGTTTTTTTTTACCTTATGAGGAAGGGCCACCGGGCTTGGTGTGAAGTCCGACATGGTGACAGGGGGATCTAATAGAATGGTGAATTCCTTTAGAGTACGCCCCTGTGGCCATTCGATTTCAAGGATGAAGTTGACAAAAGGCTCTTTGATGGTCGAACTAGAACGAACCTCAACACTGATTTCGCCATTCTTAGCCAGTACCGGAGTGAATTTTATTTCGGTTAAATAATGAGGCCGATCGATGCCTGATTTTTTAAAGACTTCACGTGAGGCAATTCCAATACGAACATTACTAGGGTCTTCGTTTTTAGAGCTGAGTAAAGGTATTTTCGCCCTTAAAACTTGGTTAAGTGCAGAATATGTTTCTATTTCTCCGACGCCCAGCGCATAAAGGTTGGCAGATTGAAGTAAACAAAGTGCTGCAATAGCCTTCGTGGGTTTGTTCATGTATTGCTCCTAAACTAACAAGTCTTTAGTCCCTAAAAACATAAGGTGTTGAAATTAATGTTCAGCAATAACTATAGTCTATAGATAGCTTTTTACTAGCAGTTCAGCAATTTGAACACTATTCAGTGCGGCACCTTTACGAACGTTATCGGCGACAACCCACATGTTTAAGCCCCTAGGGTGTGAAATATCTTCCCTTAAGCGACTAACGAAGACATCGTCGTTGCCGGCCGATTCTGTAACGGCTGTTGCATAACCGCCATCAACACGCTCATCCATAAGGGTAATGCCCTCGAAGTTACTGAGTAATTCACGTGCTTTTTGTAGGCTGATTTTTTCCTTTGTTTCAATATGTAAGGCTTCTGAGTGGCCAAAAAATACCGGCACACGAACCGCGGTAGGGTTCACTTTAATGCTGTCGTCATTGAAAATTTTATTGGTTTCCCAAACCATTTTCATTTCTTCTTTGGTGTAACCATTATCTTGAAACACGTCAATTTGTGGCAAGACGTTGAAGGCGATTTGTTTTGGGTAGACCTTTGCTTCAGCTTTTTTTGCGTTTAATAGTTTGGCTGTTTGCCCGGCGAGTTCTTCGATGGCGCTTTTACCGGTGCCTGAAACGGCTTGGTAGGTTGATACGTTAATACGTTCGATGCCAACAGCGTCGTAAATCGGTTTCAGTGCAACCAACATTTGAATGGTTGAACAATTCGGGTTGGCAATAATGCCTCGCTTAGTATGCTGAGCAATCGCTTCTGGATTAACTTCGGGTACGACGAGTGGAATGTCATCTTCGTAACGAAAGTGCGAGGTGTTATCAATAACAACGCAACCAGCGGCTGCGGCTTGCGGTGCGTATTCGGCAGAAACTGAACCACCCGCAGAAAACAAGCCAATTTGAACTTGGCTAAAATCGAAATCAGCCAGATTGCCAATTTTAATATTTTTACCTTTGAACTGAATGGTGCCGCCTGCTGAGCGACTACTTGCTAAAGGGTATAGCTTGCCAACAGGGAAGTTTCTTTGCTCAAGAATTGATAACATGGTTTCGCCAACGGCACCGGTGGCTCCAACAACTGCAACATCATATGTTTTCATTTATACGTTTCCTGTAAAAATATTCTTTAAATTAAAACGTCACCCCACTGAAACAATGGGGTGACGCTATTAAATGGTCTTAACCGACTTGTTAGCGGCTTTTGCTGGGGGTTTAGCTGGCTAGTGCAGCAAACATTTTGTCGGTAATATCTTGCACGCTACCAACACCTGCCACGGTATTAAATTTAACCGCTGACTCATTGGCAACATTTTTATAAAAGTTAATCAGTGGAGCCGTTTGGTCGTGGTAGGTATTTAACCGATCTCTTACGATGTTCTCTTGGTCGTCGCTACGTTGAGTGAGTTCTTCCCCAGTGACATCGTCCAAGCCTTCTTGTTTAGGCGGGTTGTAGATGAGGTGGTAGGTACGACCGGAGTCTAAATGTACGCGTCTGCCCGCCATACGACGCACAATTTCTTCATCATCAACGGCAATTTCAACAACATGGTCGATTTCTACGCCCATTTTTGCTAGGCCATTGGCTTGTGGAACGGTGCGTGGGAAGCCGTCTAAGAGGAAACCTTGAGCACAATCATTTTCCGCCAGTCTTTCTTGAATAAGTCCTAAGATAATGTCGTCGGACACGAGGCCGCCTGCATCCATGACTTTTTTGGCTTCAATACCAAGCGGTGTGCCGGCTTTTACGGCTGCACGTAACATATCACCGGTAGAAATTTGTGGAATACCAAATTTTTCGGTAATGAATTGAGATTGTGTGCCTTTTCCAGAGCCCGGACCACCCAAAAGAATTATGCGCATTTTTTATCCTAAAACTTATTATTTTCGATCGCGGAAAATAACATAATTTGTGTGTTTAATCCACTTACTTGTTTTTTAGCGGCAAAGCCCTGGTATTGATTTTTTGCTTAGACGTAGGTGTTTTTGTCGGGATGGGCTTACTTAACTAATACGGGCTCTCACTTGTGAGAACCCGTATAGCTTTTGTTTTACTTGTTAACGTTGTTTTTGCTAAGGGTAATCGTCGCCGATTTTCTTAGCTGTTGAATATGTTTTTGAATATGTTGTTGTTCCAAGGTCGCATTGATCTTTTGTTTAACTGATTCAAAGCTTGGTGGTGTGCCGACACGTTCAGCTGCACGTAAGATAATGTGCAAACCAAACTGAGTGCGAATAGCTTGCGGGGTGTATTCCCCATCTTTTAATGCCAATACGGCTTGAGAAAACTCAGGTACCATTCGTTGGGGGGTAAACCAGCCTAGGTCGCCACCTTTAGGGCCTGTTGGGCCGGTGGAGTGTTTCTTGGCTAGCTCGGCAAAGTCACCGCCTTTATTAAGGAGCTCGATGACTTCTTTGGCTTTTTCTTCGTCTTTTAATAAAATATGGCTGGCTTTCAGCTCAACGATTTTTACCTCGCCAATTCGTTGATCGTATTCTTTTTTAAGGCTTGCTTCAGGGATTGGATTGCTATCGAGGTAATTGACCATTGCGACTTGAGATAACATGCTCAAGTTAATGAAGTCCATGCGCTTTTCGAAGTCGACGGTTTTGTCTAGTTTCTTCTTATGCGCCTCTTCTTTCAACAGCTGCATATTAATCAGGTCATCAATCAGCTGCTCTGTTGGGACTTTGCTTTTAGGGTTCCCTTGGCGACGCTCTAAGGCGTAAAACTGTAGGGTTGATTTGCTGATATCGTGACCGTTTACCGAGGCAACGATGTCTGATTCGCTAGCGATGCTGGCTTGTGATAATCCACCCATTAACAGGGCGGCAGAGAGTGCTAGTTTAAGCTTCATTAAAATATCCTTTTATTGAGGTTTTTCTTCAGGGGTGTATGCCTTGATGCTGAGTGCGTGAATATCGCTTTTCATCATATCCCCAAGGGCGGCATAAATTAATTGGTGGCGCTGGATTCTAGACTTATTGTTGAACTCAGCCGATACCATCGTCAGGTAGAAGTGTCCTCCGCCAGCTTTGGCGCCTTCGTGGCCAGCGTGAGATTGACTATCATCGAGCACCTCGATGAATTCATGTTCAATGGCTGCTGATAGGGTGTTTTTTATGATCTCGCTTCGTGTATTCATAGTATTACGCTGTTCTCGCTTGAGTTAGTGGTCGTTATGTTGCTCGGGTTCTTCGATGTGTTTCATCAAATAAAGCCCTTGTGCAATGATAAATAGAATCGTTAAGCCTAGCATGCCAAATAGTTTGAAGTTAACCCATGTGTCGGTATCAAAATTATAAATAACATAGAGGTTTAACGCGCCCTGTAGGCAGAAAAAAGCGGCCCACAGTGTGTTTAATTTTGTCCAAATGGTATCGGCCAGCTTTAAACTGCCGCTCATCATTCGTTTGATTAATGGTTTTTTACCGATAAATTGGCTCAGTAGGCAGGCTAAGGCAAACAGCCAATTAATGATAGTGGGTTTCCATTTAATAAACGTTTCATCCTGTAGGTACAGGGTAGCCCCGCCAAAAATAAGGATGATAAAGAAAGTCAGTAGCTGAGAGTTGTCGAAACGGCGGTGTTTTAACCAGAATAAACCGACTTGTACAAACGAGGCCGCGATAGCAACACTGGTGGCTAGGTAAATCCCTTGCCATTTATAGGCGATAAAAAACAGGATAATGGGGAAAAAATCAGTTAAAAATTTCATACGTGTGGTTGCTTAAGCTAATACGTCGATGCCGAGTTGTTGCTGTAATTCATCGCGTAACTCTTGTTCGGCGAGGGACTGGGTTGTTATATAGGATTGAATAGATGATTGGTTTTTATTTTCCAGCGCGCTGGGGCGGAAATTGACGGCTTGTTTTTTATCGAGGGATTCGAGTTGGTCAAAAAGTTTCGAGCGTTCAGTATCGTTGGTGGGGGCAAGGCTGTTAGTTTGTTTTTCATCGTTACGCGGATTATCAACTCGCTCGGTCGCTTGTGCCGGCTTGCTAAGCGGCTTTTTTGCAGGGCTTATTAGGCTGCTATTCGGCGAATTTGCTTGAATATTCATAGGTGATAATTGCTACAATGCAAGGATAACAACTGCTAATTTAAACCATCTACAGCTTGCTTGATTTATTTGAGCCATCCAATCTAACACAATTAATTACTTTCCACTATGAGTCCATTAGATCGATATCTAGCCGATCAAACGCAAAACGGTTTTATTAAAGATGATGCGCAACACGCAATTATTCAGCGATTGAATGATTTGTACAAAACGTTGCTGCAACCTATCGCGCCCGTTGCGGTTGAAAAAAAAGGTTTTTTTGCCAAATTCAAGCGTGAGCAGAAAACCACCGTTAAAGCTGCAACAGGCTTGTACTTATGGGGTGGTGTAGGCCAGGGTAAAACCTATTTAATGGATGTGTTTTATGATTCATTACCGTTCGAGCAAAAACAGCGCACCCATTTTCACCGTTTTATGCAGAAGGTTCACCAGCAGTTAGCCTTACTGGGTAATGTCAGTGATCCCTTACAAATTATCGCTGATCAAACAGTTAAAGATTGTCGGGTACTTTGTTTCGACGAGTTTTTTGTCTCGGACATTACCGATGCGATGATTCTAGGGCGCTTGTTTGAAGCCCTATTTGATCGAGGGATTTGTTTGGTGGCCACCTCCAATATTGAGCCGGATGGGTTGTATAAAAATGGTCTACAACGCGCACGATTCCTTCCCGCTATTGAAGCACTAAAAAATAATTGTGATGTCCTTAAGCTGGACAGCGGAACTGACTACCGGCTACGTGAACTAGAACAAGCGGAAATTTATCATTCACCCTTAGATGAAGAAGCGGATGGGGTGTTATCGACCTTATTCGAGCATATGACGGTGGCGGATGTGCAATTTGAATCAAGCCTCGAATTAGAGGGGCGTACCGTGCAAGTCAGGCAGTGTGCTGAAGGTGTGGTGTGGTTCGACTTTGATATTATTTGCGATATTCCGCGTGGTTCAGCGGATTATATTGAAATCTCACGTTGTTTTCACACCGTGCTGGTCTCGGATGTACCGGTGATGAATGATACGAACAATGATGCAGCGAATCGTTTTATCAATTTGATCGACGAGTTATATGCGCATAACGTTAAATTGATTTTATCGGCAGAGGTTCGACCAGAAAAACTGTATCAGGGTGAAAAAATGGCCTTCCCATTTGAGCGTACCGTGAGCCGCTTACTTGAAATGCAATCCCATGAATATTTAGAACGTGCACATTTACCATAACTTGGAGAATTATTATGGATAAACAAACCCAATTAGAAATTGAAGCGGCCTCATTTCGCCGCATTGTTAAACACTTTCAAAGCAACACCGAGGTGCAAAATATAGACTTAATGAATTTGGCCGATTTTTGCCGTAATTGTTTTGCTAAGTGGTATATGGCCGAAGCCAAGGAGCGTGATGTTGAGATGGATTATGACGCGGCGCGAGAAGTGATTTATGGTATGCCATTTAAAGAATGGAAAGGTTTGTACCAAAAACCAGCAACGCCTGAACAATTGGCGGCGTTTGAAGAGGGTGAGGCGCGGCGGAAAAAAGCTGGCGGTTGATAGAGGGTGAATTTGCCGTAGTAGACTACGGGTGAGGCTCTTACCTGTCAGTGAGTGAGGTTGATAGTATTAGCGCTTACTTTTTAAGGGTGCTCATAGTTACAGATAATTGAGGATGAAATGGAATTTTATGGCGGTTTAGGCTTTATATACTCAACGGTGTCCTTTGACGAAGAGGTGCTGCCCTTCCGGTTATCAGAAGGTTTGGTTTTAAGGAAAGCAAAGACTTGGGAAGCAGATAACTTTATTGAGCACTTAGTAAAAACTTATGGTGCTTACGCGTGTTTTTTATTAGGCGCAGAGGGGTATGAAAGGGTGAAGTCAACTGGGACTGAGCCTAAAGAGTTTTTTGTTGTAGCATTTAATGGGAATAATCATGAAATACATGAGCTTCAAAGAGTTGCTGTTTTAATAACACCAAAAATATTATTGGGAGATACTGCCTTATTTCAGAAGGATTCTCATCACGGAGGTAAATATGGCCATATTTTTGGAGGGCATAGTAATGAAAACTTTCTGTCTGAATGCTCTAGAAATGGAGGAGGGGTGGTCAGCAAAGGTGAGCTTGAGAAACTTAAATATTTCCATGAGGAATTGAAGAAGGCGCCAAGTTTGGGACGTAGTTTAGATATGTATTACTCCAGTAGTAAATTACATGCGGGTTCAAGTTTGCTCACGCTTTCTTTATTTTCGATAATAGAGTCTTTGGTTGTGCATAAGCCAACACAAATCGAAAATTTAGATTCAATAGCCTCGCAAGTAAAAAATAAGATTAACCTTCTGACTAAGAAATTTGACCAAAAACCCGATTGTTCAGCATATTTTGGTGCAGAGAATATAGTGAAAATATGGGGGAAGCTATATGGTTTGAGAAGTAATATTGCTCATGGAGAAGAGTACTTTTTTTCAGGTAAAAATGAAAACTTAAAAGACTTAGGGAATATGAATATGTTTCTTGACGAGGTGGTTAGGGAGCTTGTAAAGCTGAACTTTAGTGAGGCGGAGTTAATGATTGACCTAAAGGCTTGCTAAACGAAACCTCTACCTTTTAGGTATTCCCTGTGTTCATGTTTTGATCCAAGAAAGATTTTCAGCCCTCGGCTTTTAACCCACCGTCTTTAGTTGAAAACGGTTGTTAAGTTACCTCATCGTTACCAATTCTTCAGCATTAGTTGGGTGAATGGCAATGGTGTCGTCAAAATCTTTTTTTGTTGCACCCATTTTAATGGCGACGGCAAAACCTTGAAGTATTTCATCGGAGCTTTCACCAAACAGGTGGCAACCGATGATTTTTTCATCATCACCAACAGTTACCAATTTCATGGTGGTCGGCTGTTTAACATCGGATAGTGCCTGAGTCATTGGGTTAAAGCTTGAGGTGTATATTTTTACCTGCTCCCCGTACTGCTCTTTAGCCTGTTGTTCGGTTAAGCCAATGGTACCGATGGGTGGGTGCGAGAAGATGACACTGGGGATTAGGTCATAATCAAGTTTACGCTCGGTTTGGCCGTTAAATAAACGGTCGCTGAGTCTTCTGGCGGCGGCAATGGCAACCGGTGTTAACGCAGCTCGTCCAGTTACATCACCAACGGAATAAATGTTTTGTTGAGTGGTTTGCTGCCATTGATCGGTAACAATAAAACCTTTTTTATCGAGAGAGACGGCGGCTTTTTCTATGTTGAGTGAGTCGGTATTTGCTTGCCGGCCAATCGCCCAAATAAGTTCATCAAATTCACCTTCAAGCGCACCTTGCTCGCTGTTGATAATCAACTTACCTTGTTCGTTTTTTTCGATTGAGCTAGGGCTTGTTTGTAATACCAGTTGTATACCCTGTTGTTGCATGGCTTTTGATAGTTCGGTGCCTAACATGCTGTCGAATTGGCGTAGTGCATGGTCACCACGAAGAATTAACGTTACTTGAGTACCTAGGGCTTGGTAAACACCCGCAAGCTCAACGGCGATAAAACCAGCACCGACGATGGCTACTTTTTTAGCTTGTTGTTCAAGCTCAAAAAAACCATCAGAACTGATGCCATATTCTGCCCCTGGAATATTCGGTATAGTAGGTTTACCACCGGTGGCGATAAGGAACTTATCAGCGGTATATTGCTGATCGCCAACTTGTATGGTGTTCGCGTCTATAAAGGTTGCTGTACCGTTTATATGGCTGACCTTATTATTATCTAGGTTATTAGCATAAATGCCATTTAGCCGTTTAATGTAGGCGTCTCTGCGTTGTTTTAATATTGCCCAGTCGAATTTCTTGAGTGATACATCAAAACCATAATTAGCAGCGTGCTGAATACTATCGGCGGTTGCTGCGGCAAACCACATGACTTTTTTCGGTACACAGCCCACGTTAACGCAGGTGCCGCCTAAACGATCTTGTTCGACGATGGCGCATTTAGCGCCATACTGTGCGGCACGGTTAACCCCCGCGATACCGCCGCTACCGCCGCCAATGGCAATATAGTCGAAGTGATTAGACATGTGGTTTCCTTAAGTGGTTACGTTAGTAGATTGGCTAATATTTTATGGTAAGCGCGTGATAGCTGGTCTAAATCGCTCACGCTCACGCATTCATTAATTTTGTGAATACTTTCATTAATCGGCCCAAGCTCAATCACCTGCGCGCCACTGGGGGCAATAAAGCGTCCATCAGAGGTGCCACCGGCGGTTGATAATATGGGTTTGCTGCCGGTTTCATCGAGTAAGGCTTGTTCAACGGCATCGCTGAGTTCACCGCGCTCGGTAATAAACGGTAGGCCGGATACTTTCCAAATTAATTCGTAGTTATCTGAATTTTGATCAACCATATAGGTGATCCGACGCTTGATTTCTTCAGGCGTTAATTCACTGGAAAAACGTAGGTTAAAGACGACTTTTAAGGTGCCGGGGACAACATTTTCAACACCGGTTCCGGCATTGATGTTTGATATTTGAAAGCTAGTGGGTGGGAAAAATTCATTGCCGTTATCCCAGGTTTCTTGGGTTAAGAGCTGCAGAATAGGGGTAAAGGCATGGATGGGGTTTTCTACCAATTCAGGGTAAGCGACGTGCCCTTGTTTACCAATCAGGCTTAAATACCCATTAATTGAACCACGGCGACCCACCCGTACCATATCGCCAAAGACTTTATGGCTAGTGGGTTCGCCAACGATGCAATAATCAATTTTTTCATTACGCGCATCGAGCGTTTGCATCACCCTGATGGTGCCATCGTGTGCGGGGCCTTCTTCATCACTGGTGATTAAAAAGGCAATCGACCCTTGGTGGGTAGAATGTTCGGCGATAAAACTATCACAGGCGGTTAACATCGCCGCTAAACTGCCTTTCATATCGGCTGCGCCACGGGCATACAATAAACCATCTTTAAGGGTGGGTTCAAACGGTGGTGAGTCCCATTCCTCTACTGGGCCGGTAGGCACCACGTCGGTATGGCCTGCAAAGGCAAATAAGGGGGCGCTGTTACCACGGCGCGCCCAGAGGTTTTTGGTCTCACCGAAGTTCAGCCATTCGATATTAAAACCACGCTGTTGTAAGTAGTCGGCCATTAAATCCATGCAGCCAGCGTCTTCAGGGGTTAGCGAGACTTTTTTCAGTAAGGCCTTGGTTAGTTCTAAGGTTTCACTCATGGTATAAGAAGTTGTTGATATTTATCGTTGGAAAAGCCCAGTTCAAATGAGCCTGCGTAGGTAAGAATCGGGCGCTTAATAATGGCAGGGTTCTCAGCCATTAGAGCGAGCGCGGAGTCCTGATCAATCGCAGACTTGGTTTCTTCCGCTAATTTACGCCATGTGGTGCCGCGTTTATTAATCATCGCTTGCCAGCCGAGGTTATCCTCTAGCTGGTTTAATAATGACTCGCTTAAGCCGTCTTTACGGTAGTCGTGAAAGTTAAACTCGATATTGTTTTCAGCCAGCCAGCGCTTGGCTTTTTTTATCGTGTCGCAATTATTGATACCGTATAAGACGACGTCCATATTAATCTCTTAAGAGTTCGTTTAAGCCAGTTTTGCTGCGCGTTTTAGCATCCACTGTTTTGATGATGATCGCTGCATATAGGCTGTGCGAGCCGTCTTCAGACGGTAGGCTGCCAGGAACCACAACGGAGTACGCAGGAACACGGCCGTAGGTAATTTCACCGGTCATCCGGTTGAAGATTTTAGTGCTTTGGCCAATGTATACGCCCATTGAAATAACTGAACCTTCTTCAACAATAACGCCTTCTACCACTTCAGAACGTGCGCCAATAAAGCAGTTATCTTCGATGATGGTCGGTCCCGCTTGTAATGGCTCGAGTACGCCACCAATACCAACACCACCGGATAGATGAACGTTCTTACCAATTTGTGCGCATGAACCTACGGTGGCCCAAGTATCAACCATGGTACCGCTATCTACATACGCACCAATGTTGACATAAGATGGCATTAATACCACGTTTGAAGCAATGTACGAACCGGCTCTAACTGCGGCAGGAGGTACAACGCGCATGCCACCATCAATAAAGTCTTGCTCTGTATAGCCAGCGAATTTTGATTCTACTTTATCGTAATACTGGGTCGCTCCACTTTCCATCGGGCGGTTGTCGTTGATTTTGAATGATAATAAAACGGCTTTTTTCAACCATTGGTTAACAACCCAGTCGCCATCTTTCTTTTCAGCAACGCGTGCTTCGCCACTATCGAGTAGCTGAAGTGATTTTTCAACCGCTGAGCGGATTTCAGCAGAGACGGTTTTTGAGTCGAAGTCAGCACGGTTTTCGAAGGCTTCGTTGACGATTTTTTCAAGGTTTTGCATGTATTTATCCTGTATTTAAAACGGTGTAATTAACGTTAAAGTGTTGTTATAAATTGTTTGATTCGGTGTGCAGCCTCGCTACACTCTTCGACCGGAGCGACTAGCGCCATGCGCACATGGTTTTGCCCAGGGTTACCGTTGGCTGTTTCACGCGAGAGGTATTGCCCCGGCAGCACAGTAATATGTTGTTGCTCAAATAGTTTAGCAGCGAATTCAATGTCTGAAATAGGGGTTTTTGCCCATAGGTAAAAACCAGCGTCGGGTTTTTTAAGCTCTAAGCTATTAGCTAAAATAGTCATCACATCATTGAATTTTTGCGCATATAGTACGCGATTGTGGCTGACGTGAGTCTCATCGTTCCACGCGGCAATACTCGCGTGTTGGGTGGGTACCGGCATTGTGCAACCGTGGTATGTTCGGTAGCTGAAGTAGCTTTTTAATACCTTGGCATCGCCGGCAACAAAACCAGAGCGTAAACCGGGGGCATTCGAGCGTTTGGATAGGCTATGGAAGACCACGCAGCGAGAAAAGTCGGGATTGCCGCTACGTTCGCTAATTTCGAGTAAACCTAAGGGCTTGGCCTGTTGTTCATCATAAATTTCGGAATAGCATTCATCGGCGGCAATAATAAAGTCGAAGCGATGGGCTAATTCAATCAGTTGTTCTAATTGCTGAGCACTGTGGGTGGCGCCACTGGGGTTGCCTGGGTTGCAGATGTAGAGTAATTGGCAGCGCTCCCAAGTACTATCATCAACGGCATCGTAGTCCGGTAGGTAGTCGTTTTGTTCGGCGCAATTGATGAAAAATGGCGTCGCTCCGGCGAGTAATGCGGCCCCCTCGTAAATTTGATAAAACGGGTTGGGCATCGCGACCAAGCTGTTTTTATTTCGTTCGACGATACATTGGGCAAAGGAAAATAGCGCTTCACGGGTTCCGCTAACCGGTAACACATGAGTTGCAGGGTTGATCTTATCGCTGGCTATGGCAAAGCGTTGGCTGAGCCAATTAGCGATGCTTTCACTCAGCCCGACGATACCACGGGTGGTTGGGTATTGGCCCAGCCCATGCAAGTGTTCCAATAAGGCCTCGCTGATGATTTGCGGAGTTGGGTGCTTGGGTTCACCAACGGATAGGGCGATGTGCTGCAGGGATGCCGGCGGAATGATGCCACGTTTGATGCTGGCAAGTTTTTCGAAAGGGTACGGTTGCAGTCGCGCTAAGTCCGGGTTCATACGAATGGGCTGTGTTTTCTATGGGCTGCTAGTATAGGGGATTAGGGCTTAGGATAAAATCGGCATCTAAAAAATATGTTTCAATTAATGGTTCTGAAGGTGGGTTTTTTATGTCCAAACAATTACTACAAATGTTTACTAAAGCACCGCAGGCTGGTTTGGTAAAAACCCGTCTGATTGCCGATATCGGTGAGCAAGCGGCGTGTGATGTGTACCTAGAGTTATTGCAAAAGACTCTACGATTGGTTGCTGATCATGCGGCGGATACCGAGTTGTATTGCGCGCCGGATGATCAGCATGAGTTTTTTCAGCGCTGTATAGCGAGGTATGGGCTGCGCCTGTGTTCACAGCAAGGAGCTGAGCTAGGCGAGCGGATGTTGTGCGCATTACAGCAAGGTTTGACGACGCATCAAAAGGTGGTGTTGGTGGGGGCTGATTGCCCGCTGCTGAGCGAGCAATATTTAGATCAGGCGTTTGCGGCCTTGGATCAAGTGGATGTGGTGTTAGGCCCGGCCGAAGACGGTGGTTTTGTGCTGATCGCTTGCAAAAAAAGTCACCGGAAAATGTTTGCTGAGGTTCGCTGGGGTGAGTCCAGCGTATTAGAACGAACTTTGCTGGCGTTGGATCATGCGGGGTTGAGCCACTGCTTGCTGGATACGTTATGGGATGTCGACCGTATCGAAGATCTGCACCGCTGGCAGGCCATGCGCTAGGTTTACTCGGCCCGTTGTAGATCGTTGATGATGGCGTGCAAAAAGCGGGTGGCCTCACCGCCAGTGACTACGCGGTGATCGATAGTAATGGATAGGGGGAGTATATTACGAATGACGACCTGTCCATCAACCACGACGGCCTCATCTCGAGACTTTCCTGCACCAATAATCGCAACGGTTGGCGGTAACACGACGGGCATCGCATAGCGGCCGGCGATACTGCCATAGTTAGATAGGGTTATGCTGTAACCGCGTAAGTCATCGGCGGAAAAGCTGCGTTGAGAAATTTTTTGTTTTAAGCCATCGAGCCGTTGTTTGATACCCTCAAGGTTCTCGTTTTGTATATCGCGTAAGACGGCGACAAACAGCCCTTGCGGTGCATCGACGGCCAAACCTAGGTGAATGGGGCTTAGTAAGCGCCTAGCCGTGGCGTGGGCGTCAAACCAGGCATTTAATGCGGGTTCGACCTGACAGGCGGCAATTAACCCACGAATTAATCTGGGAGTGATGTCACCGGTTTGCTGAATCAGGCTGATGTCGGCGTCATCAACCACGGTGGCAGGGGCTACTTGTAGATGAGCTTGGCTCATATTACGTGCCATCGCCCGGCGCACACCACGAAGTGGTTTCATTGGGCCAATATCGGCGAGAATTCTTGCTACTCGCCGTATATCATCAGATTGGATTAAACCATCGTGGCCACTCGGGGTGACCATCGCTAAATCGACCTCCATTCGGTGGGCGAGCGCTCTAACGGCGGGGCTGGCTTTGGCGTTAACACTGACGTTTTGTTGGTCGTTGCGTTGCTCATCAATTAACGCATCGTTGTTGGTCATTTCACCAACGACGGTGCCTGTGTCGCGCTGACCTTCACCCTCAAATTCAACCAAGGGGTCGCCGGTTTTAATCAGTTCGTTAATGCGTCCATACAGATGGCTGACTTTACCGCTCAATGGCGAGGGGATGTCGATGATCGCCTTGGCCGTTTCTACCGATACTAACGGTTGATTTATTTTTATATTGTCACCTACGCTGACGTGCCACTCAACAATTTCTGCATCGGGAAGGCCTTCACCTAAATCGGGTAAATGAAAAATATTCATCGGTACTCCATGGCATGAATCGCCGCTTGGATGATGCGTTGGCTACTGGGCATATAGTGTTGTTCGTTTTTGAACATCGGCATCACAGTGTCGTAGCCGGTGACGCGTTGAATAGGGGCTAATAATGCGGTAATGCTTTTTTCAGCAAGCAAGGCGGATATTTCAGCACCTAAGCCGCAGGTTTTAGCCGCCTCATGCGCAATGATGCAGCGACCGGTTTTTTTGACTGAATCAATGATGCTATTAATGTCTAGTGGTTTGATGGTAGCAACATCGATGACCTCAACGTCGATGCCTTTCTTAGCCAGTAGGGTCGCCGCCTCCAAGGTTTCTTTGATCATCGCACCCCAGCTTATTAGGCTGATGTCGATGCCTTCTCTAAGTAGGAAACAGCTGTCTAAGGGTAGGGCTGAGCCATCGTCTTCGATGGCTTGTTTGCCGTCACGATAGATGCGCTTTGGCTCGAGGAAGATGACTGGGTCGGGGTCTTGGATCGCCGCAACTAATAGGCCGTAGGCGCGTGCGGGCGATGAAGGAATGACCACGCGTAGACCGGGGATATGGGCGAAAATAGACTCGGTGCTTTCGGAATGGTGTTCGGGGGCGTGAATGCCGCCGCCGAACGGTGCGCGAATCACCAGTGGGCAACTTAAGCGCCCTCGGGTGCGGTTTCGTAAGCGTGCGGCGTGGTTGAGGATTTGGTCGATAGCGGGGTAAATAAAACCCATAAATTGAATTTCCGCGACCGGTGTTAAACCTTGGCTGGCCATGCCGATGGCCATGCCGACGATAGCCGATTCGGCCAATGGAGTGTCAAATACACGCTGCATGCCAAACTCATTTTGCAGGCCGTCGGTGGCTCGAAAAACCCCGCCATTGGCGCCGACATCCTCGCCTAGGATGAATAGCTGGTCGTTGGCGCGCATCTGATTATTCAGGGCTTGGTTGATCGCTTCGATCATGGTTAATTCATTCATGGCGATTTAAATCGTCGAGGAATTGTTGTTTTTGCTGTGCTAAGTCGGCAGGTAGATCTTGGTACATATAATCGAAGAAATCGCCATCTGCTTGAGGCTTGGTGTTTTTGTAGTGCTCAATGGCCTGATCAACGGTCAATTGGCAAGCTTGATACAGCTCAGAGTCATCCTCGTCGTTCCAGTCTTGGTATTGGCGGAGAAATTTTTTATAACGTATCAAGGGTTCTTTCTGTTCAGCTTCTTGTAGCGCTTTTTGTTGCATATAACGCGTGGCGTCGTCGGCGGTGGTGTGGTTGCAAATGCGGTAGCTGACCGCTTCTATAAAAAAAGGTTTGCCGTCATGGCGAATTTGTTTCAAGGCTTGTTTAACCCCGATTAACATGGCGATAGGGTCGTTGCCGTCTATTTGGCAAGCTGCTACGCCTGCAGCGTAGGCCTTATGGGCAATCGTTTTGGCGGCGGTTTGTTGTTGTACCGGTACCGAGATCGCCCATTGGTTATTATTGATGACGAATAGGCAGGGTAGCGACATCGCGCCGGCAATATTGAGTGCTTCATAGAAGTCTCCCTTTGAGGTTGCACCATCACCACCGGTGACCACCGCGACGTTGTTTTTTTTCCGCTGCTTGAGGGCGAAGGCAACCCCTATGGCGTGGCAAAACTGGGTGGCGATGGGAACGCATAATGGAAAGTCATGTTTTTGTTGGCTAAAGCAGCTGCCACGTTCGTCACCTCCCCAATACAGCAGAATTTCTTCGAGCAAAACGCCACGTTGAATTTGGGTGGCGATGTCTCGGTAATAAGGGATGAAAACATCATCAGCGAGCATCGCTTTGCCAATAGCGCAGCCGATGGCTTCCTGTCCCCTAGATTGGGCGTAGGTGCCTAACTGGCCGGTGCGCTGCAGGTTGACGGCCGCCTCGTCGAATAAGCGAGTGATGACTAAGGTTTGATACAGCGCGATAAGTTGTGTGCGGTGGTTAATATGTGACGGCAGGGGTTGCACCAACTGGCCGCCACTATCGAGATATTGGCGTAATCCAATGTTAGAGTCTTTGCTTGTCATATAAACCCCCCGCAGTATTTATCTGAACGCTGACTGCTTGGGCAACCTTGTGCTTTAAAAGTTCATAAAAGCTTAAATGGCTGGCTGGATGGGCGAGTAAATAGCGGATGCGTTAATGACGCTCGTGGTTATAATAGGCGCTGTTAAAATGAATGATGTTTAATCATGAGTGTCAAAAAAACGCCAGAAACGGTTGTAGAAGCAGTTCAGCTTAGTAAGCGCTATGCGGGCAATACCGTGGTGAATAAGCTCGATTTGAAGATTGAGGCAGGTTGCTTTTGTGGGATCTTGGGGCCGAATGGTGCGGGTAAAACCACGACCTTGCGGATGTTTATTGGGCATTGTCCGATAGACGATGGCCATTTAGCTATTTTTGGTTTGACGATGCCCGAGCAAGCGTCCTTGGTGCGTGAATCAATTGGCGTTGTGCCACAGATGGATAATTTGGACCCCGATTTTACGGTAGAAGAGAACCTGCATGTTTACGGGCGATTCTTCGGCATAGCGGCGGATGTTTTAAAAACTAGGATTGTTGAATTGCTCGATTTTGCATCCTTGCAAGATAAGGCGGATAGTCAAATATCCGAGTTATCGGGTGGTATGCGGCGGCGCTTATCGTTGGCGCGCGCGCTTATTAATAAGCCGGCCTTATTGATTCTTGATGAGCCAACGACGGGTTTGGACCCTCAGGCTAGACAGGCGATTTGGCAAAAACTTCGAGCATTGAAAAAACAAGGTATGACTCTGGTGTTAACCACGCATTATATGGAAGAAGCTGAGCGCTTATGCGATAGGGTGATCGTGATGGATCATGGTGAGATAAAAGCGGATGCCCCTCCGAAGCAGTTAATTCGAACAGAAGTTGAATCGCATGTACTTGAAGTGCACGCGGCAGATGAGGCTTTAATCACGCAGGTTAAGATGGACCCGGCGATTGCTCGGTTTGAGAAGTCTGGCGACATACATTTTTTTTATGGTAATAAATTTAATCTGGCCTTGGCTGTGCTGGAGCAGTCTACCCACGATGATTATTTATTTAGACCCGCAAATTTAGAGGATGTTTTTATTAAATTAACAGGGCGTGATCTTCGTGAATAAACTATCGCTAGCCAGACTCTTTTTATCTCGTAGCATTGCTATCTGGTCGCGAAATATCCGTGTTTGGGGTAAGTTGGCTGGGCCGTCGTTGATGGGGAATTTTGGTGAGCCACTGCTATACCTATTGGTGTTGGGTTATGGTTTGGGGCAGTTTGTTGGCGAGGTTGAGGGCCTGAGTTATATGGCGTTTTTGGCTTCGGGGGTTATTTGTACTAGCGCGGTTAATTCGGCCAGCTTCGAAGGCATGTACTCGGCGTATACACGCATGGATGTACAGCAAACTTGGTTGGGTATGCTGTCTACTCCAATTGGGGTGGCTGAGGTGGTGTTTGGTGAGGTGCTATGGGCGGCCACTAAAAGTTTGATTAGTGTAAGTGCGATTTTATTGGTGGCTAGCGGGCTAGGTCTGGTTGGCGATGCTTGGGCGCTGTTTGTTTTGCCGGTGGCGTTTTTAACGGGGCTATGTTTTTCTTCCTTGGCGTTACTAGTGACTTCGTTTGCTAGGGGCTATGACTTCTTTCTTTATTACACCACCTTATTTATTACTCCGATGGTGCTGTTGAGTGGGGTGTTTTTTCCGATAGCCAGTTTGCCCGATTTTGTGCAGTCTTTAATTAAGGTCTTGCCTTTGTACCATGCCATATCCTTAGTGCGTCCGTTGATGACGGGTGGGGAATTGACGTTTGTATTGTTGCACGTGTCGGTGCTGTTGTTGTTTGGCTTGTTAGCAGCTACCTTGGCAACTCATAGAATAAAGAAAAGGCTCATTAAATGAGCCTTTTCTAGGTTTATTTTTATTCGTAGAAAACGACTTTATTGCGGCCGCTTTCTTTTGCCTCGTAAAGAGCTTTGTCGGCGCGTTCGATGAGCGTTTCTACGCTATCATCGCTCTTCAGTTGGGTGATGCCCGCTGATAAGGTGACCTTGCCAATGGTTTCTCCGCTGTCCTTGCGTTGTAGCTTACTATTACCCATGGCAATGCGCACTTTGTTACTCAGCGCGGTTAGGCTGTCGGGGCTTTCGTTGTGTAAAATGATGGCAAACTCTTCTCCGCCAAAGCGTGCAATATGATTTTCCTTGCCAACTATTTGTAATAAAAGAGCGGCAACGTAGCGAATCACTCGATCTCCAACTAAATGCCCGTAGTTGTCATTAATACGTTTAAAGTGGTCAATATCTAAAATGATTAATGATGTGCTACCTGTTTTATCTCCGTATACGATGTTATCTATAGTTCTATCGAAAGAACCCCGGTTCTTCAGGCCGGTTAAGGCGTCTTTTTCGGCCATCGCTTTGACGGACTCGAGCTCGGCTTTTACGCGTGTGATCTCGTTATTGGTGTCTTGCATACGTGCTTGCATGTCGAGATTGTTTCGTACCATATCTCGTGTATCTTGCATGATCTGTTGAAGAACTATAGTCGTCGTGGCGGGGTCTGTGGTTTCCGATAAGGTGTCTGCGTGCTTGCTAATATTGTTATCAAAACCTTGAGCATCGCTGGTGATTTGTTGTACCTCATCGCTCGCTTCAGACAGTGCTTTTTCCAATGCCTGTTGAATTTTATCTTGTTGCTCGAGTGTGGCGGTGCCATTGACGTACTTTTCGTATAACTCAACCATGATCGCCAAGCTGAAGGTTTTCTTCTGACTGAAAATGTCATCGATTATGGCATTGAGTGATTGCGAGTTGCCTGATAAGTAACTATAAAAGACGGCGTAGTTTATCGGTGTGGGTGGCAGCTTTTGCCTGGATAGCATGGGGATAACCTGTCTTAGGTACTCGGCGGCTTGTTTGGGTTCGTTTTGATGTGTCATACACGTCCTTGGTTGTTTCGGTCTGCTGGTGGCTGACAGTTAGATGTGATCTATATTTATTAGAGATTAATAATAGTATAGTTTGTCTTATTGTGGGTGGTCATCGTATTTCACCTTATGGGGAGGGGCTTTGCTGTCATTTATACGTGCTTAGCCATTATTAAATAAATGGCTTGGGTTTGTTGTGATATAAGGTAGTTATTAGCGCATCACAAGAATTGGTTGATTATACATTAATGGTTATATACTCGTACGTTCTCGCGGCACTATTGTTGTTGCCAATAAGCATGGTTCATGCTGATCTCTATAAAAAAGTTGACCGTGATGGGCGGGTGTATTTCACCGACCGCCCAGCTGGTGGAGGGTATCGGTTACTGATGCGCACACCGAAGAAAGCGAGTTTAGCATATAAAAGATTTAAGGAGAATCGGCGTCAACTAGCTCCATTAATACGCCGTCAAGCCAGTCGTTTAAAGGTGGATCCTGCTTTGGTGTTGGCGGTTATCCACGCGGAATCATTTTATGATAAAGATGCCGTTTCGTCTGCGGGTGCGGTTGGTTTGATGCAGTTGATGCCGCAAACCGCTGAGCGGTTTGGGGTGACGAACCGTAATGATGCGGCGCAAAATATACGTGGCGGGGTGTTGTATTTGAGGTATTTATTGGAACTCTTTGAATTTGATATTAAACTCGTTTTGGCGGCGTATAATGCAGGGGAATCTGCGGTAGCGAGATACGGGAATAATATTCCGCCGTATCCAGAAACACAGCAGTATGTAAAAAAAGTAGTGGCTTTTTATCAGCAATACTTGAGTGCCAATAATAGTTTTTAATGAGTTTATAAAGAAAGGAAAATCATGCGTTTACTCCATACCATGTTAAGGGTGCGAGATCTGGACCGTTCAATTGAGTTTTATACCAAGGTACTCGGCATGAAGTTGTTGCGCCGGCGTGATTTTGAACAGGAGCGTTTCAGTTTGGTGTTTGTCGGTTTTAATAACGAGGAAACCGATGCGGTGATCGAGTTAACCCATAACTGGGATGTGGGTGACTATGAACATGGTAATGCCTATGGGCATATTGCTATTGAAGTTGCGGATGTTTATAAGGCCTGTGAGTCGATTCGCCAAAAAGGTGGAGAGGTGGTGCGTGAGGCTGGGCCAATGAAAGGTGGGCAAACGGTGTTGGCGTTTGTCAAAGACCCGGACGGGTATTTGATTGAGTTGTTAGCTTAAAGAAGTTGCTTGGGCCGCAGTGTGTTGAAGCGGTTTAAGCTTCGTTGCCGCTCGGGGTTGGCTGCGTTTAGCTGGCTAGGCTGTGGCATTGCATTTTAGCTAATAGATTGATGAGTTTAATCAGTGGTAAGCCAACGAGGGCATTGGGGTCGTCGCCTTCAATTTTATCAAATAAGGCGATGCCTAGGCCTTCTGATTTGAACGCAGCGGCGCAGCCATAGGGTTTATCTCGACTAACATAGTCTTCTATTTGCTGGTGTGACAGCATTCTCATATAGACCTTGCAGATGTCTAAATCGATTAGCGATTGCTGGGATTTTGAATCTAGCACGCAGAGGCTGGTATAGAAGGTGATGCTTTTGCCGGACGATAGCATGAGCTGCTTGATGCAGTTATCGTGTGAACCAGGTTTGGTGAGCTGTTGGTCTCCGAGCATGGCGACTTGGTCTGAGCCAATAATAAGGTGGTCTGGGAATTGGCTGGATAAGGCTTGAGCTTTTTCTAACGCTAGGCGTTTAGATAAATCGAGTGGGGATTCACCGTCTCGGCTGGCTTCGTTTATATCGGGTGACGCGCAATCAAAGTCACTGAATAGTTTGTTTAATAGCTCTTTTCTAAAGGGAGAGCTAGAAGCTAATACTAATTTGCGCGAATCTTTCATATAATACACCGATTGAATTTAAGGGTATTTTACCTACTATGAGCAAGACATTACAGATAGAAGTTGATCCTTTATTGTGTGCGAACCAAGAACGGCGTATTGTTGGTGAGCTTGAATATGGCCAACTAACACGAATACAGGATGATGTTGAGCCGTCTAGTGGCTCAATTAAGGCCGACTTAACATTTTCACGGATTAGGAAATTTGTTGTTTTAACGGGTCGGATTTCGAGTAATCTCGTGCTACAATGCGCCGCTTGTCTGGAATCGATGGATTTCCCTGTCGACATTGAGATTAAACTTGCCGTTATTAATAACGAGAGTTTCCTCAGTTTAATACCAGATGGGTATGAGCCTTGTTTGATTGAAGGTGATCGCTTGACGATTAGTAGTGTGGTGGAAGATGAGTTGGTTTTAGTGCTTCCTGACATCGCACGACACGCGGTATGTCCAGTTGAATTACCTAGTAGCAGCGCAAGTAAAGATTTTGTGCTTGGAACGGAAGAGAAGAAGAATCCGTTTGAAGCGTTGAAAAGTTTAAAGAAAAATTAATTCTCTGGAGAATTTGAGATGGCAGTACAAAAAAGTAAAAAATCACGTTCAAGACGCGGCATGCGTCGTTCACACGATGCATTATCTGCAAAAACACTATCGACTGAGCCAACAACGGGCGAAGTGCATTTACGTCACCACGTTAGTGCCGATGGTTTTTACCGCGGTGAACAAGTTGTTGCCGATAAAGACTAGTAATTATTAGTTCACTAAATAGGTAAAACTATTACGTTCTTTTAATTAATAAGCAGGGTAGCGTCAAATGTTTAATGCACGGATAACGGGTACTGGCAGCTATTTGCCAGAAAAGATTGTTAGCAATAAAGATTTTGAATCAATATTGGATACCTCCGACGAGTGGATTTATGCTCGCACGGGTATTAAACAGCGCCATGTTATCGCCCCGCATGAAACGACGTCGAGTATGGCGGAAATTGCCGCTAATAACGCTTTGCAAGCGGCAGGCGTTGACGCCTCTGAGATAGATCTAATTATTGTTGGAACCAGCACGCCGGATAGGGTTTTCCCTAGTACGGCTTGCTTGTTGCAAAATAAGCTGGGGACGGGGGATTGTGTTGCCTTCGATGTACAGGCGGCTTGTTCAGGTTTTATCTATGGTTTAGGCATCGCCAACCAGTTTATTAAGGCGGGTGGTGCTAAAAAGGCATTGATTATCGGTGCCGAAGCGAACTCTAGAATCATGAATTACGAAGATCGAACGACTTGCGTGATTTTTGGCGATGGCGCGGGTGCCGTTGTGGTGGAAGCCTCTGAAGAAACAGGCATTTTATCCACGCACATGAATTCTGACGGTCAGTATCAAGACCTACTCTATGTAAACAATCCCATTAAAGATCAAAAGCAAGATGGTGCGCAGGCCTATATGACCATGCATGGCAACGATGTATATAAAGTTGCGGTGAAGACATTGAGTCGTATCGTCGATGAAACCCTCGAAGCTAATGGTATGGTTAAGTCTGATGTGGATTGGTTGATCCCGCATCAAGCAAATATTCGCATTATTAACTCCGTTGCTAAAAAGCTGAAAATGCCGATGGATAAGGTGGTCGTCACGATTGCCGAACAAGGTAATACATCGGCTGCATCAGTCCCTCTGGCGCTTGATAAGGCGGTTAGGGACGGACGTATCAAACCAGGTGAAACGGTTCTGATGGAAGCCTTCGGTGGCGGGTTTGTATGGGGCTCTGCCTTGGTCACAATGTAAGTTCTAACATAAAATAAAAAATCAATAAAATTATGTCAACAGACGCAATAGCAATTGTATTTCCCGGTCAAGGATCACAAGCGGTTGGTATGCTTGGCGACCTTTCGACAAACTTCAAGCAAATAAAACAAACCTTTGATGAGGCATCTGAGGCCTTAGGGCGTGACTTATGGGCCTTAGCTCAAGATGGTCCTATAGAAGAACTCAATCTCACACAGAACACCCAGCCTTTAGTGCTTACCGCTAGTATTGCGATGTGGCGTGTATGGCAAACTGAGCTGGGCATCAGCCCCGCATTTGTTGCCGGTCATAGCTTAGGCGAATATAGCGCCTTGGTAGCGGCTTCTAGTGTTGGTTTTACGGATGCCGTTAAGTTGGTTGAGCAACGTGCAACATTTATGCAGCAGGCGGTTCCACAAGGGGTCGGTTCGATGGCGGCCATTCTGGGGCTTGATGTGGCGGCGTTGATTGATATTTGTCAGCAAGCTGCTGGCGATGAAGTGGTTTCTGCGGTGAACTTTAATGCGCCCGGGCAAGTTGTTATTGCTGGTAATACGACTGCGGTTAACCGAGCCATTGATCTTGCCAAGGAACAAGGTGCTAAAAGAGCGCTTCCTCTCGCGGTCAGTGTGCCATCGCATTGTGCCTTGATGCTGCCTGCAGCAGAAAAACTAACGACTGCGATGTCTACAATTGATTTCGCAAGCCCTGAGATAGCGGTTATTCATAATACTGACGTGGCGCAACACGCAGATTCATCGGCTATTAAGCAAGCTCTAGCTAAACAGCTACATACCCCTGTGCGCTGGACAGAAACGGTCGAGTCACTGGCAAGTAATGGGGTGACGAAGATTGTTGAGTGTGGTCCAGCTAAAGTGTTAACCGGCTTAAATAAACGAATTAATAAAACACTTGAACTTCATTCATTAGGTGATGAGCGTTCATTTAATAAAACCCTAGAGGCATTTTCATGAGCAGTAAAACAATTGCATTAGTCACCGGCGCAAGCCGTGGTATTGGTAAGGCTATTGCGCAACAATTAGTTAATGATGGCTTTTATGTCGTAGGGACAGCAACCAGTGAAAATGGTGCACAAGCTATTTCTGCTTACTTGGCAGATTCTGGGAAGGGGATGGTACTAAACGTCACTAATGCAGAGTCTATTGTTACCTTAATCAAAGATATTGCTGATACTGTCGGTACGCCTACGGTACTGGTTAATAATGCAGGCATCACACGTGACAACTTGATGCTTAGGATGAAAGATGCTGAGTGGGACGACATTATCACAACGAACTTAAGCTCTGTCTTTAGAGTGAGCAAAGCTTGTTTACGCGGCATGATGAAAAACAAATCAGGCCGTATTGTGAACATTGCTTCGGTGGTTGGAGTGACGGGTAATGCTGGGCAGGCTAATTATGCAGCCGCTAAAGCCGGTATTATCGGTTTCAGTAAATCACTGGCTAAAGAAGTGGGTTCACGTAATATTACGGTGAATACGGTCGCACCCGGGTTTATTGATACGGATATGACTAAGGCATTGAGTGACGATCAAAAATCTGCTTTATTGCAAGGCGTCCCATTGGCGCGTTTGGGTGATGCGGATGAGATCGCACACGCTGTTGCCTTCCTCTGCTCTGATAAGGCAGCTTATATTACAGGGGAAACATTGCACGTTAATGGCGGCATGTATATGAGCTGATGATATTTTTATTTTCCTTGATTCATTGTTCAAGTCATTGAAAATACTTTAGTTTTTTTGAATAATGCATGCTGTTTAAGACAGTTGCCGATTGAAAAACTAACAGAAATGTTTAATTTTCGAAGGTTTATTAATATAATACGAACGTCGTAAGCAGGTCTTACGATCCATAAAATACAAAGGATATAAAAATGAGTAATATTGAAGAACGCGTCAAAAAAATCGTTGCTGAACAACTTGGAGTTAAAGAAGAAGAAGTGACCAACGAAGCTTCATTTATTGACGACTTGGGTGCCGATTCATTGGACACAGTTGAATTAGTAATGGCTCTTGAAGAAGAATTTGATTGTGAAATTCCTGATGAGCAAGCTGAAGGAATCACCACTGTTCAAGAAGCAATTGACTACGTTAACGGTAACGCAGAATAAATCAATTTCTTATTTTCAAGCACGGCTTTTTATTAGGCCGTGCTTGTTTTAGTTTAGCGAGAGAAAATAGTGTCAAAACGTCGAGTAGTAGTAACAGGGTTAGGCTTATTATCACCAGTAGGTGGCAATGTTTCAGAGTCTTGGGACAATATTTTGCGCGGGCAGAGCGGCATCGGGCCGATTACGCGTTTTGATACGACAGGTTTTCCATCAAATTTTGGTGGTGCAGTAAAAAACTTTGATGTTAATGATTATCTAAAACCGAAAGATGCCAAGAAAATGGACCCGTTTATCCATTATGGTGTTGCTGCTGGGATGCAGGCTTTAGATGACTCAGGAATTGAAGTGACCGATGAAAATGCCGAGCGTATTGGTGTTGCCATTGGTGCCGGTATTGGTGGAATCTCTGGGATTGAAGCCGGTTACGCTGGTTTTGAAAAGGGTGGGGCGAGAAAAATATCCCCATTTTTTGTACCATCCAATATCATTAATATGATTTCTGGTAACCTTTCAATTTTACGTGGTTTGAAAGGGCCAAGCTTTTCTATTGTGACCGCTTGTACAACAGGCGCACACAACATTGGTGATGCCGCGCGTATCATTCAATACGGCGATGCCGACGTGATGGTAGCGGGGGGCGCTGAAATGGCAACTTCGGTTACTTCGTATGGCGGTTTTTCTTCTGCACGTGCTTTATCACGACGTAATGATTCACCTGAAACAGCCAGTCGCCCTTGGGATAAGGATCGTGATGGTTTTGTACTAAGTGATGGTGCGGGTGTGTTAGTTTTAGAAGAGTTAGAACACGCAAAAAAACGTGGGGCGACTATTTATGCTGAATTAGCCGGTTATGGCATGAGTTCAGATGCGTTCCATATGACCATGCCTTCAAAAAATGGTGAAGGTGCTTTCCGCTGTATGCGTAACGCGTTAAAAGATGCCTCATTAAACCCTGAGCAAATCAGTTATATAAACGCTCACGGTACTTCTACACCGGCGGGTGATGCTGCAGAAACTCAAGCAGCTAAAAAATTATTAGGTGATCTAGCTTATAAAGTTCCGATGAGCTCAACAAAGTCAATGACTGGACATATGCTAGGTGCCGCAGGCGGTGCTGAAGCGGTATTCTCGGTATTGGCTATTCGTGACCAAGTTGCGCCGCCGACGATCAATCAATTTACCCCTGACCCTGAGTGTGACTTGGACTATGTGCCCAATGAAGCGAGACAAATGGATATGGAGGTGATCGTTTCCAACTCGTTTGGTTTTGGTGGCACTAACGGCACGCTTGTTTTCAAACGTTATTAGTCATAACGAGACTAGGTGAAACTAGGGTTAAGGGATTACGGGGATTTCTCTAGAATAGATCTTCCGTACAGCTATGATTTATTAAGTTGTCATCAGCTCAATCCTAAGCGCTATCCCTTTTTATTAGAAAGTCACCAGCTTGATGGAGCTGATAGTGGCTTTGACATCTTATTTGCTTTCCCTGGCGATCGAGTAGAGTGTAAGGAATTAGTGAATAACGATTTCTTTGCGCAGCTAGATTCAACATACGAGGAAAACTGTAAAGCAAGTACTGCGGCAGCAGAACACGGTATTCCCTTCAGCGGTGGTTGGTTTTTATTTTTAAGTTATGAACTGGTCGGTGCGATAGAAGACAAGCTCTCTGGTATTACGCTTGATAACTCATTACCCGTTGCTAGTGCGGTAAGAATTCCTTTTGCGATTATTAAAAATCATGCCGATTCGAGCTGTTATATGGTGTGTGAATCAGGTCATGAGAAATTAATAGAAATGGTCCAGCAGGACCTTAGACAATTAGATAACCAGCCGCCATTCATTCGTCCAGCGGTGAAGCTGGCTGAAGACCCAGCGGAGCTTTTCAGTGGTGGCGTCGATAAGATTAAGCGGTACCTGATCGACGGCGATACGCTACAGGTGAACCTTTCGCGACAGTGGCAAGGCGAGTTACTCGATAACGCGAACTATTTAGATCTATATCGCTCGTTAAGGGCGCATAACCCTTCACCTTTTGCTGGACTTGCTTGTTTTGGTGACAGTGTCATCTGTTCATCGTCACCGGAACGTTTGGTTTGTCGTGAGGGTAATACGGTACAAATGCGGCCTATTGCGGGCACCCGTCCACGTGACCCTGATGATGATATTGATGCTGCTTTGGCAGCCGAGTTATTGCAAAACTCGAAAGAAAATGCTGAACACATCATGTTGATTGACCTCATTCGTAACGACTTAGGCCGTATTTGCGAAACCGCGACGGTAAAGGTGGATGAAACCATGTGTTTAGAGTCTTATGCGGCGGTACACCATATTGTATCTAATGTACGTGGCGAACTACGGGAAAAGACCTCCCCGTCGGATATTATTAAGGCTGTGTTCCCCGGTGGTACGATTACCGGCTGCCCAAAAGTCCGTTGTATGGAAATCATTAATGAACTCGAACACGCGCCACGTGGAGCGTATACGGGTTCGATGGGGTATCTGAACCGTGATGGTGACCTTGATTTGAATATTCTAATTCGTAGCTTTACCGTTAACGAACAACAATTTCGTTTACGTACGGGTGCGGGTATCGTCAGTGATTCAATGGCTGAGCATGAATTGGCCGAGACCAGACATAAGGCGCAAGCTTTATTGGATGCGTTAGATATTCAGGGTGGCTAGGGTGTTAATTAACGGTAAGCAAGGTCATTCTATTGATGTATTGGATCGTGGTTTTCAATACGGTGATGGTTTGTTTGAAACTATTCTGGTAGAAGCTGGCTGTGCTACTTTTTTAGCGCAACACTTTAAGCGCTTAGCTAAGGGTTGTGTCGCGCTTGGTTTTCCTCTCTTAGATGAAGCGATGTTACGCGATGAAATTTCATCGTTAGTTAAAGCTAAGCAGTCAGGCGTGCTCAAACTAATTATCAGTCGCGGGGTTGCAGAACGTGGGTTTTTACCCCCCGTTAAGCCGGACATCACACGGGTTATTTCATTTAGCGAACAGCCTGTTGCTATTAGTCGTGAGTTGTCAGTATGCTCATTGATTCATTGCGAAACCCGCTTAAGCCGTCAGCCCTTGCTGGCTGGAATAAAACACCTTAATCAGCTAGAGCGGGTGTTAGCCCGTGCCGAATTACGCGGCCAAGAAGGTGAGGGTTTGATGTTAGACGTCAAGGATCAGGTTATTGAAGGGATTATGAGTAATTTATTTATGGTTAAAGACAATTGTTTGATAACACCGCGTTTAAGCCATAGCGGTGTGGCGGGCGTTATTCGCGAGTTTTTGCTTGATAAAGCTAAAGATGAAGGCATTGCCTGTGAAGTGAAGGAGATGGCATTATGCGAGCTTGAAAATGCAGATGAAATTTTTATGACCAATAGCCTAATGCCGGTGCGAGTCATTAACCAATTAGTGACTCCTACAGCGAGCATAATAAAATCATCTACTGGTTTTGCGCAATGGGCGCTGAATGCTATTGCTGACGACATCCAGCGGCAATGTTTGGAGTCTGTTGGATGAGACGATTAATTGCTATAGCGCTGATTGTCGTTAGTTTTTCGCTGGGTTGGTTTTGGATGCTGTACGAGGATTCGGTGAATCATTCGCATATTAGCGATGAGATGGGCTCGGTTTTAGTCAGTGTTGAAAAAGGGCAAAACCTAAGGCAAATCATTACTCAGCTCGATCAGCTGGGTGTGGTAGAGGGGCGTTGGTTTGAGTGGCTGGTGAGGATTGAAGGGGCCGCGAGTAAAATACAAGCCGGCGAATACGAGTTTTCCCCCGGTTTGACGCCTAGACAGGTGCTGGTTTTTTTGCTGAAGGGAAAGGTAAACCAATATGCATTTACCATTATCGAAGGGCAAACGTTTAAGCAGCTACTGCTAGAATTGCAGGCCCACCCAGCGATTAAAAAAACATTACCCGCGCAGGCGACGATGGCGGAGTATGTTGAACGGTTAAATATTGCCGAAAAGAACCTAGAGGGTTTGTTATTGGCAGAAACGTATTTTTTCATTAAAAACACTAGCGATGTTGAGTTAATCACCCGCGCCTACCGTGCCATGCAGGCATTTATTAATCCTGCGTGGCCTAAACGGGACGATAAAGCGGTTATTAATACGGTATATAAGGCGTTAACCCTAGCCTCCATCGTGGAAAAAGAAACGGGGCTGGCCAGTGAACGTAAAGCGATTGCCGGTTTGTTTATTCGTCGGCTAGAAATAGGCATGAGGCTGCAAACAGACCCGACCGTTATCTATGGCATGGGTGATAGTTATCAGGGTGACATTCGCTTTAGAGATCTGCGTACCGATACCGCTTATAATACCTATACCCGTTATGGCTTGCCACCAAGTCCTATTGCGATGCCTGGAAAGGCTGCTATTAATGCAGTATTACACCCAGTAAAAACAAAGAATCTATATTTTGTGGCTAAAGGTGATGGCTCGCACGTCTTTTCTCAAACCCTCAAACAGCATAACGTCGCTGTTAACAAGTATCAGCGGAATAAATAATAATGGAAGCTAAGTTTTTAAGTTTAGAAGGGGTTGAGGGCGTCGGTAAGACGACGAACTTAAAATTCATTGCTGAGTATTTAACCCAAGCTGGAATTAGCGTGGTAACCACTAGAGAGCCCGGTGGAACCCCGATTGCGGAAAAAATTAGAGGGCTTTTATTAGACCATAATGAGGAAGTACTGGCTAATGAGTCGGAACTGTTATTGATGTTCGCGGCGCGGGCTCAACACCTACAGCAGGTGATTAAACCGGCTTTAGCCGCTGGTCACTGGGTTGTGTGTGATCGTTTCACCGATGCCAGTTATGCTTACCAAGGCGGCGGTAGGGCTTTTGGGGTGGAAGATATTGCCTGGTTAGAAGGTTTTGTACAAAAGGGCTTAACGCCGGATAAAACGATCCTCTTGGATTTGCAGGTGGAGCTCGGTTTAAAGCGGGCCGCGAGTCGCAGTACCCCAGACCGTTTTGAGTCAGAGCAAAAAGTGTTTTTTGAAAATGTCAGAGCGGTTTATTTACAGCGAGCGAAGGCAGAACCTGAAAGGTTTTGTGTGGTCGATGCCTCCCATACGGTGGAACAAGTTCAGCAACACATCGCGACCTATCTGGATGAATTATTAAATCATGGCTGAGCAACACGCTGATATCTACCCATGGTTGTTGGACTATTGGGCTAAATTAAATCGTTACCTGCAACATGATCGTTTACCGAGCGCCTTAATGCTGCACGCCGATGAAGGCCTCGGCTTGGTTGAGTTGGCGTGTTCATTTGCCAATAGGGTGTGTTGCCTTCAGCCAAATAATGAGGGCATGGCCTGCGGGCAGTGTGCTTCTTGTCTATTGTTTAACGCGGGTAGCTATCCGGATTTTTACCACCTACAGCCGGAAGACGGTAAAAGCACTATTCGTATCGATGCCATTCGCGAATTATCGGCTAACTTATCACTTAGCGCACAATACACAAAACCTCGGGTGGTGCTTATTGATACGGCTGATGCGATGCCACATCAGGCGGCGAACAGCTTACTTAAAACCCTAGAAGAACCGAGTGACAATACGTGTTTAATCCTGATAGCGCATAATTTATCGAAAGTCCCGCTGACGATACGTAGTCGTTGTCAGTTGCTCAGTTTAAAAACTATCGATCGTGACCAAGCCTGTTCATGGTTAGAACTGAGCGGTTGTCAGCAGGCATCCGAATACCTCAGTTTGGCTAATGGTGCGCCATTACTTGCGCAAAACCTTGCGCAGCTGGAGGCGCTAGATAAACAAACCGCCTTGTTTAAGCAGTTAATTAGTGTATTTAAAGGCCAGCTAGACCCCTTATTATTCGCTGAGGCGTGTTTTTCACATAAAGAACTGCCCGTTTTACAATGGTTGATCGCTTGGTTTACCGATGCGCTGAAGTGTGCTCATGGTTGCTCGAGCGATAAGCTTATTAAACCAAGTTTAGCAATTGAGTTGAAAATTTTGACCGCTAAGCTAGAATTGAAACAACTTCACCAAATATTAGATAAATTAATGCAATTAAGCGAATTAGAATCCACGCAAGTCAACCAACAATTGATGTTTGAAGAATTTGCGGTGTGTTGTTATTCCTTATCGCTTACTAAGGGATAACTATGAGTGCTAGTGGGAATGATATGCGTCAGGGGATTTTATCGCTAACGATTAGGGATAAAAATGCCTTATATGCAGCGTTTATGGATTATGTCACCGGCGGTGGTTTATTTATTCCGACTAATAAGAAGTACAAATTAGGTGACGAAGTTTTCATGCTGCTGAGCCTAATGGGGGAAACCGAGCGAATTCCGGTGGCGGGTACAATTATTTGGATGACGCCGATTGGCGCAGAGGGTTCACGCTCGAACGGGGTTGGAGTGCAATTTAATGATCAAGACGGTGGTGCCGCCCGCGCTAAAATAGAAACCTATTTGGCAGGAACGGCAAACTCAGGCCGCCCTACGCATACCATGTGAGACTAAGAGAATCTTAGTCATTGACTGGCGGCCTTAATGGTCGTTTTTTATTTAACTGCAGGTTATTTATGTTTATAGACTCTCATTGCCACCTCGATCGTGTGGATTTAGCGCCATATGGGAATGATTTAGCGACGTATATCGAGGCTACTCAGGCTGACTCACTCGATCATCTGTTATGTGTGGCGATTAATTGGGAGGCCTATCCGGCGATGCGGGATTTGGTTGTTAAGCAGCCGATGATCTCGATCTCCGTGGGAGTACACCCAACAGAAGAGGGTGGTTATGACCCTAGTGTAGAAGAATTAGTCGATGTGGCGGTGCGAGATAAGGTGGTAGCGATTGGCGAAACCGGTTTGGACTATGCACGTTTGGAGAATAATAGCGCCGCAATTGAGTGTCAGCGGCAGCGATTTCGTCGACATATCGCCGCAGCTCGGCAGTGTGATAAACCGTTAATTATTCATACCCGTGAAGCACAAGCCGATACCATTAAAATTATGCAAGAAGAATCTGCCGCCGAGGTTGGTGGGGTGATGCACTGCTTTACCGAAGACTGGTCGATGGCCGAAGCGGCGTTGGCGTTAAATTTTTATATTTCTTTCTCCGGCATTGTCACCTTTAAGAATGCTAAACAAGTGCAAGAGGTAGCAAAAAAAGTACCGGCTGATCGTTTTTTAATCGAAACAGATTCGCCTTATCTAGCGCCGGTTCCAATGCGCGGTAAACCGAATTATCCAAACTACGTAAAGTATGTGGCCGAAAAAATGGCGGAGTTGCGGGGTGTTAGTGTGGAGCAAATTGCGGCGCAAAGCAGTGCGAATTATGCGCGTTTATTTAACCGTTAAGTTCGGCTGTTACAGGCGCTGTGCTGGGTAATAGCTGCTGAATTTTATCGAGTACGGCGGTTTTTTCTGCCAGTAATTTCTCAGTCTTCTTTAGTTGTAGGTTTAGCTTCTGTTGCTGTTGTTTTAATGCAGAGATAGATTGTTTCGCGCTGGCGAGATCTTTATCCGCCTGGGTTGGGTAATGGCTGGAAAATTTCTGCTGGTAGGCCGATAACAGCTTAGCTACAACATTATCAAAAGATGTTTGACTGAGTTCGTTTGCTTCAATAAAGACGTCGAGTTGTTCGCTAAATGGCACAATTTCACTGCTGAATTGGCGTTTGAAACTGCTAGCTATTTGCGCATGGATGTAGCGTAAAGAGTCTTGCTCGGGGTTGAACTGTGCTAATAACCTTAGGGAGGCAGACTCAGCGCTATACAGGCTGCTTGAGTAGCGTTGCTGGTAGACTTGCTCTAGGGTGTTAATAAGCTCCCGTATTTCGCCTTTTGGGAAGTTATTTTGTTCCAAGTGCTGATAAAGGTCTCGTGTGGCCGAGCCGGTTGTTTCGACCTGTTGATCGAGTTCGAGGTGAACTTCAATCGCCTTTAAAAATTCCGCGCGTTGCTGCTCGCTTATTTCATTGTTAGATAATTGATTAATACAAAACGCGGTGGCTTGGCTGAAATCCATCTCCTGCGCTTGCTCGGTGCTTGCACTGTCGTCGCTCAGAGTGTTGTTGATTTTCGACTCGCTAAGTAAAGGCGCTTGTGCTGGATTTAGCTGACGCCAGAAATCGCTGAATGAGGTCGTTTGTTGCTCTTTAAAGCGGCTTTCTATGCTCTTGGCGATTGTTTCAAAACACTTGCTGGCCTCTGCGTCGGGGTTTAATAGAACGGCGGGGCACTGCAGACTGACGGATGAAATCATCGTCTCATCGGCTTGGACATAACCTAGGTATGAAATATCGGCGTTGATATATTTTGTTACCGCGGCTTCAAAGCGTTTGTAAATACTTTGGCCACTGCGGTAGTCCATCGCCATATTGACTAACACATGGGCGCGTTGCTGGTAGTTTTCCCGCTTGAGTACCTTAAGTAAGGAGAATGAATCGGTTAATGATGTCGGCTCAGGGGTAATAATAATAATTGAAAACTGTGAGGCTTTGACGAAGTCTAAAACATCGTCACCAATACCGGCTGCGGTATCAATAATGAGGTAGTCGTATTGTTGCTGTAAGCGATCGAGCGCGGTTAGTAAAATGGATTTTTGCTGGGCCGATAAATGTGCATATTCGGCGATACCGGTAGCGCCGGGTATGATGTTTAAGCCACGTGGGCCCTTAATGGTAATATCGCTTAAGGTTTTTTCACCGTTGAGCAGGTGTTGTAAGGTGAATTTTGGTTGGATGCCTAGCAGGATATTAATGTTCGCCAAGCTGGCATCGGCGTCAAAGATACACACTTTGTTATCTAGCGCGGACAAAGACAAAGCTAGGTTAGTTGCCGTACTGGATTTTCCAACACCACCTTTGCCACTGGTCACGGTAATGACTTTGGCTTTATTCATGCGCTTATTGTCTTTGTTGCCGTAGGCTAATTCCATTTGCTCTGCATTGCGTTAAAATAACAATTCGAGCGGCTATTTTATCAAAGTAGACGGTTTATTTCTTTATTAAATGACACTGAAAGCATGAATCCTGATACTCAATCATTTTTATACCTTATTCGTAGTTTTATCGCGGGTATTACACTCATACGTCAGCCGGGTCTTAGGCGTTTTGTGATCATTCCTTTATTGATCAATACGGCCTTGTTTAGTCTTGCGGCTTGGCTGTTATGGTCTTATTTATCGACCGCGCTGGATGCGCTGTTACCGAGTTGGTTAGCGTGGTTGGCTTGGCTGGTTTTACCGCTGTTTTTGCTGAGTATATTGAGCATTGTTTTTTATAGCTTTACCTTATTGGCTAATATCATCGCCGCACCCTTTTATGGGAAATTAGCGCAGGCGGTTGAAGCTCATTTGAAAGGAGGGCCAATTGCGGAGGCGACAAGCGGGTCTTTTTTTAAAGATGCGCCGAAAATGCTGGCTTCTGAAGTACGAAGGTTGTCGTATTATTTGCTTAGAGCGGTTCCTTTACTGCTGTTAACACTTATTCCGGGAGTTAATATGATCAGTTTACCGCTGTGGCTCATGTTTAGCGCTTGGTTTTTAAGCTTTGAATATAGTGCGTATGGACTTGATAACCATCATGTTTTATTTCAGCAGCAAAAACAGATTTTAAATCGAACAAAGCTTAGCACCATGAGCTTCGGTGGGATCAGCTTATTAGCCACCACGATCCCTGTGGTGAACCTATTTGCCCCAGCTATCGCGGTCGCGGCGGCGACAAAAATCCTGTTTGAACGAGGTGAGTTAGGTTAATTCGGCGTTAAATACGCCCTTATCCAATGAACTAAGCAGGCAGGAGTTTATTTGGTTGCTTAGCTGTTTTACGTCTTTGCCAGTGATTTTTACCCGCAGGTAATTGGGGGTATAGCCAAATAGGGTGTAGCTGCCATCGTCGTTAATATCGTGACTATCTTCCCATAAAATAGAGCAGTGACTGCCTATATAGCCTTGCATGTTTTGTTGTTTGAGATTGCTAGCTAACTGGTGCAAGGCTTTGCTGCGCTGTTTTTTCAGCTCATTTCGGACTTGCTCGGGCATCGACGCGGCTTTGGTGCCTTCACGCGGCGAATAACTGAAAATATGTAGGTCGGCAAACTGCATCTCGTCGACGAAGGCTAGGGTCTGTTGCCACTCTAGCTCGGTCTCACCCGGAAAACCGACAATAATATCGGAGGTGATGTTGAGGTTGGGGACCAGCGCACGTGCTTCCGCGACTAAACTACGAAATTCATCAGTTTTACAGCGCCTAGACATGCGTTTTAATACCGCATCGCTGCCACTTTGCATGGGTAAGTGCATATGCGGCATTAACCTAGGGTTGGCAAATAATTTGAAGAAACCCTTGGGTAAGTCCCATGGCTCGAGTGAGCCCATACGAATCCTAGGGATCGTTGTTTGTTCTAAGATGGCTTCGATCAGGCTGTATAGATTGCTATTGGTATCGCTACCATAACCACCGAGGTGAACTCCTGTTATGACTACTTCGCAGATACCTTGTTGCTCGATGCTGTTTATTTCTTTGATGATGTCGTCGATGGCCCGGCTTTTCTCATCACCACGGGCAATGGTGACGATACAAAAACTACAGCGATAACGACAACCATCTTGAACCTTGATGAAGGCTCGTTGCCGGCCCCTAGAGAATAAAGCAACGGCGTTCGGTTCAGTGGCTATGCTGGGCATGGTCTCTACGCTAAGTTGCTCGATGGTGAGGTCTACGAGCTGATCTTTTTGTTGATTGTTGACGAGTAAATCAACCCCATCCAGCGATAGTGTTTCGTCCTTGTTCAAGGTGGCGTAACAGCCGCTAACGACGAGCTTAGCGTTGGGGTTTTTGGTGTGAGTTTTACGCACTAATTGACGCGACTTGCGAACCGCACTTTGAGTCACCGCACAGGTGTTTAATACCAAAACATCGGGGGCCTGGTCTTCGTTTACCAGTTGATGACCACGTTGACTAAAGTCATTGGCCCACGATTCTATTTCTGCTTCATTTAGCCGGCATCCCAGCGTTTTAAGGTGTACTCGCATTGCTTTTAAATTCTTTGACTAGAAAGAGGTATTTTACGCTATTTCACTTGCTTGCAGATAAAGTCACTAATGATTTGCTGGCAGTTATCGCTGTTCTCAAACAAAATCCCGTGCCTGCTGGAACTGACCCAGTGGTAAGTTAAGGCCGATTTATCGATAGCATTGAGTAAAAAACTCATGCTAGATGGGGCAATGACGGGGTCGTTGTCGGCTTGTATCAGCAGCACGGGGCATTTGATTTTTTTGAACCTAGTTTTACTGGCGCTGATTAGGCGTAATAATTGGTTCACCGCAGCGATCGGTATATGTCGGTAGTTAATATGCGGGTGCTCAGGCTTATTTTCTTGAAATGGGAAAAACCCTTCGGCACCGGTCAGCGATTTGATGAGCTTATTACTTGCGTGAGTTATCTTAACCAGCTTGATCAGCGGGTCTTTAAAATCAATAGGTGTTGAACAGGCGCTAACGGAACTTATTTTATTAACTTTATTGGCGGCCAATATAAGCGACAATAATGCGCCACTGGAAAAGCCGACCAGATGCAGTTTGCTGGAATAACAATGAGCGATTTTGATTGCTTGCTGTACCGATTGTCGCCAATCTTGCCAGCTGCGTTGTTGTAGATCCCAAGGGTTAGTACCGTGCCCTTTTAACCGTGGTGCGATAACGATGTAACCTTGTTTAGCCAGTTTCTCGGCGAGCGGGCGAATTTCGCCTGGGGTTGATAATAAGCCGTGTACCAGCACGACGCACTCGCCGTTTTGTGGGTCGGGCCGAATAATAAAGGGGAGACCCGATGCAATAATAGAGGCTGTTGGCTGCAGCGCTTGGTGTTTTTGTTGTTGGAAGGCTGATAAGTCGGATTGTTGTTCGCGTAGTTCGTCATCGAATAACATCTCTGCAAAGTCGTGTAAGCGCTTATTAAATTTGAACGATAAACTATCTTGGATGGCGTGTTGCACGGCTTCTATCGGGGCAACTTCATTGGCATAGACCACGAGCGGGTTTTTATGCCGAATGGAATCAAAGGTTGTTTCAGGATTGAGTATCCCGGTGAATTGATAATAAGCACCTTGCCGACTTATTAACTCTGCGCTGTACATGCTTCTTAGGAACTGATCAAAGCTTTCACTGTTTTTAAATAGGATATTACGATAAATATTCGGGTCTTTCAGCGTCTGGTGAACGTTTAACGAGGGCGTTTTTTGTAGAAACTTACAGCACACGTAGAGTAATTGATGCAGCTTTTTTCGGTTTATATGTACCTTGCCTTGTTGTATAAAGTGAAGCAACAGGCTGGCAGCAATATGCGCGATGTTGATGGTCACAGCGGCATAGATAGCATGCATATATTGGTCACGAATTTTAAGCGCATTACGGTGGTGGGCGATATTAAAGAGCCGCTGGCCCCAGCTTTCTCCTTTGCGTACGCTATTGAATAGTTCGGCTAATGATAGGGAGGAGTGCTGCACCAATAAAGAAGCAACCCTATCTTCCCAGCGCGACCAATAGTTCTCTACGACGATGGGGGGGCATAGCTGAATATCCATATCGGTTTCTTTCAGTAAAAAATTCCCCTCAATTAATAACTCTTCCGAAATGCGTTGTTTCAAGTCAGTTTGTAGGAAGTCCAAGACTTTGGTAATGGTGTTACCTTTAACGCGCAGCGGGTAAAAGGTGATGTTGCAGGGGGTAATCAAGGTCTCCTGCTGGCTAATATCAATGAGTTGTTGGGCGTTATTTAGGCCTAGCTCGGTAGCCCAAGCGCTAATTTGGGAGAGTTTTTTATCGCCGGCGAGTTGGCGTACCGACGACTTGAATATGGCCAAGGTGAGTGCAATGAAAGCGGGGCCGGTATGTAGTTCCCGGCGTCGATCATCGGAGCGGGAATATATTCGGTAGCGACCTTGTTTGTCCAATACGCGGCGGTCTTTGACGATGCCTCCCTCGGGGAAGGCGACGAGCTTGTGAGCGTGTAGAATATCCTTCGATACGAGATACATTAAGTCGTCGGTATCGTTAGCGATGCCGCCCAAATTCATTAAGTAACGACTGATTAGTTCATCCCCTGAGAATAATTCCTTAGAGGCGATTGAGCGCGATAATTGGCCGGTTTTTTGATAAATGATGTATTGCGGGATAACCGCTTCAAAACGTGCAAAGTGGTTAAATAGAAAAATCTGACCGTCATGTAAGGCAGTCTCATCGCCATGCACTATAATCTTCAGCTTTAGGAATTTAAACAGGACATTCAGTGCCTGATAGGTCCAGTTAAATACCGTTGGGTCGATGCTGCTCTTGCCATTGTCGCCAGTGTTGGGCTGTAGTGAATCATCCTTGTTTAAATCAGTGTCGCTCATAAACTCACCGGGTTGGCTTTAATGACTGTTTCTCCATTTAGTATAGTAGACTCAGCGGTTAATATGACGATAGTCAATCTGTGTCATTAGATCAATTAAGGTAGGTAATGCAGAGTATTCAAGCGCTGCGGGTTAATGAAGTTCACCTCTGGCAAATCGAGCTAAAGCCGCTCGCCGAAGAAAAATCTCTGGCTCGCTCGATGCTCAGTGAAGACGAGTGGCTTAAGGTGAATCGCTTACGTCGGCCAGAGCATCGGCAGCGAGCGTTATCGATGCGTATTCAGTTGCGTCTTTTGTTGGCTACTTACCTGCAGCAAGAGCCGCATAGTATCGAATTTACCCGTGATCGTTATGGCAAACCGCAGTTAAAAAACACCCCGCTTTTTTTTAATATTAGTCACTCTCAGGATGCCGCTTTGGTGGCGATCAGCCTTCATGATGGGCTCGGTGTGGATATCGAACACTGGCGGCCTGTTGAACAAATGGCGGGAATCGTAAAACGGCATTTTTCGATGGCGGAAAAAGAGCGCTGGCAAACGTTGGCAGCGCATCAACATGAAGCGGTGTTTTTTCATATTTGGACTTGTAAAGAGGCCTTCATCAAAGCCACGGGCCGAGGACTCGGCATGGGGCTTTCGCGTTGTGGTTTTAATTTATCTGATGCTTATCAACTGGAAGATTGCCCCGCTGAATATGGCCTGCCGGCAATGTGGAGTTGCCTACCGTTAGCACTGGGGGAGCGAGTGAGCGCTGCGGTGATTGTCAGGGCTGAATCTTGCCAAGTGTTAAGGTATCGCTTTGAGCCGCAATTCCCACCGCAGATCGTATAATCACTGATAAAATACCCGTTACCTATACCGAATAGAGAAATTGCTAAAAATCATGAGTGTATTCCCCCAAACCCTAGTTGAAGCATTAGACCGTAACCAAGACAGCAGTAAGAGCATTACTTACATCAGCGGTCAAGATCAGGAACGTGAGGTGAGTTACCCCGTGTTAAAACAGCGTGCCTTGGGTTTGCTGCATCATTTTCAGCAAAAGGGCGCGGCAGAAGGCGATGAACTGATTATTCATTTAGCCGATAATGAACAATTCATCGATACATTTTGGGCCTGTCAGTATGGCGGTATTGTCGCCGTGCCCTTGGCCATTGGTACCAGTGATGGCCATCGGCAGAAGGTGTTTAATGTTTTTGAAAAGTTAGCAACACCGTATATGGCCACCTCTAGAAAGGCCTTGCAGCGCTTAAAGGTGTATGCCGAAGAACACGGTAAAGAAGAGATCTATCAGGCGATTGAGAAAAACTCGATTCGACTGGATCGTATCGAGGACTTTGCTCAGCTGGGTGAAAGCGTTGATATTAAACCTGAACAAACCTCGTTTATTCAATTCTCATCGGGTTCTACCGGTGATCCAAAAGGTGTGGTACTCACACATAAAAATTTAGTGACCAACCTGAATGGCATTATTGAATGCAGTGCCTTCGATGAAAAAGACAGTTTTTTTGGTTGGATGCCATTAACCCATGATATGGGCATTATTGGTTTCCACTTGACCCCCTTATTGGTCAATATTGATCAGTACATTATGCCAACTGAGTTGTTTGTGCGTAGGCCAAATCTTTGGTTGGAAAAGGTCAGCGAAAAGAAAACGACGGTTATTGCATCGCCTAATTTTGGCTATAAACACGTACTAAAACGCTTTAAACCGGAAAATCAACAAGGTTTAGACCTATCAGCCGTACGGTTGATTTTTAATGGTGCGGAACCTATTTCAGCAGATTTATGCCGTGAATTTAATGCGGTGATGAAACCCTTTGGTTTATCCGATACGGCGATGTTTACCGTATATGGTTTAGCCGAAGCCTGTTTGGTGGTGAGTTTTCCTAAATTACAACAGCCCTTATCGAGCGTACATATGATAAGAAGTTCTTTGAGTGAAGATGCACCGGCGCAAACGGTTGAACACGCGAATGAACAAAGCATTGAGTTGGTTCGTTTGGGTTACGCGATTACCGGCACCGAATTGAAAATTGTCAATTCACAGGGGCACGTCGTTGCTGAAAACATTGTTGGTCGAGTACTGATTAAAGGTGACAACGTAACGGCCGGTTATTACTACGAAGCTGAATTGAATGAAAAAATCATCGATGCAGAAGCTTGGTTAGATACCGGTGATCAGGGATTAATTAATGAAGGGCAGTTAGTATTAACCGGGCGAACGAAAGACCTGATTATCGTTAACGGGCAGAATTATTACGCCCCCGATTTAGAGTCAGTTTGTGAACAGGTTGATGGCATTGAATTAGGCAAGGTCGTCGTTTGTGGGGTTCGAGATACGGAGGAAGCGGTCGATGAACTGATTGTTTTTGTCTTGCACCGTGGGCAACTGGAAGCGTTCCAAGACGTCATCATCGATGTTCGCCGCCAGCTGAGTGAACAATCTGGTTTAGACGTAGCCCATGTGTTGCCGATAAAAAATGTTCCGAAGACGACCAGTGGCAAGGTGCAGCGTTTCAAATTGGCGGAGCAGTTCAGTGACGGTGGGTTTGATGAAAAAATGGCCGAACTACAGGCCTTAAACACCCAACAGTCTGAGGCTTCCAGTGCGGCGGGTAGCCCAATTGAGCGTGTATTATTGGGAATTTGTCATGAGGTAGTGGCTGATCAGAAAATAACCCCGAGTGACAATATTTTTGATATTGGTACTAGCTCATTAAAACTGGCACAAATTCATGAAAGAATCGATGAGTTATACCCCGATTTGGTGGAATTAGGCGACTTTTTTGATTACCCAACCATTGAAGAGCTAGCGAGTTTTATTGCTGGGAAAGTCAGCGAATAAGGGCCTTTTTATTCGTATATACCGCGTTTACGTTTCCACTTACGGTTAGACCACATCCAGTCTTCGGGTTGCTCGAGAATCATTTTCTCCAGCGCCCGAGCATATTGTTCGGTTAACTCGTAACCTTCTTTTTTATAAGGCGCTTGTGCGAGCTCTTCAAAATAGACTTCATATTGGCCTAAGCCTAAGCGGCGCATACCGACAAAAATAGTAGGGTACTTGGTCAGCTGGGCAATTTTTTGCGCACCAACGGCAAATGAGCTGTCTTGGTTTAAAAAGGTCGTCCAATACTTTTCTTCTTTTCGCATCGGCGATTGATCGGCGACCATCGCAAAACCACGTACTTCTTTGCGGCGCTGCATGATTTCAATTAAGGCGTTTTTATTCGGAATAGGGCGTGCGTTAAAACGTGAACGCGACTTCTTCATATGTTCGTCCACCGCAAGGTCGTGCAGAGGCTTGTATACGACGTCGATAGGAAACGGTAATTGCAGGCTACAAGCGGCCAGTAACCACTCCCAGTTACAATGGTGTGCCGCGAGCATTAATATTGATTGATTATTATCGGCGTATTGTTGGATGAGTTCGGGGTTTTTAATGCTGACGTGGCGTTGGATCTCTTGCTCGCTTAAATCACCGCATTTGATCGCCTCCACCATCACATAAACTAAACGCTTAAAACATAGTTTCGCCATACGTTGTAACTCAGCATCAGACTTCTGCGGAAAAGAATTTTGCATATTGGAGAAAATGACATTACGCCGTTTTTCCACCAAATAATAACCTAATAGGTAAATGGGGTAGGCTAAGGCATACAGTACCGGCAGTGGGAATTTAGCGAGTACCGGGTAAAGTTTGGAAACGAAAGATTGGCGGTTTTTGGCCATATTGGCGACTTCATGTTGATCAATGTAGCCGCCCATTCTATCAAAGCTAATGGTTATGACGGTAGTTTTGTCTTAGCCAAAAAATAAGTAGCCGAGCAAAATGGCGACGATAATTCCCGCCAAATCGGCGATTAAACCGCAGGCCAGTGCGTGTCGGGCATTTTTAATGCCGACGGCGCCAAAATAAACCGCCAGTACGTAAAAGGTCGTTTCGGTGCTACCTTGAACGATAGAGGCGAGCCTGCCGGCAAATGAGTCGGCACCGTGGGTTTGCATGGTTTCAACCATCATCGCGCGAGCGCCACTGCCACTAAGTGGTTTCATGAAGGCGGTGGGGAGGGCGTCAACGAAACGTTCATCGATAGCAAATATTTGGAGTACGGAGCGTAAGGCTTGCAGGATCAAATCCATCGCACCACTGGCCCTGAAAACACCGATTGCCACTAACATTGCAACGAGGTAAGGAATAATCATCACCGCGGTACTAAAACCTTCTTTGGCACCGTCAATAAAGTGTTCATAAACATTGATTCGGCGTTTTAGTGCGCCCGCCATAAACAGGATGATTAAACTAAAAATAATGAAATTACTCAGCAGCGCCGACTGCTGCTGCATGATCGCTTGGTCGAGCTGTGAAAAATACCACAGAGTGGCACCGATGAAGCCGCTGAAGCCCGCCAAATAACTGAGAATAACGGGGTCGTAGAGACGAATGCGTTGCACACTGGCGACGGCAATAAGCCCGGCAATGGTCGAGGCGTAAGTGGCTATTAATATTGGAATAAAGACATCGGTTGGGTCGGCTGCCCCCATTTGTGCGCGATAAGTGAAAATACTTAAGGGGAATAAAGTAACGGCCGAGGTATTGATCACCAAGAATAAAATCTGTGCATTACTAGCGGTGTCTTTGTCGGGGTTTAGCGTTTGCAGGTGCTGCATGGCTTTGATGCCTAACGGGGTAGCCGCGTTGTCTAGGCCTAACATATTGGCTGACAAGTTCATCACCATCGCGCCAAGCGCAGGGTGTTTATCCGGCACATCGGGCATTAAACGCTTTAGTAGCGGGCTTAAAAAGTTTGTTAATAGATCAATGAAACCACTTTTTTCGCCTATTTTCATGATCCCCATCCAAAAACATAACACCCCAGTGAGCCCGAGTGATATTTCAAAGGCTGTTTTAGACAGGGTGAATGTTGCGAGAGTAATGTCATTAAAAATGGCACTATTGCCCAACATAAAAAATTGATAAAGCCCGCTCAGGAAGGCGATGAAGAAAAAGCTGAGCCAGATAATATTTAGCATAGAATAAAGGCGATTTTAACCGTCATCATAATTTCACATCACTCGCTTATGCACAATACAAAAATGCGTCGAAATAAACAGCTACAGGGCTTATTGGACATCGTCGCGGAGCTGCGCGATAACGAGACCGGCTGTGAATGGCATTTGGCGCAAGATTTTAATAGCATCATGCCGTATACCATAGAAGAGGCTTATGAGGTAGCTGAAGCGATTGAGCAGCGAGATATGCCGGCCCTACGGGATGAGTTGGGTGATTTATTATTTCAAGTGGTGTATCACTCACGCTTAGCCGAAGAGCAGCAGGCATTTAATTTTACGGATGTGGTGGAGGCCGCGTGTGAAAAAATGGTACGGCGGCACCCACATGTTTTTGAATCGGCGGTAGCGGCCAAGACGCCGACATGGGAACAATTTAAGCGAGTCGAAAAAAAATCAGCCGGACAGCAAGGTGTGCTCAGCGGTGTAGGGTCTAAACAGCCGGCGATGAGGCAGGCTGAGAAATTACAGAAACAAGCGTCCGCGGTGGGTTTTGACTGGGATAATCTGCAAGATGTGGTAGATAAACTCGATGAAGAAATTGCTGAGTTGAAAGATGAGATTCAGCAGCTTAATCAACCGCGTATAGAAGAGGAATTTGGCGATGTTTTATTCAGCTGTATCAACTTAGCGAGACATCTAAAGGTTAACCCTGAGCATAGTTTAAGACAAACCAACCGGCGTTTTAGTGCGCGCTTTGAGTATATTGAACGGGCCTTAAAAGATTCAGCTTTAAGCTTCGAAGAGTGTAGTTTAGCCGAGTTAGATCACTTATGGGAGCAGGCGAAAAAGGCCGAGTCATAGTGGCTGAGCAACTCATTAGCCGCCGTAGGCTAAAAAGAATTATGGATATTTTTATTGCTTTTAGTATACTCAAGGTTCAGTGGAGTTAAGAATGACACGTTATTTAGGTGTTTTGGCTTTAAGAAAAACAATTAACCAGCTGATTTATATTGTTTATTTAACTAAAGGATGAGAGATGTCAGAAAAAGTAAAAGGTATTGTTAAATGGTTTAATAACTCAAAGGGTTTTGGGTTTATTCAGCCAGACGCAGGCGGTGAAGATGTATTTGTTCATTTTAGAGCAATACAAGGCGATGGGTTTCGTACGTTAAAAGAAAATCAAGTCGTTGAGTTCACTATTACCAAAGGCGATAAGGGACTACAAGCTGAAGAAGTAACAGGTTTAGAATAATGATTTAGCGGCTAGTGACGGAGAGTCACTAGCCGCTAATATATGTTTTTAATGCTAGGGAAGTCTAGCGGTAAGTGTCGACCACGTAGCGTTCGACGATTGCTTGAAACTGCTGAGCAATATCATCACCCTTCAGGGTGACATCTTTTAAGCCATCGATATACACCGGTGCGACGGGTTTCTCCCCAGTGCCGGGCAAGCTAATGCCTATATTGGCATTCTTACTTTCTCCTGGGCCGTTGACCACGCAGCCCATAACAGCCACCTTCATACTTTCTACCCCAGGGTATTGGTTTTTCCATACAGGCATTTGATGACGTAAATAGGATTGTATGTCTTGCGCTAATTGCTGGAAATAATCGCTGGTGGTTCGGCCACAGCCGGGGCAAGAGATAACTTCAGGGGTGAATGCGCGTAAGGACATTGATTGTAATATTTCTTGCGCGACGATGACTTCCTGGCAACGGTCGCCACCTGGCTCGGGGGTTAATGAAATACGAATCGTATTGCCGATACCTTGTTGTAATAATATGGCTAAAGCGGCGGTGGACGAGACAATGCCCTTACTACCCATGCCGGCTTCGGTTAAACCAAGGTGTAGAGGGTATTGGCATCGAGAGGCTAGATCCTGATACACCGAAATAAGGTCTTGAACCCCGCTCATTTTGCACGATAGGATGATTTTATCCTTAGCTAAACCGAGTTCGATGGCTTTTTCTGCGCTTTCGAGTGCGGAGGTGATCACCGCATCGTGCATAACCACCAGCGAACCGCGTGGAATGTCGGCGCGTGAGTTCTCATCCATTAAGCGAGCGAGTACAGATTGATCTAAGCTGCCCCAGTTGACGCCGATGCGGATAGGTTTGTCGTATTTAATCGCAAACTCAATCATTTGGGCAAATTGAGGGTCGCGTTTACTGCCGCGGCCGACGTTACCCGGATTGATGCGGTATTTTGCGAGTGCCTGTGCGCAGCAGGGATATTTTTCTAGTAGTTTATGTCCGTTAAAGTGAAAATCTCCGACTAAGGGGGTATCGCAACCCAATTGATCGAGCTGCTGCCGGATGGTGGCTACGGCGGCCGCAGCTTCCTCGCTGTTCACTGTGATGCGAACTAACTCCGAACCTGCTTTGGCCAATTGCATCACTTGTTCGACGGTTTTAGCAATATCGGCGGTATCGGTATTAGTCATTGACTGAATAACGATGGGGTGTTGATGGCCAATAGAAATAGAGCCGACCTTAACGGTAGTTGAATTTTGCATGGGGATTTTAGCCGTGCTGAGCAATAGAGCTCGATATTATATCCGTTTCCTTCGATCTTTTAGCAGCCAATCAACTAAGGAATAGTAATTTGTTACTTGAATAATACAAATCTTGGGGTAGTATTTGGGAGGGTCTAACTAAAAAAAATAATTAAAACGACTTGGTTTTGGAGATCGGCAGTTTATGGTGATGTATTCCGTGGTTGAAAAATTACGCTGCTCAGTTAGCCAGTGTTTACTGGCGGTTGCGCTCGCATTTTATGGCTCCCTGCTGTTTGCACAGGATGATATTTTAGTCGGCATGAGTGGTGATATGTCCGGTTTAAGTGCCGATATTGGTTTAGAAATGAAAAGAGGCCTAGAGCTAGGTTTTGCTGAAATTAATGCCTCGGGTGGGGTGCAGGGAAGGAAAGTTCGCCTACTAGCGCGTGATGACGGTTATGTGCCGCTAATGGCTGCGAGAAATGTACGTCAGCTCATTGACGAGGAACACGTTAATGCTATTTTGGGGAGTATTGGCACGCCAATGGCGATGTTAACGGTCCCCATCATCAATAAACGAGGTGTTTTGATGTTTGGTGCGTTTACTGGCGCATCGGTGTTAAGGCAGGATAATGTCGGCTGCTGTGTCTATAACTATAGAGCGAGTTATAAGCAGGAAATTGGCATGATGCTTGAGCATATTTTAAACAGTGGCATAAAACCGAATGAAATTGCGCTGTTAACACAGAAGGATGCATCAGGTGATACGACGTACGATGTTGCGATCGAAAAGCTTAAAGAGTATGGGCTTGAGAATGCCGGCCCGTTGTTACATACACGTTATAGAAAAAACACCCATAATGTAGAACAATCCGTGGCCGATGTTTTAACCGCAACAGTGCCCCCTAAAGCGATCATTATGATTAGTACTTATGGTGCATCAAGTTTATTCATCAATTTATTGAAAGCGGAATTACCAAACCTCAAGTATTATCATATTTCATATACCGGCAGCAAACCGTTGGCTGAGTTATTGGAAAAGGATACGGATGGGATTTATATCACATCAGTTGTTCCTCATGTGAACGCTGATAATGCGCTTACTAGACAATACCGCGAGTCGTATGTAAAACAGAGAGGAGCAACGGACTTTAGCTCAACCTCCTTAGAGGGTTACATCGTGGCAAAAATATTTATTGAAGTGCTTCAGTCTATACCGGGTGAGATAAATAAAACATCGATTCTAAGAGCCATTGAGAGGATTGGGCCGTTACATACCAGTACTGGTCCAGTACCCTTGCGGTTAAAACAAACGAGCCGGCAAGCGAGTCAAGCTATTTGGTTGCATCAATTTGTGGATGGGCAGTTTAAACAAATCGCCGTTAACTACGACAGCCAATGAGGATGTTGTTGATTGACAAACTGAAAAAAAAGATTGAACTCAGTCTGCATGGGCGTTCGATAAAAGAGCTTAGTAAGTTTGTCGTTAACATACTGGTGAGCGGCAGTGCTTTAACGATGCTGACCTATGTGTTGACTAATCGTTTGGTTTCACACTACCAAGGCGTTTTTACCGCTGAGGTCTTGCCTATTATTGCCTTGCAGCGAGATATTGAAGCGGATTTGGTTAATTATGCGATTCTTGAGTCTCGCATTAGGCAAAGCAAGGGGGCGGAGGGAGCATCCGTGGCTATGGAGCAGCTTGCTGTTAATACGAGTCGACACCTCAATGTTTTATATGGCCTAGTACAGAATGACTCTCAATTATTAGCGATAAAATTAAGGCTTGATGCTCTCTATACGGTGTTATCCGATAAGTTAATCAGCCTGCATGACTTACAGCTTAATAAACTCAGCAGTATGCAAAAACTACGGGGCTTTAGACAGGATACTCAGGTTGCAGTTGAGGCATTGATTATTTTCAGGGAGGGCTTTAGTGGCAAGGTTGCGCTGATGGATGTGATGAATCAGCGCTCAAATAGGCCGAGCAATCATGAGTTACTCAATGCCGACTTAACCCTTGGGATGAAGCTGGCCGAGCTGACAAATAATGTCTCTATATTATTGTATGTCGATAATATAGATCAGTTACTCGAGATCAATAGCCATGACTTATCGCAGAACTTGGCGCAAGTAAAAAAAGCGATCGAAAGAGTAAAAAAAATAAGTGGACGCAATCATGGTTTGCAGCTGAAGGCTGTGCAATTATCGGCTAATTTAGCCGTGGTGACAGCGCTGTTATCGAATGATGCACCGTTAACTCGGTTAATAAAGGAGCGTTTTTCGAATGATGAACGTTTAGCTGAAGCATCCATAAGTTTTAAAAAGGTGTTGGTTTCAATTCAGGGTGAATTGACTGACATGTATTCCATTAGTGAAATATTGGTTGCTGATAGCATTGAAACGAACGAGGAACTCTCTATGTTGAGTTCCTTATTGTTATTCACCTTATTGACTATTTTTATATTTATTCTAGTTGTGTTGATAATGCTTATTACTCGACAAATAAAAACGCCTATCGAAAGCTTGAATAACACTATGAAGCGCCTGACCAGTGGTGAGTTATCAGCGCGTCTACCCTTGGAAGCAGGAGTGACGGCTGAATTTAAATCGGTATGGGAAGAATTTAATGGCTTTGTTGGCAATAATGAAAAAGTGATTCAAGAACAGGAAATGATTATTGATAACGCCGATATTGGCATAGCTTGGTTACATGAGCGTCAGTATGTGCGGGTGAATAATAAAATTCTGTCGATGTTCAACTACTCGACGGAGAACTTTCTTGGGCAGAATAGTTTGTTCTTATACCCAAATAAAGACGCTTATTATGAATTAGGTGATGAAGCATACCCAGCTTTGAAGGCTGGGAAAGTTTATCACGCTGAACAACGCTTAATGCGTGCAGATGGCTCGGTGTTTTGGTGTAAGTTATCGGGCAAAAGCACGGGTCTTGGTGACGATAAGGACTCAATTTGGTTGTTTGAAGATGTCACAGAACGAAAACTCGCGGAAGAAAAGTTATATCAGTTAGCTAATTATGATGCGTTAACCACGTTACCGAACAGGAGCTTATTTTATATTTATTTAGATGAGGCTATCGTCAGAAGTAAGCGTAACGGGCATGGGTTTGCGTTGTTTTTTATCGACCTTGATCGCTTTAAACATATCAATGATTCATGGGGGCATGAGGCTGGGGATGTGGTGCTTAAAGAAATTGCCCAGCGGGTGAAAAATGTTGTTAGAGAATCAGATGTGGTCGCGCGGTTGGGGGGCGATGAGTTCACCTTGATTATCGATGATGTGAAGGGTAATGATGGACTTGAGCGAGTTGCACGTATTATTTTGCGAGAGTTAAGTCGAGTTATTCTGTATCAAGAAAAAGAATTATTTGTGGGTGGAAGTATTGGTATTAGCCAGTTCCCTATGGATGCACGGGATCGAGGCGGCTTATTAAATTGTGCGGATTCAGCGATGTATATAGCAAAGCAGTCAGGGCGTAATGGGTTTTGTTTTTACTCGATGGAAATAGGTGTTAATGGAGAGAAGTTCGCTGAACTTTCGCAGAGTTTGAGAAAAGCCGTAGAGCATGGGCAATTTGAACTTCACTATCAGCCGAAAATAGAGATGCGTACGCGTGAAATGATAGGCCTAGAAGCCCTTATTCGCTGGCATAAACCTGGGGTAGGCCTGGTTTCACCAGTCGAATTTATTCCGGTACTTGAAGAGTCAGGTTTGATGGTTGAGGTGGGTGAGTGGGTGATTTTTGAGGCCTGCCGAGCGATTAAAAGCTGGTTAAAACTGGGGTATAACCCGGGGAAAGTAGCGGTTAACCTGTCTGAACGGCAATTTGGTAATAATAAACTGATTGATACGATTCAACGTGCAATACAAAAATTTGATATATCAGCCGAGCACCTTGAGTTTGAAATTACCGAAAGCCTGATGATGTCGGATGCCGATTTAACCATAAACACCTTGGCGCAAATTAAAAAGATGGGTATTGATATCGCGATGGATGATTTTGGGACGGGCTATTCATCGTTGGCTTATTTAAAGCGTTACCCAATTGATATTTTGAAAATAGACCGAGCTTTTGTCAAAGACATCAATGATGATGCCAATGATGCGGCGATCGTCGATGCGATTATCACCTTGGCTAAGCAGTTGAAGCTTACCGTCGTTGCCGAAGGTATCGAAACGGAGGCCCAATATCAGCACTTAAAAGCCTCGGGTTGTGACATTGCTCAAGGGTATTTGTTTAGTCAGCCGGTTGAGTTTAAGGGTGTATTGGAGTTGCTAGAGAGAGGGGAGCCTATTTAGTGGGGTGGGTAAGGAAAGGCCCCAATTTCTACCTTTGTTAGCAACCGCGTTTATAACTCGAAAAAACGATCGATCAGCGCAAACGCACGGTCTATTACCGCATTGGGTGTATAAAAGTGTGCTGAAAAACGGATCCCGCCGCCACGCTTGGCGCAAACAACGCCATGCTCGGTTAAATAGCTAAATAATTCATCGAGTTTTGCCTCAAGCGTATTGAAAACAACAATGTTATTCCCATCGGGCTCGGCTTGGGTGAGTAGCTTTAGCTGCGGTTGCTGTTGAACTTTGTTGATGATGTAATCGGCACGTGAGATCACGTTTTTTTCAACGCGAGGCATACCTATTTCAAGTAATAGGCTGATGCTGGCTGATAACGCATGAATGCTCAGCATATTGGGGCTACCGCATTCAAAGCGTCTAGCTGAAGCGGCCGTTTCCCATAATGGCGTGTCGTAATTACCCATGTCTTCCACCATATGCCAGCCAAACTGAGTTAGCTTGAGTTTATCGATGGTTTGTTTGCGGCAATAAAAAAAGCCTAGGCCTTCAGGCCCGAGCAACCACTTGTGTCCATCAGCCATCATAAAGTCCGCTTGATAACGTTGAACATCAACCTCAAACGCACCTACAGATTGAATGGCGTCAATACAAAATAGCACCCCCTTTTGTTGGCAAGCTTCACCTAAACGTTCTAGGTCTACCCGTAAACCCGAAGCATACTGTACCGAGCTTATGGTTAGTAAGCGGGTATTAACATCAATTTGCTCAATCAGTTTAGCGGTTGGATCACTCGCATTTTTTAACGGCGTTTTTTTAACCGTAACACCTTGCTCGGCCAGTGACTCCCACGGGATCATATTAGAAGGGAATTCCTCATCACTGGTCACAATATTGTCGCCAGCGGACCAACTCAAGCCATAGGCAACGAACGATAGCGCTTCGGATGTGTTTTTAACGAGGGCAATTTCATCAACTGAACTAGCGTGGATAAGCTCAGCTAATTGGCTTTTGAGCCGAGACTCAACTTTTAGCCAGTTAGCGTATTTTTTGGAGCCGATGGTTACATTCTCTCGGCAAAATGCATTAACCGCTTGTTCGGCGCGTACCGGCCAAGGTGCTACGGCGGCGTGGTTAAGGTACATCACATCATCGTCTAAATTGAATTCACTACTAAAATCGTTGCTCATAGCTGCTTATAGATAGGTAAAAAAAATATTCTAGCCTGTTTTCGTTATTTAAGCTAAACGTATGAGAGTGATATAACCATAGCGATACGGGTAATCAAAAATGATACTTTATATTAAGTGTCGGGAAACAATGGCGTATGGGCTGGAAAGAACCTTGTTATTCATACCTAAGTTGCTTGAGCTAGGTGGGTTTTAGGCCGATGTGCACTGGCTTGATGAGCAATGAGTAACTATCTTGATTGGGTGGATGAAAGGCTGGCATTATCTTAGGGGCTGAGCTGAGTTATTGGCTATAAAAGGTCAAGCTAGATTAAGAGTCAGCATCAGCTAGCAAACGCTTGGTATTAGTTTTATATCGTGTTAGGCTCATCATTAACATCATGGATGAAAACACAGTTATATACGATATAACCGGTGTTCTTGGTGAAGGGATTGACTTACAAGTATGCTGTATCAAAAATAATATCTTTAGGAGTATATTTATGACGAAAACAGGAATAAATAAAACAGCGATTGTTTGCGGTAGTGTATTGCTGCTAGCAGGTGTGTCAGGGGCGGCTTTAGCAAAAGTAAGCGCTGAAGAGCTCGCTAAATTAGGCGTGAGTGGTACCGAGTTAACCCCAGCGGGCGCTATTCGTGCGGGTAACGCAGAAGGAACCATTCCAGAGTGGAAAAATGAAGCGATTATTCCTCCCGCTAACTTTAAAGTAGGTATGTATCACCCCGATCCATTCGCGGCTGATGACGTGTTGTTTAAAATTACCGCGAGTAATTACAAAGAGCATGCAGACAAGTTAACCGCCGGTCAGCAGCATATGTTTGTAACATATCCTGACTTTTTCATGAATATCTATCCGTCTCGACGTTCTGCGGTATTTAATTCATACGTAAATGAGTCGGCATTAAAGAATGCGGCTAATGCCGAAGTTAACTTAGGCTCTAGTGGTGGTTTGGGTTACACCAATGCACGTGCATCGTGGGCATTCCCCATTCCAAAAGATGGCAATGAGGCGTTTTTAAATAATATTACACGCCCTCAGCTTCCTTGGATTGATTCAAGGCAGACGACTATTCCGGTGACCTCATCGGGTGATTATGTGATTAATAAACTGAATATTCAGATTGGTAACCGATGGAGTGACTCCTCTGTTTCAGATGCCGATTTTGACCAATCTGTTGATGGTATGCGTTTCTACCAAACTATTATTGAGCCCGCAAAAGTGGCTGGTCAAGTGGTATTGGTTCGTGACCCACATGAGTTTTCAGACAAGAAACGTAAAGCGTGGGTGTATAGTCCGGGTCAGCGTCGTGTGAAACGTGCACCACAAATTTTGTATGATAACCCTTTGACGGCGAGTGATGGCTTGGCAACAACCGATCAAAAGTTTGGTTTTAATGGTCCGACTGATCGTTTTGAGTGGAAGCTATTAGGTCGTAAAGAAATTTATATACCTTATAATGCGTATAAATTACATGCAGCTGATGCAACACCCGATAAAGTGATTACTGACAGTGGTCGTATAAACCAAGATTACTCTCGCTATGAATTACACCGTGTTTGGGTGGTTGAGGCTACGTTGAAAGAAGGTACTAATCATGCTTACGGTCATCGAACTTTCTTCTTAGATGAAGACTCATGGTGGATTATGCTTTCCGATGGCTATGATCGACGTGGAAATATCTGGCGTTACTGGGAATCACACGACGTCATGTACTACGATGCAGCCTTTATGAACACGGCGGCTGAGGTTCAATACGATATGCAAGCGGGACGGATGATTGCCTTGGGTTTTGATAAGGCGAAAGGCCCTGATCTAACGTGGCGAGCAGCGGATAAATACTTCACGCCTTCTACCGTTAGACGAAACGGTATACGTTAGTCTACAATAAGGCTGGATGGAAAAATGGCTGGGTTTCCCAGCCATTTTTTTTGCCAAAAATAAAGGGTGGCTTGATAGATTTAAATCTATTTGATTGATCCTGGGTTTCCGTAATAATTCAAAACAAATTCAGCTAGCTAGGCTGGTGTCGAGATGGAGATATTAAGAGGTCAATTTGATGGCTGTTGATACGTTGTTTTATAGCAACAAGTGAAATGTGCGTAGTCAGGGATTGCTGTTCTTCTCATCATTGAAATCAATTTATACACGTATGATTATTGTTATGTTATATCTGTAACGTGATGTAATGTAAGCCTTTTAATTTAAACTAAGAAAACGATCGTTTGTTTTATTGCTTGGTTCTAACTAGCGTTATATTCTTGTGGCTAAAAGTATGTTAATGTTGTGGGGCTTACAAATAGGAGAGCAAATGAAAACTACAAAAAATAATTTTAATAAGCGTAAAAGCTTAAAAACAGCGGGTAAATTAATTACCTTAGCTGCGGCAGCAACACTGTCATCTCAGGCAGCGGCCTTTCAGTTAGATTTTGATAACCGAGAAATGACCGGTTATGTCGATACCACGGTATCATTCAGTGCAGCGATGGCATTGAAAAACGCCAACCCAAAAAGCACCGTTTCATCAAGCGGTCGTCAAAGTGTGTTTGATAATTCTGGCGATATTTATAGTGCGCCGATATCGGTTTTATCGGATATTGGGATTAACTATAAAGACATGGGGTTTTTCACTCGTGTAGGTTATACCTATGACTTCGCGCTGATGGATGGTGCAAATGCCTGTAGTTCGGGTTCATGTAATGAGAATGCAGCGGCTGGTACAATGGACGGTGTTCCTGAAGAGTCTCGTGAAGAAGCGAATCGTTTCAGATTATATGACTTTTTTGTTTACAAAAATTTTGATGTTGATGGACGCAGCTTAAACGTTCGTGTCGGTAAACAAGTTATCAACTGGGGTGAGAGTAATTTCGCCGGTGGTGGTATTACTCAAATGATTAACCCAGTCGATCTAGGTAAAAGTACAACGCCAGGTTCAGAAGTTAAAGAGCGTTTATTACCACAGGAAATGGTTTACGCAAACTACGAGCTATCTGATAACACCAGTCTTGAAGCGTTTTATGTATGGAACTGGCGCAGGACTGAGTTTATGCCAGTAGGTACATTCTTTAGCCCGTTCGATTTCCAAGGCGAAGGTGATAATGCTCCACTAGGTGGTAGAACCAATGTAGCGTCTGATAACCCAGATCGTGGTGGTCAGTATGGTGTTTCTTTGCATACTATTTTAGAAGACTATGATGAAATGGATCTAGGTTTCTACTACACCAGAACGCATGCACATTTACCGTATATGCAAGCGTTTAATAACGGCACCTACCGTACTGTTTATGCAGAAGACCAAGATACATTTGCTGTATCGTTAAATGGTGAAGTCGGTAGTACCGGTATTTCTTTCCAAACAGAGCTAAATTACAAACCAGACTTCTTTGATACACGTTATTGCCGAAATAGTCATGGTTTAGCTAACGGAGGTGTTAACGTCTTTCCAGATACTACGCCTTTGGCGGGTTGTGGAATTGAAGCATCTGATGTGACAACCTTTTTAGGTGCGTTTACATATGTGGGTGGTAAGCCAGCGTTTGGATCGGATAAGCAAGCATTTATTTTTGATTATGCGATGATTTGGATTGATGATTTAAATAACAACTTCAGCGATGCTGGAAGACCTCATGCAGATGGTGTCGATCAATTAGATCGCCCAATTAATCATTTAGCGTATGGTTATACTGCGGTTGCTTCGTTTACTTATAACAACTTGTTTTGGAACTTGAATGTTAATCCTGTGTTTGTGTTTAAACATGACCTTGAAGGTAGAATGCCGTTCAATAATGGTGCGATTACTGAAGAGCAGCGTGTTGTTAAAGTTGCGGTAACATTTGATTACCAAAGCACAATGTCACTTAATATCGCGGCAACAAAATGGATCAGTGAAGATGGTACATTTGGTGATAGAGATAACGTAGCAGCAACATTTAAATACAGTTTTTAAGAGGTAAATATGAAAGTTAATACAATGAAAAAAGCGGTCACATTTGCAGGCGCTATGATGCTTGTAGGTGCGGCTGGCTCAGTACAGGCAAAAACAACGGCAGAAGAGTTTGCTAAATTAGGTTTAACGGGTACGGAACTAACCCCAGCGGGCGCTATACGTGCGGGTAATGCTGAGGGGACCATTCCTGAGTGGAAAAATGAGCCGCTTGCGGTTCCTGCTGATTTTAAAGCAGGTGATTACCACGCGGATCCTTTTGCAGCAGATAAGGTGTTATTTAAAATTACTGCCGCTAACTATAAGGAGCACGCGGATAAGTTAACAGCGGGTCAACAACATATGTTTGAGACCTACCCTGATTACTTCATGAATATCTACCCAACGAGACGTTCAGCTGTTTTTAAACCGTATATTTATGATGCGGCTTTAAAGAACGCTAAAAATGCGGAAGCTGTTGTTGGTGCCACGGGTGGATTGGGGTACAACGATGCACGTGCAGCATGGGCTTTTCCAGTGCCTCATAATGGTAATGAAGCATTCTTAAATAACCTGACACGTCCTTTGGTGCCTTGGTTGAATTCTTATGAAACAACGATCCCTGTGACTTCATCAGGCGATTACGTTATTAATAAGCTCAATATTCAAACTAGAAATAAATGGAGTGATCCAGAAATTTCAGATGCTGACTTTGATAAAAATGCCGATGGTTTGCGTTTTTACCAAACAATTCTTGCACCGGCTAAGGTAGCGGGTCAGGTGTTGTTAGTTAGGGATCCGCATGATACGTCAAAAGTTCAGCGTAAGGCTTGGGTTTATAGCCCTGGTCAGCGTCGTGTTAAACGTGCGCCTCAGGTGTTATATGATAATCCTTTAACAGCGAGTGATGGCTTGGCTACAACCGATCAAAAGTGGGGCTGGAATGGTCCAACTGATCGTTTTGATTGGACTTTAGCGGGTCGTAAAGAGGTTTATATTCCTTATAACGCCTATAAACTGCACGATAAAGATGCAACGCCTGACAAGGTTATTACCGCTGAAGGTCGTTTAAACCAAGACTATGCGCGTTATGAATTACACCGTGTATGGGTAGTTGAAGCGACGCTTAAAGAAGGTACTAACCACGCTTATGCGCGTCGTACTTTCTTCTTAGATGAAGATTCATGGTGGATTATGGCGGTTGATGGTTATGATCGTCGTGATCAAATCTGGCGCTTCTGGGAATCTCATGACGTTAATTACTATGACGTTGCTTTCATGAATGCAGCCGCTGAAGTTCAGTACGATATGCAAGCTGGACGTATGATTGCGTTAATGTGGGACAAGAAGAACGGTCCTGATTTCGCTTGGAGAGCCGGTGATAAGCATTACACGCCGTCTACGGTAAGACGAAACGGAATTCGCTAGATCATAGTGATGTATTAAAAATGGCTGGGTTTCCCAGCCATTTTTATGCAAACGTGGCATAACCATGATGGTTATATTTCAAAAAATTAGATAAGACGGTACCTATATGATTTTAAATATTGTTAAAAAATCGCGTAAATTTATCGCACTTTCGCTGCTTACTTGTGCCTTGCCTGCTGCGGCTGTTTCTATTCAGAAGCCTGCGCTGATGTCAGAACTGTCGAGTAAGGTGTTACTAACGGATTCTGAAAAGCTAGCGGCTGATGCAGGCTATGTTGGTGTCGGCCTGTATGGGCATATTGTTTATTCAAAGGATGGAAATACTTGGAATCAAGCAACATCACCGGTACAGATACTGCTGACCAATGTGTTTTTTCTAAATGAGAATCTAGGTTGGGCGACTGGGCATGACGCAGTTATTTTACACACCAAGGATGGCGGTCAGAATTGGCAGCTTCAATATGAGGATCCAATTCCGGGTGGAGATATTCCTAAACCCTTATTAGACGTCTATTTTTCAGATGAAAACAACGGTTTTGCCTCGGGTGCTTATGGCTTGATGCTTAAAACGGTTGATGGTGGTGAGAATTGGCAGATGGTGTCTACCGAAGCCTTGTACGAGAAGTTGATGGATTTGGAGATGGAGCCGGAACCTAACTTTAATAGCTTGATCCCTTTTGGCGATAAACTATTCATCGCTGGTGAATTAGGTACCATATTGTTATTTGACCCAGCGGCAATGGATGAAGAGTCTCGTTGGACATTAGTTGATTCACCTTATGTGGGCTCTTATTTTGGCGCTAAAACGATTGGTGATGATTTATACATTTATGGCCTACGAGGCAATGTTTATCACTCTGTGGATACTGGTGAAAGCTGGAAGAAAATTGAAACCGGCGTGGTAACTAATATATATGATTGCCTTGCTTTAGCAGATGGTGATGTCGTGTTTCTAGGAGCCGGTGGCACTATATTAACCTTGAGTCCAGGCGAAACCTCGACTAAAAAACAAGCTTACCCAGGCTTTGATGGCTTTATGTCAGGTCAGCTAGTGGAGGGTAATGAATTGCTTTTATTCGGTTCAGCGGGTGTTAAGAAATTGACGATTGGTGCGAGTCAGTAATGTGGATTTGTGCCTTTGATTACTCCATTTTTATGGAAGATAAAATTACTCTAAGGAGTTAGATTATGAGTGAACAGAATAAAAAACCATTATGGGTAGAGAATGTCTTGTTCTCTAACCGTGTGATGATCTTAATAGTACTTCTACTATTAACGGCGTTTATGGGCTATAACGGCTTAAAGTTACGCATGGATGCTGGTTTTGAGAAATTATTACCTACCGAGCATGAGTATATTAAAACCTTGCAGCACTATAGCGCTGAATTTGGTGGTGGTAATCAGTTGATTGTTGCCGTCACGCAGAAAGAAGGGGATATGTTTAACGCCGATTTCTTCGCGGCATTAAAGAAAGCTAACGAAGAAATGTTCTTTCTTCCGGGTGTTGCTAGAAGTTCGGTGACCTCCATTTTGACACCCAATGTACGTTTTATTGAGGTGGTTGAGGATGGCTTTCAGGGCGGTAATGTGGTGCCGGCTGAATTTAGGGCAACCGAGGAATGGTTCCCGATTATTCGCAATAACATTATTAAGTCAGGGCGTTTAGGTAACCTAGTAGCGAATGATTTTTCGGGTGCCTTGATTCGTGCCGAATTGATCGATATCGACCCTAAAACCCGTCAACCTTTAGACTATCAAAAGGTAGCGGCTGACCTCGAAGCAAAGATCAGAGCGACCGTAGAGACGGATGATATTAGAGTTAATATTATTGGTTTTGCTAAATCTACCGGTGATATTGCCGATGGTGCACGGGATGTTGTTAAGTTCTTTATCGTTACCTTCCTGATTACTGCGGTATTACTTTGGTTTTACTCACACTCTTTGGCGTTAACATTCTTACCCTTGGTGAGTGCGACGGTAGCGGTTGTTTGGCAGTTAGGTTTATTGCCGTTATTGGGATTTGGTTTGGACCCTATGAGTATCCTAGTGCCGTTTCTGGTGTTTGCTATTGGCGTGAGTCATGGTGTGCAGATGATCAGCGGCTGGATGGGGGAGATTCTTTACGGTGGTGATGAAGATGAACAAGGGCGTCCAGTTGTACCTGCGCCTGCGCATCCACACGGTATTTCTGGAATGGAAGCTTCTAAGCGTACGTTCCGTCGATTAATCGTTCCGGGTAGTGTTGCCTTAGTGAGTGATGTTATCGGTTTCTTAACTGTGCTGCTTATTCCTATCGGAATTATTCAGGAAATGGCGATTGCAGCTAGTTTAGGTGTAGCGGTTATTATTATTACAAACCTTGTTCTACTGCCGATTTTGCTGTCATATGTGACATTGAAAAATCCAGAAAAATATCGTGCAAAACATCAGAAGTCTGATGAAAGTCGTGATTTTTTATGGAGAGCCTTGTCTAAATTAACTCGCACAGGTCCATCGCTGGTTATTATTTCGATTGTGGTTGGTTTAACTGCGTGGGGATTGAGCAAGCAAGATGACCTTGATGTTGGTGACTCGCAAGCGGGTGTTTCTGAGTTACGCGAAAATGCGCGTTATAACATAGACAGTCGAGTTATTACTGAGCGCTTTTCGGTGGGTGTGGATAAGTTAACGGTGATGATTGAGTCGGTTGATAACGCCTGTGTCGATTATGAAATTATGGATGAGATGGATCGTTTGTCTTGGCATATTCGTAACCTACCTGGGGTGCAATCGGTTGTTTCCTTGGTGGATAAGCAGAAGGTGATTCTCGCGGCGAACAGTGAAGGTAGCCCGCGTTGGTATTCTATTTCTCGTAATGCTAGTTCAATGGGAGCAAGTCTTTACCATATGGGTGCTGGCGGTGATGAGTTTATGGATGCGCCTTGTGCCAATATGCCGATTAATGTTTACACCTTGGATCATAAAGCGAAAACTGTAAATGATATTATTGCCGGTATTAATGCTTACCAAGCGAGCTTACCGGATGATCGTTTTCATATTCGTTTAGCCAGTGGTAACGTCGGTATTATTGCGGCAACCAACGATGCGGTGAAAGCTGCGCAAATGCCATTGATGATATGGGTATATGCTGCTGTTATCGCACTGACTTTATTAACGTTTAGGTCTCTTGGTGGCACCTTATGTGTGATTTTACCGCTAGCTTTTGTTTCACTGCTTTGTTATGCCTTGATGGCTATCATGGGCATTGGGCTTAAGGTTAATACTCTGCCAGTGGTTGCTCTGGGTGTTGGTGTTGGGGTTGATTACGCTATTTATATCTACAGTCGGATGAGTGAATTCCTCGAAACGGGTGATACCTTGGAGATGGCCTTTTATAAAGCCATGCGTTTAACCGGTAAACCGGTTATCTTCACCGGTATGACTTTGGGTGCAGGTGTATGTACTTGGATTTTTGCTTCTTTACAATTCCAGGCTGATATGGGTATTTTGTTAACCTTTATGTTCTTGGTGAATATGTTGGGAGCCATCTTAGTATTGCCAGCGTTGGCTCGGTGGTTGTTAGGATCGAAGGTGAAGAAGATTCAAGCAGCAAAGGCTGAAAAAGCTGATGATGAAGGGGTTCAAACTAGTTAGTACTAATAGTTTGAGGCAGGGGAGACCTTAGGTTTCCTGCCACTTCATAATGAAAAGACCGGCCAATCTTGCATTGACCGGTCTTTTTTTTGTTTAAACGGTTTGTTGGTTTTCGCTGCGGTTAATTATTTTTGTTAATAGACTTTCATTGCTTGCCATTAATAGCTTGGTAGCCAGGGTGAAATTTTCTTGTTTTGTTCGTTTACTCATTCGTTCGGAATGTGTTGATTTAATTATAAAAGAATATAAAATAACGGTTGTTAGATAGGTTCATTATCTAATAAGTAGATCCCTGCGTTGGCTGAAAGTAAGGTCAGCGCTTTAGAAAACAACCTGTTAAAGGGTTAATAAGCAAACGGTTTATTTAAAACATGACATCAGAAAATCACCAAGCCGAATTACCACTAAAAGGTATTCGAGTATATGAAATTGGCACCAGTGTAGCAGCACCTTTTGGTACTTGGATCCTGGCTGCAATGGGCGCTGAAGTAATTAAGGTTGAGCCGGAAGGCCGTGGCGATGATTGTCGTCATTGGGGCCCTCCGTTCTGGAACGGAACATCGGCTATGTTTCAAGCATTAAACCGTGATAAAAAATCGGTCACCGTTGATTTAAGCGACCCTAAAGATAAGGCGTGGTTAAGAAATGAAATGGTGACTAAGGCGGATGTGGTATTACAAAACATGCGACCCGGTAAAGTGGCTTCTTTAGGTTTAGGTTCAACAGATATTTGTGCAGAAAACCCTAAACTAATTTATTGTAATATTTGGGCGTTTGGCGAAACCGGGCCGATGGCCGATAAACCAGGTTACGACCCATTAATGCAAGCATACAGCGGTTTGATGAGCTTAAACGGTGAAGAAGGTCGTCCTCCTGTTCGTATTGGCACGTCTGCGATTGATATGGGCACAGGCATGTGGTGCTCGATTGCGATTATCGCGGCGTTGTTTAGTCGTCAGAAGACAGGCGAAGGCTGTGTTGTTGATACGGCATTGTATGAAACAGCTTTAAGCTGGATGACTTACCATATGGCGGGTTACCACGCGACAGGTGACCTACCAACACCTCAGGGTTCTGGCGTGCAAGGTATTGCACCTTACCAAGCGTTTGAATGTTCTGATGGTTACTTAGTGGTTGCCGCACCTAATAATAAGTTGTTTGAACAGTTAAAAGGCGTGATGGGGAATCCTGCTTGGGCAAATGAAGATCGTTTCAAAACCAACCCTGATCGTTTTGAAAATAAGCCAGAACTTATTCGATTAATGACTGAGATTTTAATAAAAGAAACACGTGCTCATTGGCGTGAAAAATTAGATGTGGTGGGTATTCCAAACTCTCCCATTCAATTGGCTGATGAAGTGTTGGCTGACCCACAAACTCAAGCGCTGGGCATTGTTCAGGAATCAGTTGGCGACGCGATGAAGCTTGTTGGCTTACCGATTAAATTTAATGGTACACGTCCTCCCTTGCAAAATGTAGCGCCAGCACTGGGTGCTGATAACGATACTTATAAAAAATAAAGAGATTACAACGATGAATGAATTATCAATACCTTTAGGCGACGATTATCAAGATATTCGTGATGCAGTTAGTAAAATTTGTGAAGACTTCCCGGGTGAATACTGGCGTAAACTCGATAAAGAAAGCGCATACCCAGAAGAATTTGTTAATGCTTTAACAGAGTCTGGTTTCTTATCAGCGCTGATTCCTGAAGAGTACGGCGGTGTTGGCCTGCCTTTGCGAGCTGCTGCGGTCATTATGGAAACTATCCATAAATCGGGTGGTTCAGCATCAGCTTGTCACGCACAAATGTACATTATGGGTGCTGTTTTACGTCACGGAAGTGACGCGCAAAAAGAAAAGTACTTACCTAAAATTGCTTCTGGTGAACTTCGCCTGCAAGCCTTTGGGGTGACTGAGCCTACCTCAGGTTCTGACACCACAAAACTACGTACTAGAGCGGTTAAACAGGGCGATAAATATATCGTTAACGGTCAAAAAGTATGGACTAGTCGTGCATTACAGTCAGACCTTATGTTGTTGCTGGCGCGTACGACGCCGCTAGATGAAGTTGAAAAACCAACCGATGGTTTATCTATCTTCTTGGTGGATATGCGCGAAGTGGTTGGTAATGGTATGGAAATTCGCCCAATTGACGCGATGATTAACCATAACACCACTGAAGTATTCTTTGACAATATGGAAATCCCTGCCGATTCACTGATTGGTGAAGAAGGCAAAGGTTTCCGATATGTGATGAGTGGGATGAATGCTGAGCGAGTGATTATTGCCGGTGAAAGTATTGGTGATGCTCGTTTCTTTATTGAACGTGCAACCAATTATTCAAAAGAACGCAAAATTTTCGGTGGACCGATTGGTAAAAACCAAGGTATTCAATTCCCGATTGCTAGAGCGTATGCAGAAATTGAAGCCGCAGAATTAATGGCGCGTAAAGCCGCCGCTTTATTTGAAGCGGGTAAACCTTGTGGTGCTGAAGCAAACATGGCAAAAATGCTATGTGCCGAAGCGGCGTGGAATGCAGGTGAAGCTTGTATGCAAACACACGGTGGATTTGCCTTTGCTTGTGAATACGATATTGAACGTAAATGGCGCGAAGCACGTTTGTATTTAATCGCTCCAATTTCAACCAATATGATCTTGAGCTTTATCGGTCAGCATGTATTAGGTATGCCTAAGTCGTACTAAAAGAAATAAACCTCTGCATAACTATGTGTATGCATAGCTTATGTAGGGGCATCATAATATTAATAATAAATGGAGAATAATATGGGCAGAGTTAACGGGAAAATCATCCTAGTCACCGGCGGTGCTATGGGTATGGGGCGCACTCACTGCGAATTATTGGCAGCTGAAGGTGCAACGGTTATCGTCACCGATATGAATGAAGCTGAAGGTCAAGCAACGGTTGATAGTATTAAAGCAAGTGGTGGTAAAGCTGAGTTTTATCCACTGAATGTGACTAAGCATGCTGATTGGACTAGCGTCGTTGATAAAATTGTCGCTACTCATGGGCAGATCGATGTACTGGTTAATAATGCTGGTATTCTTATTCTTAAGCAGTTAGAAGAAACAACTGAAGAAGAGTGGGATCGTACCTTTGATATTAATGTTAAGGGCGTGTTTTTTGGTACCAAGGCTATTTTACCGGCTATGCAAAAAGCGGGTGCGGGTTCTATTATCAATATTTCTTCAATTTACGGCATCATCGGTGCACCAATGGCGGCGGCTTATCAAGCGACTAAAGGCGCGGTTAGGTTGTTTACTAAGGCGACTGCGGTGGATTATGCACAATACAATATTCGTGTGAACTCAGTTCATCCGGGTGTTATTGATACGCCGATGACCAAAGACCTTTTACACAGTGGTGATGAAGAGACGGTAAAAGCAATTTTAGGTTCAACTATTTTAGGTCGTGCAGCACAACCTAAAGAAGTATCTTATGCGGTTTTACACCTTGCTAGTGATGATTCCTCGTTTATGAATGGCTCTGAAATGGTTGTTGACGGAGGATATACCGCCGTTTAACAGCTGAGTAATTAAAACTAAGGGAATAAAGTGAAAAAACTAAACTTTGAGCCGGTTATAACGGCTGAAAAAGAAGCAACACTGCGCCAAGAAGTCAGAGAGTTTTTAGCTGGCTATGGTGCTTTTAAAGCGTCAGATGTGATCGATTCTTGGTCGGTATGCGACCCTGAATTCAGCCGGGCTATTGCCGCGAAAGGTTGGTTGGGGATGACTTGGCCAACGGAGTACGGTGGCGGTGGTAAAAGTTACCTTGAACGTTATGTAGTGATTGAAGAATTATTGGCTGCTGGCGCACCGGTGGGTGCTCATTGGGTGGCTGATCGTCAAAGTGGGCCATTATTATTGCGTTTTGGTACCGAAGAGCAACGTCAGGCGTTTTTACCTAAAGTTGTAAAGGGTGAATGTTTTTTTGCGATTGGCATGAGCGAGCCTAATAGTGGTTCTGATTTGGCATCGATTAAAACCAAAGCTGAAAAAGTCGATGGTGGTTGGATTGTCAATGGTTCAAAAATTTGGACCAGTTGGGCACACGCTTGTCACCAGATGATTACCTTGGTGCGTACCGCACCACCATCAGATAATCGTCATGCGGGTTTAAGTCAGTTTATCGTGGATCTTAATGCTGAAGGCATGACGGTTAGGCCAATTGTTACCCTCGCGGGTGAAAAACACTTTAACGAAATCTTTTTTGATAATGTGTTTGTGCCTGATAACCGGGTGGTCGGCAACTTGAATGAAGGTTGGAGCCAAGTGATGGCGGAGCTAGCATTTGAGCGCAGCGGGCCGGAACGTTTCCTCAGTAGTTACCAGTTGCTAGAAGCCTCTATTAAGGAAATTCGTCAGGCGGGTCTAAGCAAACAATCATCGAAGGTTATTGGCGAGTTTGTTGCTCGTTTGATGGTTCTACGCCAAATGTCACTCTCTGTTGCGAACCAATTACAGGAAGGTAAATTACCCATTAATGAAGCGTCTGTTGTTAAAGACTTAGGTACCTCGTTTGAACAAGAGTTACCGGAAGCGATGCGTTTGATTTTAGATATAGAGCCTCGCTCTAGTGCAGAAGATGGTGTTGAGAGAATGTTATCCGACGCTATCTTGAAAGCGCCATCATTTTCATTACGAGGTGGAACGCGTGAAATTTTACGAGGCATTATTGCTAGAGGGTTGGGCTTACGATGAGTGAATTAGCAGTTCTTATTGAGGAATCAGCAACACGTTTATTCGAAGGTTTTGCTGACAGTGACGCGCACGTCACGATGGAATCGGGGAAGTTTCCTGAAAAACTATGGGCTGATTTCTTGGCAGATGGTTGGTTGCGTACGATGTTATCTGAAGATAATGACGGTGCTGGTTTAGGCCTAGCGGGTGGCATGTTATTAATGCGCTTGGCCGGTTACTACAATGTTCCATTGCCGGTTGTTGAGTCATTAACAGGTCTTTACTTAGCAGCTGAAGCTGGTTTGGAGTTAGAGGATGAATTACTGATTCCAGTAGTATTACCAGCGATAGTCAATGGTAATAGCAGAATTGAGTTGTGTGGTGTGCCTTGGGCGCGTTATGCAAAAGGTTTGGTGGTTGCGTTTGAAGTAGACGGTAAAACCCAGTTAGTGAACATTAAAGCCGGCCAATTTAGCCTTGTTGAAGGTAATAATATGGCGGGTGAGGCACGTGATGATGTAAGTTTTGATGCGAGCTTATTAGCTTCATCGAAACCGTTGAATAATATTTCAACTGAGCAGGTTCGTAGTTGGTTAGCCCTAGGCCGTGCAGCGCAAATGGCAGGTGCATTACGTAGCGTGCTAGAGCGTACGGTTGAATACGCCAATGAACGTTCACAGTTTGGTCGCCAAATTGGTAAATTCCAAGCCGTGCAGCTGCAACTCGCGGTGCAAGCTGAAATGACCAGCGCGTCTATCTGCGCAGTTGACGCGGCGATTAAGCACTTAGGTTCTACAGAAGAATGGGAACTCATCGCCAGTGCAAAAATAACTACCAGCGAGTCTGCGGGTTATGCAGCAAAAACGGCGCACGCGGTACACGCGGCAATTGGTTTTACCCAAGAGTATCCCTTGCAACTGAGTACACGTCGATTATGGTCTTGGCGTGATGAATACGGTAGTGAAACACAGTGGTCAGCTAAATTAGGTGAACATTGCCTGCAATTAAAAACAGATAACTTATGGAGTTGGTTAACAACTCAAACGGGTTCATAACAAAGGATTATATTGTGACTAAATCAGTAATTAGCGAAGTTAAAGACGGTATTGCCATTTGGCGGATGGATCGTATTGATACCAGAAATGCCATTTCAGATGCGAACATGATCGAAGAATTGGTGCAGTTAGCAGAAGATGCTCAAAAAGACCTGAGTATTAGAGTCATTATTCTAACCGGCAATGGCCCTGCATTTTCATCGGGTGGTAATGTTAAGAAAATTCGTGAGGAAATGACCGAATCAGACAAAACTCCACATGAATTGGCAACTTGGTACCGTGAAGGTATTCAGCGTTTACCGTTAGCGTTTGATAAATTAGATGTGCCTATTATTGCGGCGGTTAATGGCCCTGCGATTGGTGCGGGCTGTGATTTAACCTGCATGTGTGATATGCGAATTGCCGCTGAAAGCGCACGTTTTGCAGAAAGTTTTGTAAAGCTGGGTATTATTCCTGGTGATGGCGGTTCTTGGTTATTACCTCGTGCCGTTGGATTAGCTAAGGCCTCTGAAATGGCTTATACCGGCGACCCAATCAGCGCACAAGAAGCATTAGCTTGCGGTTTGGTTTCTAAGGTTGTTGCTGATGAAGACTTAATGGATGAAGCGATTAAGTTGGCTAAACGTGTGGCAGTTAACCCACCTATTTCAGTTCGTATGGCTAAACAACTCATGCGTGAAGGCCAACGTACAGAACTAGAAACACACTTACAAATGGCGGCGGTTATGCAGGCGGTTTCTCACCGTACGGAAGATCATCGCGAAGCAATGAATGCGATTTTTGACAAGCGTAAGCCTGAGTTCAAAGGCAAATAAGACATAAATAATAGATTAAGGAGATTTAAAAATGATGGTAAAAGATAAGGTTGTATTAATTACAGGTGCTGGTCGTGGTATTGGCCGCGCAATGGCGATTATGATGGCTGAACACGGTGCTAAAGTTGTTGTTAATGACTTAGGCGCAGGTGTTAGTGGTGAAGAAACTGGCGAAAGTCCTGCTGAAGAAGTGGTAGCAACTATTCGTGCAGCGGGTGGCGAAGCGGTTATCAATGGCGATAACGTAGCGAGCTTAGAAGGCGCTGAAGCGATGGTACAAACTGCGATTGATAACTTCGGTCGTATTGATACGGTGGTTAACAATGCCGGTATTCTTCGCGATAAAATTTTCCATAAAATGACGCCTGAAGACTGGAATGCGGTTATTAATGTTCATTTGAATGGTAGTTTTAATACTGCACATTTCGCAGCGCCACATTTCCGTAAACAAGAAAGCGGAAACTTTGTGTTTATGACGTCGACTTCGGGCTTAATTGGTAACTTCGGTCAAGCAAACTATGCGGCGGCTAAAGCGGGTATTGCTGCGTTGTCTAAGAGTATTGCTTTAGACATGGAACGTTACAATGTACGTTCTAACTGTATTTCTCCTTTTGCTTGGAGTCGTATGATTGGTTCAATCCCAACAAATACACCAGAGCAAGAAGCACGTGTTGCAAAAATCAAGCAAATGACACCGGATAAAATTGCCAATATGGCCGTTTATCTTGCGAGTGATACGGCGAGTGAAGTTACGGGCCAAATCTTCGCAGTACGTAATAACGAAATTTTCTTAATGGGGCAATCACGTCCATTACGTTCATTACAGCGTACAGATGGTTGGACGCCTGAATTGATTGCTGAACACGCCATTCCAGCACTGAAAAGTGATTTCTATGCCTTGGATCGTTCACCAACCGTTTTCTCATGGGATCCAGTGTAATAAATAGGGGTTTTTAAGTGAGTTCAAAAGTATTAAGTTATGACAGTGGAACATCAAGCGTACCGTTGGTTGGTAAAACCATCGGTACCTTGTTTGATGAAGTAGCAGGTCGTTTAGGGGATCAAACTGGTTTTGTATCGAGGCATCAAAATATTCGTTGGAGCTATAACGAATATAAGGAACAAGTTGATTCTTTAGCAGCTGGTTTTATTGAGCTAGGTCTTGAACCGGGTGATCGTATCGGTATTTGGTCACAAAATAATGCTGAATGGGTGGTCACTCAATTTGCTTCGGCTAAAGCCGGTTTAGTATTAGTCAGTTTGAACCCTGCCTACCGCACCAGTGAATTAGAGTATGCGTTAAATAAAGTGGCTTGTAAGGCGCTGGTTTTATCACCGGTATTCAAAACCAGTCAGTATTTGGATATTTTGGCGGAATTAGCACCAGAATTAGCAAGCTGTGAGGCGGGTAAACTAGAGTCTAAAGTTTTACCGACGTTGAAAATAGTCATTCGTTTGGGTGATGAAAAAACACCTGGAATGTTTAATTACGCAGAGATTCAACAAAAAGCGAGCGCAGCATCCAGAGAAAAACTTCAGCAATTAATTGGTAAACTACAATTTGATGATCCTATCAATATTCAGTTCACCAGTGGCACAACAGGTTCACCGAAGGGTGCAACGCTGAGTCATCATAATATCGTTAATAACGCCATTCAAACTGGCACCGTTATGGGTATTAATGAAGGCGATGCTATTTGTATCCCCGTTCCTATGTACCATTGTTTTGGTATGGTTATTGGCACTTTGATGTCATTAGCAAAAGGTGCAACGGCTATTTTAGCCGGTGAATATTTTGAACCTGAAGCGGTATTGCAAGCCATTCAAGATGAACGTTGTGCGGCTGTTTATGGTGTTCCTACCATGTACATTGCGATGCTAGGTTTAGATAACTTCTCAAGCTTTGATTTAACCTCGTTAAAAGGCGGCATCATGGCGGCAGCGCCATGCCCAGAAGCGGTTATGAAACAGGTTATCGAAAAAATGCATATGAAGAATATCACCATTGCATACGGTATGACTGAGCTTAGTCCGGTGGCTACACAAACACGCATGGGTGATTCATTCGAACGTAGCGTGACTACGGTGGGTAGAGTAAATCCACACGTAGAAGGCAGAATTGTCGATGCGGAGAATAATGTTGTAGCGATTGGTGAAGTAGGCGAGTTCTGCGCACGTGGTTACAACGTGATGGTGGGTTATTGGGATGACGTTGAAAAAACGGCTGAATCTATCGACAGTGCAGGTTGGATGCATACGGGTGATTTAGCCACAATGGATGCTGAAGGCTATGTGAAAATTGTTGGCCGTTCGAAAGATATGGTGATCCGTGGAGGGGAGAATATTTACCCTAAAGAACTTGAAGAGTTTTTGTATTGTCACCCGCAAATTTCAGATGTTCAGGTTATTGGTGTACCGGATGATAAATTTGGTGAGGAGCTGTGTGCTTGGATCAAATTAAACAGCGGTGAATCAATGAGCGATGACGAATTAAAGGCTTACTGTAAAGGTAAAATTGCTCATTACAAAGTCCCGCGTTATATCAAATTTGTTGAAGATTTTCCAATGACAGGATCTGGAAAAATTCAGAAGTTTGTGATGCGTGACATGATGAAAAAAGAGCTAGAAAAATAATCCCATTAAGGGGGTTATTTGATTATTAATAATTAAGGATATAAAAATGAAATACGAAGATTTTCAACACCTACTGTTTGATCATAAAGAAAATGGCGTTTTATTGATGACCATTAACCGCCCAGAAGTTATGAATGCGACTAATGCGCGTTTGCACTGGGAATTAACCAAAATTTGGGCTGTGATCCAAGATGATGATTCAGTTAAGAACGTTGTTGTTACTGGTGCGGGCGATCGTGCATTCTCAGCGGGTGGTGATTTAGAATGGGTTTCTGGTATGGTCGGTAACCCTAAAGCGCTTGAAGGTGTTAGAACTGAAGCGGCTGATTTGGTATACAACATCATTAACTTCGAAAAGCCTGTTATCTCTGCGATTAACGGCGTTGCCGTTGGTGCTGGCCTTGTGGTTGCGATGCTTGCAGATATCAGCGTTATCTCTAAAGAACACGGTAAATTCACCGATGGTCACGTTAAACTAGGCGTTGCTGCTGGCGATCACGCGGCTATTATTTGGCCTTTATTATGTGGTATGGCTAAAGCTAAATACTACCTAATGACAGCTGAATTCATCAACGGTGAAGAAGCTGAACGTATGGGCATGGTTAGCTTATGTGTTCCTCATGCTGAGTTAATGGATGAAGCCTTTAGAGTGGCTAACCAATTAGCAAAAGGTAGTCAGTCTGCGATTAACGGTACTAAAAACACCTTGAATGGCTGGATGAAAATGGCATCGCCAATTTTTGAAGCATCTTTACGTGAAGAAATGCTTAACTTCCTTGGCGACGATGCTAAAGAAGGCGTGGCTGCTATTCGTGAAAAAAGAGCACCAAACTTTCCTTCAGCACAATAAGCTGAATTGATCGTTAAGAGGCCTCATTCGTGAGGCCTTTTTTTTGCCTGTAAATTATCTTAATTAAACTAGGGGCTAAGTATGGAAATTGATCCTAAAAACCAGCAGAAGTTTTACAATATTCTGAAAGCAGTGATTATTCCTCGGCCGATTGCTTTTATTTCCTCAAAATCGCCTGCGGGTGAGGTGAATTTAGCACCATTTTCATTTTTTAATGGTGTTTGTTATGATCCGCCAACGATCAGTGTATCGATTGCTCGGTTCTCTGGAGCTAAGGAAAAAGATAGCCTGTTAAATATAGAACAGACGGGGGAATTCGTGGTTAATATGGTGAACCGAGATATTGCCGAGGCGATGAACTTGACGGCGCTAGATTACCCCAAGGATGTAAATGAATTTACCGTGGCTGGCTTAACTGAGGCGGCGTGTGAACGTATTAGTCCACCACGGGTGCTGGAGTCGCCGGTGAGTTTGGAGTGTCGCTTAAAACAGGTTGTAGAGATAAATAAAGGTAGTCCGAAAGAGTGTGGTTTGGTGATAGCGGAGGTCGTGTATTGTCATATCGCGGATCAGCTCTTTGATGGTCGATATGTCGATATGAAGGCCCTAGACCTGATTGGTCGTTTAGGCGGGCATAGTTATTGTCATGTCGATTCATTATTCGATATGAAACTAGGTTCGATAACGAAAGATAAATAATAAGGAGAAAGGAATGAAACGTATAACAAGAGCATTATGCATCGCTTTATTAGTTAGTGTGACTGCATCGGTGCAAGCGGATGGCTTCGTATTAACGAGTCCAGATATTCAGGGGCAGTTGACTAATAAACAGGTGTTTTCAGGTTTTGGCTGCAAGGGTGAAAATATCTCGCCGGCGTTGAATTGGCAGAATGCCCCCGAGGGTACAAAAAGTTTTGTCGTAACCATGTATGACCCTGATGCACCTACGGGTAGTGGCTGGTGGCATTGGCAGGTTTATGATATTGCGGCGAGTGAAACAGGTTTAAAAGCTAATGCCGGTAATATAGCGGCGGCTATCGCACCTAAGGGCAGCATTCAAAACCCAACTGATTTTGGTACGGCGGGTTATGGTGGTCCTTGTCCTCCAGAGGGAACGGCATCACATCAATATATTTTCACTGTACACGCGCTGAAAGTTGCTAGTTTGGGTCTGCAGGCGGATGCTACTCCTGCTTTAGTTGGTTTCTACCTAGGTTTCCATACGATTGCTAAGGCATCGCTGGTTGGCTATTACGGGCGTTAACTCTCGTTGGTGTAATAAGAAAAGGGCGTGCCATTAAATGCACGCCCTTTTTTTAGCGGTAGCTTTAGCGCTTAGGACTCTTCAGTGTCTAGTTCAGCGACAGGAATAGTCGGCTTGGGGGCTTTTAATAGGGTCTTAATCGCGGTGTCTAAACCGGCGAGTGTTAGCGGATACATCCGATCATTCATCAGTTCTCGGGTGATCTGATTGGAGGGCTTTCGATCCCAATTTTTTTCGGCGTCGGGGTTCAGCCATACGGTATGTGGGAAGGCATTAGTCAGCCGCTGGAACCAGGTTGCGCCGGTTTCTTTATTCCAGTGTTCGACAGAGCCGCCTGGGTAGGTGATTTCGTATGGACTCATGCTGGCGTCACCGACAAAAATTAATTTATAGTCGCTAGGGTATCGATTAATGATATCCATGGTGGTGGTGACGTTAGTGTGCCGTCGAGTATTGTCTTTCCAAAGGTGCTCGTAGGTGAAATTATGGAAATAATAATATTCTAGGTGTTTGAATTCAGTTTTTGCGGCAGAGAATAATTCCTCACAGATACGAATATGATCATCCATCGAGCCGCCTACATCGAGCAGTAGTAGCACTTTAATGGCGTTGTGACGTTCAGGTACCATCTTAAGGTCAAGGTAGCCCGCATTGGCCGCTGTGGAGCGAATGGTGTCATCCATATCTAAGACATCCGGTGAACCTTGGCGGGCAAATTTTCTTAAGCGGCGTAGAGCTACCTTGATATTACGCGTATTAAGTTCGACACTATCGTCTAAGTTACGAAACTCTCGTTTATCCCAGACCTTTGCCGCACTACGGTGTCTCGATTCGTGTTGACCAATGCGAACCCCTTCTGGGTTGTAGCCATAGGCACCAAAAGGTGAGGTGCCACCGGTTCCAATCCATTTATTGCCGCCATGGTGTTCTTCTTTTTGCTCTTCGAGACGCTTTTTTAAGGTTTCCATGAGTTCCTCCCAGCCACCGAGAGACTCAATTTTCTTTTTCTCTTCATCGCTAAGGAATTTTTCAGCCTTCTTTTGCAGCCATTCCTCGGGTATTTGTCCTAAAACCTCTTCGAGGCTGTCAGTCTCAAGCCCTTTAAAGGTTGAACTGAACACTTGGTCAAAACGATCATAGAAACGTTCGTCTTTGACCAAGGCGGTACGAGACAAATAATAGAACTGGTTAATATTAAAGGAGGCTATTTTTACTTGTAGGGCGCTGAGTAGAGATAGTAACTCGCCAATCGTGACCGGAATGCCTGCTTTGCGTAAGTCGAAAAAGAAATGGATGAACATCGTGAATTAATTAACTATTTTGTTTGCGTTTATTTAAAAAGGCTAAGCGCTCAAACAGATGAACATCTTGTTCGTTTTTCAACAGGGCACCGTGCATTTTAGGCAGGATATTAGTGGTGCTTTGCTCGCGCAATGCCTCAGCGGTTAAATCCTCAGATAATAATAGTTTAATCCAATCTAATAGTTCAGAGGTGGAGGGTTTTTTCTTCAGGCCATTAGCTTCTCTGACTTGGAAGAACAGACCAAGCGCCTCGGCTAATAAGTCCTTTTTAAGATCTGGGTAATGTACCTCAACAATTTCTCGCATGGTTTCCATTTCTGGGAAACGGATGTAATGGAAAAAACAACGTCTTAAAAAAGCATCCGGTAGTTCTTTTTCATTATTGCTGGTAATAATGATTAGCGGTCTATGTTTTGCTTTAACCAACTCTTGAGTTTCGTAAACGAAAAACTCCATACGGTCGAGTTCTTGTAATAAGTCATTAGGAAATTCGATATCGGCCTTATCGATTTCATCAATCAATAAAATCGCACGTTTTTCTGAATGAAAGGCTTCCCAGATTTTACCTTTGACGATGTAGTTTGAAATGTCGTGTACACGTTCATCACCTAGTTGTGAATCTCGTAGACGGGAAACGGCATCATATTCGTATAAGCCTTGGTGTGCTTTAGTCGTTGATTTTATGTGCCATTCAATAAGCGGAGCATCGAGTGACTTTGCAACTTCTAACGCAAGTTGGGTTTTACCTGTTCCTGGTTCGCCTTTAATTAATAATGGGCGTTCTAGGGTCAGCGCAGCATTAACTGCCATTTTAAGTTCTTCGGTAGCAACGTAGTTACTAGTTCCTTCAAATTGTTGATTAGACATTAGCGTGTTGTGTTTGGTGAGAATGAAAGTGGGTATTGTAAGGTAAATCTGGTTTAAGCCAGAGTGGATATTTATTAATTAGGCGATATTAGCTAAACACGCCGAGTACTTAATATATAAGTACTCGGCGTATTAAAAGGTTAAATCGGATTTTGCTCGACTAATTGTTTGGCAATGATGATACGTTGTAATTCATTAGTGCCTTCGCCAATCGCTAATAATGGAGCGTCTCGGTAATAACGTTCTACGTTGAACTCGGTGGAGTAACCATAGGCACCGTGAATTCGTAGGGCTTCGGCAGAATTACTCATAGCCGCTTCGGTGGCGTAGAGTTTTGCCATCCCTGCTTCCATATCGCAGCGTTCGCCTTTATCAAACGCGGTAGCGGCAGATTGAACGAGTAGGCGGGCTGCCTCTACACGTGTTGCCATGTCAGCAAGGTAAAACTGAATAGCTTGGTGCTGGCAAATAGGCTTGCCAAATGTTTTACGCTGCTGTGAGTACTCAATAGAATCATTAAGCGCAGCAGAGGCGACACCAATACCGCGTGATGCGACGTTAATGCGGCCTAATGCTAGCGCACCCAGTGCGTGTTGTAAGCCGTGACCTTCTTCTAGGCTGATCAGGTTTTCTTTCGGCAGGCGGTAGTCTTCTAAAAAGAACTCAGCGGTATCGATACCCTTATAACCCAGCTTTTTTAGTTTGTTACCCATGACGAAGCCTTCACCCTTAGGGGCGATGAACAAGCTCATACCTTTGTGTGCAGGCTTGGCAGTGGGATCAGTTTTAACCAGTAACGCGAAGCAACTGCCGTGTAGGCTATTGGTAATCCAAGTTTTTGCGCCATTGATGACGTATTCATCACCTTCAAGTACGGCGGTTGTCTTTACAGCTTGTAGGTCTGTTCCACAATTCGGTTCAGTGAGTGCTAACGCGCCACGGACTTCACCAGTAGCAAATTTGGGTAACCATTTTCTTTTTTGTTGTTCGGTGCCAAAGCGTTGTACAGACATGGCCATAATTAAGTGTGAATTAAAGACGCCGGTTAAAGACATCCATACGCAGGCAATTTTTTCAACGATTTTTGCGTAGGTACTAACAGATAGTCCGAGACCACCATATTCTTGATCGATAACAGCGCCAAAAAGTCCCATTTCTTTCATTTGTTCAACAATTTCTTCAGGGTATTCGTCGTCTGCTTCTAATTGGCGAACGGATGGTTTGATTTTAACTAAAAACTTATCAACGGCATCCAAAATCATTTGTTCGCTTTCTAAATCGTGCTCCATCTTTTATATCCTTTAAACAATCAAACGATAGTTATAATTCATTTTGTCTTAGAAATCAATAAGATCTGGCTCTTTAGAAGAACTTTATCGGTGTTTAGATTTGCTGTTGGCTATAAAAATCGGCTTGGAGCGCCTATTGACAGATGACAATAATTAAGCTATTTTTTACCCAACCAAACCTTTGTTTGGTTGGTTGGGTGCACTATAAAAAATAATTAAGGAGAATGACAATGGCGGCAATTGAGGAAGAAGTACTCGCTTCGCAGGCAGCGAAGCCTTTTAAAATGAACCTAAAGCCTATGGCGGTAGGTTTGGTGATACTAAGTATAATATTCTTTACGGCGCGTTGGTATCAGCAGTGGGCCGCTTGGGAGTATGGTTTAGATGCGACAAACCCGGATTTTGATACTTACTGGATGAGCGTTTTCTGGGCGCAAATTATCATAGAACCTATAATTTTTGTCGCATTAGTAGGTTACCTTTGGCTTACTAGGGATAAGCACCTCAACAATTTAACACCTAGGCTAGAACTAGAAAGACTCATGCTTTGGCTGTCTTGTTTGGTTGTGTATGGTTTCGCATTTTACTTTGCAGGTAGCATTTTTGCTGAAGGCGATGCATCTTGGCATCAAACAGTCGTCAGAGATACTAGCTTCACTCCGAGCCATATTTTCGTATTCTATTTATGTATGCCGGTATATATAATTATTGGTTTTAGTTTATTTACTTATGCGATTACACGAATTCCATTTTTTGCTGAAAAGATATCAATTCCATTAATTTTGGTAGTCTGTGGCCCATTTATGTTGTTGCCTACAGTTGGGTATAACGAATGGGGGCACGCTTTTTGGCTAATGGAAGAATACTTCACGGTACCTTTACACTGGGGCTTTGTGTTTTTTGGCTGGTCAATTATTGCTCTAGGCGGTTTGTTATTACAAGTTATGGGCTACTTGGTAGAGCTTCTTGGCAAGGTAACAGACGAGCAAGGGAAGTTAATTAAATAACTCCTTTCAACATACTAAGCTTCTTTAATCTACTTATATATATAGTTATTACTAAACAGCACTAAATGCCGAGAAAATGCATTGTTTTTACTGGAGTTATAAACGCTGAATTATTTGATGTTTGCTAATTAGCCCCTGAACAATAGGGTTTAGGGGCTAATTTCAGACTTATCGAAACCACAGCATATCATTCAGCTCATTAAATGTTCTTGAGGTGATTATTATCTGGTGTTACAGTTCGGTTACTATTATAAATATAAGGAGAATAGTATGTCTGTTGTACAGAACGATGTGGTGAAATCAGAAAAGATTGAACCGTGGAAAATTAACTTCAAGCCAATGATTCTTGGCCTTTTAGCTATTACTGCCATTATGCTGACCGCTCGTTGGTATCAGCAGTGGGCTGCATGGGATTATGGTTTGGATGCGTCTGATCCACTTTTTGATGTGTATTGGATGAAGGTGTTTTGGGCTCAGTTGATTATTGAACCTATTTTGTTTTTTGTTTTTGTAGGTTATTTGTGGTTGACACGTGATACGCACCTAAATCAGCTTTCTAAGAGAGAAGAGCTAAATAAAATGATGTTCTGGATTAGCATGCTAGTGGTATATGCTTTTTCATTCTATTTTGCAGGTAGTTTTTATGCTGAGCAAGATGCGTCATGGCACCAAACAGTGGTAAGAGATACAAGCTTTACACCTAGTCATATTTTCTTGTTTTATATGTGTATGCCTGTATTTATTATTATTGGTTTTAGTTTGTTTTTCTACGCTATTACACGCCTACCATTTTTCGCTGAAAAGATCTCAGTGCCTTTACTTCTAGTAGTTTGTGGTCCATTTATGTTGTTACCAACAGTTGGTTATAACGAATGGGGGCATGCCTTCTGGTTGATGGAGGAGTACTTTACTGTGCCATTACACTGGGGGTTTGTTTTCTTTGGTTGGTCAATTATCGCTCTAGGTGGTTTATTGGTTCAGATTCTAGGTTATATGTCTAGCGATCTACTACCAAAAGTGTTAAATGAAAAAGGCGAGTTAACCTCTTAATTTTTCATACTTCACATCCCTTAAGTCGTCTTGGCTTAAGGGTTTTTTAATATATTATAGGAATAAACTATGAGTTTAACTGCTGAAGAAGCTAAGCTTCTTAAGGCTATATCAGTTCCAAATTCTGATGCAGCAAAGATTGTGCGGAATTTTGACTGGATTGTTGTTGTTGTGTTGTTGTTTGCGGTTACTGCGGCATTTCATATCCACTTTATGTTAACCGCCGGAGATTGGGATTTTTGGGTAGATTGGAAGGATAGAATGTACTGGGTTACCTTAACCCCGATGATTCTTGTTATTATTCCAGCTGCTTTATCTTATCCATTAATGCATAAACTAGGTTTACCAATTGCGGGTACAGTTTGTGGATTATGTTTGGTGATTGGCGAATGGGTTAGTCGTATTTCTGGTTTCCATTTATGGGCGTACTTCCCATATAGCTTGGTTTGGCCTGCGATCGTATTGCCTGGACTTATGTTAATGGACTTGTTCTATATGTTGTTTAGAAACGTCTTTCTAGCAAGTGTTTTCGGCGGCGGAGCTGTAGCAATGGCTTTTGCACCAGCTAACTGGCCAATTCTAGCTCCATATCACGTACCTGTTGTTCATATAGAGCAGCTAGTGAATGTTGCTGACGTTATTGGCTATTCGTTTACTCGTACTGCGACGCCTGAGTATTTACGTTTTATTGAACGTGGAACGCTTAGAACCTTCGGTGGTGAGTCTACTTTAGTGTCTACTTTCTTCTCGGCTTTCGTATGTATGATCTTATTTTACATGTGGTGGAGAATTGGTCAGTTCCTAAGTAACTTAGGTACTATCCCAAATCAATTGAAAACTTTTGTAGGTCTAGAGGCAGATAAAGATGAGGCAAAATAAAATGACGCGCTTATACATTAAAGTAGTAATGATGTTGGTTTTATTCAGCGTTGCTGGGCTTGCCTTGGCGCACGGTGAAAGAAACCAAGAACCATTCCTACGCATGAAAACTCTTCATTGGTATGACATTAAATGGTCAATAGAAAATGATTCAACTGTGCAAGTTAACGAAGAAGTAACGATGAGCGGTAAGGTTCATTTTTTCTCTCGCTGGCCTGAACAAATTAACATGCCTGATACCGTGTTCTTAGCTAACGCGACTCCAGGTCCTGTTTTTGTTAGGGTTGGAACTTGGTTGAATGATGTTCCTATGATTCAATCAACAGGCGTAGAAGTTGGCCGTGTATATGACTTTAAGGTTGTCCTTAAAGCACGTATCCCAGGTCGTCACCATGTTCACCCAATGTTCAACGTTGAGTCTGCTGGTGGTCTTGTGGGTCCTGGTATCTGGATGAATATCGCTGGCGATGCTAATGATTTTCTTTATGGTGTTGAAACCAGAACAGGTATTGTGATTGAAGATCTAGAAACGTATGGCGTTGAAAACGTTGTCAAATGGCACGCTTTCTGGGCTATTCTTGCGGTGTTATGGTTGGCTTGGTGGGTTAGACGTCCTTTATTGATTAATCGCTTCTTATGGGTTAAAGATAATAATTGGTCTGCGCTAATTACTAGAACTGACATGATGGTCGGCGGTATTCTGCTAGTGTTCATCATCACAGTACTGATTGTAGCTAATCAAATTACTGAGAAAACCTATCCACGTACGGTTCCTTTACAGGGCGGTAAGGTAGAGGTGCAATATGTACCAAACCCTGAAGAAGGTTTAGTTGAAGTTAAAAACCATACGTCTGAATACTATTTACCAGGTCGTACAATAACCATTGACGCGACAATCACCAATAACACTGGCAAGGTAATTCAAATTGGTGAGTTCATGTCTTCAAACCTTAGGTTTGTTAACAAGAAGTTACCAATTGCTATGGCGGGTGTTGATGAAGGTTATCCTGCGGAATTAGTACCTAATAAAGGATTGATTTTATCTGACGATTCTCCTATTCAACCGGGTGAAAGCCGTCGTTTGAGAATGGAGGCGACTGATGTTGCTTGGGAAACTGAAAGATTGAGCAGCTTGCTGAATGATCCAGACAGTAGTTATGGTGCTTTAATCTTCTTCTTTGATGAAGAAGGTAATAGATATACTTCAGAAATCTATGGGCAAATATTGCCTACTTTCTTTGACAAGTAATAATCTTATAGCCAAAACTATGAATGCTACTACATCAGGTCTGTTTTTTAGACCTGGTGTGGTCGCTTTAATAGGGCTACTGATTGCGTTAATGTCAATGTCAATGTCACCTGCTGCGTATGCTCACGGTGGGAGGGCAGCTGAGAAAGATGAATGTTCTTTTCGCGCTGAAGGTCATATGATGCACTTTACTGCATACCAACCGACCGAAAGTAACCGTGAGGAACTCTGTAAGGATATTGCTGCAACGGCTAATACGATTTTTGTATTAGACATTATTGACGAGGTACTGCGAACTGTTCCGGTTAAAATTGATATTGAAATGAAGACTAATGAAACGTTTGATTCGTTCATATCAATCCCAGCTAAGATGTATGAGACAGGGAGCGCTAATTTCGATTTGTCTGACCTAGTGCCAGGTATTTATCGAATTTCAGCTAGTTTGCAAGCTGCTGAGTCACATATGCACACGGAAGAGCACAAGCACAGGGCTGGTTTTTTAGAGTTCTCAATTAAGTCTAAAGAGGAACTCAATGAGGCTAGTGTTTTTGAAGAATATAGTTGGGTTTTTTACTTATTCACTTTGATGGTAATTTTATTGGTAATTTCAAATAAATTTTTATCGCGTAGTAAGTAATTTATTCGACATATCAGCTTAAGGTCTTCTGTAATGACTGTAATATGTTGTATGGATTAAGAGCCTTTACTTCCTCGGTTAGTTAACCGGGTTCTGGTAAAGGTTCTTTTTTTTGCCTGAAAATAATGGCTTAATCATAGCCAATACCCAATACCCAATACCCAGTACCCAGTACCCAGTACCCAGTACCCAGTACCCAGTACCCAGTACCCAGTACCCAGTACCCAGTACCCGGCGTTAGTCTTAGCGTTCTAAAATAACCTGTACGATGTTAATCATGAGGCTTGTGATAGCGATTGTTTTCCAGAATATCAGCGGGTTTCGTTCTAATAGTGGTTTTTGCTGAGGGTTGGTGAATTGTTTATTAGGATGTGCTAAGTCGTGAATTAATTCAGCGATGTCATCATATCGATGAGCCGAATTCTTGCTAAGTGATTTCCTTAGTGCGCCGTCTACCCATAAGGGCACGTCGCTGTTGTATTCGGATATTGATTTGTAATGAAGTTTACTTAATGCCTTTTCCCCGTATTTCTCTCCATAAGGCAGTTTGCCCGTTAGCATTTCGTAGCAAATAACAGCTAGCGAAAAAGCATCCGAGTGGTGGCTTGCTGTTTGCCCTAGGAGGTATTCAGGTGCGGTGTAGTGCTGAGTTCCTAGGATACTTAGCCTATGTACGGGGCTGGCTATTTCCTCAATTCCTGCGACCTTTGTGGAGCCGAAGTCGATGATTTTGACGGTCCCTTGTGTATCGATGATGATGTTTTCTGGTTTTAAGTCCTGGTGAATCATTTCCTTGTTGTGGAATGCGCGTAAACCACGGGCTATTTGCCTAATGATCCCTCTGACATCATGAATGTTAGCCTGGGGGTTGTCACTCATCCAATGTCTAAGTGTTTGTCCTTCAATATATTCGGTGACGTAGTACAGGAAGTTCCTGCTTCTTGTTTGTTCGACTATTTTAAGTACGTGATTATTATCGAGGCGACGACCAATCCATTCTTCATGAACAAACATATCTAAATAGCTGGGGTCGTCGACATAATTAATTGAAGGTGTTTTTAAGACAACCTGATCGCCGGTTTCTTGGTCGGTTGCAAGATATAGCTGGGTACGTGCGCTAGCGTGTAGTTCGCGCTCTATGCGGTAGCCATCGAGTAGCATGCCGGCATTTAAGTCGGGAGGGAAGGGGAGTTCGCTGAGTTTTCGGTAGACTTCCTGTTCGTTTATTTGTGGTAATTGATTGAAGCGAACGACTTGGCAGGTTACGTTGTCGTCACTACCCTGCTTCATTGCTAAGGCGGTTATTTTTCGGGCTGCACGATCTAAATTATGCGGGTTCTCCTCGATTTTAGCCTGCATGTCATCGTCGGTAATGAATTCATGAACTCCATCGGTTGTGAATAAGAAAGTATCACCTTCTTCTAGCAGGTAATTACTGTAGTCAATCTCTAAGTGCAGATCGATACCCATCGCACGGGTAAGGTAGTTTTTTTCCTTCGAGACCCAGAACCGGTGGTCATCGGTGAGTTGTTCTAGTTTGCTATCACGTAAGCGGTAGATGCGGGTATCGCCAATATGAAATTGGTGTACGGTCGATGATTTAACGATTAGTGCGCTCATCGTGGTGGCAAGGCCTTTGTGGTTATGGCCGCCTTGTTGAGCCATACCCAGCATCCATTGATTAGTTGCAATGAGTACTTTTTGTACCGATGTTTTAACGGTCCATGAGTCGGGGGTGCAGTAATAATCACTGAGTAGGCTTTTGACGCATGATTCGCTAGCCAGTTTGCCGGCATCGCAACCGCTGACCCCGTCAGCGATTACGATAGCGATACCTTTTTGTTCTAATGCAGGCGATTCAGGAGATAGAACGCCGTAGCTATCTTGATTTTCATCTTTGATGCCTTTGTCTGATGACTGGCCAATATCGATCAACGAGTCTGCCTGCATAGTATCTCCTATTATGTTACGTCTATCAGCTGTACGGTACCATCTTCAAGAATTTCAGCTGTTTGTCCCTTAGGTTCGTCTAGTAAGAATATCATGCAGAGTAATACTGCGGCAGCTGTGGCGGCAATAACCATGAAAAATATCTGTGGGGAAACGAATGATAGGACGGTTAAAAAGACGAGTCCGCCTACATTACCGTAAGCACCAACCATGCCGGCTACTTGGCCCGTCATTCGACGCTGGATAAGTGGAACCATCGCGTAAACAGCACCGGAGCCTGCCTTGGAAAAAAGACCGCATAAGATGGTGGATGACACGACGAGAATGACCGCCCAGTCTTCGGTTACTTGGCCTAATAATAAGAAAGTAACGGTGATGCCGCTGAATAGGATAATCAGCGATTTTCTACGGCCGATTCGATCACTTAAAATACCACCGCCTGGTCGTGCTACTAAATTCATTACTGGGTAAATAGCGGCTAATAGGCCGGCTGTAATCGGCGATAGGTCAAACATATCGACATAAAATAGTGGCAGCATTGAAACTAAAGCTAATTCTGAACCAAATGTAACCATGTAGGCGAGGTCTAAGATGGCGACCTGCTTGAATTTGTAGCGAAATAGCTCAGGGACTTCTTTAGTGAAGATGTCTTTGTTAACTTTGATGATTTGTTTCACTTGGTAGGTGTACACGCAGGCAATGGCGATATAAGCGATTAACGCTGTTTGTTCGCTGAGCCATGCCATGCCGCTAGGAGATAGTTTCCAAGTCAATAACGCCAGTGCGCCGTAAACCGGTAGATTCATTAAAATATAAAGTACGAGGTCTGCCTTACTGGTAACCTCCATGCCACCCACTTTTTTGGGTTTGAAGTAGGTAGATCCTTTAGGTGTGTCGGTAACGTTTAGGTAATAAAAAATGCCGTATGAAAATGCGATAACAGCTGTAATGCTGAGAGCGTAGCGCCAACCATCTTCACCACCGATCCATAGGGCGAGGCTAGGTAAGATGATTGCAGAAGCGGCAGAACCAAAATTGCCCCAGCCACCATAAATGCCCTGAGCGATGCCTGTCTGGCGTGCTGGAAACCATTCGCCAATCATGCGTATGCCAACGACGAAACCGGCGCCGACGAAACCAAGTAGGAACCTTGCGAGAGCGAGCTGTTGGAAAGTTTGGGCCCAAGCAAAAAATAGACATAAAAAGCTAGATAACACCAGGATTCCGGAGAATAAGCGTCGGGGGCCGTAACTATCCACGAGCATGCCGACGACGATACGCGCGGGTATGGTTAATGCAACATTGAGGATTAGCAGTACGGAAACTTCTTGTTTACTTAAATTAAAAACTTCTCGTATGACAGCCATTAGGGGGGCGTGGTTAAACCAGACCATGAAACTAATGAAGAAAGCGAACCAGGTGGTGTGCAGGATTCGCATATTGCCTTTTAAAGATAGTAGTTTTAATTTCTCTGACATATTTTGTACATCTCTGGTTTATGATTGCGACTTTTAAAGCAAGTATTGTGCCATTTGTCGTGGTGTTAATTTTTACGAGGTGCGGGCTTTGTGGAGGGTTGGTTATCTTTCTGCTGCCTCATTATGGTGCGGTAAGGCTGTTTATGCACAGCAATACGGCGGTATTGTGTTAACTATTGTCGTGTGTGTGGTTAAAGCCTGTTAATTAATAGCTTTGCCCTTGTTTTTTTATATGGCACGCAATATGCTTGCTCTTTTTGAAATCAGTCAACCGGTTAGGAATTAGAATGAGTAAGAAGACGTTAGTTGTTATTGGTAATGGCATGGTAGGGCATAAGTTCCTACAGTCCATGGTCAACAGTGATGTAATGCAAGACTATCAGATAGTAACTTTTTGTGAAGAAACTCGGTTGGCCTACGACCGTGTGCAGTTAACTTCATTTTTCAGTGGCAAAAGCGAAGATGATTTGTCGCTCGTTGAAGATAATTTCTTCGAAGATAATAATATCACGGTGCATACGGGTGATCGTGCGAAGCATATCGATCGTAAGTCGAAGGTCGTTACATCCGAGAAGGGTGTGTCGATCTCCTATGATAAGTTGGTATTGGCGACAGGTTCATTTCCGTTTGTTCCGCCGATTCCTGGGCATGAACGTGATAACTGTTTTGTTTATAGAACTATTGATGACTTAATTGAGATAAGTGAAGCGGGTGAAACATCAAAAGTTGGTGTGGTTATTGGTGGTGGCTTGTTAGGTCTTGAAGCGGCAAAAGCCCTCAAGGATCTTGGGTTGAAAACCCACGTTGTTGAATTTGCGCCACGTCTAATGGCGGTGCAAATTGATGATGGTGCTGGTGCGGTACTACGTAAGAAAATTGAAGAGCTGGATGTTAGCGTCCATACGCAGAAGAACACGCAAAATATCGTCGATGGTGAGGAATGTGTGCACCGAATGAATTTTGCTGATGGTTCTCATATTGAAACAGACGTGATTTTGTTTTCAGCAGGTATTCGCCCTAGAGATGATATTGCCGCAGAGTGTGGCCTAGCATTAGGCGAGCGCGGTGGTATTGTGGTAAACGATAGTTGCCTAACCTCTGATGACGATATTTACGCGATTGGCGAATGTGCTTTATGGGACGGTAAGATCTTTGGTCTTGTAGCTCCAGGCTACCAAATGGCTCAAGTTGTTGCTGATCACTTGGCGCAAAAAGATAATGCTTTTACCGGTGCCGATATGAGCACCAAACTGAAGCTAATGGGCGTCGATGTGGCCAGTATTGGTGATGCTCATGGCGTTACTGATAAGGCGAAAGTCTACACCTATGTAAATGGTGCTGACGACGTTTATAAAAAGATTGTAGTGAGTGAAGACAATACGCGTTTATTGGGTGCGGTGTTAATTGGTGATACGGTTGATTACGGTAACTTATTACAACTGAAATTAAACGATATTCCGCTACCAGAATACCCGGATTCATTAATTCTGCCGCAACGCGATGGTTCGGGCGCTACTGGCCTTGGGGTTGAGGCTTTGCCTGATGCTGCGCAGATTTGTTCATGTTATGACGTCTCTAAAGGTGATATTTGTCAAGCTGTGTCAGATGGTTCTACTACCATGGGTGCACTAAAAGAGTGCACTAAAGCGGCGACTGGTTGCGGTGGTTGTGCTGCCTTAGTTGGGCAAGTACTGAATAAAGAATTAGAAAAGATGGGTATGGATGTAAATACCGATCTATGTGAACACTTTGCCTTTACCCGTCAGGAGCTGTACCACATGGTTCGTGTTGAAGGGATTAAAACCTTCGATGAGATGCTCGATAAACATGGCAAGGGTTATGGTTGTGATATTTGTAAGCCAACCGTCGGCTCTATTCTGGCTTCGTGCTGGAATGAATACGTGCTTGATCAGCCGCACGCAGCTTTGCAAGATACCAACGACCGTTATTTAGCGAACATGCAAAAAAATGGTACTTATTCAATTGTGCCGCGTATTACCGGTGGGGAAATCACCCCAGATAAATTGATTGTGCTCGGTCAAGTGGGTAAGAAATATAACCTATATACCAAAATTACCGGTGGTCAGCGGGTCGATTTATTTGGTGCAAGACAAGAACAGTTGCCGGTTATTTGGAAAGAACTGATCGATGCCGGTTTTGAAACAGGTCACGCCTACGGTAAGTCTTTACGGACGGTTAAGTCCTGTGTGGGTGATACCTGGTGTCGTTATGGTTTGGCGGATAGTGTGAGTGCGGCGATTGATATAGAAAATCGCTATAAAGGTTTGCGTTCACCGCATAAAATAAAGTTAGCGGTTTCGGGTTGTACCCGTGAATGTGCCGAGGCGCAAAGTAAGGACGTGGGTGTTATTGCCACCGAAAATGGCTGGAATCTATATGTCTGTGGTAATGGCGGTATGAAACCTCGCCACGCAGATCTATTCGCCACCGGTTTGGATTTTGAAACGATGATCAAGTACATCGATAGGTTCCTGATGTTCTACGTTAAAACGGCTGACCGTTTACAGCGTACATCGACTTGGATGATGAACTTAGAGGGTGGTTTGGACTACCTACGTGAAGTGGTTATCGAAGACTCATTAGGTTTGGCTGAAACATTCGAGCAAGAGATGCAAACAGTGGTAGATGCTTACGAATGTGAGTGGAAAAGAACGGTTGAGAGTGAAGAACGAACCAAGCAGTTCAGTACTTTCATCAATACCGATAAGCCAGATAGTCAAATCGTTTTTGTTCCTGAACGTGATCAATTACGCCCAGCTAGACAAGACGAGCTTACATCAACGTCAGCAGATTAGGATATAACTATGCAAACAGCTACAGAATTAGATTTGAACTGGGTTGATGTGTGCGCCTTGCACGATCTTCCCGATAATAATATGGGTGCCGCGGTATTACACGAAGAAACTCAAATTGCGCTCTTTTATATTAAACAAATTGACCAGGTATTTGCGCTGAATAACTTGGATCCATTTAGTGGTGCAAATGTTTTATCGCGTGGTATTATTGGTAGTGTAGGGGATGAGCTAGTTGTAGCCTCGCCTATTTACAAAGAACATTTCAATCTGAAGACAGGGCAGTGCTTGGAAGATGAAGGTGTTTCAATTGCTGCTTACCCAACTAAAGTAACGGAGGGCCGTGTACTAATCGGCTTATCAAGTTAAATAAAACGAGGGCGGCTAAAATGAATTCGATTTATTACACCTTAGATGTATTTACTAATACCGCATTTCAGGGCGCGCAAATCGCGGTTTTTCCACATGCAGATACTTTGCCTGAAGAGGCATTAGCTCGTATAGCGCGGGAATTAAATTTATCGGAAACGGTGTTCATCTATTCAACGGATGATAGTCAAACATTCAAACTTAGAATCTTTTCGCCGAAGGGTGAGGTTGAGTTTGCTGGACACCCCATTTTAGCCACCGCCCACGTATTAGTTGAAACGGGGCAGGTTGTACTTGAAGGTTCTTATACCAGCATTCAGCTGAAACAAAAGTCGCAAGATGTTACGGCTAATATTTCAACCACCGATGATGGCAGTAAGTTTGTGCAATTTACCTTACAGAGTTCACCGGTTGTCGATCGTTACGCGCCAACAGGCAGTGAATTAGCGCAGCTATTATCAATCGATGAAAGTGATATTGAACATTCAAGTTATCACACGCGGTTAGTGTCTGATGAGCTGCCTTATTTGATTGTGCCGTTGAAATCGCAACAAGCTGTGGAAAAAGCTCGTTTTGATCTCAATGCTTGGAGTCAGTCGAGTGCGCCTACGATGGCGGCTCAGGAGATTCTATTGTTTAGTGCTAAAACGACCTCCAGCGATAGTAATTTCCATGGTCGTTTAGTCGGTCCAAGCATCGGCTTAAATGAAGACCCACCGATTGGTTCAGCAATGCCAGTATTTGCCGCCTATATTGCGTCACACGATGACGTTCGAGATGGTACCTACAGCTTTGCGATAGACCGAGGTGCGGCTGAGTCGCGTAGGAGTTTGTTACAAGTTGAAATGGATAAACGTACTGGGCGCTCTATTACCCTTCGTGTTGGTGGGGACTCTGTGCTCGTTAGTAAAAATGAATTATTGGTTAGTTTAGTTAATTAGGTTTTATATGTTATTTGGCCGGAATAAAAAAAATCCCATTAAAATTGCGGATAAGAAAATTGTAAAGTGGACGTATGCCACGTGTGGCTACTGCTCCGTTGGTTGTTCTATGGAAATAGGCACCAATAGCGATGGCAAAGTCGTTGGTTCACGTGGGGTCGGTGATGCACACGTAAATCAAGGGAAGCTCTGTGTTAAAGGGATCTTTGAGCATGAATTATTTGAATCTAGTGGGCGGGGTGATAAACCACTGATTCGTGACTCGATTCATCAGGGTTACCGTGAAATAAGCTGGGATTCAGCCGCTGAAACGATGGCGGATAAAATTCGTCAAATTCAACAGACTTATGGTCGTGATTCGTTTGCGGTCGTCTCTACCGGACAACTGTTGACGGAAGAGTTTTATACCCTAGGTAAATTAACCCGTGGAGTGATTGGCACCAATAACTACGATGGCAATACCACGCTCTGTATGGCATCTGCGGTATCCGGTTATAAACGCTCGTTTGGTTCTGATGGCCCACCGGGTTGTTACGATGATTTTGAGCACACTGATTGTCTGATGGCTTGGGGCTCGAATTTACCCGAGCAGCACCCCATTATCTATTGGCGTTTGCAAGAAGCTCGTGAAAAACGTGACTTCCCGATAATTGTAATTGACCCACGAGTGACCATGTTGGCGCAAAAAGCCGATATTCACTTGGCGATTACCCCAGGCACGGACGTGGTCTTGCAGAATGCGTTAATGTACGTGATTTTAAATGAGAACCTAGAAGATAGGGACTATATCGCCGCGAATACCGTTGGTTTTGAACAGCTTGAAGCGGAAGTTCAAAAGTATGATCCTGCATCGGCATCCGCCATCTGCGGTATCAATGAAGATATGATTCGCCACGTTGCGCGGGTGTATGCGAAAGCCGATTCGGCGATGAGTATTTGGACCATGGGCATTAACCAAAGTACACATGGTTCTGACGGGGTTGTGGGTATTAACAACCTCAACCTAATTACCGGAAATATTGGTAAACCTGGTGGCACTAGCCTGTCGATTACTGGCCAGTGTAATGCGATGGGAACACGCGAGTGGTCTTCATGTTCAGGCTTGCCTGGTTATCGAGCGTTGGAGAACCCTGAGCATCGTGAAGAAATTGGTAAGTTTTGGAATGTGGACCCCGAGTTTTTTCCAAAAAAACGAGGCTTGGCACAAACCGACATCTTTCCGGCAATTGAGGCTGGGCATATCAAGGGTTTATGGTTAGTAGCAACTAACCCAATGACCTCGATGCCGAATACCGAGCGCACACGCAAAATTTTAGAAAAACTCGATTTCCTCGTGGTGCAAGATTCATACGTCGATGTTGAAACAACGCAGTACGCACACCTTTATTTACCGGCAGCAACGTGGGCTGAAAAAGAAGGGGTGTTTACCAATACCGAACGCCGTGTGAACATTGTACGTAAAGTCACCGATGCGCCGGGCGAGTCAAAAGCTGATTTAGATATTTTTAATCTGTTAGCCAAGCAGTTTGAAAAAAGCAATGAGATGAATTTCCCTGAAAAGCCTGCGGACGTCTTTAATGAAATGCGCGAGTTATCGAAAGGCCGCTTAGTAGATATTTCAGGCATGGATCACGACTTGATTGAAAAAAGTCGTGGTATTCAATGGCCTTATACTGAGCAACAGGTTGCGGCGAAAGAAACGCCACCACCCGGTGGTAAGCGTTTATATACCGAGGATGGAAGCTTTAGCTATGCCGATGGTATGGCAAAATTAATTCCCTTGCCGTTCATCGATAATAACGAAGTACCGGACGAAGACTTTCCATTTTGGTTGAATACTGGGCGTTTAGTCGAACACTTCCATACCCGTACTAAAACCGGAAAATTGGGTAATACCAATAAATATAGTCCGATTCCGTTTATGGAGATTAATCCTGATGCGGCGTATGAGATGGGTATTAGTCAGGGTGAATACGTACGTTGCGTCTCCCGACGTGGTGATGCGGTGGTGATGGCGATGCTAACGCAGCGTGTTCCACGCAATATGGTATTTATTCCCTTCCACTTTTTCGACTGCGTTAACCGCTTGACCTTGGGCCTATTGGACCCACATTCACGTCAGCCTGCGTATAAGCAGTCAGCTATGAAAATTGAAATTTTGCAAGATCAAAAAGCAGCGGCGCAGCTCAGTAAAGAAATGCGCAGCTTTTAAATGGGTGTATAGAATATGTTTGAAGTTAGAAGTGATGAGCCGAAATATGCGTTACTCTGGGATAAAGAAACCAAAACTGAGAACCAATACGGTAATTCAATTGAATTAACCGCCGAAGGTAATGAGCTACATAACGTTAGCCTAAATATTAATGGTGATGCCGATTTGGGTGAAAACCCTAATCGTTATAAGCAACATGGCTTTTATTTAAACGCCGATAACTGTATTGGTTGTCATGCCTGTGAAGCGGCCTGTAGTGAAAAAAATGATAACCCCGCGCATATTGCGTTCCGTTCGGTGGGGTATGTCGAGGGTGGTACTTACCCTGAGTATCAGCGGCTTAATATTTCAATGGCCTGTAATCATTGCGATGACCCTGTTTGTTTAAAAGGTTGCCCGACACGCGCTTATACCAAGTACGCAGAATACGGTGCGGTATTGCAAGACCCGGATATTTGTTTTGGTTGTGGTTATTGCACATGGGTCTGCCCATATAACGCACCGCAACTGGATCCTGTTAAGGGTGAAGTTAGCAAATGTAATATGTGTGTGGATAGGCTGGAAGTCGGCCTAAAACCGGCGTGTGTATCAGCTTGCCTAGGTAATGCCTTGGACTTTGGGGTAATTGAAAATGTACCGGAAAACCGTGAGCAAAGTCTCACCGAGATTCCTGGGTTTCCTCGTACTGACATCACCAATCCAAATATTCGCTTCCAACAAACACAGCAAAATAAGCGAGATATGACGCGGACAGACTCTATGCCGCTGAAATACCATAAAGACGAAGCAGCTGGCGTTTATAAGCCGGTACTGGACCCAAAAAACGGCACTAAAAAGGAATGGAATTGGGCGAAATTATTACTCACTCATGAAAGTTCACACGTGGCGTTTACCTTGGTTGCTCAGGCTGCGGTAGGTGGGTTTTTACTGCTTATCTTAGGTGATTTGTTTGGCTTCGCTGCGTTTTCGGCGATTAAAGCCTCGGCTAGCTTTACTCCGTTATTGATCGTGCTGACTGTATTGATGTCGTTTGGCTTGTTCAAACTGAATATGCACTTGGGTAAGCCACATCGTTTTTATCGGGGTTTCTATAATTTACGACATTCACCGGTGAGTCGTGAAATTGCTGGGGTGAGTCTATTTTTCAGTAGTTTATTGGGTTTTACCTTCTTCAATTTCTTCGATATTAGCCTTATCGCCAATTTCTTCGCGGGATTAGGGGTGCTGAGTGGTCCGTTGGGCGTGTACTACATGTATAAACTGTATCGAATCAAGGCGCGCCCTTATTGGGATCATTGGCAAACGGCTAGCAGCTTTATTGCTACCTGCTTAACGGTGAGTTCCTTGGTGATGGCGTTGGTACTACTGATAGCGGGTGAGGCTTCACCGGTGATATTAACGACGTTGGCCACTGTTATTGTAATCGGCCTAATTATCGAGTCTGTTGGGCATATGTTTCATGCGCAAGACTTACAAGCAGGCGAGGGTGAGGCACAAGCGTCTTGGTATGTGCAAATAACTAGATTTGCTTGGCCATTTTACTTGAGCAATGCGTTGTTGTTTGTATCCATTGTACTAGCGGCTACCATCGTCTTTGCACCATCGTTAGTTGCTTGGTTGGTATTGGCTGTTACCTTAACGGCCGCTGCGATTATTAAGCGCTCATTGTTTTTCGCCTTGGTTATTCCAACGACCATGCCGGGTGCATTTTTCTGGAAAAATGAAGGTTTCCAAGAACATGCTAAAGAAACGGGCTTGGCGGAGATGCAGCAAGTGGGTGTTGAGTATGATCGTCACCGTGAGTTCAAAGTTGGCGAACTGATTGAAACAATTAAAACAACTACCTTGAAAGAAGCGATTGAGCAAGTTAAGTCAATTTTCATTTGGAAAGATAATAAATGAAGGAAAGGCTTCAGCGACTTTTTGAAGCCCTAAGTACTGGACTCATTGAACGTGAAACCCCGCTAAAACTGGCGTTATTGTCGGCGATAGCGGGGGAGCATACCCTGCTGTTGGGTGCGCATGGTACCGCTAAAAGTGTCTTAGCTCAGCGGCTACATTTAGCCTTTAAAGAAGGCGAATATTTCGAACGCCTATTAACCCGTTTCTCTGTGCCAGAGGAATTGTTCGGCCCCTTATCGATCAAGTCCTTAGAAAATGATCGTTACCAACGGCTCACCAAACACTATTTACCATCGGCGACGATTGCCTTCATCGATGAAATATTCAAAGCGAATAGTGCCATTCTCAATTCCTTATTAACCGTATTAAATGAACGTGAGTTTGATAATGGTGATAAGCGTGAGCATATTCCACTCATTTCGGTGATTGGTGCGAGTAATGAATTACCAGCGGATGAAAGCCTAGCCGCCTTGTATGACCGTTTTTTGTGCCGCTATCAAGTAACAGCCGTTTCCGCCGACAATTTCACTGCGCTACTTAATCTGTCTGATGCGCCTTTGCAAGCACCGCATCATGAGGATCAACTGAATGCCGAACTGCTTAGCGAGATCCAGCAAGGCGCAGATAAATTAGTGCTGTCTGATGGGGTCCTCGACTTATTACACGCATTGCGTTTATACGTTGCAGAAATTTCTTTATATGTATCCGATAGACGTTGGCGAAAAGTCGTTAAGCTATTGAAAGTAGCCGCTTTTACTAATCAACAATCGACTGTGAGTATTTGGGATTGTTGGTTGTTACAGCACTGTTTATGGGATGAACCGAGGCAAAAACAATTAATTGCCGATTGGTTGAAATCTCAAGTTGGCATCGGTAGTGGTTTTAACTCCCTTAGGCTGGATAAATTGGTGGTCACTTGGGAGCAAGTATTTCAAGACGATGCACATAGCGAAGAACAGGTATTAGATGATCAGGGCGCGAAGCTTTATAACACCGTAAAAGGTGAACAAAGCCGTGAGGAATCTTTCCTGAAAAAAGCTAATAGAGACGGCTTAGCGCTTTATCTTTCGCCGCCAGATCAAGACGATAGAACCCATGCCGGTGAAGGTTATACCCGAGATGAGTTATCGACGCTGTTTTTCGATGATCGTTACCAGCAATCACATATCGAGGGACGTTGGCAGCATATTGATCGATATATCGCAGACCCAGAAAATCGGTTATTGATTGAACATAAAAATATCCCGTGTATGGTGGCTAAACGACATACCAAAGTATTTATTGAGGCTCGTTTAGCCGAGGTATTTAGCTTGCAGCAGAGTATTCAGCAGTTCGAGCAAAAGCTGCAACAACAAATCGATGAGCTGCAGGTTTCAGTCGTTGAACATATTTGGCTTGAGTCAGAATTTATCGTAACGGCAGGTGTCAGTTTGGATCAATCGATTGTATCGGCACAAAGCTTAGTCGGCCGCTTAGACGTTGTACTGAGTGCTTATCGTGGTCTACCAACCATAGCGGCATAAATTTCGTCATGCCAACCTTATGAGCTTGGTTTTCATGGATGAGCGTTATCAGCTGTTAGATCAGTTGCCGGAGTCTTTGTATAGTACGGTTATCACCTTAGCGCACGGTGAATTGCTAGAGCGGGTTGATGGTATTTTGCAATGGCGGCTTGCATTGCTGGCAGGGGAGCTGCCCCGACCCGAAAGACTCAGTTGGCCAGAAACACGAATAAAAACCACCCTATTAAAAAAGTTAGATGCGCTGAACATAGCGATGTACTGTAAACAACAGCCGGCATTGACTGATCAAGTCTTACTTGATATCTGTGAAGGAGTGGCGACGGCGCAGGAGTATTTCAAGCTTAAACCGGATAGCTTTGTCGACAAATTAGCGCAGCAGCAAAATAAACGTGAGCGGGCAACTGATTTTAAGGATGATGATGAGCTAGCAGCATCCAACACCGAAGACCAACAAGACCAACAAGACCAACAAGACCAACAAGACCAACAAGACCAACAAGATCAACAAGATCAACAAGATCAACAAGATCAACAAGATCAACAAGATCAACAAGATCAACAAGATCAACAAGATCAACAAGATCAACAAGATCAACAAGATCAACAAGATCA